>ERZ808054.35-NODE-35-length-177530-cov-6.391033_pt1 | contig 177530 bp, 147 predicted proteins | sample MGYA00380201_ERZ808054 | MGnify/ENA primary metagenome ERZ808054 (study PRJEB31490, sample SAMN06133419) | mouse gut metagenome | isolation source: Z5_2 | host: mice | place: China: Chengdu | collected 2015-05 ...
TCCATATAAGTTGCATTATCATAAGGTTCTTTGGTTGGATTTCCATTGTCATCCAGCTTGAACAGGTAAAACTCCTGCTCTGCGCCAAAGAAAAACTGATATCCGGAAATATTCGCTTTTTCAATCGCATTTTTTAAAATAGAACGCGTATCACATTCAAATATGTTTCCATTCGGATAAGTAATGCTGCAGAACATTCTTACGACACGTCCATGCTCTGGTCTCCACGGCAAAGGAACCAGCGTGTCTGGCTCAGGGTGCAGAAACAGATCGGAATAGTTTTCATCGCCGAAGCCGGAGATGGCGGATGCGTCAATGGCAATGCCGTATTCAAAAGCGCGGGAAAGTTCCTGCGGCATAATGGATATGTTTTTCTGTTTGCCGAATACGTCGCAAAAGGCGAGGCGGATGAATTTCACATCTTCTTCATACACATATTGGATGACCTCTTCTTTTGAATATTTCATAAGCCTACCTACTTTCTTTTCATTTGCAGCATCCATGGTTTGCATATTATATCATATCTCCCCCAAATTGTTTATGCTTTTTACAGAACATGCATTTCATGTTTCCGTGCAGTCATCAGGTGGATCAGACGTTTGCGCCCGTTAAAGGAGACGTATTGTTGCGGATGCCTTCATTATAAATTAAAAAGCAAAAGCATCTGTTTTCAAGGCAGGTGATTCCTGACCTGAAAATGAACGCCTTTGCTCATATTCTATATATACAGCAGATGATGTGTTTTGTCAATCTTTTTTGGGACGATACCGACAGAAGAAATAAAAAAGATTGACAAATGATATGGATAGGTGTATGATCCAACACGTAAAGGCAAGGGAGTCTTTTGCGGCGCAGAAAGAGCGTCATGAAAGTCATCCTTGTCTTTTTATTTTCAAATTTGGAAGGAGTGAGATCATGAAGAAAGTATCAAATTTTTTTGGATGTAAAGTATTTGATGACAGAGTAATGAAAGCAAATTTATCGGCAAAGGTTTATCAGTCTTTGAGAAAGACGATTGATGAAGGAGCAAAGCTTGATATTGGCGTAGCAAATGCAGTAGCGGCAGCTATGAAAGACTGGGCTGTGGACCATGGCGCTACGCACTATACACATTGGTTCCAGCCACTTACCGGTGTCACAGCAGAAAAGCACGACAGTTTTATTTCTCCATCTCCCGATGGCGGTGTGATTATGGAGTTTTCCGGAAAGGAACTGATCAAAGGAGAACCAGATGCTTCGTCGTTTCCCTCCGGCGGACTTCGGGCTACTTTTGAAGCGCGGGGATACACGGCATGGGATCCTACATCTTACGCGTTCATTAAGGGCAATACATTGTGTATTCCTACCGCGTTCTGCTCTTATGGCGGAGAAGCGCTGGATAAGAAAACGCCGCTGCTCCGTTCTATGGAAGCGTTAAATAAGCAGGCAATCCGTATTCTTCATTTGTTTGGCAATGACGATGTGAAATGTGTCCGCACGTCCGTAGGGCCGGAACAGGAATATTTCCTTATTACAGAAGAAATGTATGAGCAAAGGAGGGATCTTCGATTTGCGGGTCGTACTCTTTTTGGCGCGAGGCCACCAAAGGGACAGGAGATGGACGATCATTATTTCGGAGTGATCAAGCCGAGGGTCGCGGCTTATATGGAAGAGCTGAATGAGGAACTCTGGAAGCTGGGCATTCTGGCAAAAACAGAGCATAACGAAGTTGCCCCGGCGCAGCATGAGCTTGCCCCTATCTATACAACAACAAACATCGCGACAGACCATAACCAGCTGACAATGGAAATTATGCAGAAGGTTGCGGCAAAGCATGGACTTGTGTGCCTGCTTCATGAGAAACCCTTTGCCGGAGTAAACGGAAGCGGAAAGCATAACAACTGGTCTCTGACTGCGGATGGAGGCGTGAATCTGTTGTCGCCGGGCGAAACGCCGTATGAAAACGCACAGTTTTTATTATTCCTTTGTGCGGTTATCAAAGCTGTGGACGATTATCAGGATCTGCTCCGTCTTTCTGTGGCGACAGCAGGAAATGATCACAGACTTGGGGCAAACGAAGCGCCTCCGGCAGTCATTTCTATTTTCCTTGGAGAAGAATTGAATGCCGTACTGGAAGCGATTGAAACGGGTACTCCCTATGCGGGAACTGAAAAAACACAGATGAAGCTGGGTGTGGACGTACTTCCAAAGTTTAACCGCGATACTACAGACCGCAATCGTACATCGCCCTTTGCATTTACCGGAAATAAATTTGAATTCCGTATGCTTGGTTCCTCCAACAGCATTGCGTGCGCGAATATCATGCTGAACAGCGCGGTGGCAGAAAGTTTGAAAATCTATGCGGACAGACTGGAAAACGCGGAGAATTTTGAAGATGTACTGCATGAAATGATTCGCAAGACTATCAAAGATCATAAACGTGTTATTTTCAACGGGAATGGTTATGACGACACATGGATTAAAGAAGCTGTGGAAAAGAGAGGGCTTCTTAACTATCGTACAACACCGGATTGTATGCCGCATTTACTGGATGAAAAAAATGTACGGATGCTGACTTCTCACAAAGTATTTTCAGAAGCGGAACTAAAGTCCAGATGTGAAATTATGTTGGAAAACTATTGTAAGACAGTTCGGATTGAAGCAAAAACCATGATCGATATGGCAAAGACAGAGATTGCCCCTGCAGTAAGCGCATATGTATTGGAACTTGCAAATACTGCGGCGGCAAAAAAGGCGGTCGATGATTCAATTTCACGCAGTTATGAGACGGAGCTTATGAAAAAACTTGTAAGATTGGAAGATCTGATTGCAGCCAAGACAGATGAATTGGAAGAAGCTGTGATGAAACTCCAGGATGCGGAAGATGTGGCGGCAGAATCTTATATGATTCGGGATGCTGTTTTAGGAAAAATGGGAGAATTAAGAGCTGCCTGTGATGAGGCAGAAACAATGACGGCAAAGAAATACTGGCCATTTCCAACTTACGGCGATTTACTGTTCGGCGTAAAATAGGTTGATAAATTTAAATTGCGGAACTTCTGATCGGAGGAAGAAGGTATGGATGAAGCTATGAAAGGACTCGTGCAGGAAGCAGTATACGGCGAAGTGTTCGGAGTCTGGTTTTTAATTGGCGCTGCATTGGTGTTCTGGATGCAGGCGGGTTTTGCAATGGTAGAGGCAGGTTTTACCAGGGCGAAAAATACAGGAAATATCATTATGAAGAACCTGATGGATTTTTGTATTGGAACCGTAGTATTTATACTTATTGGTTTTGGTTTTCTGATGGGAGAAGACCTGTTTGGATTTATCGGAAAGCCGGGATTTGATTTGTTTACTGCATATGCGGAGTTTGATTTTTCGAGCTTTGTATTTAACCTTGTATTCTGTGCTACAACGGCAACCATCGTATCCGGTGCAATGGCGGAACGTACAAAATTTCTATCCTATTGTATTTATTCCGGTGTTATTTCTGCATTGATCTATCCGATTGAAGCACACTGGATATGGGGGGGAGGATGGCTGGCGCAGCTTGGCTTCCATGATTTTGCCGGTTCCTGTGCGATACATATGGTAGGCGGTATTTCCGCATTGATTGGTGCAAAAATTCTTGGTTCCCGTATCGGAAAGTTCACCAGAGATAAGAGTGGAAAAGTTGTGAAAGTAAATGCGTTTCCGGGACACAGCATTGCACTTGGAGCGCTTGGGGTATTTATTCTTTGGCTCGGTTGGTATGGATTTAATGGTGCAGCCGCAACTTCCATTGCACAGCTTGGTTCTATTTTCCTGACAACAACAGTCGCACCTGCTGTTGCAACGGTTGTCTGTATGGTCTTTACGTGGATAAAATATAGAAAGCCGGATGTGTCCATGTGTCTGAACGCATCATTAGCAGGGCTTGTGGCAATCACGGCGCCATGTGATGTGACAGATGCATTCGGTGCGGCTGTAATTGGAGCAGTTGCAGGACTTTTGGTCGTGTTTGGCGTATGGCTTCTCGACCATGTGCTTTATATTGATGATCCGGTCGGAGCAGTTGCCGTACATTGCATGAATGGGATCTGGGGTACACTGGCAGTTGGATTATTTGCAACAGATACGGCTCCCGGGTACAGTATTGCAAATACTTCGGGAGAAACTTTAATCGGTTTGTTTTATGGCGGCGGTTTTGACTTATTAAAATTTCAGATTATCGGCATTGCCAGTGTTGCAGTATGGACAGCGGTTACGATAACTGTTACATTTCTTGTAATCAAAGTAGCTGTAGGTCTTCGTGTAGACAGAGAAGAAGAAATGATTGGCCTTGATGTGACAGAACATGGTCTTCCTTCCGCATATGCAGGTTTTGCAATGCTTTCGGAGTATATTGAAGAAGGAAATGATTTTGTGGCGGTATCCGGTGATACTCCGGTTGCAGAAGCGATTCCGATTAAGAAAGTTCCTGTATTTGAAGAAGGTATTCCGAAGTTTACAAAAATTGAGATTGTCTGCAAGGAATCCAAATTTGAAGCATTAAAGAATGCAATGATGAAGTTGGGAATTACTGGTATGACAGTATCCCATGTCCTGGGATGCGGAATTCAGAAAGGCAAACCGGAGTACTATCGCGGCGTACAGGTAGAAGCGAATCTTCTTCCCAAAGTACAGGTGAATATTGTAGTCAGCGCGATTCCGATTCGTAAAGTGATTGACACGGCGAAGACGGTACTTTACACAGGACATATTGGAGATGGAAAAATTTTTGTCTATGATGTAGAAAATGTGGTAAAAGTAAGAACCGGAGAAGAAGGATTTGATGCCCTTCAGGATGTGGAATAGTGAGAGCCGCATAGCAGAGCCTGTATAAATAATACTTTTTGAGCTGCAAGCTGAACGGGAATTCTTTAGTAGGTGCGACGTTTGTCAGGCGTTATGGAGGTACATTCCTATGTGTTCTATTATGAGTTATTGCAGCCGCAGTGCTGCTTTTGATGTTTTTATGGAAGGCTTTAACAGGACCATATCAAGAGGTCCGGATGACAGCCGGATTGTTAAAACCGAAGACGGACTGCTTGGATTTCATAGATTATCGATTATGGGGCTGGCTCCGTCAGGGATGCAGCCATTTAGACTGGGTGACAGCTATGTGGTGTGCAATGGAGAAATTTATGGTTTTAAGAAGCTGAAAGAAAAACTGTCAGAGAAATATACATTTAAGAGTGAATCGGATTGTGAGGTTCTTTTACCGCTGTATCAGGAATATGGAACAGCAATGTTCGCCATGCTGGATGCGGAGTTTGCCTGTATTATTTATGATGGAGACGCAGGGGAATTTATTGCGGCAAGAGATCCGATTGGAATCCGGCCATTGTATTATGGATATGACAAAGAAGGAGCTGTTATATTTGCCAGCGAGGCAAAAAATCTGGCAGGGCTGACAGATAAGATTATGCCGTTTCCGCCGGGATACTATTATAAAAGCGGTCAGTTTATCCGTTACTGCGACATTGCTAAAGTAGATCGTATCTGCCGCGATAATCTGGAAACTGTATGCAAACATATTCATGATAAACTTGCAGCCGGAGTGGAGAAACGTCTTGCAGCTGACGCAAAGGTAGGGTTTTTGCTTTCCGGTGGACTGGATTCTTCTCTGGTATGCGCGATTGCGGCAAAGAAAAGCAAAGAACCAATTAGGACCTTTGCAATTGGTATGAGAGAAGATGCCATTGATTTAAAGTATGCAAGGCAGGTGGCGGATTATATTGGAAGCGACCATACAGAGGTTTATATGACATCGGATGAAGTGCTTTCTTCGCTGGAAACAGTCATTCAGCTACTGGGAACCTATGATATTACGACGATCCGTGCATCTATAGGAATGTATCTGGTGTGCAGATCAATCCATGAACAGACAGATATCCGTGTTCTGATGACAGGTGAAATTTCGGATGAACTCTTTGGATATAAATATACAGATTTCGCACCGAATGCAATGGCATTTCAGGTGGAGGCGCAAAAACGAATACGGGAACTTCATATGTACGACGTCCTTCGTGCTGACCGTTGTATCTCCGTAAACTCGCTGGAAGCAAGAGTTCCCTTTGGTGATCTGGATTTTGTAAGATATGTGATGTCTGTAAATCCGGAATTAAAAATCAACACTTATGGAAAAGGGAAATATCTGCTGCGCCGCGCATTTGATGATGGTGATTATTTACCAGAAGAGATTTTGTGGAGAGAGAAAGCAGCATTTTCAGATGCAGTCGGACACTCCATGGTAGATTACTTAAAGGAGTACGCGGAGCGTAAATATACAGATGAAGAGTATGAAAGTATGTGTGAGGAATATGTGTATGCCAGACCGTTCACAAAGGAATCATTGCTATACAGAGAGATTTTTGAAACATATTATCCGGGGCAGGCAGAGATGGTCGCTGGCTACTGGATGCCGAACAAGGAATGGGAGGGATGCGACGTGAAAGATCCTTCCGCAAGAGTGCTGTCAAACTATGGAGACAGCGGGAAATAGAATTTTCTGTAGGAAAAATGATAACAGCGGTGGAATTTGAGTAAGGAAGCGGAATGATTATGACAAAATATATATTTGTGACCGGGGGTGTTGTATCGGGTCTTGGAAAAGGGATAACGGCAGCTTCTCTTGGACGGCTTTTAAAGGCGAGAGGATTGAAGGTAGCAGCTCAGAAATTAGATCCATATATTAACGTAGATCCCGGCACCATGAGTCCCTATCAGCATGGCGAAGTGTATGTGACCGAGGATGGGGCTGAAACAGATTTGGATTTGGGGCATTATGAAAGGTTTATAGATGAGGATTTGAATCAGTATTCCAATCTGACCGCAGGAAAAGTCTACTGGAATGTATTGAATAAGGAGCGAAGAGGGGAATACCTTGGTTCTACGGTTCAGGTAATTCCTCATATTACGAATGAAATCAAGGATTTTGTCTATCGTGTGGGGAAAAAGACAGAAGCGGATGTGGTAATTACAGAGATAGGCGGAACCATTGGCGATATGGAATCACAGCCTTTCGTAGAGGCGGTACGCCAGATCTCTCTGGAAGCGGGCAGAGAGAACAGCCTGTTCATTCATGTGACATTAGTTCCGTATCTAAGCGGTTCCGAGGAACATAAATCAAAACCGACGCAGCACTCAGTTAAAGAACTCTGCGGGATGGGCATTCATCCGAATATCATTGTTCTGCGTTCCGACAAGCCGTTAGAGAAATCTATTTTTCAGAAAATTTCTCTATTTTGCAATGTAAAACCGGATTGTGTCATTGAAAACCGAACATTGGAGAACCTTTATGAAGCACCCTTGATGTTGGAGAAGTCAAATTTTTCCTCCGTTGTGTGCAGGGAACTGAATATGAAAGCATCGGAACCGAATTTGACAGATTGGGAAAAGATGGTGGAACGTATCCGTTTACGTTCAGAGGAAGTACATATTGGATTGGTTGGAAAGTACGTAAAACTCCATGACGCATATCTGTCAGTGATGGAGGCGATGAACCATGCAGGATATGAACAAAATACATTCATAAAAATTCACTGGATTGATTCGGAAAATATCACGAAAGAAAATGTAAAAGACTTATTAAAAGGAATGAACGGGATTATTGTTCCGGGCGGTTTTGGAAACCGCGGCATAGAAGGGATGATTTTATCGGCGAAATATGCCCGCGAAAACCAGATACCTTACTTTGGAATCTGCCTTGGTATGCAGATTGCAGTCATTGAATTTGCAAGAAATGTATCTGGAATTGCGGATGCACATTCCAGGGAATTTGATGAACAGTGTAATCATAAAGTAATCGATTTTATGCCGGGACAGAGCGAGGCGATTGACAAAGGCGGAACTCTGCGTCTTGGAAGCTATCCTTGCAGGATTAAGCGGGGAACAAAAATGGAAAAATGCTATGGCGCAGAGATGATACATGAGCGTCATCGCCATCGCTATGAATTTAATAATATGTATCGTAAAAAACTGGTCGAAGCCGGACTTGTGATCAGCGGCACATCGCCGGATGACAGTCTGGTCGAAACGGTAGAGCTGTGCGGGCATCCTTTTTTTGTAGGCGTGCAGTTTCATCCGGAATTTAAAAGCCGTCCCAATCAGCCACATCCGCTGTTTAAAGGATTTATTGCGGCCGCTCTGGAGCAGGCAAGAAGCTGCCGCTGTGATTTATGAGCAAAATACTCTGTATTTGGCAGGAGGGAATAAAGTTATGGCGATTCATGAAGAGTGCGGCGTATTCGGAGTGATGGGTACAAAAAAGGAAAATGCTGCAGGCATCGTTTATTATGGGCTATACGCCCTGCAGCACAGAGGTCAGGAGAGCTGCGGAATTGTTGTGAATGACGACGGTGCGTTTTCTTCCTATAAAGACCTGGGGCTTGTCAGTGAAGTATTTTCGAAAGATACATTAACTCATTTACCCATGGGAAATATGGCAGTGGGACATGTAAGATACGGAACGACCGGAGGAAATACAAGGAATAACTGTCAGCCTATAGAAGTCAATCACCAGAAAGGAAAAATGGCGCTGGCCCATAATGGAAATCTTACCAATTCATTGGAACTTCGCGATAAGCTGGAATTATCGGGAGCAATTTTCCATACAACCAGTGATACGGAAACAATCGCTTATGTGATTACAAGAGAAAGGCTTGTATCACCAAGCATTGAGGAAGCGGTCAGCAATACGATGAATTTACTGGAAGGTGCTTATTCGTTGGTGTTGATTTCTTCTACAAAGATGATTGCGGCAAGAGATCCATATGGGTTTCGGCCGCTTTGCTATGGAAAGATGGCGGACGGGGCATATGTGGCTGCATCCGAAAGCTGTGCATTGTCAGCGGTAGGAGCAGAATTTATCCGTGATGTGCTGCCGGGAGAGATTCTGGTGTTTACAAAGAACGGTGTGGAATCAAGGAGAGAACACTGTGAAAAACAGCAAAAAAGAACCTGTATTTTTGAATACATTTATTTTGCAAGGCCGGATTCTGTTATAGATGGCATATCCGTACATGAATCACGTATGAAAGCCGGAGAATTACTGGCAGAGAATTATCCCAAATGCGCGGATATTGTGATTGGTGTTCCCGACAGCGGATTGGATGCTGCATTGGGGTATGCGGGAAAATCCGGAATTCCTTATGGGATTGGGCTGATAAAAAATAAATATATTGGAAGGACATTCATTTCTCCGGGACAAAATGAACGTTTGGATAAGGTCCGAATTAAGCTGAGTCCTGTCAAGAATGTAATTGATGGAAAAAGAGTTATACTGATTGATGATTCCATTGTCAGAGGAACGACCAGCAAATGTATTGTAAAGCTTTTGCGTGATGCCGGAGCGAAAGAGATCCATATGAGAATTTCTGCGCCTCCATTTTTATATCCCTGTTATTATGGAACGGATATTGATTCGGAAGAAAACCTGATTGCATGCCATCACAGCGTGGACGAGATTGCACGGATGATCGGAGCAGACTCCCTGGGATATTTACCAATTGAGAAACTGAATAAACTAATAGGCAATGAGAAGTACTGCGCTGCCTGCTTTCAGGGAAACTATCCCACGAAAATCCCGGCAGATTTGCGTAAGGACCGTTTTGAAAGGAAATTGTCTGAACGGGTTTGAGATAAAGAGGTGTATGTACGATGAAAAAATTTGACAGAAAACTGATTTTGTCCGATGGCAGCGAATACTGTGGATATGGTTTTGGTTCCGGGCTTGAAAAAATAACGGAAATTGTATTCAATACTTCTATGGTAGGATATCAGGAAATCCTTTCTGATCCATCCTATACTTATCAGACAGTAGTAATGGCATATCCTTTGATTGGCAATTACGGAATGGCAGAAGATGATTTTGAAACAGATATTCCAAGCATCGGCGGACTGGCGGTACGAGACTACAACGACGATCCATCCAATTTCCGCAGTAAATATACCTTATCGGAAATCATGGAGAAATATAAGATACCGGGTATCTATGGGATTGATACAAGAAAACTGGTACGTTCCATACGTGATCTTGGAAGCCGAAAGGCATTACTCACGGATATTGGCACATCCCTGCAGGACGGACTTCGTAAACTGGATTTATATAATATTCCGGCGGATGCCGTATCGCAGGTAAGCCGGAAGGAAATTCAGCAATACCTTGTGCCTGATGAGAAGTATCATGTGGCCGCTGTTGACTGTGGAATGAAACAGAATATTGTGAGGACTCTGAACCGAAGAGGATGCAGCGTGACAGTCTTTCCGTGGAATACTTCTGTGCGGGAAATAGAAAAGTTGAGACCAGACGGAATCTTTTTATCCAACGGACCAGGAAATCCCGAAGATGTGCAGACGGTCGCAGACCTGGTTAAAGAACTAAAAGGCAAATACCCGATATTTGGCATCTGCCTTGGCCATCAGATGATTTCTCTTGCATATGGAGCCAGGATTTATAAGCTGAAGTTTGGTCACAGGGGAGGAAATCATCCGGTAAAAAATCTGCAGACCGGCAGGATAGAGATTACTTCTCAGAACCACTCCTATGCAGTAGATGGAGAAAGCCTTGCAAATACCCGATTAAAGGTAACGCATATAAATCTGCTGGATCAGACGGTAGAAGGCGCGGCCTGTGAGGAAGACAAGGTGTTCGGTGTGCAGTATCATCCGGAAAGCGCGCCCGGACCACAAGACAGCGGCTATCTGTTTGACCAATTTATAAAAATGATGGAGGGAACAAAAGATGGCGAAAAGAACTGATATAAACAAAATACTTGTCATTGGTTCCGGTCCGATTGTAATTGGCCAGGGGGCAGAATTTGATTATGCAGGTACGCAGGCATGTCTTGCTTTGAAAGAGGAAGGCTACGAGGTTGTACTGTGCAATTCCAACCCTGCAACCATTATGACGGATCTGACAGTTGCAGATAAAGTATATATGGAACCGCTGACGCTGGAATATGTGGCGAAGATTGTCCGCCATGAACGCCCGGATGCCATTGTGCCGGGGATTGGGGGACAGACAGGGCTGAATCTGGCAATGCAGCTTGAAAAAAAGGGCGTTTTAAAAGAGTGTCAGGTGGAACTTTTGGGAACCTGCAGTGAAAGTATTGAACGGGCAGAAGACAGAGAACAGTTCAAGAAGCTTTGTGAAGAGCTGGGAGAGCCGGTGCTGCCATCTGTTATTGCGAATACAATGGATGAAGCAGTAAGGGCGGCGGAGAAAATTGGATATCCGGTGGTGCTGCGCCCTGCATTTACTCTTGGAGGAACCGGCGGAGGCTTTGCGGATGATGAGAAGGAATTTACGGAGCTGATCAAAAACGCCATCGCTTTATCTCCGGTTCATCAGGTCTTGATTGAAAAAAGTATCAAAGGCTTCAAGGAAATCGAATACGAAGTGATCCGCGATGCCAATGATACGGCAATTACGGTCTGCAATATGGAAAATTTAGACCCGGTGGGAATACATACAGGAGATTCTATTGTGGTATGTCCATCCCAGACACTAACCAATAAAGAGTATCAGATGCTGCGGGACAGCGCATTGAAAATCATTTGTGCATTGAAAGTGGAGGGAGGATGCAATGTGCAGTTTGCGCTTGACCCGGATTCTTTTCAGTATTACCTGATAGAGGTAAATCCGCGGGTATCCCGTTCCTCAGCCCTTGCATCGAAAGCAAGCGGGTATCCGATTGCAAGAGTTTCGGCAAAAATCAGCGTGGGGATGACGCTGGATGAGATTATGCTGGTCAATACGCCGGCTTCTTTTGAGCCAGCATTGGATTATGTAGTGACAAAAATGCCACGTTTTCCATTCGATAAATTTACTGACGCAAACCGAAAGCTTGGTACGCAGATGAAAGCTACCGGAGAAGTTATGAGTGTAGGCAGAACGTTTGAAGAAAGCCTGTTAAAAGCAGTCCGTTCTTTGGAAACGGGTGTAAATCATCTGCACATGAAAAAATTTGAAAAAGAGGACGTTCATGTATGGATGGATGATATTAAAACCGGTACAAATGACAGAATTTTTGCGATTGCACAGCTTTTAAGATCAGGAGTCGGCGTTTCAAAAATTTCCAGCCAAACCGGAATTGACCCTTTTTTCCTTAACAAAATGAAAAAGATTATAGATATGGAAGCAGAACTGAAATCATACGTGAATGACAGGGAAGTTCTGTATCAGGCAAAGAAAGCAGGATTTTCCGATAAGGCTGTCGCATGGCTTTGGAATAAGACCGAAACAGAAGTTTTTGAACTGCGCAGGAAATACGGCATGTTTCCGATTTATAAGATGATCGATACCTGTGCGTCAGAATTTGAAAGCTATGTTCCGTATTTTTATTCCACCTATGAGGAAGAAAATGAATCGGTAATAGAAAACAGAAAGAAGATCATCGTACTTGGCTCCGGTCCAATCCGTATCGGTCAGGGTGTGGAGTTTGATTATTCCACGGTACATGCGGTTAAGACGATCAAAGAGGCCGGATATGAGGCAATCATAATCAATAACAATCCGGAAACCGTGTCTACGGACTATACCACGTCGGACAAGCTATATTTTGAACCCTTATGTGCGGAAGATGTTGTAAATGTGATTGAGATGGAAAAGCCGGATGGGACTATCGTATCTTTGGGCGGACAGACTGCGATCAATCTGGCAAAACCATTGGAAGAAAGAGGGGTAAAGCTCATCGGCACAGATTGTGCGGCAATTGAGAAGTCTGAAAACAGAGATGCGTTTGAAAAATTGCTGTCAGAACTTTCCATTCCCCAGCCAAAAGGACGGGCTGTTACAAATATTGAAGAAGGTGTAAAAGCGGCAGAGGAAATCGGCTATCCGGTATTCGTACGTCCAAGCTTCGTGCTTGGCGGAAGAGCCATGCAGATTGTGGCCAAGGAAGAACATCTGCGCCATTATTTAAAAACAGCCGTAGAGATTGATGAAGATAAACCGATACTGATAGATCAATACATCTGTGGCAAGGAAGTGGAAATTGACGCCGTCTGCGATGGGAAGGAGGTATTTGTTCCCGGAATAATGGAGCTGGTAGAAAGGACCGGCGTTCATTCCGGCGATTCCATCTGTGTATATCCCACGTTCAGTATATCCGATAAGGTAAAAGAAACAATTCTGGACTATGCGAAGAAATTGGGGATTGGCATCGGCATTGTCGGTCTGTTCAATATTCAGTTTATTGTGGATAAAGAGCAGAATGTATTTGTCATTGAAGTGAATCCGCGTTCTTCGCGGACAGTGCCGTTTTTATCGAAGGCAACCGGATATCCGCTGGCTGATATTGCAACAAAAGTCATTCTTGGAAAGAACCTGAAAGCACAGGGGATTAATGAGATATATCCGAAAGAAAAGCAGCGATGGTACGTAAAAGTACCGACATTCTCTTTTTCCAAATTGAATGGTATGGATACATACCTTTCACCTGAAATGAAATCTACGGGAGAAGCCGTCGGATATGACAGGAAACTTCACAGGGCAATGTATAAAGCTATGATTGCTTCCGGCATTCATGTACAGAATTATGGGACTGTAATCGTAACACTTGCAGATGAGGATAAAGAGGAAGCCCTTCCTTTGGTCAGCCGTTTCTATGATATGGGTTTTAATATAGAAGCAACCTCTCTCACGGGAGAATATTTGAAACAGCATGGAATCCGTACCCGCATACTGGGTAAACCATCGGAAGGCAGCGCTGAAATCCTGAATGCAATACGTGCCGGATATGTCAGTTATGTCATCAATACCCGCGCAATTCTTTCCGGCATTCATTATGAAGACGGCGCGGCAATCCGAAGTGCGGCAACACAGAATAATATTACCATACTTACATCACTGGATACAGTACGGGTGCTTTTAGATGTACTGGAGGAAGTGACTATTGGTGTGTCCACAATAGATGATTATTCTTAAAATACATGAAAAACCGCCGTATCGTGGGCGGCGGTGAAAGCCAGGAAACAATGCGGGCGGCTTCATCTGCAAAAAGAACAGGAAAAGCGGTAATAAGAATTTTCCGGCCTCGTATTGGATAAAACAATTCCGGCAGCACAGACAACACCGCACTCTGCAGGGCAAATAAAACGCCCCTGCCGCCATATACAAAGAAAGATAAACAAGCAGTATGTAATGCAAAATGCACGATCAGAACACTGATCTGCGGCGATTTTGCCAGGGAGCGGATAGAGGGAAGCCTAATTTTGTCTGAGACACAAAAAGAAAAGCATTGAAAAATCCAGTGTTTTCAATGCTTTCCAGCGTCCCCGAGACGACTTGAACGTCCGACCTATCGCTTAGGAGTTAAATTCCCCATTTCCACCGGGATACGGCGTAGTCCATGTGACCTCTCCAAACGCAATAATATCAAGGATTTCGAACTTCCATTTTACTCAATAACACGTCTTGTTCCATCTCATTATCCATAGTATTCCATGTTATTATTAGCAAAATGTTAGCAGTTTTACAATTTTCTCAAATTGGAACGCTCTGCGTTCAACTTGTCTCTTCCTATTATAAACGCAAAAAATACAAAAATCAAGGAGAAGCAAATGTCAGAATATGAACTTGAAATCAAACAGATCGTGGACTATCCACGCTGCCGGATTTACCGGCAATTCATACAGTCATTGATGAACGACTCGAATCTTCGCGCCAGCGGAGGTTCGGGTCTTTTTTATTACACGGTTCTTTGCAGTTACGCAAATTTCCGTACTTCCTACCGCCGTCTGGATGGGATCAGCTACACTGTATATCCCGGTGAATGGATATGCAGCGTGAAAGAGCTTTGTTCATGGTTCCGCACACGGTTTCAGCATCAGGCGATAGAAATTCTGGAAGATTTACAGAAACGCCACCTGATCTCCTACCTCACCCTTGCCCACGGCAGGGTCATCAAATACAAGATTCGAGACTGGAAACAGCACAACACGGTTCTGGACTATAACTGTCCCTGTCAAAAGGACACGGGCTTTTTCTTCCTGCCCCTTGTCACCGCAACGGAACTTGTCAGCTCAGGGCGCTGCTCTGAAACAGACATTGTTCTGGACCTGTGGCTCTCCGCTATCTACAACGATGGACAGGTACAGGGGTCTGAACTTGGTCCGGTAGTCTATCTCCGCAATGGGACAGGCTCTCCCTTAGTAACCTATGCCGAACTTGGAAAAAGATGGGGCATCTCAAAAGCGACTGCCGGCAGGATACTGAAAAAGCTGGAACGGCTGCAGTACCTCTCCCTAATGACCTTCCCCGGACGGACAGGCAGCGTGGTCTATCTCCAGGGCTATCTGTCCACCATGTTCCAAATATCAGATGTCCTAATAGATAAGGATGAGGTTGCCATGACATTAAATATCAATATTACTCTTTCGGAGGAGGCTCCCTGCGAGGCGCCTGCTGCCACGGAACATAATATTTCCGTTTCACCAGAGTTGTCCTGCGTTTCAAAAGCGCACATGGAGCAGATACTCCAAAAACTCACGGAAATCCTTGCCGCACAAGGGATTGCGTGTTTCGGATGTCCCAAAACCATATATAAGTTATATCCTTTATCGGACGTCTGCAGGGAAGGATATTTTAACCACTCTAAAGCAGGCGAGGAATACCGGCTGGGGCTGGCTGTCCTGTGCGGCACCAGAAAAACCGTCTACACCTTTGAGCTTACGCTCTCCCTTAAACCAAATAATCATTTCAGGAGGAACCCACATGAAAAAGAATAATGCAATCGACACTGAAAACCCCTTATACCATGACACATGGAAACTGTTGAAGAAATACAGGGATGTGGTCTGGAGCCTGGAGCTGTCCGTCCAGCAGGTAAGGAACAAGTTTGAAATCGAATATGGCAGTTCCATTGAAGATTTTCTGGACTCCGTCTACCTTGCGGGCGCTGACCTCTCCGGCAGCACGATTGAGCGCCATGCGGAATGCATTGAACAGAGCCACCGTATGCTGAAACTGCTGGACAATGCCATTGACCTGCTGCGGACAAAGCACAAGAACGGGGAAACCTACTATTGGCTGCTGTTCTATACTTTCCTGTCACCCCAACAGCTCCGCAACGTGGAGGAAATCATTGAAAAGCTCCGCCCCTACATCCGCGACATCAGTTTCCGCACTTACTACCGGAAACGGCAGGAGGCGATAGATGCCCTCAGTTCCATTTTGTGGGGGTATACCTCCAAGGACAGCATTGCCATTTTGGAAAATTTCTTCCCGGATTCAAAGTCTGGCACATAATTGGCACACTTCCGCACGAAATTGGCACAGTTTTGCTCTTTTCGCGCAAATACGGGTATGTTAAACTGAATATGCTCAAAAATGCACCCAAAACCATTTTGAGCCATCACACCATCCTTTCCGGCTGGTGTTTTTTAATGCCCTCCGGCTCTGTGCCGGGTATTGCCGCATCTGCTCCCACAGATGCGGTATTTTTTCAAAAAAATTTACAGGAGGTTCAAAAATTGAAGAAAATGAATGTTTCCCACAACCCTGACGGCGGAAAGGCTTTGAAAAAGCCCCGCCGTTTTCCTTTCGGGAAGGCTGCCTACTGCGCAGTCCTGACCGCAATCATGCTCCTTGCCTACTGCCCGCCTGCTTATGCCGCTACCACTGTATGGGACAAAGCCACCGAGATTATGAAGGATGTGTATAACCAGATTGTCCTGATATCCACCGTGGCGGCGATAGTCACCGCCTCCGTTGCCCTTCTGCTGATGAATTTCTCCCGCAGCGGCAGGACGGTTGACGAAAGCCGCGCCTGGCTGAAACGGATCTGCATCACATGGGCAATTCTGAACGGGCTTGGCTTTATCATGGCCTATGTAACACCTTTCTTCGCCGACGGCAAATGGAACGGATAGGAGGGTTCACATGGGAATCTTAGACGGTATTGTGGAATGGATTGCAGAACAGGTAATGCATGGCCTTGATTTGGTATCTACCTCTGTTTTGGGCGCTCTTGGCTGTGACATGACCGTTTTCCTGCGCTACTTCCCTGCAGCAGAAACAATGTATAAGATTTTTGTTGCACTTGCCATTGGTCTTATTCTTTTGAACTGGATCTGGCAGTTGTTCAAAAACTTCGGTCTGGGTGCGGGCGTTGAGGCGGAAGACCCGGTAAAGCTCAGTATCCGCTCCCTGCTCTTTATCCTGCTTGCGTACTTTTCCGATGACATCATCAACACTGTGCTTGCCATCGGGGGCACTCCCTACCACTGGATCATGGACTCCGAGCTGCCGGCATTGAACTTTGCCAGCTTCAACTCCGTCCTGCTGACGATCATAGGTGTCTGCGCTAACGGCGCCGTTGCCCTGATTACGCTGATTCTTGTGCTGATACTGGCATGGAATTACCTGAAACTGCTGTTTGAGGCGGCAGAAAGGTATGTACTGCTGGGTGTACTGGTCTATACTGCGCCGGTTGCCTTTTCCATGGGCGCATCCCAGACAACATCCAACATTTTCAAGTCATGGTGCCGGATGTTCGGCGGGCAGGTGTTCCTGCTACTTATGAATGCATGGTGTCTGCGGCTGTTTACATCAATGGTGGGAGCTTTTCTGGCAAACCCGCTTTCTCTGTAAAAGGAAATGTATCATAAAAATTGATTGTGCGCCGCGGCGCACGGATAGGAGTACAATGCAAAAAATAAAACGATACAGACATATCATGCTTTCAGTCTGCATGGTAGCAGTCCTCTGTTTCGCTTTCAGCCAGCCCGTTTTTGCCATGACGGAAAGTGAGATACAGGAGCAGGTGAACACTGTCGGCAAGGAAACTGCATCCGGCAATGTCCTGATATGGTTCCTCTGCGCCATTGCCTTTCTGAAAGTGTCACAAAAAATAGACTCCTTTATGTCGAGTCTCGGTATCAATGTGGGGCATACGGGCGGTTCCATGCTGGCGGAGGCTATGGTTGCCGCCAGAGGAATAGGCGGATTGAAAAACTTTTCCAGCCAGCATTTCGGCGGCGGGCACAGCAGGGTTTCCTCCCATACCAACGCAGGCTCAAAAGGCTTACTGTCCGGCGGGCTTGCCGGAATGGTGGGCAGCCGCATTACGAACAGCGCCGTAAAGTCGGCAACTGCCTTATCAAAAACCAATGTCAGCCATTCCTCCGGAAAATCCGGCGGCGGGATTGGGGGGCATATCTACGCTTCCTCCGTCAGCAAGGGCGGCAATTTTGCCAACAATGTCATAAGCACCGTGGCTACGGGGAACATTGCAGAGCTTGGCTTTATGAGCGGGCCGGAGGCATCCCAGGCGCTCCAGTCCTACCTTGGATATGCCGCTCTGGGAGAAAATGCCCCGCAGGTTCCCGCCTTTTCGGATGTGGAGATCGGCGGCGGGCGCATCACCGGTACGGAGACTTCGGAAGAACATCCACAGGGGATTGCCTTTGGAATGTACCATGCCGCCCAGTATGCCGCACCGGATGGCAATTATACCACCATACAGGCAGCGGATGGCAGTTCATGGTACAAGCAGTACGCACAGGATGCCGTGGACAAAACACCCTATATGGCTCCTGACGGTTCTATTGCCTATAAGGAGTCCATTGTGAAGAAACTGCCGCAGCCGCCAAAGAGAAGGGAGCGGATGTAGCATGGAAAACGAACAGAAAAGTGACCTGTCCAAAACCCTTGAAACAGGACGGGCTGCCGCACACATGGTTCGCGGGGCCATAAAAGCAGGAAAAGCCGTATCGGGCGCTGCCAAGGGCGCAGCTGCCGGGGGACCGTATGGTGCCGCAGCCGGTGCCATCTGGGAAAACCGTAAGCTGGTCGGCAAAATCATAATCGGAATCATTGCCCTGCTGCTGATTCCCGTTGTGTTTGTGGTATCCCTGCCATCGGTAATCTTTGGCGGTCTGCTGAACACATTTTCTTCCACGGTTAATGTAGATATACCGATCCTGAACAACAATGCCGCCATTGTTGAAAATGTGGCAGAAATCACTTCCACGTTAGATGAAATCATGGCTGGAGGGCTGGAAGATACCATGAAACAGATAGAGGCAGACTTTGCAGCCTCAGATGCCGATGAAATGGAGGTCATCAACCCTTACGCAGACCGCCCGCTATATAATGCCAACCAATTTATTGCCATGTACTGCGCATACAAAAATAAAGATTACGCCGCCATTTCCATTTCCGATATGGCAGATATACTCCGCACCAACCAAAGCCGCCTGTACTCTTACACACAGGCCGAGGAAACACGGACAAGGACTGAAACAGACCCTGCCACCGGAAAAGAGGTATCTGTCACGGAAACATGGAATGTGTATACCCTTGTTTATAACGGGGAGACCTATTTTGCCGAGCAGGTCTTTAAGCTGGATGAAGAACAGGCTGCCCTTGCCAATGCCTACGCCCAGAACCTGAGCCTTTTTATGGGTGACGGCATGATGCAGGGGCTTACGGAATGGGACGGCAATTCCATCCCCTCCCTCGGTGATGTCCGTTTTACCGACGGCGCAACGGAAGTTGTCTACTACAACCAGCTGGACGAGCGCTATGCAGGCATGCCTTACGGCACCGACCATATCGGAAGCCACGGCTGCGGCCCTACGGCTATGGCAATAGTCATATCTTCCCTCTCCGGACAGACCGTTGACCCTGTGGAAATGGCTGAATGGTCTTACCGGAACGGCTACTGGTGCAGGGACAGCGGCTCCTACCATGCTCTGATCCCTGCCGCCGCAAGGAACTGGGGGTTAAATGTGTCAGGCTGTTCCGTTTCAGAACCGCAGAGGATTCTGGATGCTTTGGCAGAAGGGAAGCTGGTGGTTGCGATCATGTCCAGGGGACACTTTACAAAATCAGGGCACTTTATCGTACTGCGGGGTGTCCAAAACGGAAAGATACTGGTGGCTGACCCTGCCAGTTACGGCAGGAGCGGACAGCTCTGGGATCTATCCCTTATTTTAAGGGAAGCGAGCCGGGGCGCTGCAGCGGGCGGTCCTTTCTGGATCATCGGCTGATGCCCTGCGGCTTATGAAATACCAGCAATACAAATTGTAATGAAAGCGAGGTTATTTTATCCATGAACCACCAACGTGAGCGTGATACTTATATCATCCCACCTAATTTTATAGATACCGGAACCTTTTTCGGCGGCTTATTCAAGGCAAGGAATGTGATTGAGGCCGGCATCCTGGCATCTGCCATAGGGCTGCCGGTCCTTTTATGCCTGCCCCTTGGCCTGACTGCCCGCATTGTCATCCTGTGCCTTACGGCGCTGCCTGCCGCACTGGTGGCACTAATCGGCATTTCAGGGGAAAGCCTTTCGTCTTTTTTATTTATCTTTGTGAAATACCTGAGAAACCGCCGCATCCTTGGCGCAGAGGGCGCTACGGGCAGAAAGACCGCCGAGAAACCGACCGCAGACTGTACCACCCATACGGCAAAGCCCCAAAAAACAGAACAGCCGCGCCGGAGAAAAGACGATTTCCCGGCGGAATTTGATGAAGTACGGGGCTATGAGATACGCCAGAAGCTGCGCCCCGTGGGGAAAAAGCAGACCTCCGGCAGGCAGGATACTCCCCTGAAAGACACAAGGGAAAAATCCCGCCTGCCCCTGCATTCCCCGGAACCTGCGTTCCAATACTTAAACCCGGTGGCGGAATACCTGCCCATCAGCAGGGTCGCAAACGGCATTATTTACACGAAGGATCACCGTTTCGTGAAAGTTGTGGAAGTCATACCCATCAACTTCCTGCTGCGCAGCGGGAATGAACAGAGGAGCATCATCTATTCCTTTATCTCCTATCTGAAGGTAAGCCCCGTAAAGCTGCAGTTTAAGGTATTAACAAGGCGCGCCGACATCAACCGCCATCTGGAGACCGTGCGGCGGGAAATGGCTGAGGAAACCAACGGACAGTGCAGGCTCATGCAGGAGGACTATCTGCAGTTCGTGCAGCAGATCAGCTCCAGGGAGGCGGTAACCAGACGCTTTTTCCTGATTTTTGAGTATGAGCCCTGGAGCAATACCAAACGCGCGGACGAGGAAAGCGAGGCGGTCACCGCCCTGGAGGGCGCAGTCCACACCGCGGCAAACTACCTCAGACAGTGCGGCAATGAGCTTGTCATCCCTGAACAGGAAGACGAGCATACCATCGGGATACTCTACAATCTGCTGTGCCGCAATGAAAGCGCCGCAAAGCCGCTGCCCCGGCGTGCAAGGGAGATCGTGGAAAAGTACGCTGCCGCCGGCAGGACTGCGGATGCGGATCACATCCCCGCAAATGAATTTATTGCCCCCGCAAGCATTGACTTTACCCACGGCGGCTACCTCTGCATTGACGGGCTTTATTACGATTACCTGCTGATACCCTCTGACGGCTATAAAACGCAGGTGCCCGCCGGATGGCTCAGCCTGCTGGTAAACGCAGGGGACGGCATTGACATGGATATGTTCCTCTCACGGGAACCGAAAGAGCGGATCATACAGAAAGTGGGACAGCAGCTCCGCATCAACCGCTCCCGGATCAAGGATACCAGCGACACGAACACCGATTTTGACGACATAGACAGCGCCATCCGCAGCGGGTATTTCTTAAAGGAGGGGCTGGCGGACAATGAGGACTTTTATTTCCTGAACCTGCTGATTACCATTACCGCCGCAAGTGTGGAAGACCTCGAATGGAAAGTGAACGAGATGAAGAAACTGCTTGTATCCCAGGATATGCAGGCATCCTCCTGCCATTTCCGGGAAGAACAGGCTTTCCTGTCCTCCCTCCCCCTGGTTTCCATGGAGAAAAAGCTCTATGAACGCAGCAGGCGGAACCTCCTGACGAGCGGCGCCGCAAGCTGCTATCCCTTTACCAGCTATGAAATGTGCGATGACAACGGCATCCTGCTTGGCGTGAACAAGTATAACAGTTCCCTCATTATCGTGGACATCTTTGATTCCGCCATTTACAAGAATGCCAACATGGCGATCTTAGGCACCAGCGGTGCGGGGAAAACCTTCACCATGCAGCTCATGGCGCTGAGGATGCGCCGGAAAGGGATTCCCATATTTATTGTTGCCCCGTTAAAGGGGCATGAGTTCCACCGGGCCTGTGCCAATGTGGGCGGGGAGTTCATACAGATTTCCCCTGCAAGCCCCCACTGCATCAACGTCATGGAGATCCGCCGCATAGACCACACCGTAGACGAACTGCTGGACGGACCGGGCATCCAGTTATCCGAGCTTGCATCAAAAATCCAGCGGCTCCATATCTTTTTTTCGCTGCTGATCCCGGATATGTCCCATGAGGAGCGGCAGCTCCTTGATGAAGCCCTCATACACACCTACAACGAAAAAGGGATCACCCATGACAACCAGAGCCTGGAAGACCCGGAAATTCCGGGGCAGTACCGCAGGATGCCTGTCCTTGGCGACCTCTACGGGATTCTGAAAAAGGACTCACAGACAAAACGGCTGGCAAATATTTTAAACCGCCTTGTAAACGGCTCCGCAAGCACCTTTAACCAGCAGACCAATGTATCCCTTCAGAATAAATATACCGTGCTTGACATTTCCTCCCTTACGGGAGACCTGCTCACGGTTGGGATGTTTGTTGCCCTTGATTTTGTCTGGGACCGGGCGAAGGAAGACCGGACTGAGGAGAAAGCCATATTCATTGATGAATGCTGGCAGCTTTTATCCGGCGCCGGGGCGACAGGCACCCGCCTTGCGGGGGATTTTGTCCTGGAGATCTTTAAGACCATAAGGGGCTATGGCGGCTCTGCCATCTGCGCCAGCCAGGACTTAAACGACTTTTTCAATCTGGACGAAGGGCGGTTTGGGAAGGGCGTCATCAATAATTCCAAGACCAAGATCATCTTAAACCTTGAGGATGACGAGGCAGGACGGGTACAGGACACCCTGCACCTGTCTGATGCCGAGGTCATGGAAGTCACGCATTTTGAGCGGGGCAGCGGGCTTATCAGTACGAACAACAACAATATCATGGTGGAATTCAAGGCAAGCCCCCTGGAGAAAGACCTGATAACCACGGACAGGCGGGAGCTAAAAAATCTGGTGAACCGCCTGCGTGAACAAGAACCGGTCGAATAGAAGAATGCCTGCTTTTGGCATTCTTCCAGTGTGAGATTTAGAATTTCTTGGGCGGCGTTTTATGACGCCATAGAAATTCTTCTCACACTTTTGCGCACGAATTACGCATACAATACGCATTTTTTCATGCAGTACGCATGTATTGCGTACAGATTACGCATTAACACGAGGAGGTGATTTTATTGAAGACAAGGGCAGATATTTATGGAATCGAAGCGGCGGAACTGCTCCGTCTGATATCCATGTATCCGGGCATTACAGACGGACAGATGCTCCGCTTTTTCCCCGGCAAGACGGAAAAGATCAAAAACCTGCTCTCCCACCTGACAAAACAGGGGCGCATTTTTTCCACGGACACGGGAAACTGCTTTCCCGCCGGACACGAAAGTCCAACACCGGCACCCGGACTGCTGCAGGCGGTCTGGGTGCTGCTGGATTTCCTTGACCGGGCAGAATACCACTCCTGCGGCGAGTTCCCCTCCGCCATCCTTTTCTTTGCCGCAGGCGAACTGTATGAGGTCATTCCTGTTCCCCTGGGGCAGGAGGCACTGATTGCCAGCATCCTGCAGCATACACGGACAGAGGACAGCCGCCGCATTGTGGTGGTAGACGAACCTGCACAGATTGCGGAACTGGACTTTCCTAACATATCCGGCTACTGCACAGCAGGGGAGGACGGGCAGGTACATTATTATCAGAAATCGAATGGAGGGTTGTAATTGGACCGAAAACTAATATCACGCCGGATCGCGGATGTAAGGGAAAACCTCATGCGGCTGAATAACCACATCTGCGCCATGGATTCCCTTGACATCCAGCGGTATCCGGATAACTACGAAACCATGTCCACCGAGGCGGCCCTGCGGGCGGAAAAGATTGCCTGCCAGCTCAGGAACCTCCTCTATGCCACCACGGATATTTCCAGGACGGACTACCTGCTGCAGGCGGGGGAAGTCCACGGCATTGACATTCTCTATGAAAACGGCATCATGGAGATCACACTCCCCCGCCTGCTGCCCAAAAAGAAAGCGAAACAGAGCAGCCTGTTCCTCTTAGACCCGCTCCATGCCGCTTTGGAACAATATGCAGCCCATACTGCCCTCCCGCGTTTCCGGGAATGTGTGGTCTGTATTTCCCATGTATACAGCCATGAACTGCCTGACTGGTGCCTTTTGGATTACGACAACCTCCAGCAGAAACAGCTTTTGGATACCATTGCCCTCCATGTCATGGTGGACGACAGCGGGCTGCTCTGTGATGCTTACAACACCACCGAACTTGGGGACAGGGACTGCACCCATATCTATATCATGGGGAAAGACCGCTTTGCAGACTGGCTCACGGAACGCAAAAACAGGCTGAAATCCATATCAGATTTTTAGGGTTTTGGAGGCACTTTTCCCCTGATATGGAACATCCGGCTGGAAAAGCGCATGGATACGGCATTTTCCCCATGCGGCTGCCTGCCGGATTTACCGAGGTCTTTAGCCGCCTCGGTAAAAACCGACACAAGGAGGTGATACCTGTGGCGGATCATTCTTTCTATCCGCAAAAGGACACACAGGCCTACCGGCTGTTAGAGCTGACCGCCATATGCGGCGAACTGCCCGCCTGTCTGCTCCACCGCATCCCCGGCAGTACCAGCTATAAAGATGTCCTAATCTGGTCCTTAAAAAAGGAACGGCTCTTAAAGACCTACTACCGTGACAGGCTGCGCGGATATCGGCTTGGAACAAAAGGCAAGGCTTTCCTGCTGCGTGAGAACCCTGAGCGATTCTCTTTTTACCTGACAGGAAATGCCGACACCAATATGTTAAAAAGCGAGATTACCCGCAGGCTCCGGCTCCACAGGATTGCGGAGATATACATAATGATGATGAATGCCGGCATATCCGTGTTCCGGGATGAAAAGCCTGACTTATTCAGCCCCGGAGGGATCGGGCTTCTGCCCACGCACCCACCCGCCTTTTATAGCTCAAGGGAAGTCAAGGAGCTTGGCATGGAAACCATAAAGATCCGCGGCTCCCGCATGGCAGGGGTGCTGACTTCCCCCGCCGGCAGTTTCCTCATCTACAATGAGGGAACCCAGACCGCGAAATGGGATTACCGGGCAGAACAGCGGGCACAGGCATTGCTGCAGATGACACTCTGCACCGGTCAGACCGCCAATGATAAGGTTTCAGGGCTTCTTTTCGGCAGCGGGATGGAACCCTTTTACCAGATCCTGTCCAGCGCCGACAGCAATACCCGATGCTTTTTTCTTCTGGACGGGAACTATGAGCACTTTTATTACCTGACAAACGACTTTCATGGGGAGGTGATGCTGAAATTACTTTGTGACACTGGGCGGAGGGCGGAGCTTGACCGTATTCTCTCCCTTGACCTGAAAGCGGGGGTGCCCGACTTTTCCATAGAGAACGATGCCCTCGACAGGGAGGGAAATCCCGTACTTTTCGGATACCTGCCTGACATCCCGCGGGTCAACCGGTTCCTTATGGCGCTGCAGCTCAGGGAGAGGACCGGAACTCTGATATGTTTTGATTTTCAGGCAGGGGCTTACGCACAATATGCCGGGGGGCTGCTCCGCCTCCAGACCATCAGCTTTGAAAAATTTGAAAGGAGGTTTTACCCATCAAAAAAAGAAAATTGATCCTGACGCTGGTTTCTGTTCCTGCCGCCCTTCTCGCCGTCCTGTATGCGGGAGGGTACCTGGCACAGTTTATCGGCAACTATGTACTCTGGCAGCAGGAAGGCGGCTATCCCGGTGACGGCACTTCCCCGGTTATGGCATCGCCCTCTTTCCCCGCCTGCCTCTCTGCGGTGTTTAGTCCGCCCTATGGCATTTACGGAATCTTTATCTGCATCGGGCTGCTTGGCATCCTGCTCATCATGGTAATGCGGATGGGCTACAGCGACACCGGAGAATATGACGCGGACAGGAATTTCACCTATTCCGCCAAAGGCACCTACGGCACATCCGGCTGGATGGACAAAAAAGAACTGTCACAGGTTCTGGAGCTTGTCCCCATCCGTGACCTGCACTGCCACCACGGCACGGTTTTGGGGCTGCTGGACGGGAAAGCGGTCTGCGTTCCTGAGAAGACCCTGCTCAACAGCAACCTCGCCGTCTATGGTGCCAGCGGTTCCATGAAAACACGCTCTTTCTGCCTGAACCGCATTTTACAGGGTGTTGCGCGCAGGGAATCCCTGATCATCTGCGATCCGAAGTCCGAGCTTTATGAAAAGACCAGCGAATATCTGCGCGGGCAGGGTTACTGTGTCAAGGTATTTAACCTTGTGGAACCTGAAAATTCCGACTCATGGAACTGCCTCGCGGAGATTGACGGGCAGGAGCTGATGGCGCAGCTCTTTGTTGACGTCATTATCAAAAACACAAACAGTAACGGCAAGGGGGACCACTTCTGGGATTCCTGTGAAATGAACCTGTTAAAAGCGCTGACCCTGTATGTGGATTTAAGCTATCCACCTGCAAAACGCAACATCGGGCAGATGTACCGCCTGCTCACCCTGAATTCCGAAAGCGCCCTGGACAGTCTTTTTGAAGTCCTGCCGAACACGCATCCGGCGAAAGCGCCTTACAGTCTTTTCAAACAGGCTTCGGATACCGTGCGCAGCGGCGTGGTGATTGGGCTTGGCAGCCGCCTGCAGGTATTCCAGGCAGAATTGATAAAAAAGATCACCGCCCATAACGAGATTGACCTGGAACTTCCGGGCACTTCCCCCTGTGCCTATTTCCTTGTCACCAGCGACCAGGACAGCACCTTTGACTTTCTGGCATCCCTGTTTCTTTCCTTTGTGTTCATCAAGTTAGTCAGGTATGCGGATAAAAACTGTGAGGGCGGGAAACTGCCCGTGCCCGTCCATGTGCTCGGCGAGGAGCTGACCGCCTGCGGCACCATCCCCGACCTGTCCAGACGGCTGAGTGTGATCCGCTCCCGGAACATCTCCATGTCCTGCGTGTTCCAGAACCTGGCGGGGCTGCAGAACCGTTACCCACAGAATCTCTGGCAGGAAATACTCGGCAACTGCGATGTCCAGCTTTTCTTAGGCTGCACCGACCCGCTCACCGCGGAATTTGTCAGCTCCAGGACAGGGCTTGCCAGCGTGGCAGTATCCAGCAAATCCAAACAGCTGGGAACATGGCGGATCTCCAACTATACGCCGGAGTTCAGGGAGACCAGCGGCGTGGGGAAACGGCCGGTGCTGACACCGGACGAAGTGCTGCGGCTGCCCGTTGACAAGGCGCTGGTAATCATCCGCGGCAAAAAGATACTCAAGGTGGACAAGCTGGATTACTCCAGACACCCTAAATATGAAAAGCTGCATTCCTGCAAGGCATCCGCCCATATCCCCGAATGGCGGAAATCGGAAAATGAGGCAAGAAACAATCCGCAGGGTGAAAATACGGAAACTGCTGAGCCACCTGCAAAGAAAACAGGCGGGCGGAAACCCAAACCTACAGCAGCCAAAAAGACAAGCCCTGCTGCGGCAGAAAAGGAAAAGCCTGAACAGACGGCACCGCCACCAGAGAGCACCGCTGCTCCTGCAGGCATCATTCCTACGGACAAAGAGTCCATCATGTCCTAAACCTATAAACCTGCCCTCATGCCGCAACCAATAAAAGCGGCTATATGGGCAATGCAAGTCAAAGATTATCATACTGTTCACTCGGGAAGTCTGTACGCACACGCCCAGACTTTCCCTTGCACAAACGGCGTGTGCAGAAGGAGAAAAACATGACAAAGAACGAAGAATTATTAGAACAGGTCCCCTCCCTGGAGACCACCACCAATCAGGAGACAGCACTTCCGGATGGTGCTGAAACAGCACAGCCTGCGGAGGACATGGATCTGAATGAACTTCTCAGCAGCATGGATGCGCCCATGGCCGGAGAAACACCTGAAACATCCCCTGAAGTATCCGCCCCCACAGGGGAAGAACCTCCCGCAAAACCCAAACGGGCTTCCGGCAGGAAAAAGAAAGCGGAAACCACGGAACCTGCACCTGAAACAGAGGAACCTGCTGTTATGGTTTCCGGGGATACGGAAACAGCTCCCCTGAACGAAGAAAACGGCACTGATGCGGCTCCTGACACCGACCCTTCCTTATTATCCGAGGATACCGCAGTTGAACCCGCAGCTCCTGCAGAAGATCAGCCGGCAGCAGCACCCCGTTCCGTATCAAGGGCAAAACCCGCTGCGGCACCCATACTGACACTGGAAAGCCGTGGTGAGATTGAAACGGACGAGGCCCGTGAGGATGCCATCTGGCATGAAATCCATAATGCCTACAGAACCCGCAGGCTCCTGACCGGGCAGCTTGGCGGGATCGAGCAGACCGACAACGGAAAAACCATTGCCATTGTGGATTACAAGGGCTTCCGCATTGTCATTCCCATAAAAGAAATGATGATCAATGTGGGGCGCAGTCCCTCCGGTGAGGAATACCGTGAGCTGATGCTGCGGCAGAATAAGATCCTTGGGAATATGCTCGGCGCCGAGATCGACTTCATGGTGCGCGGAATTGACTCCAAGACACGCAGCGTTGTGGCAAGCCGTAAAGAAGCAATGCTGAAAAAACGCCAGATCTTCTATCTGGATACGGATGCCTCCGGCACCTACCGCATCTTTGAAGGACGCGTGGTGCAGGCCCGCATCATTGCCGTGGCGGAGAAGGTGGTCAGAGTGGAAGTTTTTGGCGTGGAATGTTCCATTATGGCAAGGGACCTTGCATGGGACTGGATCGGGGATGCCCATGAGCGTTTCTCCGTTGGCGACCAGATCCTTGTGCGTGTCCTGAATGTACGCAGGGGAGATACCGTGGAGGACATCAGCATTAAAGCCGACATTAAGAGCGTCTCCCAGAGCACCAGCCATGACAACCTGAAAAAATGTCGCATCCAGAGTAAGTATGCGGGCAAAGTAACGGATGTACATAAGGGCGTGGTCTATATCCGCCTCAGCAACGGAGTCAATGCTGTTGCCCATTCCTGCTACGACCACCGCACACCCGGCAAAAAGGATGATGTGAGCTTTGCCGTTACCCGCATTGACGAGGAACGGGGCGTGGCCGTGGGGATCATTACACGGATTATCCGGCAGAATCTATAGTTATCGTAATTTTTTTAATCCAAATGTGGCAGGTATCTATAACTGATACCTGCCACACATTTCTTAATGATACAGCTCTTTGTGTTTGTTCATGTACTTTGCTGCGTTGTTTTTCTGCTTTTGGGTAGAATTTTTCCTTGCTAAAGTCCTTACTGCTTTACGGATTTTAGGTCCATGATATACTTTTTGTTTGTCTAAATCGTTTTTATATCGTTTTCCACAAAAAAACGGAGCTGCCTTTTGATAACAGCCCCGTAACTCTATCGCATAATTATTATGCCATTACTACTTCTGTGATTTCTTTTGCTAACTCCTGAACTTCTTCTAAAGTAAGATTTACACCATCTGCAATTTCTTCATAAGAAAGTTTTTCTGCTTTTATCAATCGAATCGCTGTTTGTTTCCGTTCTGCCAATATTGATTCATTTCTCATTTCTTCCATCGCCCTACACATAACCAGCTGTCCCTCCTTACTCTCTTTCAAATATCTTGCCCGTTCCGCCAAAACCTTATACTGCATATCCGCAGGGTTCGTACAGGCAAAGTCATGCATCAGGACTCCTATGGGAGAATCATCATCTTTATACTCCCCGTTCACATATATAATATGCGCTTCATCCTGAAACAACGCTCCTGTTTCCTTAATCGTCCGGTCCACATGATAAATCGGTAGTCCTGCCCCCATTTCATCATGTTCCGTAATAAAAATCACGTATGTTTCTGTCAAAAAATCGTAATCTTTACCTTTTGGTAAAATGTTTACATCTATTACGCTGGAATGATACCTTGCCCTTTTCGGACTTGCCCCTTTGTCTGAACGCTGAATCTCAATATTGTACTTTTTTGCATTCTTATCGGTTGCATAGGCATCCAGCCTCACAGAATGTCCCAAAAGATTCCGAATCTCATGCTGGGTATGCACACTCTGTACTTTCAGATCCGGATTATTCATTATAATGCGCAGGACAAATTCCGTACATTCAAGATTTTCTTCAAAAAATTTCGCCATAAAGTCATCATCCATCAAACGGAAATTTTTAATGTATTCCAAGTCCCGCTCGCTGGAGTCAAAGTTTGTCAGTACATCTTTATCTTTACTCATTTGACTACCAACCTTTTATTTTTTCACTTCTGCTACCTATACAATATCATAAAACCTGCTGTTATTCAAGTTTTACCACTTATCCTTCTTTTTTTAATATGTATTGACAAATTTCAATACGTGAATATAATAGAGGTATAGACAGCTTTAAGGGAGGTGGTAAATTTGATTGATGAAAGCAAAATACCAACGATTTTTAAGGCTTTTTGTGACGAAAACCGTATTGAGATTTTGAAGCAGTTGATTACAGGAGAAAAATGTGCCTGTGTACTGTTAGAAAACCTGCATATTTCACAACCCACGTTATCACACCACATGAAAATTCTTTGCAGTTCGGGTATCGTGGTTATGCGGAAAGAGCAGAAATGGGCGCATTATTCCATATCGGAGGAGGGTATTGCATATGCAATGGAATATCTTCAATCCCTTATGACTGTTAAGAGTTTGGGCAAAGATAAGCCATGCTGTGACAAGTAAAGCTGTTTACGTCTGGCATGGCTTATCAAAAAGATTTTATATTGATACATTTCAATATTTCTATGTACGGAGGTTTGTTATGGAAACATTAAAAACAGGTTGGAATTTCTTTCAGAATGAATTTCTTGGTATGCAATGGCTGAACCGCTTAATTGGCAGTTTTCTTGATTTATGCGGTTTAGATACTGCAAGTAAAATCGGCGGCAGTATCCAGTTTTTCCTTTACGACACAATCAAAATCATGGTGCTTTTAGGCGTGTTGATTTTACTCATTTCATACATTCAAAGTTATTTTCCACCGGAAAGGACTAAAAAAATCCTCGGCAGATTTCACGGTATCGGGGCAAACATAATTGCGGCTTTACTTGGTACAGTGACACCGTTCTGCTCCTGTTCATCCATCCCGTTGTTTATCGGTTTTACAAGTGCAGGACTGCCATTAGGCGTGACGTTTTCCTTTCTGATTTCTTCCCCTATGGTTGATCTCGGCTCGCTTGTCCTGCTTATGAGCATATTCGGGTGGAAAGTTGCCGTAACATATGTTGTACTTGGGCTTGTGATTGCTGTTGCGGGCGGTACGCTCATTGAAAAACTGCACCTTGACAATTATGTAGAGGAATTTATTCGCAATGGAAATTCTGTTGATGTGGAGGGGGAGGAACTGCACTTCAAAGACCGTATAAAATACGCATGGGAACAGGTGGTATCTACGGCGAAGAAAGTCGCACCATATGTTTTAGTGGGTGTTGCTATCGGCGCATTTATCCATAACTGGATACCCGAAGATTTTATTGTGCGTGTTCTCGGAACGGGAAACCCTTTAGGCGTTATTATCGCTACGGCTGCGGGTGTTCCCATGTATGCGGATATTTTCGGCACAATCCCGATTGCAGAAGCACTGTTGGCAAAAGGCGCCAGGCTCGGAGTAGTCCTGTCCTTTATGATGGGCGTAACAACTCTGTCCCTGCCGTCTATGATCATGCTGCGTAAAGCGGTAAAGCCCCGTCTGCTTGGTATTTTTATTGCAATATGCACTGTCGGTATTATTCTTGTTGGTTATTTCTTCAATGCGATCCAGTTCCTGCTCGTGTAAATTGCATGAAGAAAATCAAAATAAATCAAATCACATGGAGGTAATTATTATGTCACTGTTTGGAAAGAAAAAAGAAGAAGAAAAGAAATCCCCTGCCTGTGCCTGCAATTCCGGCTGTCCCGTGTCCAAAACAACGGAAGTCACAAGTGACTGCTGTTCCAATGCACAAGACGGTATCTGCTGTGTCAAAGTCTTAGGCTCTGGCTGTGCGTCATGCCATGCATTATATGAAAGCACAAAGGAGGCTGTTCAGAAAATGGGGCTTGCGGTGGAAGTAGAGTATGTGACGGATTTACAAAAGGTCATGGAATACGGCGTTATGAGTATGCCCGCACTTGTTGTAAATGAAAAAGTGGTATCTATGGGAAAGGTATTAAAGCCTGCTGATGTGGAAAACTTGTTGAATAAATCAATTTCTTAAATTATTCAATTGAACCATTTCACATTAATAAATTGCGCAGAATTGGCACAACATTGGCACAGTTCTGCTCTTTTCCCGTAAATCCCTATCTGCTATAATGGGTACAGTCAAAATTTTGCGAAGAGGCCGCCTCATCTGTGGGCGGCCTTTTTGTTGTAAAGGTGGTGAGCATCATATTACACAGAAAACTCCGAAAGGCCCTGGGCAATGACAGGGGAGACGCCAACTATTTCAGTACTGTTGTTTTTATCTTTATCGCCGTACTGCTGCTGGCTTTTATCATTGACCTGTTTTCCATCATTTCCACAAAACAGGAAATGGACCACTGTGCCGACCAGATGGTAAAACAGATCCAGCTGTCCGGCGGTGTCAATGCGGAAACGGAGGAACTTTTCCGCTTTCTCTGTTCCCAGATCAATGGAGCGGAGAACATCTCCTATTCCATTGATACAACCTACAGGTCACCCACTCCCTCCGGGATGCATAATGCCATCCAGCTTGGCACCCCTTTCTACATCACGATCACGGGGGAGGCAAAGCTGGGCGGCTTTTGGAACTTTGACCTCGTGCGGATCAACATAGTATCCCGCGGCGCCGGTGTCAGTGAGCATTATTGGAAATAGGAGGGACACATGAAACGATTGATTGACAGCATCAACAGGAAACTGCGGAATGACCGCGGGGATATTTCCATTTTTGCCTGTTTCTTTGTGGTGGGTATCGTTATGCTGGTGGCTTTCCTGCTGCTCTATGCATCCATCCGGATCACCTGCATCAACATCCGCAATGGCGCCAAGATGGAGCTGAACAACTTAAGCGCCAGTATTTACGCGGATACCTACCGTTCCCAGAGGGAAACCAATTTCAGCAAATACCTGAATACGCTTTACTCCAGTTCTGACTATGTGCAGATGCTGGAGGAGGCAGTTACGGACGGGCTTTCCAACAAAGTCCCGCTCCAGACAGAGGATTACAGGATCAGAAACATCAGCCTCGCTTTCCATGTGGACGGCGACAGGGTGGAATATGTCTTTTCCTGTGATGCCGAGTTCTATATTTATATGTTCGGCCACTCCTATCCCGCCATTACAAGACATATCGAGCTGACCGGCTACCATAACACAAAATTCTGACGTTTTACAAACGTCTGATATCTTGTCAGCCTATGAAAGGAGAAACCTGTACCATGAAAAAACTTTTCTTTCCCAAATGTGCTGTTTTTGCACTGTTATCCGTACTCTGTGTCCTGCCGTTCCTCATCAGACGGCACAGGAAAAAACAGAAATCTGCATCCATCTGTTGAAAAAGAAGCGCAACCGTAGTAAAAGATAAGTAAAGAGAGGTGATCATATGAAACTGAAAAACTTACTGAAGTCCAAAGGATTCCTTGTTTCCGTTTTTATCATTATTATTATAGCGATCCTGCTGGGCTGCTGGTTTGTGAGCCGCAGGCCTGCAGACAGCTTCCAGCCGGAAGAACCCGCCATCGGCAGCGCAGCCACCGAGTGGCAGGATACCCCTTCCCCCACAGCTGTTCCCGGCAATACAGGACAGCCTTCCGGGGCAGCAGCCGCTCCTGATGCCTATCCCAAGGTAACGGTGGAAAATGATACGGATGTGGAGATCGACTTTACTCCCGATGCAGAGGAACTGCAGACAGAGCCGCCCGCCCCTCCCGTTTCCCCGGACGACAATACAGACCCTTCCGCACCACCCTCCTATGAACCGGAACAAACAGCCCTGGAACCGTCTGCCCCTGCACCCCAGGCGCCCCAGACCCCCGAGGCAGGTTCCGGTAATGGGAATGGCGCCGTATACGATCCCGTTTTCGGCTGGGTAGTACCCGGGGATGCACAGCAGTCCATCGGGGACAGCGATGGCGACATTGATAAAATGGTCGGCAATATGGGAGAATAAAAACTGAATATTTTATAGCAAGACCGCCGCTTTTGAAGTGGCGGTTTTTTGCTGCCCTATCACAAGAAAGGAGTGTGCCACACTTTGAAACGCATCTTTACTTTTATATGCAGCCTTATCCTGCTGTTTGCCCTGTTCCCCGCCACCGCATTTGCCAGCGGGAACGGGAACATGGATGGCGGCGGGGGCGGCATGGGGCAGGGAACCTCAACCAATAAATGGACTCCCGGCAATGACGGTGTGCGGATCACAGTTGTCAATGCCGAAACCGGAGCCGCCGTCTCTTCCCCCGTGGACTTTACCAACCGCTCCCAGAGCAATGTCCTGCACTTCGGCAAGGTAAATAAACTGCAGTACCTGTCGGGAACCGGCCTTTCCCTGCGTTCGGGTTCCGCTTACGACTATATAAACCCGACCCATCCCCTGCCCACCATTGTCAGCAGCACAGGAAGTTCCAATATCACGGCGATCCGGCGGTATTTCTGCAGCGAATATGCCTGTAAGATGGTTGCCAACGCCACCGGCGTGGACTATGACCGTATGCTTGCCGGGGAATATAAGCTCCTGATCGAACCTATCGCCTACTTTACGCATAACGGTATGTATTACTGCATGACCGCCACGGAGGCAGGACTCTATGACCAGCTGGCCGGCGGCGCCCTGCGCAGGACCATGACCTCACTGACCCACAAGAACCTGCCCCTGTCAATCTTTCTGGAATACAGCGACCTGGGGATTCCGGCATGGACAGGTAGCAGGACAGGGAAACAGAACAATACGGATATTGTCAATTCCCTGGGTGCGGGAATTGTCTGGTTTACGGATCTCCCCGTTCCCCCCAGCGCGGAAATTGATGCGCCGGATGTGGAATACCGGGTTGATACGGATGTCATCACCAGCATCCTTTTAAGGACAACCGACCGCCTGACGCCGGATAACCCTGCCACCGTCACCTTCCATATCAACGGAACAAATTACACGGTGCATAACATCGTCATTCCGGAGGACGACTCCCAGCTTGTATGGGTAAAATGGCATACCCCGTCCACACCCCAGACGATCACCATTACCGTGTCCCTGAGTGCAGGTTCTACTGCCAAAGATACCTTTGTGGCTAAGATCGTGGATCTGAATGAACGGATACCGCCTGATCCGCTTGCCACCGACACCTATCCCGGTTACAGCATCCCCGCCCTCCCTGCAGGCCCACAAAAACTGACTGCAGCCTGGGGCGTATGGAGCTGCCGCTGGAAAGCAGACTGGAAATGGCATGCAGACTGGAAATGGGAGGACGATGACTGCGGCAGCGGCTGCCTGCCGGACTGCCCGGGCGGACACGGGCATTGGGAAGACCATGGGAAATGGGTGGATGAGGGGGACTGGGAATATGACTATACCGGTTATTCCGCATCCCTCTCCGGTTCCATGACTCTGATGCCGGATGATATTGTTCCCACTGCATCAGGGAAAAACATGAAAAGCGGCTACGGTGTAAAAACTGAAGTTTCCGCCGTTTTATCCACCAGCGCCCCCTCCGGGCATTACACCAATCCGCAGACAGCCTTCAGTGTCTTCCCGGAATTCCATTACCAGACCTATTTAAGACTGCTGCAGCGCACTTCCGGCGGGCGCAGCGCAAAATTTGCCTTCCGTGCAAATGAGTTTTCCACCTACGGGCGTTCCGTCCATTTTACCCCTGTGTGGTTCCCTGACAACACGGATTATGTTGTCTACACGCAGGTATGGGATACATGGACTCCCGATGGGATGCTGTCCATGAACCTGCATGACAATGTATCCATCCAGGACAGCCTCTTTGACGACTGGTATACCAACCGTGAATGATACGGTATGCCTTTTCTATGAGCCTGCGGTCATATGCTGCGTTGCCGGATTTGCGGCATATGACCTGAAAAAGAAACGGGTGCCTGACCGGGCGCTCGTTTTCTCTTGCCCGCTCTTTCTGGCAGCCCCACTGTTTCACTGCCGGTTTCTTTTCTCTGCGCAGGCACTCCTGCCCATGCTGGGACTGTCCCTTGCGGGCATGGCGGCAGGATTTTTCGTGCTCCTCACCGCAGCCCTCATCTCCCATGATGGCGCAGGGATTGGCGGCGGGGATATTAAGCTGGCGGCGCTCATGGGTTTTGCTTACGGTCCTTACCGTCTGATGGCAGTCCTTTTAATCGCCGCATTTCTGGCAGGCTGCTTTGCACTTGTCCTGCAGAGCAGGAAAAAGGATCTGCCGCTCTGCCTGCCATTCGTTCCATTTCTGGCAACCGGCAGCCTGATTGTGACGGCTGCCACATTATTTTAGATAAGGAGACATTTTGATATGAAACTGAATAACCGCTTTCTTTTCGGCCTGCTCAGCCTGGTACTGGCAGCCGTTATCGCTTTTGTTGCCCTGCCCACCATTGCCCGGCAGACCAACGGGAAAACAGAAATCGTCCGCATCCGTCAGGACATCTTAAAGGGCGAGAAGATTACTGCTGAAAACACGGAGCTTGTAGAGGTGGGCAGCTATAACCTGCCTGACAATATCGCCCGCTCCCTGGATGATGTGCTGGGACTGTATGCCACTGCTGATCTATCCCGCGGCGACTATATCCTGACCTCCAAGATCAGCATGGTCCCCATTTCCTCGGATGTGGCGCTGAACCAGATACCTTCCGGAAAGGTTGCCATCTCCCTGACCGTAAAGACACTGGCCTCCGGTTTGTCTGACAAGCTCCAGCCCGGTGACATTATCCGCATTTATCATTTTCTTGATATTGCTAACGAGGTCCCGGAACTGCGCTTTGTCAGGGTGCTTTCCGTAACCGACTCCAAGGGTGTCAATGTGGATAACACAAGGGAACTTGCAGAGGACGAGGAAAAACAGCAGTCCGCCACCATCACAGTGCTTGCAAGCCCTGAACAGGCAAAGATCATCACCGCCCTGGAGAATGACGGCGTTGCCCATGTGGCGCTGATCTCCCGGGGCAATGACAAGTTGGCGGAGGAGCTTTTGGATGAACAGGATCGGGCGCTTCAGGAACTCTATTATCCTGAAACACTGACCGAAGGCACGGAAACTGACAATCCGGATACCCCCGCATCCGCAGGGAACCACACCGTAGACAGCACAGACTCCGGTACATCCGGATCTGCTGATACCTCTGCGGTTTCCAGCCAATAACCGAAAGGAGGATTTTCCCATGGCAAAAATCATTACTGTATGGGGCAACCCCGGCAGCGGCAAGTCCATGTTCTGCTGTATCCTTGCCAAGGCACTGACAAGGGATAAGAAGAAAGCCATTATCATCAATGGGGATAGCAGCATTCCCATGCTCCCCGTGTGGCTCCCGGAACAGATCGTTGAAACAGGCGCCTCGCTGGGACAGGTCTTAAGCAGCGTGGAGATTGACACCTCGCTGGTCGCAAGCCATGTGACTGTTTTGAAAAATTACCCGTTTATCGGGCTTATGGGATACTGCGGTGGTGAAAACCCACTCAGCTATCCGGAGATTTCCTATCAGATGGTGCTCCAGTTGATCACATCCGCCGCAAAGCTGGTGGATTTTGTCATTCTGGACTGCCCTTCCAACATGACGAATGTATTTACGCCTGCTGCCATCGAGTCCGGCGACATTACGGTCCGCATCCTGACTCCTGACCTGAAGGGCGTAAATTACCTGAAGGCCCACCAACCCCTGCTGACGGATGCCCGTTTCCATTACAGCAACCATCTGACCTTTGCGGGCATGGCACGTCCTTTTCATGCGCTGGATGAAATGGGGTACATCATTGGCGGATTTGATGGGCTGCTGCCCTATGGAAAAGAGATTGACCGCTGCGCAACCGAAGGCGGAATGTTCCGGGCGCTTAACTACTGCAACCCCAAATACACCCTGGCTCTGAACAAGATACTGGATATGCTGGATCAGGAACCCGCCGGGCAGGAAGCAGGGGAATTTATCCCTGCCGGACAGGCAAAAGACGATAAGGAGGCAGATATCCATGAACAATTTGAATGACATTTTCTTCACACCTGTTTCCAATGACGGGATAACCTATGAGCAGATCCTGGAGGATGTCCAGCGGTATTTTTCCGAAAACCACGCTTCTACCATTGCCAGCGCAGGGGAAAGCGATTCGGAACGCGCCAGCGCACTGTTGAAGGAGCTGATGATACAGTATCTCGTAAAACGCAAGTATACATTGGATGGAATGAGTACGGAGGATCTGTGTGCCAAGCTCTATGAGGACATGGCAGGATATTCTTTCCTGAAGAAATGGATTTACAGACCCGGCGTGGAAGAGGTCAATATCAATGCCTACAACGATATCGAGGTCATTATGAGCAGCGGGCGGAGCGTCAAAATCCCCGACAGGTTTTCGTCTCCCCAGCACGCAATAGATGTGGTGCGGCGTATGCTGAACGCCTGCGGCATGGTGATAGACGATACCATGCCTTCCGTGCTGGGCTTTCTGGACAAGAATATCCGTATCTCGGTGGACAAGACGCCCATTGTAGATCCTGAAGTGGGAGTAAATGCCTCCATCCGAATCGTCAACCAACAGACCGTCTCCGAGGAAAAACTGCTGGAATCCGGCAGCGCCACGGCAGAAATGCTCCATTTCCTGACCGCCTGCATCCGCTATGGCGTGTCCGTCTGCATTGCAGGCTCTACCGGCTCAGGAAAAACCACGGTCATGGCATGGCTTTTGTCCAATGTCCCCAACAACCGGCGCCTGATTACCATTGAGGAGGGTTCCCGCGAATTTGACCTTATAAAAAGGGATGAAAACGGCAATATTTTAAACTCTGTCGTCCACCTCCTGACAAGGCCCCATGAAAACACCTCCATGAACATCAACCAGGACTTCCTTCTGGAGAGGGTGCTCCGTAAGCACCCGGATGTGATCGGGATCGGTGAAATGCGTTCCGCCGCCGAGAGCCTGTCCGCCGCTGAAAGCTCCCGCACGGGGCACACGGTCTGCACCACCATCCACAGTAACTCCTGCGAAAGCACTTACCGCAGGATGATGACCCTTGCCAAAAGAAAATATAACATGGACGATTCCATCCTGATGCAGATCATGGTAGAGGCTTATCCTGTGGTGGTATTTACAAAGCAGCTGGAGGACCGCTCCCGTAAAATCATGGAGATCATTGAGGGCGAGGATTATCAGGACGGACACCTGCTTTACCGTTCCCTCTACAAGTACGAAGTAGTGGACAACATCACAGAAACGGACGGGAATACCCGCGTGGTAGGCCGCCACCGCAAGATGGGGCATATCTCTGATACCCTGAGAAAAAGGCTGCTGGATAACGGTATCTCCCACAAGGAACTGGAAGAATTTACGAAAACGAAGGAGGCGAACTGATGCACTGGATATACATTATCTGCTTTCTGCTGCTTTCTGTGGGATTGTGCTCCCTGTTTGGGGTAAGGCCTAAGGATTTCATGGATGCCATCCTGAAGTCACAGCAGAAAACAGCAACACTGACAGACGAGCTGAATGTCCTGATGGGTACCCCCGCCAAGGGGTTTTTTAACCAGGACTATGAGATCAAACAGATATTGAAGGATACCGGACGTGCCGGCAGTTATGAGTCCATCACCCGCCTCACCCTGATCCTGTTTGCGGTGGGGGCGGTTCTGGCGCTGTTAATTAATAATGTTTACATGGTTCCCATCATGGGGATTGCTTTTTCCCTTATCCCCATCTGGTACCTGCGCAGCACTGCCGCCAGCTACAAGAAGCATCTGAACGAGGAACTGGAAACTGCCATTTCCATTATCACGACTTCCTACCTGCGTACGGAGGATCTGCTGCGCGCCGTAAAGGAAAACCTGCCCTACATCAACGAGCCGGTGAAAGCTACTTTTGAGGCGTTTGTCTATGAAAGCGAGCTGATAAACGCCAACACCACCAGTGCTATCAACTCACTCAAAATGAAGATTCCCAACAGGGTCTTCCACGAGTGGGCTAACATACTGATCCAATGCCAGTCAGACCGCTCCATGAAGAACACGCTGCCCACCATTACCCAGAAATTTTCTGATGTGCGCGTGGTACAGTCCGAGCTGGAGGCCATGATGCAGGGACCGAGGAGGGAAGCCATCACAATGATGTTCCTTGTCATTGCAAATGTACCCCTGCTTTATTTCCTGAACAAAGACTGGTTCCACACGCTGCTCTTTACCACACCGGGCAAAATAGCCCTTGCAATCTGTGCGGCAATTATCCTGTTCTCGCTGACACAGATCATGAAACTGAGCAAGCCAATAGAATACGGAGGTGACGGCACATGACCCTGCTTGCCCTGATTGCCATTATCTTTTTTGGCTTTGCGGTTTATAACCTGACCTGCGCCTTTGTGGATGTCCCTACCAGAAGGACCTCACGGATGATGATGCTCTCCCGTAAACAGCAGGGCACAAAGAAAGAGAGCCTTCTGGATGTCTACATTACCAAAATATCCACCCTGATTGCGCCTTTCTTTCATCTGGATGCCTTAAAAAGAAATAAGCTGCAGACGGCTTTGAACATTGCGGGGATGGCCTTTACCCCGGAAACCTACACCGCAAGGGCATGGGTGACTGCCGGAGGAGTGGGCCTATGCGCCATCCCCATGACTTTCATCATGCCCCTCTTTGTGTTTATCATGCTGGGACTTGCAGTAGCCCTATGGTTCTCTACCTACTATGCCGTTTTCGATTATGTGAAAAAGCGGCGCAAACTGATTGAAACGGAAATACCCCGTTTTGCCCTAACGGTAGGGCAGAACCTGGAGAATGACAGGGACGTGCTGAAAATCCTGACTTCCTACAGGCGTGTGGCAGGGAAGGATTTCGGGGCGGAGCTGGACCAGACCATTGCGGATATGAAAACCGGCAACTATGAAAATGCCCTTATCCGCTTTGAGACCCGTATCGGAAGCCCCATGCTCTCTGATGTAGTCCGCGGACTTATCGGTGTACTCCGCGGTGATGACCAGCGTATGTACTTCAAGATGATCTGCTTTGACATGAGGCAGATTGAACAGAACAACTTAAAGAAGGAAGCGGCAAAGCGGCCGAAAAAGATCCAGCGTTACTCCATGATGATGCTCATTTGCATTATGATAATTTATCTGGTCGTCCTCTGTACAGAAGTTATGGGTTCCCTGGGTGCCTTTTTCGGATAAACCCGCCTGCCGCATGGAGGTGATGCCTATGTCCTGAAGTGTTTCGTATTCGCCGGATGTGCGGATGCAGATTTTGCAATCGGGCTGCCGGGAATGTGGCGCCCTTTGTTCCAGATAATAAGAATTGAATATAAAAATAAACTTTATTTTAGGAGGTTTTCATGAAAAAAATTACAAACTATATCCACAATAAGGCTGCCCGCTTTGTATACCGCGCCCATGCGACTCTCTCCAACCAGCGTGGAGATTTCTACATCTCGGATGCGGTAAAGATCATCATTGCCGTTGTCCTTGGCGCTCTGCTGCTGGCAGCCCTGACAGCAATCTTCAACGGCACGGTCATTCCGAAGATTACACAGGCAATCAATGATCTTTTCAGTTAATGCGGTTTGGGGGATTGGATGCACAAAATGCATCTGATCCCTTTTTTAATGTCCAATATATGAGCAGGAGGGAATGCATCCCTTCCCTAATTTTTAGATTTTCAAATGTAGCATAATGGAGGTGAAAACATTGAATCAAAGTAACTGTAAACTTTACCCATTCCTGAAAGCAGCCCGTGGAAACTGGCATAATGCCCTGTTTGTCAAATGTACCCATAGCACCTGTCCTTATGGGCATTCTGACATCTGCAAAGGTTTCCTGCTAATTGCAGATGCAGACGGAACTCCTCTTCTTGCGGATATAGAAACTTTACACAAGCTGGCACATGAGGAAATAGAGCCGGAGGGCTGTCAGGGCATCCTGAACCAACGTGCTTTTATGTCAGCCTATTCCTCTTATCTGGAATGGCATACGCAGGACGATTCCCTCTGCCCGCTGCTACAGCTTTGTGGGTTCTGCGGTCATCCATGTTGAAACGGACTGCTCCGGAATGTGTAACCCCGTTTTAAACTGCATACTTCTGGAGGTGATGTGATGAAAAAACAAACTATCTACTGCCCGTATTGTAATGCCCCTGCCGTTTTACGTCCTGCGCATATGGTACATGGGACAAAAACAAATAAAGCAAAAAGCTACTTGTACATATGCAGCCGCTGGCCCGAATGCGATTCCTATGTGAGCGCTCATCAGAAAAGCCATCAGCCCATGGGAACCCTTGCCAACAAAACCCTTCGCCGCAAACGGATTCTTGCGCACAAAGCACTGGAACAATACCGTATACAAAAACACATGGAAAAATGGGCTGTCTATCTCTGGCTGCAGGGGAAATTAGGATTGGCGGAAGCACAGGCCCATATCGGAATGTTCTCAGAGCAGATGTGTGAGCAGGTAATTTCTCTCTGCCATCAGTCCCTCTCCTCTGCGAAGTGCAGTGCAGCATGAAAGGAGGCGACCTATGAAAAAGAAAAAATATGTGCTTACCAATAATCAGAAAAAATTAGTTGAAAAAAATCTTTCAGTTGTTCATTGGGTTATTTTGCAGAATATTCATATCCATGAGAGTATTTATGGTTTAGGATATGATGATCTCTATCAGGAGGGCTGCATCTGGCTATGTCATGCGGCGGTTACATACGAGGAAAAATACGCATTGTTTTCCACTTACGCCAAAACCGTAGTGCGCAACGGGCTTTTCTCCTATTGCCGTCAGCTCTATGCAAAAGAGCAGCATTCCAGCCATTTAAGCCTCAGTGAATATGAGGAATACATTCCTGATGCCCCTGTTATGTCAGCCGCCACGGATACTGTTGAACGGCAGATCAGTCTGTTGGAAACGCTGGACCTCCTGGAAACCAGCAAACGATCCTATCAGGGTGTTGCAAGGCTTGGCATTGAGGCACTGGAACTGCAGATTAAGGGACTTAGCATATCCGACATTGCGAAGCTCTATGATGTTCCGCCCTCCCATGTAGGCGCCTGGATCTCCCGCTCCGCGCAGAAACTGAAAAAGGATAAAGACTTTTTATCCGGCATCCTGTAACTTTAAGGAAAGGAAGGTATCAAACATGGCAACAAAAACACTTTATACGGCGATAGGCCGCTTTGAACGCAGGACAAATGGCTGCGGCCGCTCCTGCCCCGTCATTCTGCTGGGTGGCAAAGAGCATATGGTTGATATGCAGGAAATGGTACTCTGGACAAGCCTGAACTGGCGTATCGCCAAAGCTGAAAATATTGCGGAATTATGTTCCCGGACTATTTCAGACACCTCATATCCCATCAGCCGCTCCTGGGAAGAATGTCTGGAGCGTTTACTGGTAAGGGGGCTTGTCATTTCAGGAAACGGGGATACGGAATATGATGCGCTGTATGATCTGCTCTCCCCGATTTATGTCATACCCTCCGGCGGCAGCTTTTTCCTCAGAGCCCTGACCTTTATCAAGCTCACCCTTTTCCGCAATATCCCTATCTCCAAGGCAAAAAGGCTCTTTGCAAAGGATCGGCGCACGTATCAGGAACGGCAGGTAATGAACCTTGCGCGGCAGGCACTTTTATCCACCGCCGAGATCATCAAGTGCATAGAAAAGGATATCCATCGTCTTCCTGATGAGGAAAGCATTCTGGAGCTGCTCTACAATGACGCCTATACCACCAGCGATAACATCAACAGCCTTGTCAGGCACAGCTCCAGCAGTAAGCCTGTCACTCTCGCCGTAGCAAACCTTTATCTGCGGCAGCAGATCATATTTGAAAGGATATAAGACTTATGAACCCACAACCCTCTTTTCCGCCTGTTTTCAGGCGCAAGATACTGTTTACCTTTATTCTGGGCTTTGCTTTTCTGCTGATTGCAGGTGCGGTTTTTCTGCTTTCCCACGATCAGGTACTGCTCTGTCTGAGTATCCTGCTGTTTGGCGCAAGCGTTTATAAGGGATGGCAGCTCTACCGCACCGTTTCCCGCGGCAGCTATGAAACCGTTATCGGCATATGTACGGGTATTACGGAACTGCCTTTCCGGAAACATAAGCGGGTCACTCTTTTGCGGGAGGATGAAACGGAAATCTCCCTGCTCTTGGACAGGCACACACAGCTCCGTCTGCAGATTCCATACTGTTTCTATTTCCGGAAAGCGGCAGGCTCCTGTTTCAAACAGGACTCCCTGAACCTGCTGCTCTCCACAGACAACCTTTTAGGCTATGAGGAAACAGAAAATTTTTTACCTGAAGAACCTGCCCAAAGGGATATCCCATAGCAAACTTATCATTTTATAAACCAAGCCGCCAAAAGATACTATATATTGTCTAATAATGATTGACACATACAAGATATGGTGCTATACTTTTCTTGTAATTGATTTTTGTGCGTTCATGGCGAATATTTTCGCATTGCACACGTTGTCAAGTTTGTAATTTAAGTGTCAGTGGCATTACTCCGCTTTTTTGCGTGGTATTCTCTGGCACTTTTTTATATAGATATCAATGCTGCGGCAGAAAGGAGCGTTATGGCACAGATTCATGTATTCGGCCATGTTACGGAGGATATTATCCCCAGGCAAAGCCAAACCGATTCCACCTATGTCTGCTTTACCCTCAGGGAACGGACAGGAAAAGACCATGTTCAGTATTATCAGGTATGGGCATGGAGCGAGAACGCACAGCGCCTGATCCGCCAAAAGGTACACAAAAACAGTGTAATCTGGCTGACAGGCACCCTGGAATTGGTTGACAGCACTGTAAACCGGGGAAACCAAAAAACAAAGCTTTTGAAAGTATATCTTTCTAACTGGGGCTTTGTTCCCTATGTGACAGGCAAGACGGATACGAACAGTATTTCAAAGGAAACGGAGTTACCCCCACCCATTCCTGCCTCTGCGGAGGTGCTGGATGGAGACCGGGAAGCTCTGCCGGAGTAAACAGCTTATTCCGGCTTATAAGAGGAACCGTATGGTTTTTCAGAATGACACTGAAAATCCCTGCGGTTCCTCTTTTTTTGTTTGCAATTTTTGTTGCGATTATTTCAGAAAGGATGGAAAAACAAATGAAACATGACAAACCCCTTTGGGGAAGTATCAGTATCCTGATCGGTGTGGTGATCCTGATTTTAGCACTCGTAAGAGGAACTCTGCAGACCGCCCTTCTGATCGGAGTTTTCAGTATCTGGGGAATCTGGACAGTCGGTTTTCTGCTCCTGCCCTATATGCGCCGGTCGAAGCGCCGTATACAGCGTGGCAGGCAGATAAAGACCCTGCAGGCGGCAGGTATTTCTCCTGCCAATCCACTTCCTTCCATTAATCAGGGCGCGGAAGCTGTAGAACTTTTACTGCTGCGCCATGTCAATCACCGCATATCCGCTTACTTAAAAGCAGTTTATCCGGATGTGAAATGGGAATGGTGTGAGAAAAATCCTGAGCAGATTATCCGTCAGGGCGGCATAGGGCGCATCAGAGTATTTGGTGCTGCCGACTTCGACCATGCGGATATCACGGTAGATCAGCAGGCTAACATTTCCTGCAGCATGATCCACATTGTTCCCCTGGCAAATGCCCTTGGCGGTACGGACGGCCCGGAAAGCCTTCCCCCCAATAAACAGCCCGTTGACCCGCAGATATGGTATGAACTGCAGGGGCGCAAGGTTCTGGAAACTCTGGTTGCAGACTTGAACTCCAGAGGGCACAGCAGCTTAACGCTCCGCGAAGACGGCGACATCTGCACCACGGAAAATGATGCGGAGGCTGCCAAAGAGCATCTTGCCAACTTTCCGGAAAAGCTCTATTGGCCCCGTCTGGTACAGGTCTTTGAGCGTAACGGCCTTGCGGCGGAAATTACGGCGGATGGTATTCAGGTCTCCTGGTAACCCTGCCCAAAGAAAGGAGTGAATTCCAAAATGAAAGAAGGTCTTTCCCTTCAGCAAATGGCTATGGAAATTGAACGCCAGCATCAACTCAAGGAGGATTATCTCGTCAACACGGACAGCCTGAAACTGGAACCTTATAATTCCCAGGTTTATCTGCATATGTATGACGAAAAAGGCTCTGAGCCCGTGGAACCCATGGAAATCAATCAGGTCGCCCACAGACAGCTTGGCAGCCGGTTAAAGATTCCTGCCTCCTACTATGACAGGATGCTTACCGAACATCCTGCCCTTCTGGCAGACAATGTGAACGCATGGTTTCAAAAAGAACCGGCAACAAGAATGCTGCGCACCATGGGCGGCACCGTCAGGGCTTTCCTGAGCAACCGCTACCGCCGCATTGACAACATTGAGATTGCCAAAATCGTACTTCCCCTTATCGGACAAATGGAGGGCGCCCGGTTTGAGAGCTGCCAGATCACCGACAGCAGAATGTACCTGAAGGTCGTCAACACAAGGCTGGAAGCGGAAGTTGTCCCCGGAGATATTGTACAGGCCGGCGTCATCATCAGCAACAGCGAAGTGGGTGAAGGCTCTGTATCCATCCAGCCCCTTGTCTATCGGCTGGTATGCAGCAACGGCATGATCGTCAATGATGCCCAGACAAGGAAAACCCATTTGGGACGTATCAACAGCGCAGATGAAAATTTTCTTCTCTTTTCAGAAGAGACCCTCGCCGCAGACGATCACGCCTTTGTCCTGAAGATTCAGGATACGGTAAAGGCGGCTGTGGAGGAGGCCCGCTTTTCCTGCGTGGTAGATATGATGCAGCGGGCTAAACAGGCTCCCATCAACACAAAGGATGTGCCCGGCATTGTCCGGCTCGCCAGCAGGGAATTCAATATCACGGAGGACGAAAGCAACGGGGTGCTCCAGCATCTGATCGAAGGTCAGGATTTAACGCTGTACGGGCTTTCCAATGCAGTCACCCGCCACAGTCAGGATATTGAGAGCTATGACAGGGCTACCAAGCTGGAAAGTATCGGCTATAACATACTTTCCATGCCTGCAAGACAATGGAACAAAATCAATCAGATGGCGGCGTGAATCACCGCCGTACAACCAATCTAAGGAGGATTTGCTAATGAATACCCAGAACAACACAGTAGCAGTAACAGAGAGAGAACAGTTTTTACTTCCCAGCATGAACATCACCGAATGCGATTTCACATCGGATGAACTGGCTGAGGATATGGATGGTCTGCAGGTAAGCTTTCCGAGGGTAAAAATTCCCTCCGGCGGTATGCTGCAGTTCGAGATTCCTTCTGATGATCCCGAAAATCCCGATTATGAAAAGAACCTGACCGGCATCATCCTGTGCAACCACGACAACTATGCCTATTGGCCGGAAGGGAGCGAGTATGATGACAACACCGCCCCGCTTTGTTCTTCCACGGACGGAAAGCAGGGGATCGGGGAACCCGGCGGCACCTGCGCTACCTGCGCACTCAACCGCTTTGGGACGGGACCTGAAGGGCGTGGGAAAGCCTGCAAGAATATGCGTATGCTCTATCTGCTCCGCAGCGGCGAATATATGCCGATACAGCTTGCCCTGCCGCCCACCAGCCTGAGCCCTTTCCGGGAGTTTATGAACCAGTCCTTTATGATCCGCAGACGCGCTACCTTTGGAAGCGTTGTGCAGATCGGGCTGAAAAAAATGAACAACGGCAAGGATGATTACAGCGTTGCCACTTTCCGGCGCCTGTATGACCTGGAGGGCGAGGAACTAGCACAGGCCCGCGCTTATGCAACCAGCTTTAAGGAACAGATCAAGATGATGCTCCAGCAACGGGCATCTGCCATTCTGGAACAGCGGGATACCGGTTGTGACTACGAGGTAACCGATACACTACCTGCCAATTCCGGCACCCAGTTCTGTATCGCACCGCCGATTGACGGCGACAGGGAGGCATTGCCTGCCTGAATGTAACTGATAATTGATGCTTTGCGGCTCTATCCGCATCCATGTAGACAAGGAAGCTTTCATCCCGAAAGGCTTCCTTGTTTTACTTTTCAGGAGGAAAAATTATGTGTGAAGTACCTTTAACTTATGAACAACAGCGATTTGCCGCTGACAACCATGGTCTTGTATTCAAGTTTCTCAATGAACACCAGCTACCCGAAGATGAATTCTATGATGTTATAGTCTTCGGCTATTTGAAAGCGGTCCGTGATTACTTATCTCGCCCGGAGCTGCAAAAGTACTCTTTTGCAACCATCTGTTGGAAAGCAATGACTTGTTACCTCTCCAACCACTATAAGGCTCAATGCCGTCAGAAACGAAACGCAGAGGTCATCAGCATTCATGCCAGCCTCTATGAAGACGGTCTGCCTTTAGAGCAAATGATACCCGCCACCGACACACTTATGCTCCAGCTGGAATCAGACTTATTGATGCATGAGCTTGCATCCCGTCTTTCCAGACAGCAGTTAGATATGGTCCGGCAAAAGACCAGCGGTTACGGAGTCCGGGATATTGCCCGCAACCATAAAACTACCATCAAACAGGTTCAGTCAATCTTAGAGGAAGTCAGAAGCATACTGCTCCAGTTAAGCTGTGAGTAACTGCCATACCATTTTATACCGCAAAGGGGGTCAGAAAGAATGAAAAAAGAGAAAAAAGAAGTCAAACTTTGTGGCAGCTTACTGTGCCCGATCACCATAGGCAGACCTGCCATCTTTGCATCCGGCGGAAAAGTTTACCATACTTCCCGGGTGGTAGCATTGCATGAACAGACTGAAGAAAATACCCATTTTGAAACAGTAAATACCCATTACCATTTATCCACAAGCCCTTTTCCGCTGGCGGCCATGAGTCCGCTCCCTGTGAGACTGGCCGCATGCGCATAAATGGACTATAACAAACAAAAAAGCGAGGTACATACAAAAATGACGTTAAAAGAATTTGCAGCTGCGGTACAAACTAAAGTCGCTGCCGCTCTGAATAAAAAAACCGAACTGAAAGAAGTGATTAAGCTCAACGGCGTAAAGCGTTACGGTCTGATTATCTTTGATCCGGTTATCAATATTTCCCCTACGATCTATCTGGAACATTTTTATGGGAGATTTCTGGATACGCAGGACTGGAATAGCGTAATCAATGATATTATAAGGGTTTATCAGAACAATATGCTGGACGAACCTATGGACACAGAGATGTTTTTCGATTTCAGCCAAGTAAAAGAGAAAGTCTTCTACCGCCTTATCAACTATGAGAAAAACCGGAAACTGCTTGAGCAAATGCCCCACACCGGATTCTTAGATTTGGCAAAGGTTTTCTGCATACAGTATCAGAATGAAGATCTCGGCAGCGGAACCATTCCCATTTATCATTCCCATCTGGAAAACTGGGGCATCAGCGCTGACGAACTGGAAGCCGTGGCGGATGCAAACTCACCCCTCCTTATGAAAGCTTTTATTTCCGGTATGGATTCTATCTTAACAGAAATGGGAGCATTACAGGAGGATTTATCAGAAGCCATGCCCGAAGAGTGTATGCCCGTATATGTAATGTCAAATATCCAGAAATCCAGCGGTGCCGGTACCATGTGTTATCCCGATGTCTTGAAAGTCTTTTCCGAAAAACAGAACCGGGATGTGATCATCCTGCCCAGTTCGATCCATGAAGTCATTCTCATTCCAATGAAAGAGGGTGATGACATAAACGAGCTTAAGGTGATGGTTCACAGCGTAAACACAGAGATGCTTGAGCCTGAGGATTTTCTTTCCGACAATGTATATATCTACCGGCGCAGCACCGGACAGATAGAAATAGCTTAACAGTATGGCAGGGCGGCAGACAAAAATGCCGCCCTGTTTTCAACATAAAGGAAAACTGCCCTTTAGAAAGGAGTTTACTATGGAATTATTAAAAAAATTTGATGCGGTCACTGCGACACCGGATGCCCGCATCTCAGACACTGACCGCGCTTTCTGTAAGGCGCATCAGGCTGCTTATGACAATGCCAAATGCACCCTGCCGGAAATGCTCTGTTTCTGGGAGGATATGCAGCACCAGCAGGCGGAACTCCTGTCCGGCACAGATACTTCTCCCACTTTTTTCCTTGCATCCAGAGACAGCATCAAGCTATCCGAGGCGGGTATCCGGGAACAGCTTTTTTCCCTGCATTCCCTGTTTGTCGGGGAGCTGGTTTCTTTTTTCAATAAGACCTACCACCTCTCCCTCTCTATAACGGAGATAGAAGGCAGCCTGATTCCACAAAAGCCCGAAGACAGATGGACGGATGATTACGAAGACAGGGTAAAGACATATACCCAGGCCATGCAGGACCTCTCCCTCCGCTACACGGATATCTTAGACCAGATATTCCTTTACACGGACGGGCGGGAACTGTCCGAACAGGCCCTCCATGAGCTGAAGGAAAAATGCCATGGGGCTGCATGGAACATATCCAGTGGGAAGGCAAAATTCACACTAAAAAAATGTACCCTGATGCTTAACGGTTATGCCTGCGGCTACCGCGACCTTTATAGTAGCGGCTATTGGGAACTCGCCCAGGACACCAAGGATATTTTACGGGGAATCTCCCATTTTGAAACGGGCGGATTTTCATACTCCCCCTATAGTATCAGCAGAATCATAGGGACATATGATCTCCGTTCGGATTTCCATGAATTCAACGACTGCGACAAAATCCTGTCCCTGAAGATGTACAAAAACCACCGTGTAGACATCAAATTCTCCACGGAGGAAAATGCCCGGCAGTTCATAAATGACTATCTGGGCACCGTATGTTAGGAGGTGATTCCAATTGAAATATTCGTATTACGGGGAGACAATCCCCTTTGACCGGAGAAAAGAACTGAATGAAAAGGTCCTCAGCCTGATAGCCGATGGCATACCGGAAACCTATGGCATTACCCATGAGGACATCTACAACGCCTATACGGGCGATGGCGGACTCCACGGGCTGGAGCGGGACGACTATGACAATTACCACCAGTTCAGCGAGGCAAAAAAAGAATTTGAGAACGGCCAGTTTTTTACGCCGCCCCATCTCTGTGAGTTTGTCACCTCCTGCCTAAAACCGTCCTGCCATGACCTGATTGCAGACCTGACCTGCGGCAAGGGGAATTTCTTTAACTTCATGCCAATGGAAACAAATCTCTACGGCTGTGAGCTGGATGCAAAGGCTGTCAGGGTAGCAAGATTCCTTTATCCGGATGCTGCCATTGAGTGCGGGGATATCCGTAGCTACCAGCCGGAGGTACGGTTTGACTATGTGGTGGGCAACCCGCCCTTCCACCTGAAATGGTGGACGGAGGGCGACAGAGAAATATCCTCCCAGCTGTACTACTGCCTAAAATCGGCACAGCTCTTAAAGCCGCTGGGCATCCTTGCCCTGATTGTACCCAGATCCTTTCTTGCAGACTCTTTTACGGACGGCGGGCAGATCAGGGAAATGGAAGGCTGCTTCAGCTTTTTAGGGCAGATTGTGCTCCCGGAGAATGCCTTTGCCCATCTGGGCGTCAGCAGTTTCCCCACCAAGTTGCAGTTCTGGCAGAAAAAGGGAAACGCCAATCAGGGAAAACCGCAGCCCTATCGGGCGGAACCCGATTTTTCTTTATCTGCGGACTCTGACTTTCAAAAAGTGGCACAGTATACCCATGAAAAATATATCGCATTTGCCAAATCCGCATTAGAGAACAACCAACACAGCATACTTCTGGAACTGGCAAAGTCCCAAAGCGTATCCAAAGAATTTCAATATCAGACTCGGAAACTTCTGTACCATATCAAAGTGCATCCGGCGACCACTGCCCTTTATGCCAAGTGCAGTGAATACCTGTATCGTTTTTACACGCAGAAACAGCCGGATGGCATGAGCTATGAACAGTGGTGTTCGTCAAAGATTACAGAAAAAAAGGTGCTTGCCTATCTGCAGCGGGCATTGAAAAAGCAGAATGCAACACCGGAAGAGGACAGAATCGCCCTTATCAAGCGGGACGGTGAATTTGCCTACAAAGGCTACAGCGCTGCCGCAAGACGCCGCATCACGGAGTCAATGTGCATCCCGGTCCCTATCCATCAGGCGGTACTTAACAACACCCCGGAAAAATATCCCGGCTATGAACGTCTTCTCCGCAGGAAACATTCGGAGTATGAAACCCAGAACCAGCCATTTGCGGAAATGGACGAAGACCCGCAGATTGCGGAGTGGCTGTCGGAATTCTGCCTGTGGGACCCCTCCCGCATGGAGATGATCCGTTTCAGCGAAGTACAACTGCATGACATCAACCTCACCCTGCAGAAACGCTATGCGCTGCTGCAATGGGAGCAGGGCAGCGGCAAAACACTTGCTGGAATCGCAACCGGACTGTACCGGATGCAGAACCAGAATGTACACAGTACCTGGGTAGTGTCTTCCGCAATCTCCATCCGCAACAATTGGAATGTGGTGCTGCCACTCTATGACATCCCCTGCATTTTTATAAAACGCCCTACAGACCTGCAGCGTATACGGCAGGGGGATTTTGTCCTGCTCACTTTAAACACGGTCAGCGCCCACAAAAAGCAGCTAAGGAAATACCTGAAACGCCTCGGGCGGAACATCCAGCTGATACTGGACGAGAGCGACGAGATCTCCAACCCGAACAGCGCCCGCTGTCAGGCGGTACTCTCCTGTTTCCGCCGCTGCCGGATGAAACTGCTCACCACGGGCACCAGTACAAGAAACAACATCTCAGAGTTTGTGCCACAGCTGGAGCTGCTCTACAACAATTCCATCAATATGATCTCATGGAACCAGTACATCTACCGCCACAGCCGGGATGCTGAGACAGATGACGAGCCGGGCTGCGAAGTCAATCCTTACTTCGGGGAACCCATCCCCGCTTACAAGAAAGGATACTCCCTGTTCGCTGCCTCCCACCTGCCGGAAAAAGTTACGGTGTTTGGTCTGGAGAAACGGACACAGGACATCTACAATGCGGATATTTTAAGTGACATTTTAGGGAAGACCGTTATCACAAGAACTTTCGAGGAGGTGGCAGCCAAGGACATTAAGCGGATACATCAGGTTCTGCTCCAGTTCCCAGAGGAAGAAAGGGAAGTCTACAGGAAAGCCATGAACGAGTTCAATCAGATGCGGGATAACTACTTTGCCTCCACAGGCAATTCCAGGAAAGACTCCATGATGCGCCTCATCCAGCAGATCGTACTGCTGCTGCGGATCAGCGCGGCGCCGGACACGGTAAAAGAATATACGGGCGATACTCCGGCTAAAGTGATGACTGCCGTGGAAATGGTTTCCGAATGGCCGGATGAAATTATCGCCATTGGGGTACGCCACAAGGCAGTCCTTGCATCTTATGAGAAAGCCCTGCGGGAATACCTCCCGGAACGCCCTTTGTTTGTCGTCACCGGCGAGAGCACCAGCTTTGCCAAACGGCGGGCACTGCACCAGACATTGAAAGACAGCGGGAATGGAATACTTCTCTGCACCCAGCAGAGCCTTCCCTCCAGCGTCAACTTTGAATATGTCAACAAGGTCATCATCCCGGAACTCCATTACAACAATTCCGGCATGAGCCAGTTTTACTTCCGGTTCATCCGCTACACCTCAACGGAATACAAGGATATTTATTTCCTTACCTACGCGGGCAGCATTGAGTCCAACCTGATGCAGATGGTGCTTGCAAAGGAAAAGCTGAACCTGTTCATGAAGGGGCAGGATGTAGACCTGGATGAAGTTTACGAGCGGTTTAACATTGATTATGACCTGCTCTCCCTGCTGATGGTGCAGGAAAAAGACAAAGAAGGCAGGCTCCACATCCGCTGGGGTGAACAGAAAATAGCATGAAAACCATAATTTTCGAAAGGAGAATATCTATGTACCATCCTATCTTACAAGTATACACAGAACCGCACAGTAAAAAGGAATGGGCAACGGAGGATGACCTGATAAACCTCTCCAACCTGATTCCCATTGCCAGCCATGTAAAAGCCATATACAACCGTGATTCCTTTATGCGGCAGTTTGAACAGTGGTTCATGAAGCACCATATGGGTACCTTTTCCCATGATAGTTTTATCCTTGCCCCGGATGCCCGCAGAAACTACTTTGCTGGACGCTTTCCGGAATTCAGGAACAATCTGAAGGCTTTGGATGCAGTGACAGAATCCCTGTATATCAGTGATTATAATTATATGGACAATCTGCTCTCGGAGCTGGTTTCCAGTTTTTCCGACCACCGCAGCTGCTATGTCATGGAGTCGGATAATCCCCCGGTTCCTTTTGACAGGTTCATCAGAACGGCAACACCCGGTATACCCTATCATATCGGCGCAGTTTTAGAATACCATGGTTAGGAGGTGCCTATGGAAACAAATGGTTTACGCAATATCCTTATGACCCATCTTGATACGCTCCGCCGCAATCTGGCGGCAGTTTCGAGGGAGGAATTAAGGACCCGCTACCGCAAGCCCTATTATGCCCTGCTGCATGATATCTCTGCTGCCGCCTCTGCCTATGTAAAAGAGATTGCCCTGGCAGACCTGCGCATCCGAAAAGAATATCTGCAGGAAGCTGTGCCTGTCATAAACAATGCAATACAGGCATCAGGATTACTAAAGCAGATCTCTGCGGCGGCTTACCGCAGGCAGGACATTCAGGAGATCGAGCAGCTTGCCCTTACACTGAAAAAGCAGATAGAGGATGCTTTAATTCCCTTTTATGAAAAGCACATGGGGCTGTATCTGTCAGATGAATGCTTTAGCGCCACCCCACAGGCGCCGCTGCTTTATAACCATGTAAACGGCTGTGTCATGCAGGATGGGAAGTGGATTCCCCTGGAGACAGGACGGAACTATTCTTTTGTCACCCTGCACATCAAAGAACGCAGCCAGACCGTTGCATAATCAGGAGGATACCTATATGAAGATATTTGATTTTGAGACAAATGGCAATACCTACAAGGTGAAACTGGATGTCAGGACTTATTCCAACGGCAACCTTGCCCTCGCAATGCACATTGATACAGAAGATGGCTGGGAACCCTGGAATATCCTTACCGTAAATCTTGGCTTTCCTCTGGAAAAAGATATTGCCTATATTGACACGAACAACAATGGCGAATCCATCCTCGCATGGATCATCCGCAACAAGCTGGCTGTTCCCACAGGGAAAACCGGCAGGAGCGGCTACTGTACCTATCCACAGTATAGATTCCGCGAGACTGCCCTCCGGGAAATCGACACGGACGGCTATGAAAAATATCTGGCGGATCTTGCCGCTTAGAAGAATTGCTTTAGCGAAAACAGAAAAGCGCTGGCACACAACCCCAGCGCTTTTCTGTTTTTTAGAAACGGAACATTCTGATACTCTTGATGAGCGTGATACAAAGCTCCTGATACAAGTCTTCGTCAAACCTGCCGCCAATGATTGCCCCCTTTATCAAAAGAGGCTTGTACATCTCCAGAAGGGCAATGACTGCCGATTCCTGTCCGACCTTTGCCTGCAATAATATTTCCTTAAAATTCACTTTCTCATCTCCTTCATCTTCTTTTTGATCTTCTGGATCGTTCGGTAATAAATTGCTGTCACACCCTTGTATCCCAGCCCCATTTCCTCTGCCAGCGATTCAAAGCTCCTCTCGTCCAATACCCTTGCAAAAAAAACATGGCGCTCCCGCTCATTAACTTCTTTCAGCGCATGGATCAAAGCACTGTCCTCTAACTGCATGGACAAAGGCAGCTCAGACAGCATATCTTTTTCTACATCCTCTTTTTGGCTGTCTTCGATTACTTCTGTTACAAACTCTGTCTGCTGTTGCCTGCTTATCTGTTGTATGTATTCACCCCGACGGTGTTGGACTGCTGTTGCCAGGTACGCCGTAAATTGGTTCTGGAGAATCTCTGTTTCGCTCTTCCCATTATTTTTCTGCCACATGGCTTTTCCTCCTTGATTTCAGATTTTTTTGAAAATCTGAAACCGGAGGTGAACGAGCGCAGGGTAGACAGTGTAACCTTACATAGCTTTTTATCGTATAAGAAAAAGAACCATTATCCATATACCGGATAACCGTCCTTTCTTTGAATACTTCCACTTCTCTCTAAACAGCATCGTACCACCCTACCATACGGAGGCAGTCTTGTCATGTGAAAGTCTATGCTTTTTTTACGAAATTTCCCTGCCGCTGCCCGGCCTACGACTATTCCCCAATGTCTGCCATGCATCCTTCCCCATAGCACACTAAAAACACTCAAACAAGCCCCTGATGAACCATGTTTCTCATTGTGCTATCTTTTTCGCAAAAAGGCTCGCTTTCTGTAAAATTGGTGCGAATTATTTTTTCCTTTCAAGGCTGATGCGGAGCCTCACGACCCGTAAACGAAAAAAAGGGCTGACGCCAGCCCCTTTGATACGGCATTTTCAGGAATCTAGGTTGTAACATAGTACTGTGCCTGGGCGTTCCACATCTGTGAATATCGCCCGTCGCTCTTCAAAAGCTGTTCATGTGTACTCTGCTCGATCACCTGCCCGTTATCCATGACAATGATCGTGTCGCAGAACTTACAGGATGTCAGCCGATGAGATATGTATATAACTCCCCGGGAACCGATCAGTTCCGCAAGTCTTGTGTAGACGTCGAATTCTGCCTGAGGATCCAGCGCAGCTGTTGGCTCATCCAGGATCACCAACGATGCATCCTTATAAATTGCACGCGCAATGGCGATCTTCTGTGCTTCCCCTCCTGATATATCTACGCCGTCTTTTTCATATTCCCTGTAAAGAACCGTATCCAATCCATTTTCCAGAGATTTCATCCATTCTCCCATTCCTGCTCGATTTAAAGCATCCTCTGCGCGCTCTGGGTCAAAGGTATCGGAGGAAGCGACCACACTGCCTAACAAAAAGGAAAACAGTGAAAAATCCTGAAATACAACGGCAAGAAGATTCCGATAGGTGTCTTCGTCAAAATCCCATATATCCACACCATCCAAAAGAATGCTTCCATGATCCGGCCGATACAGACGGCATAAAAGTTTGATCAAAGTTGTTTTACCACTACCGTTAAGACCGACAATTGCGGTTTTATGTCTGGCATCAATTTTGACATTCAGCCCGTCTATCGCCGGCTGATCCGTACCGGGATAGGTAAAGGAGACATTTCTGAATTCGATTTCCTTCATGCTTTTCGGTTTGACCATGCCTTCTCGAGTCTTTGGCGTCTCAATCTCAATATAATCCAGGGTACTGGCCAGTCTGTCCGTATCCACCTGAAGTTCAGCCCTTGTCTGCAGAAGCGAGGAAAGACCGGTTGATAACTGAAACAGAGCCTGCGCATACTGTACGACATATCCGATAGCAATCTGTCCCACGTAGGCACAGAACGCGGCCATCAGATAAGATAAGCCGATTAGCAGGCTGTTCGATCCACCCTTGATCATTCCACCTGCAAAATTGATCCCAGACAGTCTCAGCGCGTGCTCATGTACCTTCTCATTTTCTTCCTTTACACTCGGTTCAATGAGGGAAGAGGCTCCATAGATTAGGATATCCTTGATGCCACGGTAACTGATTGCCTGGCTCCCCTCCGTCATACTTTGGAAACGACTCCTGCTCTCTGTCTGCGTCATTCTGCCCATTTCATCAGATTCGCGTTTGCTGTAGTATCTGTCAAAGAAAAGAGCGCTTGCCACGGAAAGTATCAGCATTATGAGGATTGTTCCGAAAAGATATCCGTTTTTATCTGCGATTGACCGGACCAACAGCGGAACAAGAATTATGACAGAGACAACAATACCTGTTATCTGTTGAACGATCTGCTGTACCTTGGCTGTTACACCGAAAAAGCCACTGCCCCAGCTGCGATCGGTCTTGATCCTGCTTTGCATCTGTCGCGTTTTTTCGCTGTCCATCTGCGAATACTCCATCGTCATGGTCGTGCGTGCAATCAGCGTTTCAAAGCTGTATGAGATGTTCTGGCTCATGACATTTACGGTTTTCTCCATCCATGATCTCAATACATTGACGATCATCGTAACCAGAGCGCCTGCCAGTGCAAAAAGCATCACTGTTTTAAAATCCCTCTGAATAACGATCCTGTTGATCACCTGTGCCATGACAAGCACGGGAAGATAGCCTGCTAGGGCCTGCAGGATCCCATTTGCCGTGATATACGGGAAAAACCGGGAATCCATACGACGGAGCAATGCAAAAGATCTGCGGACAGTGCTGTCGGATTTATGCTTCATTTGCATCCACCTCCTGATAATATCTGCTTTGTATCTCGAAAAGATGTGCATATTTGCCATGACGCCGAAGCAGTTCTTCGTGGGTCCCATCCTCTTCAATATGCCCATTGTCCAGCAAAATAATCCGGTCAAGGAAACGGGTACTTGCCAGTCTGTGAGAAATGTAAATACAGGTTCTTATCCCGCACAGGGCATGGAAGAATGAATAGGTTTCACTTTCCGCCAAAGCGTCCAGAGCTGCTGTAGGTTCATCCAATATCCACAGCGCTGCGCCGGATCGATACAGCATTCTTGCCATCATCAGTTTTTGTTGCTGACCGCCGGAAAGCTCAATCCCATTTTCATCCACGGCCCTTGTCATCTGTGTATTCAGACCGGAAGAACACTTCTCAACCGTTTCATAAAGTCCAACACGTTTAAGACAGTCTTCCACCCTCCCGATATCAGTCTTTTCAATTGGTTTCATGGAGATATTCTCCGCTATGCTGTACGGAAGAATGAGACTGTCCTGGAAAACCGCCCCAATCTGATCCGCCCTCTGCTCAAATGTCATCTGCTCTGCAGGTCTTCCGTTTATTAGAATCTGCCCGGACTGAGGGGAATATAGTCCGCAAAGAAGCTTTACCAGGGTTGTTTTCCCGGCTCCGTTTACTCCCACCAAAGCAAGTTTTTCTCCTGCCGGAATCTTCAGGTTGATATGGTCCAGTATATTATGTGCACCGTCATAAGAAAAGCAAACATCCCGAAGTTCTACAGTTACATTGGGAACAGATGCCTGCATGGTCTCTTCACCGGTTCGTTCCGTTTCCTCCGTGGCGCTGAAATAGGAACTGACTGCAGCAATCCCCGTACATCCCAGACAGAGTGTGCCGTAGCTTTGTATGAAGTTGGTTACAAACCCTGTCAGCTGTCCGATGACGCCGAAATACAGCACAAATTCGCTGATCGTTATGTGGTTGTTACATACCTCATAAACAAGATATCCATAAGCAACCGCATCTCTCATAAAGGAAGTGACGGCAGAAAAAACATTATTGCCCAGAATCCTCTGCTGAAACTCATTGTTGATCTCCCGAAGTTTCCCCAGGCTTTTATCCATAACCGTACAAAGCCAATCACTCATTCTGTACAGGCGGATATCTTTCCCGATTTTCGTATTCTGAAAAGCATTGATCAGATAAAAATACTTTCTCATCTCAGCTGCCTGTTCATCCTGCCGCTTCTCATTGGCTTTCTGCGTGCGTTTGAGTGTAAAATAACTCAGAGCCGACAGTGCTGCCATCACAAGGATCAAAAGCGGGCTCAGACGGCTCAGCATTCCTGCATAGATTACGAAACTGGCGACGCAGATGATTAGGTTCATCACCCCTTCAAGTAATAACCTGACATCCGCTCCCCACAAACAAACCTGGCGAGCTTTCTCATATGCTTTTTGACCGACATCGCTTTCCGTATATTCATATTTTGCATCCAATCTTCTTAAGAACAGGCGGTAAAGCAGATTCCGTCCCATGTACAGCTGTCGCATTCCTCTTCCGCCTTGCACTCCCGAACAAGCACAGGAAACAACAACATACGCAACCGTGATCAGTATGACACCGGTCCACTGCGGTGAATCCGCATCGCTCCCGACAACCGCCACAGCATAGGAAGGAATATATACCATCAATACAGAAGATGCGAGCGTAAGCAGCACGCAAAGCACTACCATGACCAGGAGCACCGGCTCTTCTCTCAGGATATTCGAAAAAAGGAACTTCATTCCCTTTCGCACTGTGTGATGCTTCACCATACTACCTCTCTTTCAATAAATGTTCTCCCTATGCCCTGTCACATAACAGCTTCGCGACATAATGCAATGAATTTTCTGAAATCTTCGTTCATATAATTATGATCCGACTGTATCATAGAAGTCTGTAGTTTTTCCCATGTGTCATAACAGCATTTCCCTCTCAGATTGCAGGTTTCACAGTTTGGACAGGACGGTATCTTAAAACCATTCTTGTGGATTCTAATCAAGTTATTTACTTCTTCAATGATTTTTTCGTTCGATCCAAATCCACAGAAGTATTCCATGATCTGCTCATCCCGAACTTCCTCCTTAAATGCTTTAATAATCACCTTATCCACCTGTCTTATTACTTCATTCACTCTTGCATCAACATTATAGATATCAATGTATTTCTCTGCAATATCATATTCTTTTAAGTACAAAGCAAGATACGCTGCAAACAGATATGGACTATAAATGTAAGGTGCGTCCGATATGTGGGTAGTGATAACTCCCAGAAGTTTTGTCATGCTGAATGCGTAAGTATATGCCGGGTATTGAAGAATATTCAGAATACAGTTTAGGGTATCCTTCGTTAAATATTTGCCCGCCTCAACTGTCGTACGGAACTTACGAATTGACTTCAGCGTATTATACAAACCGATTTCCTTATCTGTAGGATAATACAAAGATGCACATACATCAGGCATGACAATTCTGATACAAGGTACGCCATATTTAGTATAGTTTATCAAACCAACTGTGTCCGCTATCGTTTTGCACCTTTCTAACATAAACTTGACGGCCTCATCATTTGTAATGACGCTATCACAAAACCCGGATATGATATCTGTTGTGTTTGCTATACTTCTAAAGAACCCTCGAGGAAGTCTGCCGGTGCCATCAATTTCCGCTCTGATATGATCGTATGCTCTATCATCGCTAAACCAAAAACCTTTCACCGCAGTATCGGAAACATAGCACTCATTCATACGCAAACGGAAATTCAAATCAAAACTCAGTCCCTGAAATACTTCCGTTATACAGCGCTGAAGTGCGATGTCCACATTTGCATCAGCCCCCAGTTTGAAATAATACTTTGTCATACTAGGGTCAAAAATTAGAACTCCGATAACCGGCAACTTGCCACCAAGAGAACAGTCAATAACGCGTACATGGTATTTCCGCGATTCTATCGCCTGGATCAGTTTATAAGAATTCAGATTTGCATAAGCCTGCTCTCCTATCGCCTTAAAAACATCATCATATTTCTCTTTATATATAAAATGATATTTTCAGTCTTTATGAGTAATGCGATAATATGTATTATAATATTATGAATGTTTCTGGTAACATTTTTCAATGTCGCTATGTTCACAAATCTTACCCTAGGAGATGTGCGCAAGATGTGTAAACCACATCAACAGCGAACCCAGAAATAGGCTGAACGGGCGCACACCCTATAAGCTGACAAACCACACTTATGATTTGGAACCACTCAAGGCATTGCAGCTCTAGTATGTTGCACCCGATGAAGTGGTGCTGTCCCCGAAGCTGCTGAAAAATAACCCGTAAACTTATAAATTACATCGCCGCCGGGGTAACTTCTATAAAAAGCCACTCATGCCTGTAGAAGTTATTTTTTACCACACTTATTTCGAGAGGTCTGGTGGGCATACCCAGATTTTAAGGTTATTCATAAATTTACTATTATTTATTTTAACATAGAATTTGGTTCTGTACACTATAAAATTTTAAATTTGTGGCATTTTTAAAGGTAATGTTTGCATACGGGACTAACTTCGGGAATTCACGACCGCAGGAAACAGCTACGTATGACACAAGATGAACTTGCCGAAAAAGTAGGCATCACACCGCAGACAGTCTCAACCGCTGAACTAGGCAAAAAGGCACTGCGCCCGGAAAATATCATCCGTATCTGTTCTGCACTGGAAGTCAGCACTGACTACCTGCTCCTGGGTAAAGTGAACGGCCACGACCATTCTGTCCTGTCTGCTAAAATTTCAGACCTTTTCCCTGCACAATATCGGCATCTGGAAGATATTGTGAACAGCTTCCTTGCTGCGCTTGGAGAAAAGAACACTCAGGGAAGATAATTACAAAATCTCCCCTGTGGTTTCTAACTGTTCCTGAATGCCGACATGGTATCTGCGATCATGGCCCATGTACCCTCGTCCATTTCATTTTGCCCTGCTTCCCGTTCAACATCATATCCCTGCTCCGATAACTCAGTGATTAGCTGTTCTTCCCTTATTGATTTCCCGTAACCTGTTCTATCTACGGTATTCTGTTTTCCATTATCCCTATTATGCAGAATTTCCAATACAATCTTTTCTATGGCTGCCCTGTCTGCAGTTAATGGCAAAGAAATATCCGGCGCCTCCGGGCAGTTTACATAATGGAGAACAGCATTAACAATAAACTGCGCCTTTCTGTGCGCTCCCTGTCTTTCCAGCAGGCGTATGACCGCGGCATGGGCAGGATCATTTTCATTGAACTTGATACTGAACCGCTCCCTGTTCTTCTTTCCGTCCATAGGCTCACCTGTTCCTGGTTTCCATCTGATAGAGGAACTCGTACCCCTTCGCATTGGCATTGATATCCTCCACAAACAGGGCATTCTTTACCTTGCCTGAACTTTCGATCTGTTTCCGCAGCCGTGTTGCTCCACCGCCCACAAACACCACTTTGCCAGAGGATAAATCCAACATACGCTCCCTCAGCCCGTTGGCAAGGTCATTGACAAAATCCTGTGCCAGCTGCTCCACCAGGGAAACCACATCTGGAGAATATATGCCGGTTTTTCCCTCTAAGATACTGTCAATGTCCGTTTCATCCAGCAGGATGTCAAACTCCGAGTTTGCTTTTTTGCGTACCTGATTATAAAGCACAATCACTCCGTTTTCTAAGGAATCGCATACTGTCAGGTCTGCCCGTCCTGACCGCATCATCAGATAATCCGCCGTAAATCCTCCGATATCCACGATCAATACTTTGGGGCTGCCCATCAGCCTGTCCATCATGGTCGCTGCTGCAGCATACGCCTGTGGATAACAGCGCACATCCTCAATATAAACAGTGTAAGTCCTGTCCCTATAAGTAAATCTTACCACACCACGATCCATAAAGTACCGGGTAAATGCCTTGTTCTGCGCCCCATAATGCGCCGGCGGGAGACCAACCGCAAGCTGGATACGCTGCGTATTCTCCCCGTATAGCCCTTTTGCCTGGAGCTCCTGCGCAATCCCGAACAGGGTGAGGATAAAGAAACGGTCGTCCTCTGTTTTGTCCCTCTTATACGGGATGCGCTGGTTTGACAGTATATAATACCTGTTCTGATACACCAATATATCACTGCCAAAAGGCTTTGTGGTACTCTCTGCCAGTCCTGACACAAAGGGCGGGCGGCAGGCGGTTTTCATCTGCTTGTTTCCGTGGTCGATCGCAATTAACATAGTTTGTTGCCTCCTTTTTGGTTTTATACATATCCTTTACGCATGGATTACGCATTTTTCAACAAAAAAACAGCGAACCACCATTCCGTGATCCGCCGTTTCTTTGTTTTAGCTATTTTGTTCTTCCTCGTGATATTCTACAATGTACTGGCTTCCGTCTTCCTCCGTAACCACCGCAGGATACCGTACTTTGTTTCCTGCTAATACTAATGTATTAGCTGCAAAATCTGCAATTTCCCCAATGAAGTACATATCCCACTCAAGATTCTCGTTTTCTGTCAGAGTCTTGCACATTTCGTACACCGCATTATATACTTCATCAACCCGTTTGCTTTGTCTGTCGCTCAACTCTACCTCTTTATCCGTCTCAAATGAACTTCCACATTCAGGACAAATGGTGAAGCTGCCCTCATTGTTCCCATAGATTTTTTCAAGGAAAAACTCATGCCCGCAGTTCAAACATTTTATGATATTCATTTGTCTTTTCCACCTCCTTATCTTTTCTGATTTGCCATTCCGTGAAATATGCCTGTATGCAGCCTGTATTGGATATCAGGTATGCATACCAAAATATGCCTTCTGCATATCCTCCAGCCCATGCAGGATGATCCCTCCGCAGATTCCGGTTCCGCCGATACGCTCTTCCCGAAAGAAAAAGCTGTATGGAGCGTAACTGTCATCCACGATCCATATCCTCACTGCATCCGGCCACTGAAAATGACGCTCCAAAAACTTCCCAAGTTTTCTGCGAAGCCCCTTTATCCGGGCTATCTTTTCCAGATTGCTCCTGCTGCCAAATTCTATGACCGGCCTGCGGCTCTCCAAAAGGGAAAGCCGGCAACAGCTTTTTCCACCCTCACGGATGCTTTCATCAATACAATCCAGGAAATCCTGATAAGTGATAGATAATCTCTCCAAACGCCCTATCAGCTTATCCCCGCTGCTGTCCAGCCAGGAAACCTCGATTTTCAGCACATCTTCTCCTTCCTGGCTCTTGTGCAGATACATCCGCAGATAGGAATAGCCGTCGGCACTGAGAAGTTTCTGTTTTGCCTTCAAATCATCCAGCTCCCTGCGCCAAATTACAAACTGCTTTGATCTCCCATATTTTCTGGAATAGGTCCTCAATGAAATGAAATCCCCGTCCGCAGAAATCTTTATCATGATCCGTTCCATACTCTGCCCTCTCCTTTCTTATGCCGCCTCCATCAGATCCTCTGTCAGAACATCCACTAACAGCCGCCCTGCCAGTTGTCCGGTATTGATGACAAGCTGCTTTTCCCTCATTTCCGCAAATTCCTGCTCCCGCAGGCTGTGGCTGATCGCTGCAAGTTCTTTTTCCTCACTGGTGATCCGCTTTGACACTTCTTTCTGCCATTTTTTTAAGAACTTTGTGGCATCTTCAATGTCCGCTTCCTGCCTGTCGTACATGGTGCGCTTTTGGCGTACCGTCCCGTCAGGCTCGATCTCCAGGGTATAATAGGCTTTCCCCGGGTTGGCACTGCGGCGGAGAAACAGGACATAGCTTTCCCTGCGTTCGATGCGCTCCCAATAACGGTCGCTGCTACCTACACAGTGATGGAGATCCTCGCCCTCCTGCAGTATGTCCTCAATACAGCGCGGGCTTACCACCGAATAATTCTTGTCGCTGTACTCATAAATATCCTTGATGGATTCATAGATCTGCTCCACATGGGGGTAATTTTTCAGGATCTCGCCTGCCTTTATCGCCAGCGATTTGCTGTGGCACCTCTCTACCAACTCGTCATGCCGCTTACGCAGCTTGTTTACCCGGTAGATAATGGCATCCTGCGTATCCATGTGGAAACGCTCCGCCATTGCCAGATAATCGCTCCATGTTGTCAGGACCTCCCTGCTTTTCATGCCGTTCTCCTTCATCTGCCGCCTTACATAATTATAAATCTGCACCATGCTCATACGGTTACTGATGAATTTCAGATCTTCTGCTGTGATATCCTCCTGACAGAACCAGCTGGTTACATGGTCGGGCAACAGCTTTCCCGTTGCTTTCTCATACTGCAGCCATTTCAGGAACTGACTGCCGCCATTGCACCTGCGCAGCCTTGCCAGCTGCTGGGAATCTATGCCCAGCAGTTTCTTTAAGTCGCCAAACAGACGATTCTTAAAACAGCCTTCAATGGAACACCTGCCGTACATACACTCCATTGCCAGAGTGCCAAGCCCCGCTTTTGCCAGGCGTTCCAGCTCCGGAACGCTCTGCCACTTCGCCAGATATTTTTCCGGGTCAATTTTTTCTATCATAGCCGCCATTTCCACCAGACCGGTCTTACGCAGTTCTTTTTTTGCGAGATCCGGCAGGGTGCGCCCATACATACGCCCTTCATAGGTAGGGGAATAGTAATAATAGTAATAAAATGCCTTTGTATAGCGTTGCTCAAGGCTGGTCCTGATCCATCTTGTCTCCGTATTCTTATACACGCCCCATGAATAAGCCCGCAATCCATATCCATCCTTATCCAGGATAACACGCCGGACCTCTGAGAACTGGCATTCTGTATGATGGTAATCTTTCCGTCTGTAAGACCTGCTCCCTTCAAATCCGCGGATCATCACGCCGTCCTCACAGCGCTGCAGCAGATACATATGTGCCGTATCTGTTCTCACAACGCCGGCAGCCTTGCCTTCAGACTTATAGACAATCTTATGGCGGCAGCAGGGACAGGTTCCCTGTTTGCCATGTTTCGGATGTTCGATCGGAACCTGCTTTTCACAATAGGTACAATAGCCTTCTGTAACCCCCCTGCGGTCATAGCGGTAAAAAATGTAATTCTCCGGAATCCCGACTTTTAACACCCATTTCTCCCAATCCTTGGGAAGCTCAGGGGTCTGTTCCATATCCAGGTCCCACGGGTCGGTCTCCCGTCTGTGGCGCTTTTTGAGTTCATCCGCCCTGACCTGAAGCTGATACTGCAAAATGCCCTTATATCCCCCATTGGATACCTCAAGGTATCTTTTGATGGTCCGGGCGCCCTCCGGATTGATCCACTTCTTCTCGGAATAAGCGACGTATTTCGGCCATGGGATCATATCCAGCTTTGCCGTCAGCCACTTGTTCGTCCGCCTGTCATAAGTCAGGAATTCGCCTGCCTGATTGTTGATATACAATTCATACACGGGCATGACCGACTCCATCCGCATATATTCCGGCAGAAAGAAAGCCACCTTCAGGATTCCGCTTAATACCTGGCAGCGCATATAAAGCCCATAGGTATAGCTTTCTCTCACATAGGAATATGACATTTCCCTTTTTAAGGTATCATCTGCCGCCATCCGCATCATCTTGGGGGTAGCCTTCAATGTCCGTAATTTTAATAGCTCTCCTTTTTTCATAATAACAAGACCTGCCTTTCTTTCAAGTTTACATCATACCATCTGCCCGGCATGATATCTGCGCCATCTACGGAGGTGAGCGCAACCTGTTCTATTGTTCCTGTTTCCGCATTTTCCCTGGCTAATGCCAGGATGTCTCCCATTTCTCCCTTTGCCACGGGGTCCATGCCCCTTACGACTGCATATCCGCCGCGTGCCTCCGCCCGGTCCTTCTTCACATGGCTGCTCCACTCCCGCAGGGGATGGTCTGCCATAAAGGCCAGACCATGCAGGAAAAACTCCCTTCGGGTTAATTTTTTTAAGACGGTCAGCTCTGTGCAGGAAATTTTTGAGTCAACATCATCCTCATCAATATCCCCTCCTGCGCTGACAATACAATATTCTGAACTTTCCATATCCGGATAATAGGTAAGGCAGTCCAGCGGATTTTCGGCACAATGGAATCCGTTCTGTCTGCAGTTTGCTTTATCTGTGCGGTTTAAGCCCATTTTGAACTTATATTCCAGACAGATAAGCCCCTGCTGAAACGCCTTATAAGCAATCATTTTTCCCTCCTTAACTTGCCTGATTTCCCTGCAGCATCATATCCATCAGGGATATTTGCCCTGTCACCTGTACATTCTCCGCTTTTTTCTCCTGCTCCGGTTTCTTTTCCGGAACCTTGGCTTTTTTCTCCTTCTTTTCTGTTTTCTTTTTGGCCGCAGGCTTATAACCTGCCTTTCCGATATAGGGCTTAGGGACAAATTTTTCCTCTTCCTCCTCGTCTTCTTTGGCAAGGGGATTCCTGAAATAATCTTCCGCCCACTGGTAGCACAGGCCGTCAGGAATGTCACTCCCATAGCCCTGCTGCCCAGCCCCAGGTTTGATGTCATTTGGTTTGATGTCATTTGCTTTCATCTCATCCTGGACATAATCCCATGCCTTCCGGTTGATATACTGAAAGCAGTGGACCATGCTTTTCCGGGGATCCATCACCATGCGGGCAAATTCGGGATCTTCCAGGCAGAGCGTCTGGATATATTCCGCCACGCAGTCTTTCATATTGCGCCGCGTGAGCTTTTCCGTATCGGCACTGACCCGCTCCATGGACTTCTTTACGAGTTCTTCCTCGCTCATACCGGCAAGTGCCTCTTCCTGTTTCCGCAGGGCATCCTTTTTCTGCTGCTGCCTTGCCTCCCACTGCGCTTTCCGCTCTGCCTCTGCCGCTTCGTGCTTTGCCCGCCTGGTTTCTTCGTCCTCCTGCGGCTGTTCCTCCGTTTGGATGCTTTCACCATCATCCTCTCCTTCAGGCTCCTCCGCAGGTTCTGCGGTTTCTTCCTCCGCATCCAGTGCCATCATGTCTTCTGCCACAGGTTCCCCGGCAAATCCGGCTGTTTCCTCTGCGGCAGGTTCTTCATATACGGCATTTTCCAACACCATTCCTTCTGTCACTCCTGCAGCCTCCGCGGGGATTGCATATACCTGTTCCGGCGGAACCGGCAGGGTATCCATCTCCTGTACTGCTGCCTGATTGTCAAACGGGGTTCCCATTACGCCATACTGCCATTCTCCAACTGCCACATTGTTCTGATTTATTTCGCTCATATTTCCTCTCTTTCTGCGCAAAAAAGACACGGCGCAGGAATATTTTCCCGAACCATGCCCTTATTTGTCGCTCTGGCGCCGCCCTGTAACCTTATCAAAGCGGCAGGTTTACTTGTTCTTCATAGGTCTTGCCAGGAACGGGGAAAACCGTACCGGCACAAACTGAGGGGAATCCACATAATAGTAATCCCTTTTCTCCTCATCATACAGCTCTATAACATCAGAGGGAGAAATCGGTCTTCCCTGATAGTGCTGCAGATTCTTTTCGCTGCTGAAATCATGAAACAGCCGCCCTAACAGTTCTTTGTCCGTCATCCCGGCGGGACAGAATATCTTTTCGTCATACACCAGCCGGTATTTCCCGGCCGGGGGCTGTTCAAACCCTGCCTTATACATCCATTGTATTCCCTTGAACGCAAAGGCAATGGTCCTTTCTTCCTCCGAGAAGTCCAGCTGATAGATGCGGACTCCCTGTTCCCTGCGCTGTGCGTCCAGCAGGGCCTTCAACGCAGCCTTACCGTCTTTGCAGAATATCTGATACTCGTCTTCCGTAAGCCCCAAAAAACCTGATGGGCTCCTTTCCTGCTGTCCGCCGGAATGCCACTTCCTTATGCAGCCATCGACAGATTCCATATCGCACAGCCCATTCAGGTAACTCTGCTTAAAATCCATGCCCTCCTTTTCCTCGTTTTTCCGAAGTGCAAGCTGCCAGTCATCCACCCCTTTGTAATTGGGGTTCCACGTCAGCCGCCTGCATTCCATGCCATGTTTTTTTGCCAGCAGGTATATTTTTGAGCTGCCCTTCTCCGTCATCTCATTGCTGTACTTGTCCATATCGTGGGCCTCTATGATAAGCTCCGTCCCATTCTGTGCCAGCAATGCAAACAGCGGATCAAGCTGCTGCACATTGTTTGCCCCCGCAACCGCCGCAAAAGAGCGGTTCATCAGCGAATTTGCAATATCTGCTTTCAGCAGCCCCTCCGTTACATAAATCGTCCTCGAAAACGGATTTCCCACGAAATGGACCGGACTGCCGGATGTCACACCCATTGGTTTACCGGAGGATGACAGCCACAGATATTTCGTTCCCTGCTTTTCCGGGGGATCATCTTTGTTCCTGATGGGCGTATCCAGCATGATCTGGGCGCCCCTTATCAGGCCGTCAATTCCGACTGCCGGAATCAGGATGCCCGACATCCTGCTGCTGAATTTTACTGTCCACTCTCCTTTGTCCGTCTGATAGAAACCCGGCACTCCCTGTACCACACAACCCTGCTTTATCAGCCGCTCCGTCAGGGAACGGCACAAAAAATATGGCGGCGTACTCTTAAATCCAAAACGGCCAATCTGCTCATCCGTCAGACCTCTTTTGTCTGACCGCAGATGTTCCCTGTGCGCAGGCTTTAAGGTCAGCATCCCGAACAGCATGGAAAATGTCTGGTGGATATCCTGTGCGCTTGCCCGTTCGGATTGTGGGACTTCCCTTTGTTCATTCTGCAGGGGACAGGTGCCGGCGCCGGCAGAAAAGCCCGCCTGCGCCCTTTCGCTTTCCCCATATCCCCAGTCTGTATCTCCTGCCTGCAGCGCATCACAGATTTCCCGATAGGCATCGGAATTTGTGGTGTTATGGTATTTCGCATACAAAGCCAGCATCCCGCCATGTTCATCACAGTAGTTGCATCTCCAGACATTTTTTGTAAAGTTCACATTCATCTTTCCCCGGCAGTCCCCGCAGAACGGGCAGTCCGTATAAACACTGCCCGCCTGCCGGCGCCGTATCCTCAAATGCAGCAATTCCACCACATCCATGATCCCAAATGGAAAATCCTGTGGATATGAGGTCACTACCAGCACCTCCTTCCCCTGCCATGTTCAGGACTTCTCCCATCAGCCTGCTTTTTTTGCCTCAAGGGAATCCAGCATGATCTTTGCTGCAGCCCGGAGGATATTGTTATCCCCCTTATAGCCTCCGTAAACATAGTATTTCAGGCTAGGCGGACGCCTGTCTGCAACCTCGGCCATTGTCCAGCCCTTGCAGGCGCCTACATCAACCACGACTTTCTGCGCCTCCTCAAATGTCATGCGGCTCAGGATTTCTTCGACAGGCGTACCCGGCATATAGCCTGACTCCGCCGCCTGCGCCTGAACATCCTCTTTTACAGGGATGCTCTCTGCCGTTATCGGCAGACTTTCTTCGGAAGGCTGTGCAGTTGCGGATGCAGTCTGCTCCCCCACGGACAGGCAGGTTTCTTCCGGCATGACCGGCAGATGTTCTTCTGCGGGCTGTTGTACCGCTGCAGCTGCTGTCTGCGGTATCTGCACGACATTCTGCGCCGTGGCTGCCTGTGGTGACGGCTGCTGTACCGGCTGTTTTACTGCCTGCGCCTGCAAAGCAGGTGTGGGCTGTGTCTGTGCCACTCTCTGCTGTACTGCTGCCTGAGACATGCGCTGCTGCGTTGTCTGTACTGCTTTCTGTACTGTCGCGGTCTGTGATACAAACTGCTGTGTCGGCTGGACAGCTCTCTGAATTGTCGCTGCCTGTGATACAGATTGCGGGTTAGACTGAACTGCTCTCTGTACCATTGCCGCCTGTAATGACTGCTGCGAGCCAGGCTGAACCGTTTTCTGTACCGCAGCCTGCGATACAGGCTGTTGTACTGATTGAGTTGCTTTCTGCTGTACTGCTGCCGCCTGTGATACGACCTGCTGTGCCGGTTGAACGGTTCTCTGTACTGCCGCCGCCTGTGGTAACGGCTGCGGATTAGGCTGAACCGCTTTCTGAACCACAGTCTGCGGTATCGGCTGTGGTGACGGCTGCGCTGTTTTTTGCTGTACTGCCGCTGTCTGTGAAACGGGCTGCTGTGCTGACTGAGCTGTTCTCTGTACTGCTGCCGCCTGTGGTGACGGCTGCGCTTTCGGCTCTGCTTTCTGTGCTGACTGCACATTAGGCTGTACCATGCGCTGTTGGGTAGCGGGCCGGTGTGCCTGTATGGACATCTGCACCGGGGCTGTCCCCGGAACATCAGGAGTTTCCATCTGCTCTTTCGATACAGGAATCTCACTTCCGTACTGCTCTTTTTCCCCAAGCCCGGTCAGATCCGCAAATTGAATGCCAAACCCGGCATTGTTCAGTGCCACCGCCAGAGCTGCATCCTGCGCCTCCCTGATATAGTCGCCGCTTTTTGCTTCCTCCGCCGTACACTGTGCAATATAATTACTGAAGGGTTCCTCGTCGCTCCGGTCCATGTAGACCTGCGCCTCAAAAATGGCAATCTGCTCTGTGATCCGGAGGGATTTTAACTTCATCCTCCCGTTGGGCCGCGCCATGCGGAACCATGCTTTCATATACCGCAGGTCAAGCCTCCACACTTTCTCCCTGGTATCCTCGGATACGGCCATGCGCAGGAAATTCAAAGGCTCGAAACCCGGAACCCTGTTCATCGCTGCTGCCGCAGGCACACTCTGGTACATACACTGACCCTGATTTTTGTTTTCGCTCATATTGATAATCTCCTCTCGTTAAAATAAATAAGAGATACGAAGCGCTTTTTCTGCACCCTGCATCCCATTTTTAACCTGCATTCTTTAATCTGTTTTCCGGCAGGACCGATACCGGCACATCCACCTTTTTGGAAAATGCCTTGTGATACATACAGATACGCTCCCCCAGCCTGGTATTTCTCCGACTGATCTCATTCCGGTGGATCGCCGCAAACAGTACGGATTTTTCACCCACCAGTATGACTTTCCTTTTTGCCCTGGTAATGCCCGTGTAGAGCAGATTCCGGTACATCATGATCAGATGGGCTTTCACCAATGGCATCAATACAATCTCATACTCGGAACCCATAGCCTTGTGGATGGTGGCGGCATAAGCAAGGTCCAGATTTACCATATCCTCCATACCGTACTCCATCTTCCTGTTTTCCCCGAAATCCATACCGATCCGTCTGCCCTCCGGCGTATCCCTGATATAGCAGATGAATCCCAGATCGCCGTTGGATACCTTGTCCGTGTTCTTGGTCTGCATGATGCGGTCCCCGACACGGAAGGTCTTTGCCCCCAGATGGATCTCATCCTCCGCTGACTGGAACGGGTTGACGACTTCCCTGATACACGCATTCAGCTTGTCGGCAGAGACAGCGCCCTCTTCCCGGAAAGGGGAAAGAATCTGCACATTTTCAATCCCGTGTTCTGCAATTTCCCTGCAGTACTGCTCGATGATGACATCCGCCACTTCTTCCTGGGACTGCCCGGGCAGGAATGTAAAATCATTCCCGTAATACAGCTTGGTGTTTCCCGCATTGATGAACTTTGCATTATAGGCGATCAGGCTGTCCTTTGACTGACGGAAAATCTCGTCCAGCACCGTGACAGGTATCAGCCCGCACTGGATCAAATCCTTAAACACATTCCCCGCGCCTACGCTGGGGAGCTGGTCCGCATCCCCTACCAGCACGATCCTGCATCCTCTCTTTGCTTTTGTAAAGAACTGCTTTGCCAGCCACATATCCACCATGGAGAACTCGTCCACGATCACTAGGTCTGCGGAAAGGCTCCCGCCTGTGTTTGTGTCCTGCCCGGCTTCTTCCTCCCCGCTGAACAGCCCTAACCCGCTGTGCATGGTCTTTGCATCCTGAAATCCTGTGCTTTCCGCCATACGGCGGCTTGCCCTTCCGGTAGGCGCCATCAGCATGATCCCGTTTTTCGGGTAAAGTATGCGGTACACCTCCAGAATCGTTTTCAGGACTGTGGTTTTCCCTGTTCCGGGGGAGCCGGTGATGATGGACAGGTTGTGGCAGAATGCCTCCCTGACCGCTGCCTCCTGTTTCCCGGAAAGCGATATCCCAAGCTGTTTTTTTACCTTCTCCAGCACTGCGCTGATATTTTCCGTGGCAGGCTGTTCCAACAGGCGCAAGGCAATCTGCCTTGCGGTTTCGTCCTCCTGCTCAAATACTGCGGGCTTGTAAATGTCATCCTTTGCACATACAATTGCACCTTTCAGGATCATATCCTGTATTTCTTTTTCCACTTCCTCTTTTTTTACCCTGAGTTCCGGCACAGGAACTTTATCATTCAATAATTTCACTGCGCTGGCGGACAGGCTTTCCCTCTCCATGAACAGGTGCCCCTGTTTCCCCCTGGCATCATCCAGCGTACAGTAAACCGCCCCTTTGATGCGCATGGGATCATGGAGATTACTGTTTGTCTTGCGGACAATGGCATCCACCCGCTTAAACCCAAAGCCTGATATCTGGCACAGTTCAAACGGATTATTCCGTAAAATCTCCAGACTCGAAGGCCCGAAGTGCTGGTAAATCTTTAATGCTGTCTTGGGTGTCAGCTTAAACGGCGCAAGCAGGGCCATCAGGTCTTTCAACATACGGTTCTCTGCGTATGAGGTTTTAATATCCTCCAGCTTATTTTCCGTAATGCCCCTTATCTCTAACAGTTTCTCCGGATGTCGTTCCAGGATGTCCAGCGTGTCCGTCCCAAAACGCGCCACGATCTCCGCGGCTGTCTTTTCACCTATCCCTTTAATCAGGCCGGAGCTGAGATAACCCAGTACCCCGTCTTTTGTTTTGGGAACAATTTCATTCCACTGTTCCACCTGCATCTGATACCCGTATTTCCCATTGACCCATTCGCCCTCCAGCTCCAGTTCCACTGCATCTGTCCTGGGCAGGTCATAGCCGACCACTGTAAACCGGATCAGGTGGTCCGGATACCTCCTCGTGGACCGCGCCTCCTTTGGGACGCCCTGGTCCGTGGTCTTGATGCGGAACACACAATAATGGCTTGCCGGGTTGTAAAATATAGTATCGTCATAAGTACCTATACAACTGCTCATCCTTTTTCCTTTCCGTCAGGCTGCCGGGGCGGCGCTGACCTTTACTTGAAATCTGCGGTATTCTAAAATCGTGACAAACTCCTCATATAATTCCGGATACTGGAGTTTCAGGCGCAGAAGGTTATCCTTTTCTATGACAGGTTTCCGGACCGGGTTATAGGTAATGGTATAATTGGCGCCGCCAGTCTCGCAGACCGCCGTACACCTCTGCCCCATTTCCGCAACCAGCATCGCCTTCAGCCGCTCCATTTCCTTCTGCAGCTTTTTTAACTGCGTTTCGGAAGCTTCCTTTTCCTTCTGCAGCTCCATGTACCGTGATAATACGGCTGCCGCGCTGTTGTCCATGGTAATCTTTTCAGCGCTTTCATCTGCCTGTCCCGTATGCTGCCGCACACTTTTCAGGATCAGATTGCCGTCCTCCGTGTAAGGCGGCGGCGTCTTCTTCATCACATGGCTGTTCCAGAACTCCGTTTCCAGAAAAATCATTTCTTGCTCATAGTCATAATCCCTCTTGATCTCCCGGATGATGACCTCATCCTCGCTGTTTCCGTATAGGCAGCAGAAAAACACCCTGTCCAGATTCGTCACTGCCATGTACTGCCTGCCCTGGCATTCATAATAGACAGGGACACTCTCCTGCCCGTCCTTCCACCAGTTATCCCTGGCATTGTAATTTGTGGTCTTTATCTCCAGAATGGCAATGCTGCCATCCGGGAGCTGCACAAAGTAATCCACATCTGCCAGCATGAACGGATACTGCGGGTGATAGAACATCTTCTTGACCTTAAAGACCTCATAGCCGGTCTTTTTGGCAAAAATGCGTGAGACCAGCTCCTCCAGAAGATTTCCCATCTCCATGGCGACCCAGTTGCTCTCGTCCGGTTCCAGCGGCGCAATCTTCAGCTTGTCATAATAAAGGTCCCTGGCGGTCCAGAAAGGCGATATGCCCATAAGTGCCGCCACATCGCTGCCGCCGATTCCCCTGCGCCTGAACTCCAGCCACTCCTCCCTTGACAGATCAGAAGTGTCCGTCAGGACATAGGGGGAAATATCCCTCTGTAACTGATTTGCAGCAGACATCCATCATGCCCCCTTTCTCATCCTCTGGTGATTGAATGCGGGCCTTAAGACTGTTCCCCGGTTGAAATTCTTCCGGTATTCTGCGCCTGTTTCCACAGCATAGTGCCTGTGGGGGTTCTTTCCCCGCATCTGGCAGCCCCTGCTGCCCTTTCTGTTCTTTGCATTCATACACTTTACCTGCCTTTCCTTTTTTGTTTTATCCTCAAAGCCTTGCGGCGTTTGGGCTGTTTCATGGAACAAAAAAAGCGGGAATGGTTTCCGCTAAACTACTGCCCATACTTTTGTATGAGCCGGAATCATTCTCGCTTATATATGGGATCTCTCCCCGTATAAAAAAAGCCAGTAATCCTGTCCGCACTAAGGCATAAAGATATTACTGACACGATACTGCAAACTTAACTGCGTGTGCAATGCAGAGCCTTCTCCGCATACAGGTTTACTGTATTGCCCTGACGGGCGGCGCACAAAAATCAATTACAATGCAAGTCTATCACAAGATATAGTATAAGTCAATCTCTATGCACAATATTTTGTATCTGGTAATTCGCTTGTAAATTTTTTATGCTTTGCAGAATAAATGAAACCTTACCTCTATTTATATATTGAATTGCTTTTGCAGGCTGCCCCATATGCAGGACAGCCTTCCGCTCCTTGACAATTTCATAAAGCAATCCGGGGGTTATACAGGTGCAGACGGAAAGCTGGCATTGTCGCCCGCCCTCTGCTTGATTGCCGTATAACGGCAGCCTGACAATACGCGGCAAAGCTGGCGCAGGAAAAGACCCGGAATTGTGGATTTAATCGAACATTTCATTTATTTGCTAATTGCAGTTGAAAGTTCCCCTGTCCGATTCGTATATATGATATGGAGAGTATTTACAGGGACTACGCTGATCCCGCTTCAGCTGCAAGGAAAGGAGAAGATATGGCAGTTGAAGACACCAACCTACAAACACAGGCCGGCTCTGAGAAGAGGACTTATTCCGTACAGGAAATTGCGGACATCCTCCAGATCAGCCGCAGTATGGCATACAACCTCTGCAGGCAGTCGCTCTTTAAGACTGTAAAAGTCGGAAAGTATGTCAGGATATCCAAGCCCTCCTTTGATGACTGGCTTGACAATAGAAATTAAAAGGAGGATCAGTATGGCTTCAATCGTAAAAAGAGGTAAATCATATTCCGTGGTTTACTACAAGAAAACAAAAAATGGAAAGAAAACCGAACAGGTCTGGGAATCCGGACTGAGCTACACCGCAGCGCGGACCAGAAAGGCGCAGATCGAGCATGAGCTGGCGCAGGAGTTAAAGGAATCATCCCCGCGCCCTGACAATGAAGGCACCCTTTCTTCCATGACCGTCAGCGAGTTTTTATATGAATTTGTTGAGAAATATGGTGAGAAACGGTGGGGCGCATCTTCCTATGCCGCCAACCTCGGCCTGATAGAGAATTACATACACCCCTATTTTGGTGAGAATAAGCTGCGCTCTGTCAAGGTCAAGACCGTGGATGATTACTACCACTTTCTGGAAACGGAGGCAGAACCGGCTACCAATATGGGGAAACCCACAAGGGACCATGTTTCCGCCTCCACCATCCATGACATCCACAAGCTGCTGCGCTGTGCCTTTAACCTGGCTGTCCGCTGGGAGTACATCAACAAAAACCCTTTCCTGTATGCAACGCTCCCGGAACACAAGGAAAAGGAACGGGAGACCTTATCCCCTGAGCAGGTGCTGAAGGTGCTGGATTTTACCTGCAGACCGGACAACTACGATTATTTCATGATCCATTGTGCGGTGCTTATCGCTATCGGCTGTACATTCCGGGGAGGTGAGATAGCAGGATTACAGTGGGACAGGGTTGACTTTGAAAAGAAAACCTTCTGCATAGACAGGGTGATTGACCGCATCAGCAAGGACAGTATCAAAAAATTATCCAAGCTGGAAATTCTGTATCAGTTCCCTAACCTCTTCCCCGGCACCAGAACAGTCATTGTCCTGAAACAGCCGAAGACAAGGGGGAGTGTCCGGGATGTGGAAGTACCATCTTCCGTCATGGACGCGCTGGCTGTCCTGAAACAAATGCAGGATCAGATGAAGGCAGACCTGGGATCGGACGGCTACATGGATTATAACCTGGTAATCTGCCAGGCAAACGGGCGCCCTCTTATGACGGAACACCTGAACAAACGGTTTAAGGAAATCCTGCGGGAGATTGACGATCCGGGCATCAACCCGGAAGAGATTGTTTTCCACAGCCTGCGGCATACCAGCGCCTCCACAAAGCTGACGCTTTCCAATGGAGATTATAACTCCGTAAAGCACGCTGGCGGATGGGCTAACCTCGAAATGCTGACAAGGCGGTACGGCTCCCATTCCTTTGAGAGCGACAGGGAGCGTCTGGCACAGAAGATGGATGACTTTCTGACTGCCAAACAGGGAACCGCGCCCCAGCAGGCGCCGCCCCTGCCTGCAGATGCCGAGGAAGCACTCAAGGCATTGGCGCAGGTGAACCCGGAACTGCTAATCAAAATCGCACAGTCCGTCCAATCTGCTAATATGACATAATCTTTATTAGCAGAAAAAATTGCAGGTTAAAAAATCGTATTAGCAAAAGGGATTAGCAAAATTGAAAAAATCGGCAGGATTTTCAAAAAATATTAGCAGATTTTTGCTAATAGGCAGGGAAACGCAGAATCCAAAATGGCTTGCCATACATTTTCTGCATTAGCAAGCCATTTTCCGCGAAACCCACTGTTTATCAGGGTTTCAGAGCGTCCCAGAGAGGATTCGAACCTCCGACACCCGCCTTAGGAGGGCGGTGCTCTATCCTGCTGAGCTACTGAGACGTGTTATTGAGTTGTAAGTGTCCCCAAGTTAAATTAGAATGGTCTAAGTTCGCTTAGGAGGCGATCGCTCTATCCAACTGAGCTACGAGGACTTATATGAAAAACCTGCAAATATGCAGGAATTTCAGCTATGAAGTTGTCGATTATACAGAGTCAGGAAAATTTATAAATCCCTGGAGCCAGATGGTTCCTTTGAATCTTCTCCCCACTTTGGGCTCTCCCAACATATCTATTATATTGATTGCGACGTCAAATGTCAATTCATTACAGCAAATTTTTAATAAAAAAATTTCCTCTCCCGTAAATCTATTCCGAACTCTGGTACATTCCATAATTTCACCCAGCACAGAATAATGGTCGCACTCTACTCCATAGGGCATAAAATAGGTGTCTACGATGCTGAACACATCCTCCTTCTGGATCTTCCTGGATATGGTACTGTACATATCCATATCCTCCATGGTCAGCATCTCAATGGCGTCTTCATCCCCTTTTCGTGCTGCGGCAATCAGGTTGGTACGATTTACAGAATCCTGCATAATCCGCTGTTTCTGTTCTTCATCTTTCTCAATAGGTAAAAGTACGCTGCCCTGAACGGAAAGTGCAGACATTGTCAGAGTGGTTCCCCGAATAGGCAATTCATCGCAGAAATGCGCTTTCACATAAGGTATTCTGTTTTGCAGGTAAAAGATCAGGGAAATCCCCACCTTAATATCATCGCATACACCCGCGTAAGACTCCCTGGAAGCATGACGTTCCACGGAGATATCCTCCGTGCTGGTGATTCCCCTGCCCCTTAAGTAAGGGTAATAATATTCATATGTGAATTTATCCTCTTCATCAAATTCTCCACAGACAGTAATACCCATGTTTTCGGCAAAGCCCTTGCTGAATTCGCCCAGCATCACATCCTCATCATTGATGGTATATGCCCGCTGGTCCGCCGTCAGGATTACATCTTTCAGCAATTCTTTTAATTTATTCCGGTCAGTGTATTCACTGAAGCCAATGGCCCTCATGAATTTGTGCAAAGGTCTCACCTTCTTTCCTAATCTGTTATAATCAAAAACAATTATTTCTGAGTGGGACAGATCAACTCTTTACCGCCCATATACATGCGCAGTGCCTGGGGAATCTTTATGCTGCCGTCAGCCTGTACATTATTCTCCAGGAAAGCAATTAGACCCCTGGGGGTAGCCAGAACTGTGTTGTTCAGGGTATGCACATAATAATTGCCATTTACCCCTTTGGCACGAATACCAAGCCGCCTTGCCTGGGCATCTCCTAATGTTGAACAGGAACCCACTTCAAAATATTTCTTCTGTCTGGGACTCCAGGCCTCCACATCACAGGACTTTACTTTCAGATCCGCCAGATCGCCGCTGCAGCATTCCAATGTACGCACAGGAATATCCAGACTCCGGAAAAATTCTACAGTGTATTGCCACATTTTGTTATACCAGTCCATGGAATCTTCAGGCTCACAGAGTACCACCATCTCCTGCTTTTCAAATTGATGTACCCGGTATATACCCCTTTCCTCAATACCATGAGAACCTACTTCCTTTCGGAAACAGGGAGAATAAGAAGTCATCGTTATGGGAAGATCTTCCTTCTGCACCATCTCTCCCTTGAATTTACTGATCATGGAATGTTCGGAAGTACCGATCAGATACAAGTCTTCATTTTCAATCTTATACATCATGGCTTCCATCTCAGCAAAACTCATGACTCCGTTGACCACATTGCTGCGGATCATAAAAGGAGGGATGCAATAGGTGAATCCTTTGTCAATCATAAAATCCCGGGCATAGCTGATCATTGCGGAATGAATACGGGCTGCGTCACCCATCAGGTAATAAAACCCGTTTCCGCTGGTACGGCCTGCAGACTCCTTATCCAGGCCGCTGATGCTCATGAGTATGTCCGCATGATAAGGCACTTCAAAATCAGGTACCACAGGATCACCATATTTCTGAATCTCCACATTCTCGCTGTCATCTTTGCCCACCGGCACGGAAGGATCAATGATATTTGGTATCACCATCATGATTTTGGTGACCTTTTCCTGCAGTTCTGCCTTCAATGTCTCCAGTTCTTCCAGACGTTTTGCGTCTGCTGCCACTTCGGCTTTCTTGGCTTCCGCCTCTTCCTTTTTTCCCTGGGCCATAAGCGCGCCTATTTCCTTGGAAATCTTATTGCGCCTTGCCCGCAGGTCGTCACCTTCCTGCTGGGCCTTTCTGTTCTCCGCATCCAACCCAATCACCTCATCCACCAGAGGCAGCTTTTCCTCCTGGAACTTCTTGCGGATATTCTCTTTCACTACTTCAGGATTCTCTCTCAAAAACTTAATGTCGATCATATTATATTTATCTCCTTTCGGTCAGGAACCGGTGAACCGGCATAACCTGTATTATCCCACTACTTTTTCTATGAAAAGATTCTTAACCTTTACCAGATCCTTAATAACCTCTCTTTTTATATTACCGCCGTCTTTGTCCCGGATAATGCGCAATATGGGTCGGTCTTGGAAATCCCTGTTCTGTCCTACCACCACTCCGATTTCCCCTTCGCTGGTCAGCACATGGGTTCCCACCGGATATACCGCCGTAAAATTCAGAAAAACGTCCACCACTTTTGCGTCAAATTTTATACCTTTGTATATTTTCAGATATTCGACGGCTTCATGTACTTTGATCCGTTTACAGCCTATACCGCAGATCATTTCATCAAAAGCATCACATACACTGACAATTCTGCATTCCTGAGATATATTTCTGGTTTTAAGCGGATATCCTGTTCCATTTAATCTCTCATGATGTAATAAAATTATATCCTTACTGGCTTCTGTAAGCCAGTCTTCTTCTTTCACTGCAGTATATCCATAGATCGGATGTTTTTTAAATTCGGATATTTCATGGGCAGGCAATTCTTCCAGTTCCCGATCAGAATAATCAAAGGTCTGATACCGCAGCCCGATATCATGGAGCAGACAAGCCACACCAATATCATGAATACATTTAGAAGATAGTCCTAACTTTAAAGCAGTCAGAATCGCCATGGAACAAATACTTATGGAATGTTCGTATATATCTGCATTTCTCTGCTTAATATCATATACTTTTTCAACCACCCGACTCTCTTCTAAAATATTACTGATGATATTGTCGGCAGTTTTGCTCAGTTCTTCCAGATCTTCATTATGTTTATAAGTATGTTTCTCAAGAATATCCCTGACTTTCTCCTTGACCGAGCATTCGATATCCATTTTAAGGATCAGGCTTTCCTGCCCTTCTTCTTCCTCGTGGATACATACTTCCCTGATTCCCAGATCCTTCAGCTTTTCTATATAATCCTGGCGGATAACGGCGCCTTCCGGCAATATAACTTGATAGTCCCAGGTCGTCAGCACTCTGGCCAATACTTCGTTTCCTACCAATTCCTCAATTTTTCTGACAATCATTTTTCCCTATGCCTCTGCGCTTGTTACTTTTCGTCGCCCATGGCTATGGCTAAAGCCTTTTCCTCTTCCTTTCCCAGGGTGATGGAACATTCCCCGGCAATCACTTCCTTGGTGTAGGAATAACAACCGTCCGTACTGTGAACGGAATTGATAATAAACCCGTCGTTATTCTCATTGAGCAGAGCCAAGCTGAAACTCAACTGTCCGCCCATCTGTCGGAAGGCATCATATTTTACCAGTCCCATTTTCTGATAAGCTGTTTCCATTCGTTTATATAAAGTATGAATATCCTTTTTATTCTTATCGCAATTAATCTTAAGAAATTTATTGTCTTCAAAAAGCGCAATAATATCCTGTTCCAGGCTGACGCCGTCTTTACCGAGCACAAATCTGTCCAAGCGTTTTTTCAGCTTTTGGGTTTTCACCAGTAAACAGATTGTCAGGATCAATAAGATCACTAACATAACTGCCATGCCCAAAAAAAGATATCCTATATCTATATTGCCCAAGCCAATGGTATTTAATAAATTACTGTATCCTGTGTTATTCATATTTTCCTCATTCAACTTTGTCTGCCAATCATCTCCAGAATCCGGTCCAGGTCTTCATGGCTGTAGAATTCAATCTCAATCTTGCCTGCTCCTTCTCCCTTGGAAGTTACTGCCACTTTGGTACTCAGTTTCTGCTTTAGTCTATCTTCAATATCCAGATAAATCGCCTGCAATGCCTTGTCATCCAGCTTCTTGACCTTGGCAGGTTTATGCAGATTCTTTACCAGTTTTTCAATCTCCCTGACACTGAGTTTTTCATCAAAGATTTTCTGAGCAAGAGCATATTGCTCCTCCTCGTCCTCCACAGCCAGTAGCGCTCTGGCATGACCTGTACTGATCATATCATCTATAACCATCTGTTGTACTTTGTCTCCCAGTTTCAGCAAACGGATGGAATTAGTCACTGCTGCCCGGCTCTTGGATACTCTCTCCGCCACTTCATCCTGCTTTAAATTAAATTCTTCCAGCAAACGCTTATAAGCCTGGGCCTCTTCAATGGGATTTAAATCCTCTCTCTGGATATTCTCAATCAGAGCGATTTCCACTATCTCCTGATCGGTATAGTTTTTGATTATTACAGGTACTTCCTTCAGACCTGCAAGTCTGGCAGCCCGCCATCTCCGTTCTCCGGCTATGATTTCATAATGATCATTCCTGTCCTGGACCAGAATAGGCTGCAGCAGACCAAATTGCTTGATGGAATCCGCCAACTCCTGAAGCGCATCCTCATCAAAGAATTTACGAGGCTGTTTTCTGTTTGGTTCCACTTTGGTAATTGCTACAGAAGTCTCTGCGGAATTCTCTTTTACTTCCGCTCTCTGTTTTTTCTCTTTTGTCTCTCCTATTATGTCCGGAATCATCTTGTCCAGACCTTTACCCAAACCTCTGGCAGCCATAGCCTCATTCCTTCCTTCCCTGTTACGCGTCACGCATTTAATTATTATTCTGCATTTTTACAAATCAATTCTTCCGCCAGATCCATATATGCCTCTGCACCTGCAGACTTAGGGTCATAAACGGTAATTGGCTCTCCATAGCTGGGAGCTTCCGCTAAACGGATATTTCTGGGAATCAATGTCTGAAATATGTATTGTGTCAGGTTGCTCTTCACATTTTCCACCACCTGATTAGACAGATTGGTGCGGGAATCATACATGGTAAAAATCACACCTTCCATTTCCAAATCCGGGTTCAATCTCTCCTTTACCAGATTCACGGTGTGAATCAACTGGCTGAGACCTTCCAAAGCATAATACTCACATTGAATAGGTACCAGAACGGAATCTGCAGTCGTCATGGAATTGATGGTGAGCATATTCAGGGACGGAGGACAATCAATGATAATATAATCGAATTTATCCTCTATGAAATCCACTGCATTCTTTAATATAAATTCTTTGCGATCCACGCCGATCAGTTCAATCTCTGCGGCTGCCAGATTAACATTGGAAGGTATGACAGATACACCGGGTATGACATCGGATATTATACAGTCATTGATTGTACATTCTTCCAGTATCAATTCATAAATGGTGTCATCCAGGTTATTCTTGTCAATACCGAATCCACTGGTGGTATTGCCCTGGGGATCCGTGTCAATTACCAGAACTTTTTTTCCTTTTACCGCCAGAGCGGCTGACAGATTGATTGACGTAGTGGTCTTTCCCACGCCGCCTTTTTGGTTTGCGACTGCAATAATTCTACCCATAGACTCGTATTACCTTTCTCATTTACGTAGCTTTTTGTAATGCCTTTTCATTATATCACTTATGGGAATAGATAGCTATAGGAATTTTCATGTTTTTTATAAGTATGAGGACAGGAATATTGAGGAAATTCATATACTTTATTCCTATTACTAAGATCTCTTTCTCTCTGACCCAGGATATAATATATGACTAAATAATTTTATAAGCTATTCCATGTTTTAAAAATACTTTGAATAAAAATCTACGTAATATACTACCAATATGTGCCTCCTGTGAAAGAAAATGTTTTCAGAGAGCCATGTAACTTTCAACTGCCCATGTTTCACACCTAGATATCAGTATGTTTCACATCTTTGTTACAAAATCTAGTGTCAAAATGTTTCACGTGAAACATTATCTTGTGTTTTACATGCTTCATACCCCTATAAAAAAGGAATGTTTCACGTGAAACATTCCCAAAAACACATAAATCAAATTCGCATGGGATGCATGGACAAATCCCTTATGATAGCTTTCACATACACTCCCTCCTCATGGAACATTTTCTTGCCCACGTAGTTTTATTTCTTAATCTTAATTGTTTTTCGCATTCTCAATTGCTTCCACCTCAAAGCCATTATACAGGTATGTGTCCAAAGACTCTGTGCCTGTATATATTTTTTTAAAAGCCTCTACACCGAACTTTTTTAGAAAATACCATACATATACACCGGAATAATTGTATCCGTCGTTTTCGTAGAAGTAGTCTTCGTCATTTAACTTGACCATGGAAGGAGCTTCTATGACATGCAGATAATCCAGTGCAACTTGTCCAGCAATACAGACCGCAATTCCTTCGCTGATACCAATAAGCGCTTTATCCGGATCCCCTAATGAATCAAATACAATATGTACAACTTCATGTTTTATAATTTTCAGCATATCATCCCATGAGTGGTCATGGACAATCCGTGGTGAAAGTATACATACAAAACGTTTGGCATAATCCGCGAATCCGACCATCCACGATTTATAAGTTTCAACCGTCTTCCCTGTTACCTTGATAAACATTGCAGTATCCGAACATATCCTGAAAGTGAACCGGTCTTTCATCACAGAAATCTGAAATCTGGCAGTTACCTCTTCGTATACATCGTCTGCAATCGACATAATTGTATCTGCAAGTTCATTATCTGCTTCATCATATTCAAAGTAAAAAAATTTTCCTTCAACAACCATACTTCTGCCCACTCTCTTTTAAAAAACCTAATAACAGACTCTGCTTTATATCATGATAAATCTCTTATGTATTTCAAATGCAATTAATCATTCTGGTGGAAATAAAATATTTTTTAAGTGCTATTCAGAGAATAAAGTCTGTTATATCAAAATAGAGGACAATGGAAAACTTATATACACATAATTTCAACTAAGGGTTAAATCAATACAGCTTAATTAAATCATTCTTAATAGCAAATACTGCTGCCTGAGTTCTATCACTCACATCAATCTTCTTAAATATATTGGATATATGATTTTTTACAGTCCTCTCACTGATCTTAAGTTCATTGGCAATTTCCTTATTGAGTTTTCCATTTGCAACCTCAATTAATACTTCCAATTCCCTTTTAGTAAGTTCATCAATTTTATCCTTATCCCTGTCTCTGGATACCATCCTACTATTCAAGACAGGAATTAAATTAGGCTGAATATAAGTCTGTCCGGAAAAAACAGTATGTATTGCCTTCTTTAACTCTACAAACTCAGACTCTTTTAAAATGTATCCATCTACACCTAAATCCATAGCCTTTAACAAATATTCGATTTCATTGTGTACAGTAAGAACTAATACCTTCACATCCAAATGATTATTTCGAATTTCTCTTAAAACTTCTATACCGTTCTTAACAGGCATATTGATATCTAGCAGCAATACCTGGGGTCTTACTTTATAAATCATTTCCAGGCACTGCTCTCCGTTACTCACTTCTCCAACTATTTCAACTGAATTATCACATTCCAGTAATTGTCTGATGCCTTCTCTCATCAAGATATGGTCATCAGCCAACATAACCCTTATGCTCATAACTATACCTCCTTGTCTTATCCTGAATTACTTAAGTGGAATTACGATAGATATTTTTGTTCCCAAGTTAATTTCAGATGTTATATGGATTTCTCCTCCTAATAACATAACTCTCTCTTTTACTACCGATAAACCAAAATGCTTTTGACCATCCTGTTGGCCATCTACAAATCCTTTTCCATTGTCCTCTATTTTGATATAACAGACTTTATTCTCTGAATAGCACTTAAAAAATATTTCATTTCCACCAGAGTGATTAATTGCATTTGAAATACATTCTTGAATAATCCGGTATATATTTGCCATGATAATGTAATATGTAGTATCTACATTACCTATCTCTGCATGAATCTGAAAAGCGTGATCTTTATTTGCATATTGGATATATCGTTGAATGGTTTCCTCAATCCCCAAATCATCAAAGGACATAGGCCGAAGATCAAATATGGTATTTCTGATCTCCTCAATTACCATTTTGATATTCTGCTTCACCTCAGCCAATTCCAATTTAGACTTTACTATATCTTTATCCATATAGATACTGGCCAAGTCTACCTGATGAATCACATGGGCAAGGGTCTGCAAAGAAGTGTCATGTAATTCCATGGCAATACGCTGGCGTTCTTCCTCTTGTATATTTAAAATACTGAGGTTATTTATAGAATATATAGAATTAATATTATTATCTGAATTATTAATATATGATCTACCATTTTCTTTCATAACATGCACCATTCAAAATATCGTATTTCTATCATATACTATTTTCGAAACGAAGAAAAGAGTTTTTATACAAATTTAAGTTTTATTTTATAGGCTGCTTTGTCGGCATTCCTGCCTTACGAGGATACTTCTTGGAAGTAGGCTGTATCTTTTCCACGCAGATCAGACTGCGGAAAATATCACTGTCCGGCAAGGTAAATTCATCCGTTTTTATTATTTTTCCTCCCAGCAAAAAAATTGCATTTTTTGATATCTCCAGTTCTTCGCTGACTTTTTCCGATTTATAAGAAACAAAGCATCCACCCAATTTCACAAAGGGCAAACAGTACTCGGACAGACTTGCCAAATGGGCCACAGCCCGGGACACACATAGATCAAACTGTTCCCTGATCTGGCCCGGCCTGGCGTAATCCTCCGCCCGGCCATGCAGAGTGTGTACGCCGTCCAAACCCAATTCTGCAATTACCGCGTCCAAAAACTGAAGCCGCTTATTGAGACTGTCAAGAAGAGTTATTTCCATCCAGGGAAAGGCTATTTTAAGAGCCAGTCCCGGGAATCCAGCGCCGGTACCCACATCTATTACCCTGCATTCCCTGGAAGTATCAAATATTCTGGTGAGGGAAAGGCTGTCAATAAAATGCTTTTTCATTACTTCTTCATATTCCGTTATACCGGTGAGATTCATAAAACCATTCCATTCCACCAACATTTCATAATACCGAATAAACTGATTCATCTGCAGATCTGTCAACTGCACCTGTATTTCCTGTAAATCTTTTCTGAATTGACCTGTATCATATATACTCATATAATCCTCCAGATAAAATATCTCTCCATATATCTTACAAAGGCAATATTATTTTTTCTGATTTTCATGTTCCAAATAAATCAGCAGCACCGATATATCCGCTGGAGAAACCCCCGAAATCCGGGAAGCCTGTCCCAAAGATATGGGACGGAATTCCTTCAGTTTCTGTCTGGCCTCCAGCCTTAAAGAAGAGACATGGTCATAGTTCAGATCCGGAGGAATTTTCTTTTTTTCCATCTTTTTATACTGTTCCACCTGCCGCATCTGCCGCTGGATATATCCCTCATATTTGATTTCAATCTCCACCTGCTGGGTCACATCCTTCGGAAGAGCCTTTCTTTCCAAGTCAATTTCTGACAAAATCTGATAGTCCAATTCCGGCCTGCAGATCAATTCTGCCAAAGAAGCCGCCGTTTTTAAGGGACTGCTGCCATGAAACTGAAGGAAATCCTGCATTTTCTGATTTGCGCCCATAATACTGGATTTTAAGCGACATATCTCCTGTTGAATCATTTTTTCTTTCTCCAGCAATCGCAGATATTGTTCCTCAGACACCAGACCTACTTTATATCCTTTCTTGCCAAGGCGCAGATCCGCATTATCCTGACGAAGCAACAGTCTGTATTCCGCCCGGGAAGTCATCATCCGATAAGGTTCCCGATTATCCTTTGTCACCAAATCGTCTATCAGCACACCGATATAACTCTCAGACCGATCCAAAATCAAAGGTTCCCTGCCCAACAGAGACATGGCAGCATTGATTCCGGCCACCAGGCCCTGGGCCGCCGCCTCCTCGTATCCGCTGCTCCCATTAAACTGACCGCCGCTGAACAAACCTTCCACTTCCTTAAACTCCAAAGTGGGATACAGTTGTCTGGCACTGATGCAATCATATTCAATGGCATAAGCATTCCTCACAATCTTGCATTGTTCCAGGCCGGGAACAGTGCGGTACATGGCAAGCTGTACATCCTCAGGCAGAGAAGAAGACATGCCACCCACATACACTTCATTGGTATGAAGTCCTTCCGGTTCTATAAACACCTGATGCCTGTTCTTATCCGCAAACTTAACCACCTTATCCTCAATGGAGGGACAATATCTGGGGCCTGTACCCTGGATAATACCGGCATAAATGGGAGATCTGTCCAGATTCTCCCGGATAATCTCATGTGTCTGTTCATTGGTATAGGTGAGCCAACAGGAAACTTGAGGTTTTTGCACCGATTCCGGGTCTGTGGAAAAAGAAAAAGGTACCACCATAGGATCTCCCAACTGTTCCTCCATCTTGGAATAATCTATACTTCTTCCGTCCATCCTGGCAGGAGTCCCTGTCTTAAAACGACGCATTTCTATGCCCATCTCCTTCAGAGAATCCGTCAGGTAATTGGCGGCCTGCAGCCCATTAGGTCCTGTGTAAGTGATGGATTCTCCGCAAAGACATCTGGCTTTCAAATAGGTACCTGTACACAGAATCACGGCCCCGCATTCATAGACGGCTCCTGTAAAAGTCTTTACCCCTGTCACCCTCTTTTTATCCGACTCCCGGCTCCAAAGAAGTTCACAGACTTCCGCCTGTTTGATGGTAAGATGCTCCTGATTCTCCAACACATGTCTCATTTCTCTGGTATATTCTGCCTTATCTGCCTGAGCCCGCAGGGAATGAACGGCAGGACCCTTGGAAACATTCAGCATTTTAGACTGTATAAATGTCCTGTCAATAACTTTACCCATCTCACCGCCCAGAGCATCCACTTCCCGTACCAGATGTCCCTTGGAAGAACCACCTATATTAGGATTACAGGGCATTAATGCAATACTGTCCACACTGACCGTAAAAATCACTGTTTCAAGACCAAGCCTGGCACAGGCCAGGGCCGCCTCACAACCTGCATGTCCCGCGCCCACCACACAAACATCCACTTTTTCTCTAATACCCGATCCCATACTCATCCTCACGCCTCATCCTGTAAATCCAACTGTAAACTTATTTCCCCATACAAAATTTGGAGAAAATCTCCTGTACCAGATCCTCTCCCACTTCTTCTCCCACAATAGAACCAAGCGCCGTATATGCTCCCATCAAATCAATGGAATAAAAATCTTCCGGCATACGGGCCTCCAGGCCCTGGCGCACCAAGAGCAGACTTTTCCCTGCTTCCTCCAAAGCCTCCTTATGCCGCAGATTGGTGATCACGGCTTCCCTGTTCCCTTTCAATTCTCCGTCAAAAAAGAGTTTTTCAATCTCTTTTCCCAGCAAATCCAAACCGGCGCCACTGCTGGCGGAAATCCTCACAATGGGAATATCTGCTCTTTCCGGAAAAAAAGCATGTATCTGATCCTCCGACACTATAATGTTCAAATCCGTTTTATTAATTACCACAATCACATGTTTCTGCCTAATAAAGGAAATAATCTCTTTCTCCCGTTCATCCGGCAGTTCACTGCCGTCTATCACAAATAAAATCAAGTCCGCCTTTTGGGCATATTCCCTGGCCCTGTCCACACCGATCCGTTCCACCACATCCTCCGTATGACGGATACCCGCAGTGTCAATCATATGCAAAGTAATGCCCCGGAGGCTGATGGTCTCCTGCAGAATATCCCTGGTGGTGCCCGGAACCTGGGTTACAATAGCCCGTTCTTCTCCCAATATGGCATTGAGCAGAGAAGATTTTCCCGCATTGGGCCTTCCCAGAATCACTGTTTGGATTCCCTCTCTCATCAATCTGCCATCCTGGGAGGATGCAATCAATTTTTCAATTCTGTCTATAAAAGAAGTACATTTCAGAGACAGCCTCTCCTCATATCCCTCCAGACTGATATGTTCCGGATCATCCAGAGCAGATTCGATAAATGCTACTTCATAAAGAATCTGCTGCCGCAGATCCCTCACCACCAAAGCCAGTTTCCCCGTAAGCTGCTCTATGGAAGATGATAAAGCCATCTCGCTCTGAGAATGAATCACATCCATCACGGCTTCTGCCTGAGACAGATCCATTCTGCCATTAAGAAAAGCCCTCTTGGTAAACTCTCCCGGCTCTGCCAATCTGGCGCCGTTCCTGAGTACCAACTGCAATACTTTCTGTAAAAGCAGTACGCCTCCATGACAGTTGATCTCCACCGTATCCTCTCCGGTATAGCTGTGCGGGGCTTTCATCAATACTGCCAGCACCTCGTCCACAATTCCTTTTTTCCAATCTTCTCCCTCTTTGGTATCCACAATATATCCATGAGATACGGTATGACTGGATTTACCGGACAATTTTCTAAGACCGGCAGAATTATAAAAAATATGATCCACCAGAGAAACGGCTTCCGAACCGGACACCCGTATAATCCCTATTCCCGCTTCAGACAAGGCTGTGGCAATGGCAGCTATCGTATCTGTGCTCATAAAAAACCTCCTACCTGATAAAACAACCACTCTACCGCATCCATATGAATATGGAATTCGTATGAAAATGGAAAAGAATACCGAATGTATCGCTACATTCGGTATCCCTGCCTTTTATGAATAGCGCTTTAATGTAACCACCACTCTTCTGAAAGGTTCATCCCCTTCACTGTGGGTTGTCACATATTTGTCATTCTGTAAGGTGGAATGGATGATACGTCTCTCATAAGGATTCATGGGCTCCAAGGACACAGGCCTCTTGTTCCTCTTCACCTTGTAGGCAATGTTCTTGGCAAGATTCTCAAGAGTTTCCTTTCTTCTCTCCCTGTAGTTCTCCGTATCAACTTTCACCCGGATATATTCTTCCGCGTTCTTATTTACCACCAGGGATACCAGATATTGCAGGGAATCCAGAGTCTGTCCTCTCTTGCCGATCAGCACGCCCATATCATCGCCGCTCAACTCAATGTCCATGGACTTCTCTTCTTCATTGTATTTGGCCTCCACCACCACAATCATATGCATGGCGGCAAACACATCTTTCAGGAAATTCTTAGCATCGTCCTCAAGGGAACATTTTAACCAGGCCTTAATGACCGCAGGCTTCGCACCGATTCCCAGAAATCCTGAAGATCCCTCCTCAATCACGTCATATTCCAGTTTATCACTGGCCACACCAAATTTCTGGCAGGCTTCAATAACGGCATCGTTTACTGTCTTGGCAGATACTTCCATATATTCCATTTCTTTTTCCCCCTGCTTCTATTTGTTATTTTTTTCGTTATATTCCTTCACCATATTAGCCTTGGCAGCAATACTGCCCGGTTTTGACTTACTGCTGTACTCCACATTGGGTATCTTTTTATCGGAAACATCTTTGGAGGAAGAACCGCTTTCCCCGCCGGTATTCATATTGGCCCTGCTGGCTATATTTCTGGTATTCATACTGGCATAAGCGTTCATCATTTCCTGCTGTTTCTGAATTTTCTCAAGTTTCTTGGCACTTTTAACGGAATTCTTTTTAACAATATCCTCAAAACTCATTCTGTCCAAACGCTTATTGATAATAATCATCAATATGGTACGTACCAGGGCGCTGGCAATCCAGTACAAACCCAGACCGGAAGGCAATGTAAAACAGAACCAGGCAGAAAAAATTGGCATGATCATATTCATCATCTTCATGGAAGATGCCATGCTGTTCTCACTGCCCCTGTTCTCCGGCTGAGGCATCAGCTTCACACTGATCAGCTGCGTCACAGCCGCCAGTACCGGGATTAACACCGCTCCGATCAGCAATCCCCAGGCCTGCATGGGATAAGCGTTGGCAATGATATGCTGAGGAGAATTGGCAATATTCAAACCAAGGAAATTATTATAGATATCCAAAAGCCCCTTGGTTGTGTCATTGCTCAGAATTAACTGCCCCGAATAAGTAAGCTCGGCCAGATTATAGTGTTCCGACACTAACGCCATATCACTGCTGGACAATTTATTCAGTACATCAATAAGGCTGTTAATGCTGTTTTCCCCCGTATCCAGTATGTTCCTGCCATACATGGACATGGTGTTCTTGATGGTGCTTACTTCCGAACTTTTCAGGAATTCCGCGGCATCCGTGGTCATAATCCGATCTGCCAGGACCCGGAAGGTATTGCCGATTTTACTCACATAGGCAGGAATCGCATAGATCACCCGGTACAGAGCCAGCAGAATGGGCATCTGAATCAAAAGCTGAACGCAGCTTCCCGAGGCGGACACACCGTATTTGGCGTAAACAGCCTGGATCTCCTGATTCTGAGCCATCATGGTCTCATTGTCTTTCTTATTCTTATACTTTTCCTGTATAGCCTGAATCTCGGGCTGCATCTTGTTGGACAGCTTGGAAAATTTCTGCTGTTTGATGGTTAAAGGCAGCATGAGCAGATTGACCACTACCGTAAAAAGAATAATGGCAAGTCCGATATTTGGGAGACCAATCAAGTCGATAACTGTGAAAATACCTTCCATGATCATGCCCAGCAGCCTGGCCACCCATCCGATAATAAAGGTATCGTCCTTGGTTAATAAAATTACATTCATTCTTTACACCTTTCCTATCACCGCGGGAAATTCCGCGGCATCGCATCGGATAACGGCTGTCAGGGCACAGGGTCGAAGCCTCCCTTTGAAAAAGGATTGCAGCGCAGAATCCTCCAGACTGCCAAAAGGGATCCCTTGAAAGCGCCATATTTCTGAACCGCCTCAAGTCCATATTGGGAACATGTAGGAATATAAGGACATTTGGTGCGCTTCATAGGGGATATATATTTCTGATAAAACCGTATCAGTGCAATTATAATCTTTTTCATCATACTCAATTTCAATCAAAATAAAAATAGACCTTAACCAGCTTATGAAGTTTCGCCAGATGCAGCAAAGCGCTTTCCACTTCATAGTAACTTACAGAAGCTACAGCCGGTCGCGCGACGATTACCATATCCAAACCACTATTGAATATGTTTTCATGTAATCGGTAACTCTCTCTTACCAGCCTTGTAATGCGGTGCCTTACAACGCTGTTTCCAACTTTTTTACTGACGCTGATTCCAACCCGGTTCCTATCCGTGCCATTTTCCTTAACATACATGATCAGATATTTATTCGCATAAGATTTACCGTTTCTATATACAAATTGGAACTGCGTATTCTTTTTCAGCGATTCTGAAAATCTCATAACCTGTTCTCCCCATCCTATATTAATGGCCGCAGGGCCGTTTTACAGGGAAGAATATGCAGGTTTGCATAGAAAAAAAGGCCACATTGCTGTGACCTATGCCGATAACCTCTTTCTTCCCTTTGCACGTCTCGCAGCCAGAACTTTTCTTCCGCCGGGAGTGCTCATCCTGGCCCTGAAACCATGAACCTTGGACCTGGATCTCTTTTTAGGCTGATATGTCATCTTCATGAAAATGCACCTCCTTCTCTGACCTTAATCTATGATAAGGCATTGATGATTCCTATGGAAAATAGCATATTGATTGTAATGGAAAAGTCCCCGAATGTCAAGTAAATATAGGATTTTTTTAAATTATTTTTACAAACCAAAACCCATAAAAAATTTTTTTCAGAGTTATCCACAGCTATATACACAGCTTTTTATAAACATAAAGTTATCCACAAGTTGTTGATAATTTGTGGATAACTGTTTTAGCCAATCACTATATCTTGTTTTTAACGGAAAAAATTTTATCTATATGCTGTATCTATGCCGCATTTTTGGTATGTGTAAAAGGCTTGATTTATACACCATATTGTCCACATATGAAATTTCCCACACCACTTATACCCCGACTTATCAACAGCATGTGGATAACTTTATTCCAGCCCTGTTCAAAACTAACATTTGAAATATTTCCGACTTTATATTAATATAGGGTTAGGAATGTTGCGGGAGGGGCAAAAGAAAATGGACAATATCAAGGAAAAATGGGAAGAAATAAAGGAAATTGTCAAAAGAGAATACAATCTGTCGGGCATTTCCTTCTCCACCTGGGTAGAGCCCCTGAAGCTATATAAGATTGAGGAGGACGTGGTGTATATCATCATCCCTTCTGACCAGGCCCAGGCCCTGAGTTATATTACCAGCAAATACAAAAGTTTCTTCCAGGTAACCATCTCTGAGATGTATGACCATATCTATGAGGTGGATTTCATTCTGGAATCGGACATCCCCTCGGAGGATCCCCTGGAAGATGACTCTTCTTATTATATGGAAACGGGAAACGGCAACGCCACCCTGAACCCAAAGTACAGATTTGATACCTTCGTGGTGGGCAGCAACAACAAATTTGCCCATTCTGCTTCCCTGGCGGTGGCGGAATCCCCCGGCAATACCTACAATCCCCTGTATCTCTATGGGGGAGCCGGACTGGGTAAAACCCACCTGATGCATTCCATCGGGCATTTCATCCTGGGCCAGAACCCCAATACAAAAGTGCTCTATGTGACAAGCGAAGAATTTACCAACGAAGTGATCGAGTCCATCCGTAATGGTAATGCAGCCGTCATGACCAGACTTCGGGAAAAGTACCGCACCGTCGACGTGCTGATGGTAGACGATGTGCAGTTTATCATAGGAAAGGAAAGTACCCAGGAGGAATTCTTCCACACTTTCAATGTACTGCATTCCGCCGGAAAACAGATCATCCTCTCCTCGGACAAGCCTCCCAAGGAGATGGAAACTCTGGAAGAACGCTTCCGCTCCCGTTTCGAATGGGGACTGATCGCTGATATACAGCCCCCCGACTACGAAACCCGGGTAGCCATCCTGCGGAAAAATGCGGAGATAAGCCACCGGCAGATTGATGAGGAGATCCTCAATTACATTGCCACCAATATAAAATCCAATATCCGGGAACTGGAAGGTGCTTTCAACAAGATTATCGCTTATGCCAAATCCAATAAGGTAGAAATCACCCAGGCCGCGGCGGAAGAAGCCTTAAAGGATGTTATTTACCCCAACAAGTCCAGAGACATTACCCCCTCACTGATCATTAACACAGTGGCGGAATACTTTAATGTAAAGCCCGAGGATGTGATATCCAAAAAAAGGAATTCGGAATTTGTTCTGCCCAGGCAGGTTGCCATGTACCTCTGCCACACCCTCACCGACTCCTCTTACGCATTGATCGGCAAGGCCCTTGGGAAAAAAGATCACACCACCGTCCTGCACGGCTGCAACAAAATTGAGGAAGAACTGAAAAGCAATGAAGAGCTCCAGAACAAAATTGATATCCTAACAAAGAAAATAAGCCCCAACTAATCCACAGGATATTGTGTATTGTCCGGGGAAAAAAGGAAAAGCCTGTTGATAACGAAAATTGCCCTGAAAAGGCTTTTTAAGGCGGATGTGAATAAGTCTTAACTTATCCAGAACAAAAAGTTGAATTATTCACCAGATATCCATTCCCTTTTTCCCAGAAAAATAGTATAATAGAAACAGTTTTGCACATATCAACATCCATTAAGAAGGATATTATGAAAACAAGTAATATTATATATGCCTTGCGCAGGCGCCTGGAAAGGTTTTTGCGTTGTGCACGGGAAAGGAGTTCATAACTTATGAAACTGATTTGTTCCAAATCCAGTCTGCTTGGCGGTGTACAGATTGTATCCAAGGCAGTTCCCAACAAAACCACCATGTCGATTCTGGAATGCATTCTGATAGATGCTACCAAGGGGGTGATCACCCTCACGGCCAACGATATGGAACTGGGTATAGAAACCACCATTGAGGGTGAGATCGCGGAGAGAGGCATCATTGCTTTAGACGCCAAGATATTTGGAGAGATTGTGCGTAAGCTGCCGGATAACGATATCACCATACAGACGGATGAAAATTATAAAACCACTATTACCTGCGAGAAGGCAAAGTTCAATATCATGGGAAAATCCGGAGAAGATTTCTCCTACCTTCCTGTGGTGGAGAGAGAGGAGAGTATTTCCGTATCCCAGTTTACCCTGAAGGAAGTGGTGCGTCAGACTATTTTTTCTATATCTGATAATGACAATAATAAATTAATGAGTGGAGAACTTTTTGACATTAAGGGCAGCGAATTGAAAGTGGTTTCTCTGGACGGGCACCGGATCTCCATCCGTAAGATTCAGCTGAAAGAGGAATACGGACAGCGGAAAGTCGTGGTACCGGGCAAGACTCTCAACGAAATCAGCAAGATCCTTTCCGGTGACACGGACAAGTATGTGAGCATTTTCATTACTCCCAAACATATTATTTTTGAGTTTGACAATACCACGGTGGTATCCCGCCTGATAGAGGGCGAATATTTCAGGATCGAGCAGATGCTGTCCAGTGAATGGGAGACCAAGGTGAGGGTCAACAAGCGGGAACTGCTCAGTTGTATTGACCGCGCTACTTTGTTGGTGAAGGAGGGGGACAAAAAGCCCATTATCATCAATATCACCGACGGCGGTATGGAACTGAAGATCAATTCCGCCCTTGGCAGCATGGACGAAGAGATTGATATAACCAAAGAGGGCAGAGATCTGATGATCGGGTTTAATCCCAAATTCCTCATCGACGCCCTGCGGGTGATCGATGAGGAACAGATTGACTTGTACATGGTGAATCCCAAGGCCCCCTGTCTGATCAAGGATGAAGGAGAAAACTATATCTACCTGATCCTGCCGGTGAATTTCACCACAGTTAATTGATGGAAAGCTGAGGGAATCAGGTATGTTGGAACTGAAAATAAAAGATGATTTTATCAAGCTGGGACAGGCCATGAAGCTGGCTGACCTGGTGGACTCCGGTGTGGATGCGAAGCTGGTGATCCAGGATGGGCAGGTGTCTGTAAACGGCGAAACGGAATATCAGAGAGGCAAAAAACTCCGGGACGGGGATATATTTGAATTTTACGGGACACAGGTGAAGGTAGTGTCCCGGGAAGCGTAAAGGCAATAGAGCAGGTTATGATAATAAAATCACTGGAACTTCAGGATTATCGCAATTATGACACTCTTAACCTGGCGTTTGACAGGGGGACCAATATCCTCTACGGTGACAATGCTCAGGGCAAGACCAATATTCTGGAAGCAATCTATGTATCGGCTACCACCAAGTCACATAAGGGGAGCAAGGACAGGGATATTGTTAATTTTCACAAAGAGGAAGCCCATATCCGCACTTTTCTGGAGAAGGAAGGGGTGGAAACCCGGGTGGACATGCATCTGAGAAAAAGCAAATCCAAGGGAATTGCCATTGACGGCCAGAAAATCAAGAAAGCGGCGGATCTGCTGGGGATTTGTAATGTGGTCTTTTTTTCCCCGGAGGATTTGGGCATTATCAAAGACGGCCCGGCGGAACGCAGAAGGTTTGTGGATATGGAGTTGTGCCAGTTGGACAGCTTCTACCTGTACAATCTTAACCATTATAACAAGATCGTAAATCAGCGTAATAAACTCTTAAAAGATCTGTACTTTAACCCGGATCTGAGGGACACTCTGAATATCTGGGACTCTCAGCTGGTCTCTTTCGGCAGCAAGGTGATCGAGAGACGCAGGCTGTTCGCAGAACAACTCAATGAGATAATCTATGATATACACAAGCGCCTGTCCGGGGACAGGGAGGAAATCTCGGTCCGATATGAGCCGGATGTGGAGATTGAAGAGTTTGAGAAGAAGCTGCAATGCAGTCAGGAAAAGGATATCAAGTTAAAGCAGACCACAGTGGGACCCCACAGGGATGATTTTTCTTTTCTCATCGGGGATGTGGATATCCGCAAATTTGGTTCCCAGGGCCAGCAGCGCACCGCCGCCCTGTCTCTGAAGCTGTCGGAGATAGAATTGGTCAAGAAGCTGACCAAGGATACACCCATCCTGTTATTGGATGATGTGTTATCCGAACTTGACAGCAACCGGCAGAACTATCTGCTCAGCAGCATAAAGGATATTCAGACCATTATCACCTGTACCGGTCTGGAAGAATTTGTGAACAATCGATTTGAAATAAACAGGGTATATAAAGTGACCGGAGGGGTGGTGGAAATACCGTCGCCTGATCATATCCGTGAAAGCTGATCAATATAACACCGCGGGCAGAGCCGTCGGATTGCAGGGAAGAGTTTAGGTTGATTTTAAGTCCGCTGAAGCGGACATGGGGTATAAAAATGAGCGAGGAAACCATGAATAATGCGGCAGTTGAACAAGAATACGGCGCTGATCAGATCCAGATTCTGGAAGGGCTTGAGGCGGTTCGGAAGAGGCCCGGTATGTATATCGGTTCCACTTCCGGCAGAGGTTTGCACCATCTGGTGTACGAGATTGTGGATAACTCCGTGGACGAGGCTCTGGCCGGATTCTGTGATACCATTGAAGTAACCATTAATGAAGACAATTCCGTCACCGTTATTGACAACGGCAGAGGCATTCCCACAGGCATCAACCACAAGGCGGGTATTCCCGCAGTGGAAGTGGTGTTTACCATCCTTCATGCGGGAGGCAAATTCGGCGGCGGAGGATATAAAGTCTCCGGCGGTCTGCACGGCGTGGGAGCTTCGGTGGTAAACGCTCTGTCTGATTGGCTGGAAGTGGAAATCTGCCAGGAGGGCAAGGTATATAAGCAGCGCTATGAGAGGGGACATGCGGTATATTCCCTTAAGGAGATCGGGGAATGTCCCCGGGAAAAGACCGGCACAAAAGTGAGTTTTTTGCCGGATAAAACCATTTTTACAGAGACCACGGAATTTGATTTTGATATTCTGAAGCGCAGGCTGCGGGAAATGGCTTTTCTTACCAGGAATCTGCGGATTATCCTGAGAGACAGCCGCTGTGAGGAACAGCAGATTCTCACGGACACGGATGCGGAAAACGCCCAGATCAGTCAGCTTCTGCAGCGGGCTGCGGAGGACCAGAAGCTGCAGAAGGAGGAGGCAGAGGAGGGGCAGGGAGAATTACATTCCGCCGAGAACGAAGAGGAAAACACCAAAACTTCCAGAGTAGGAGTCGTCAGAACCCTGCGTTTGGATAATGGAAAAAAACAGCGGGTAGTGGAATTCCACTATGAGGGGGGAATCAGGGAATTTGTTACTTACCTGAACAAGAGCAAAACTCCTCTGTATGAGAATATTCTGTATTTCGAAGGGGAGAGAAATCATGTGTATGTGGAAGTGTCCTTCCAGCACAATGACTCCTACAATGAGAGCGTATTTGGTTTTGTGAACAATATCAATACCCCGGAGGGAGGTACCCATTTACAGGGCTTCCGAAATGCCATCACCAAGACTTTCAATGATTATGCCCGAAATGCCAAACTCTTAAAGGACAGCGAACCCAATCTTTCGGGTGAGGATATCCGGGAAGGCCTGACAGCCATTATCAGTGTGAAGATAGAAGATCCTCAGTTCGAGGGACAGACCAAGCAGAAGCTGGGCAACAGTGAAGCCAGAGGCGCTGTGGACGGGATAGTGTCGGAACAGCTTACCTATTTTCTGGAGCAGAACCCGGGAGTGGCCAAGATTATCTGCGAGAAATCCATACTGGCCCAGCGGGCCAGGGAAGCGGCCCGCAAGGCCAGGGATCTGACCCGGAGAAAGACGGCTCTGGACGGCATGGCTCTGCCCGGCAAGCTGGCGGACTGTTCGGACAAGGATCCCAAGAACTGTGAAATCTATATTGTTGAGGGAGATTCCGCCGGAGGAAGCGCCAAGACCGCCAGATCCCGGGCTACCCAGGCCATTCTGCCTCTGCGGGGCAAGATTCTGAATGTGGAGAAGGCCAGGCTGGATAAAATCTATGCCAACGCGGAGATCAAAGCCATGATCACCGCGTTCGGAACCGGTATCCATGAAGATTTTGATATCTCCAAACTTCGATACAATAAGATTATCCTTATGACGGACGCGGATGTGGACGGAGCTCATATCAGTACCTTGCTGCTCACTTTCATCTATCGTTTCATGCCGGAATTGATCAAACAGGGACATGTTTTTTTGGCAAAGCCTCCTCTGTATAAGCTGGAGAAAAACAAGAAAGTGTGGTATGCCTACAGTGATGAGGAACTTGATGCCATTCTACTGGAGGTGGGAAGAGACCAGAACAACAAGATCCAGCGGTATAAGGGACTGGGCGAGATGGACGCGGAACAGCTATGGGAGACCACCATGGATCCTGCCCGACGGATTCTGATGCGGGTGAATTATGACGAGGAGACGGAGACGGAACTGGATCTTACCTTTACCACCCTTATGGGGGATAAGGTGGAACCCCGGAAGGAATTTATAGAGCAGAACGCTAAATTTGTTAAGAATCTGGATATTACTTAAACCGATTTCAGGATTCCGGATAAAGAGTGAGGTAAGTTTGGAAGTAAACTTCCAAATATTGATTGGTATGTGCGCTTAAAGCGCACAAGGGGTATAAATATGCAAGATGATATATTTGACAATGTCCAGGAAATAGACAAAATACAGGAAGTGGATCTGAAGGAGAAGATGGAGACATTCTACATCGACTACGCCATGAGCGTTATCGCCTCCAGGGCGCTTCCTGATGTGAGGGACGGTCTTAAGCCCGTTCAGAGAAGAGTCCTGTACTCCATGATTGAATTGAACAACGGCCCCGACAAGCCCCACCGTAAATGTGCCCGTATTGTGGGTGATACCATGGGTAAGTATCATCCCCATGGAGACAGTTCCATCTATGGATCTCTGGTAAATATGGCTCAGGACTGGAACATGCGGTATGTTCTGGTGGACGGCCATGGTAATTTCGGTTCCATGGACGGAGACGGAGCCGCCGCCATGCGTTATACGGAAGCCAGGCTTTCCAAGATTTCCATGGAATTGTTGGCGGATATCAACAAGGATACCGTGAATTTTGCCCCCAACTTCGATGATACGGAGAGGGAACCTGTGGTGCTTCCCAGCCGTTATCCCAATCTGCTGGTAAATGGTACTACCGGCATTGCGGTGGGCATGGCCACCAATATTCCGCCTCACAATCTCCGGGAGGTGGTGAAGGCGGTAATTAAGATCATTGATAATCGGGTGGAGGAAAACAGGGATACTGCCATAGAGGAAGTGTTGGATATCATAAAAGCCCCTGATTTTCCCACCGGCGGATTAATTCTTGGGACCAGAGGATGTGATGAGGCATACCGTACCGGGCGGGGGAAGATCCGGGTGAGAGCCGTGACAGATATTGAAACTCTTGCCAACGGAAAGTCCCAGATCATTGTGTCAGAATTGCCCTATATGGTGAACAAGGCCAATCTGATTGTAAAGATCGCGGAACTGGTTAAGCTGAAGAAAGTGGACGGGATCGTAGATATCCGGGACGAATCCAACCGGGAAGGCATTCGGGTGGTGATTGAACTGCGCCGGGATGCCAATGCCAATGTGATCCTGAACCAGTTGTACAAACATACCCAGCTGCAGGATACCTTTGGAGTGATCATGCTGGCTCTGGTAAATAACGAGCCAAAAGTGATGAATCTTCTGGATATGCTGACTTATTATCTGGCCCATCAGGAAGAAGTAGTCACCCGGAGGACCCAATATGATCTGAACAAGGCGGAAGAGAGAGATCATATCTTGCAGGGTCTGCTGAAAGCCCTTGATTTTATAGACGAAGTGATCTCCATTATCCGCAGCAGCCAGAACACCCAGATTGCCAAAGAGCGATTGATTGATCGCTTTGAACTGTCGGAAGTCCAGGCGCAGGCCATTGTGGATATGCGTCTGCGGGCGCTGACAGGTTTGGAAAGGGAAAAACTGGAGGCGGAACATGCGGAGCTGCAGAAGAAAATACAGGAATATAAAGCTATTCTGGCAGATGAGAAACTGCTTTTAGGCGTGATTAGAGAAGAGATTACAGTGATATCGGATAAATTTGGAGATGACAGAAGAAGTAAGATCACCTATGATATCACGGATATTTCCATGGAGGACATGATTCCCCATGACAATACGATCATAGCCATGACCAGTCTGGGCTATATCAAGCGGATGACCGTGGATAATTTCAAATCCCAGAACCGGGGCGGCAAGGGAATCAAGGGGATGCAGACCATTGAGGACGATTATATTGAGGATCTGCTGATTACCAGTACCCACCATTATCTGCATTTCTTCACCAATCTGGGAAGGGTGTATCGTCTCAAGGCTTACGAGATTCCGGAAGCCGGCAGAACCGCACGGGGGACGGCCATTGTGAATCTCCTGCAGTTGATTCCGGGAGAAAAAATCAGCGCCATGATCCCCATCCGGGAATACAGTGAGGAAAAGAACCTGTTTATGGTCACCAGAAGCGGTATTGTGAAGAAAACTTCCCTGGATGAATTTTCCAATATCCGTAAGAACGGCCTGGTAGCCATCAATCTCCGGGAGGGAGATGAACTCATCGAGGTTAAGGCTACAGACGCGGACAGCGAGATATTCCTGGTGACAAAGCAGGGTATGTGCATCCGCTTCAAAGAGACGGATGTGAGAAACACAGGCCGCGCTTCCATGGGTGTGATCGGAATGAATCTGTCCGACCAGGACGAGGTGGTGGGCATGCAGCTCCAGAGCCAGGGGGATTCCCTGCTCATTGTCTCCGGAAACGGTATGGGCAAGCGTACTTATCTGGAAGAATTCACCGTGCAGTACCGGGGCGGTAAGGGTATTAAATGTTATAAGATCACGGACAAGACGGGAGATGTGATCGGCGTCAAGGCTGTCAACGATGACAATGAGATCATGATGATTACCACGGCGGGCATTATCATACAAATTCGCATGGAAGATGTTTCCACTCTGAGCAGAAATACTTCAGGCGTGAAGCTGATTCAGCTTGAGAAAAATAATAAGGTGGCCCGGATTGCCAAGGTAAGGGAAAAAATTTCCAACGGCGACCAGGAATTCAGTGATGTGGAAGAAGCCCTGGAGGAGATTGTGGAGGTGGATTCGGCTGAGATTACCGATGTAATGGCGGAGGAAGATCCTGAAAGAAATATGGACGGAAACACCGAATAGGATATACAGCAATAAATAGGGCCGGAGACTTTGGCAGGAAAAAACTGTCAGGCCTCCGGCACCTTTCTTTTACAAAATTTTCGTAGAAACTACTTTCCTTTTTATGAAGATGTGATATAATTTGTGGTTGGTATAAATAATCTATATTAGAGTAAAAGAGGTAAGAGTATGGAAGCATATAGCATATTTAAGGATCTAGCAATCATTATTGTCTTTGCCAAATTATTCGGTATCATTGCCCGCAAACTGCGTGCCCCTCAGGTGGTGGGAGAGATTGTGGCCGGTCTGATCATCGGGCCCGGCGTATTGGGTTTGGTACAGCAGACGGATTTTCTGGTACAGATGGCGGAAATCGGTGTGGTACTGCTTATGTTTTCCGCGGGTTTGGAGACAGATCTGAAAGAGTTGTTAAAAACCGGTCCCATTGCTCTGTTGATTGCCTGCTGTGGAGTGTTTATTCCCCTGGTGGGAGGTACTTTACTGTACATGGGATTTTACGGATCCGCACCCTGGGGCAGTGAGAATTTCTATAAGGCAGTGTTTATCGGCGTGATTATGACGGCTACCAGCGTCAGCATCACCGTGGAATCCCTGCGAGAGATGGGAAAGCTGAAAGGGAAAGTGGGCACAACCATTCTCAGTGCCGCCATCATTGACGATGTGATCGGCATTATTGTGCTGACCTTTGTGATTGGATTTAAGAGTCCCGATTCCAATCCCGGCAAAGTGGTACTCTCCACAGTGTTGTTCTTTATCTTTGCTTTTATTGTGGGGACTCTGTTTTACAAGCTGTTCTCCTTCATAGACAACAAATATCCTCATACCCGGAGAATCCCCATTATGAGCCTTGCCCTGTGCTTTTTCTTTGCATTCGCGGCGGAGAAATTCTTCGGGATCGCAGATATCACCGGGGCTTATGTGGCGGGCATTGTGCTTTGTTCCGTCCGGGATTCCAAATACATTGAGGAGAAAATGGAAGTCAATTCCTACATATTGTTTGGACCGGTGTTTTTTGCCAGTATTGGATTAAAGACCAATATAGAAAATATTGACGGCGCCATCCTGCTTTTCTCCCTGGGATTTGTGATCGTGGCATTGATTACCAAGATCATAGGATGCGGTCTGATGGCCAGAATATGTCGGTTTAACAATATGGATTCCCTTAAGATCGGCGTAGGTATGATGACCCGGGGGGAAGTGGCTCTGATTGTGGCCCAGAAGGGATTGTCGGTAGGGCTTCTGACGCCGGTATATTTTACGGCGGTGATCCTGCTGATCATTGTCTCCAGTATTTCCACACCCATTATATTAAAGATTCTGTACGCAAAAGATAAAAATGAGAAAACTCTCAATGCCAGCGCGTAAAAAGTATATTACAGAAGCTGTACGGAGAGGGTAAAATGGAGAAACAGAAGCAGAGATTCCAGGAGGTTAAAGAGAAGGTACTGGGGGAAGAAAGGCTTCGGGCCAGCATCGGTACTTTGTCAGAGAAAACCACCCATATGGTTCTGAAAAACTATTATGAACCGGATGTGGATAAGCAGGAAATACCCATTGGGAATTATGTGGCGGATATCTTCACAGGACAGGAGATTATAGAGATTCAGTCTGCCGGATTTGGCAAGATGCGGGATAAGCTGGAAGCCTTTCTGCCGGAATATCCCGTGACCATTGTTCATCCCATTCCCCATATAAAGCGTCTGATCTGGATTGACCAGGAAACAGGTGCTCTCAGCGCTCCTCATAGATCGCCCAAAAAGGGAAATGCCTATGACGCTTTTCTGGAATTGTACCGAATCCGGGATTATCTGGCGGATCGCCACCTGAAAGTAAAGCTGCTGCTGTTGGAACTGGAGGAGTATAAACTGTTAAACGGCTATGGGAAGAATAAAAAGATTCGGGCTTCCAAATATGACCGTATCCCCCTGGATATTATTGAGGAAATTGTGATTGAGCGGCCCGAAGATTTGATGCAGTTTGTTCCCCTGGATCTGGAAGAACCTTTTACGGTAAAACAATTTGCCAGGGCGGCCCATATTAATGAACGTTTGGCCAGCCTGGTCATCAAACTGTACAAATATTATGGGATGATGGAACACACGGGCAAAAAAGGGAATGCTTATCTGTATGAAATCAGAGAAAGAAGCCGCTGATCTGCATGAGGATGCATGGGGATTTAGTTGCTTCTTGCATTTTCTGTCCATATGTGTTAAACTTCCAGTTGCATAAAGGAAATAGAGAAACGTTACAGGTGTCGGATTTAAGCGATAGCTTAAGATTCGGTGAAAAGGGAAGCAGGTGCAAGTCCTGCACGAACTCGTCGCTGTAAGGAAGGAGTTTTCCTCCCCAGTGGATTTCCGTCTTTATGTGTGGAAAATCCGCCGGAAAATCATTGAAGCCTCTGCATATGCATGCTTTGAGAAGATGGAGGAAAGCGGAGATCGCCAAGTCAGAAGACCTGCCTGTGACGGTACTGTAAGACCACGAGTGACTGGTTAGTACATCAAAAAATGTGGACCATGCGTTCACATCTGTTTTTTGTACGTGCAGACCTGTTGCGGAAGGGAGTATGGGCCTTTCATGCGACAGGTTTTTTGTCTCTTTTTATGCAAATACTTTTAAAAGGAGTCAGAAAAATGACAGAAGTAAAAAAGAAAGACAAGAAACTGTTGATTGGCTTGGCCGTGCTGGCGGCATTGATTGCGGTATTCGCAATCCTGTTTTTTATGTTCCGGCCCGGAACCACCCAGGGAGCCAAATCCATCACCATAGAAGTGGTGGACAACCATGGTGATTCCACTATGTATGATGTCCACACAGATGCGGAATATCTGCGCCAGGCCATGGAGGAAGCCCAGGGGCTGGAGTTTTCCGGCAGTGAGAGCGAGTATGGCATGATGGTGGACACGGTGAACGGCGTGACTGCGGACTGGAATGTGGACCAGTCTTACTGGGGCTTTTTCGTCAATGGGGAATATTGTAATTACGGCATAGAGACCCAGCCCGTGACAGACGGAGACGCTTTTCAAATCATATACAGCAAGTGATATGGAGAAGGAAATAAGTTTGAAAGTAAACTTTCAAATATTGATCAGAGTGTGTGCTGAAGCGCACAGGGGGTATAAAACTGAAAAATACCACATATGACATAGCCATGACAGGCATGGCCATCGCTCTGATCGAAGTGTGTAAGGGAGCTATGATGGGACTGCCCAATATAGAATTGACCAGTTTCTGGATCATTCTGTTCACGGTTTTATTGGGAAAGAAAATATGTTTTGTGATACCTGCCTTTATCCTGATAGAAGGATGCATGTTCGGCTTCGGAATCTGGTGGGTAATGTATTTGTACGCCTGGCCGCTTCTGGCGCTGACCGCATGGATTTTCCGCAGGCAGGAACATGCGCTGTTCTGGGCTGTATTATCAGGACTCTATGGATTGTTTTTCGGCGCGCTGTGCGCCATTCCCTATGTGATCAACGGATGCTTCAACGGAGGCATCCGTTCGGGTCTCTACGCCGGTTTTACCTGGTGGGTGGCAGGCATTCCCTATGATTTGCTCCACTGTGCAGGGAATTTTATATTGATGCTGGTACTTTACCGCCCGGTAAAAAAAGCGTTCAGTCTTCTTCGTCGTTTTCTTCTGAACGGGGCAGGCTGAAGATAAACTCGGTGCCTTCTCCGGGGGTGCTGATCACATTAATATGTTCGTTGTGGGAATGGATGATTTCCTTGGTGATGGACAATCCCAGGCCCGTTCCTTTTTTGTCCTTGCCCCGGGACAGGTCTGATTTATAAAAGCGGTCCCAGATCAGTTTCAGATCCTCTTTCGGAATGCCTATGCCTGTGTCCTTCACGGATACAAAGAGTTTGTTTTTCTTCTCCGTGGTTTCCACCTTTATCACAGAGTTGTGGTGGCTGAATTTGATGGCATTGTCGATGAGATTGTACAGCACTTGCTGAATCTTGCTCATATCCGCCGTGACATACATGATGTCGTCGGTGAGAATCAGTTCAATGGCAATGCTCTTTTTCAGACAGGTGCCTTCAAAGGAGGCCGCAGTGGAGCGAATTACCTGATTGATGTCAAAATCCGTGATATCCAGCAGCATTCCTCTGGTATTGAGATTGTTCAAAGTGAGCAGACCATTGGTCAGCTTGGTCAGGCGCTGGGTCTCATTCAGTACGATATTCAAATATTTCTCATAGAGCTCCGGGGGAATGGTGCCGTCCAGCATGGCCTCCAGATACCCCTGTATGGAGGTCAGAGGGGATCGGAAATCATGGGATACATTGGCCACAAATTTTTTCTGGTCGTCCTCGGACCGGGCAATCTCGCTGGCCATGTAGGAAAGGCAGGCCGCCAGATATCCTATTTCGTCCTCACTGTCCAGCGTAAATTCATAGTGCATATTGCCCGTGGCATACTGTTCCGTGGCGTAAGTGATTTTCCGCAGAGGGAGATACACAATCTCCGTAAAAAAGATCAGGATGATCAGGGACAGCAAAAACAGGATAATCAGGGTTACATAGGAGATGTTCAACAGGTTGTTGCAGGATTCGTTGATGGAGGACATTTCCATGTGAATCGCCACATAGCCTTTGACCATATAATTGGCGGTGATGGGGGCGATTACCGACAGCACATCCTGGGGATAGGTGTCAAAGAAATTGTCTATCACATAGAAAGAAACCCCGGTGACAGTGGGATCAAAGGCCTGGATGATCACTTCATTTTCCACGTCTATGGGCATATTGGTGTCCAGGATCAGACGGCCCGAGGGATTGATGATCTGTACGCTGGAATCCAGGTACAGAGCCAGAGCGTCCAGCTGATCCTTTACCGCCTCCAGAGAGATTTCACTGTTGTACAGGTTCCTGGCGTAGGTGTTGGCGATCAGGGTGGCCTCCGAGTACAGGGAGTTGGCTTTTTCCCGGATCAGATGTTCCATGGTCATGCTGGGCACAAAGGTGGCCAGTATCACCAGGCCGAATATGCCGAAAATCAGATAAGCCAGCAGAAATTTCAGGTATAGGGTTTTCTTCATCGGAGATTACATCCTTATTTTTTCACTTCAAATTTATAGCCAATGCCCCAGATGGTGCTGATCTTCCAATTCTGGTGATCCTTGATCTTCTCTCTCAGGCGCTTAATATGAACATCCACAGTGCGGGTGTCTCCCATATATTCATAACCCCAGATCTGGTCCAGCAACTGCTCTCTGGTAAATACATGGTTGGGGGAAGAAGCCAGAAAATACAAAAGTTCCAGTTCTTTTGGAGGCATATCCACGCTTCTGCCCATATAGGTTACGGCGTAATTGGTGCGGTTGATGGTGAGGTCGGGATATTCCACGGATTCATCCCGGGGCTGGGGTTTGGGATCGGCAGCAGGTTTGTACCGGCGCAGCACTGCCTTGACCCGGGCCACCAGTTCCTTGGAATCGAAGGGTTTTTCCATATAATCGTCCGCTCCCAGTTCCAGACCCAGTACCTTGTCAAATACTTCTCCCTTTGCGGACAGCATAATGATGGGGGTGGTATATCTGGCCCTGACCTCCCGGCAGACCTGGTAGCCGTCTATGCCCGGAAGCATCAGATCCAGCAGGATCAGATTGGGTTCAAAGGAAGCGATGGCTCCCATAACGGATTCCCCGTCATACACCATCATGGTCTCAAAGCACTCCTTGGTGAGGTACAGAGATATCAGTTCCGCAATATTGTTGTCATCGTCTACGATCAGGACTTTCTGCTTATTTACCATATAAAATACTCCTTATGCAGTGGTTATTTAAACGTTACGATGGTAACGCCCGCGTCCCCTTCCCCATATTCTCCCAGACGGAATTCCTTTACATGCTTCAGGCGCTTTAAATGGCTGTGGACTGCGTTGCGCAGGGCGCCGGTACCCTTGCCGTGTACCACTCTCACGGAGGAGAGGTGAGCGATATAGGCATCGTCCAGATATTTGTCCAGCACCGACAGAGCTTCGTCCACCGTCTTACCCAGCAGGTTGATTTCCGTGGAGATGGACAGGGACTTACTCATTTTAATTTTGCCTGTGTTGGTGCGTTGCATCACGGGAGTGGTGATGGTGACTTCCTCTGTCAGAGCCAAATCTTTCACATTTACCTGGGTGCGCATGATGCCGCATTGCACAAAAAGGTTGCCTCTGCTGTCGGGCAGGGTGCTCACCGTGCCGTTTAAGCCCATGGAGAGCACTTTTACACCGTCTCCCTTCTTGAGTTTGGCGGGATCCAGGGTTTTTTTCTTCTCTTGTCCGGTGCCGGGCTTCAGAGCCAGCTTCTGGTTCTTTTCATTGATTTTATCTCTTACCTTCTGGCGTTTTTTCTCCAGGTCCCTGATATCCGCGCCGGGTCCCAGATTGTTGAAATCCCGGATGGTTTCGTCCGCAACCTCCTTGGCTTCCTGTAAGATATCCCGGGCTTTTTCGTGGGCTTCTTTCAAAATCTTGTCTTTGGCATTATCCAGTTTTTCGTTCTTGGCCTGTAACTGGTCCTGCAATGTCTTGATTCGGGCTTTGTAGGAGGCAATTTCCTGGCGTTCTTTTTCCAGAGTGACACGGCTTCTCTCCAGATCGGATATCACATCCTCAAAACTTTCGTCCTCTTTGCTGATCTGTTCCCGGGCGGCATTGATAATTTCCTCCGGCAGGCCCAGCTTGGAGGAGATGGCAAAGGCATTGCTCTTGCCGGGAATGCCGATGAGTAGCCGATAGGTGGGCCGCAGGGTTTCCACATTGAATTCGCAGCAGGCATTTTCCACAAAGTCTGTGGACAAAGCGTAGATTTTCAACTCACTGTAATGGGTGGTAGCCATGGTGCGGATGCCTCTGTCGTGGAGGTAATTCAGGATGGCAATGGCCAGGGCCGCTCCCTCCGTGGGATCCGTACCCGCCCCCAGTTCATCGAACAGGCACAGGGAATTCTCGTCCGCATGCTTTAAGATCTGTACGATGCTGGTCATATGGGAGGAGAAGGTGCTCAGGCTCTGCTCAATACTCTGTTCGTCACCGATGTCCGCATATACTCTGGTAAAAACAGACAATTCCGATCGGTCCAGAGCAGGGATATGCAGCCCTGCCTGCCCCATGAGAGTGAACAGTCCCACGGTTTTCAGAGATACGGTTTTGCCGCCGGTGTTGGGGCCGGTGACAATGAGCAGATCGAAGTCTTTGCCCAGATGAATGTCGATGGGAACCACTTTGTCCCTGGGCAGCAGGGGATGACGGCCCTTGCGCAGGTTGATATAATGCCGATTATTGAAAACAGGCCGGGTGGCGTTCTGATCCAGGGCCAGTTTTCCCTTGGCAAACACAAAGTCCAGGTGGGTCATCAGCTTCTGATTGTCCGCCAGTTCCTGTACATGCTCCGCCGCCCGGGCACTCAGATCCGCCAGTACCTTTTCCATTTCCGTTTTTTCCTGGATCTCCAGTTCCCGCAGCCGGTTATTAAGTTCCACCACGGCAGCAGGTTCTATGAAAAAGGTGGAACCTGTGGAGGACTGGTCATGGATCATACCGTGCACCTGTCCCTTGTACTCCGATTTTACAGGAATACAGTATCTGTTATCCCGCATGGTGATCACCGCGTCCTGCAGATAGCTGCGGTAGGAACCGGTAATCATGGAATTAAGCTGGCTGCGGACTTTTTCGTTGGTGAGCAGCATGGAGCGGCGTACATGTTTCAGCCCGGGGCTGGCATCGTCCGCCATCTCCTCTTCCGACAGGATACAGCGGCTGATCTCTCCGGATAACTGGGTCAGGGGAGTCAATTGCTCAAAATAATCATCCAGGCTGTCCCGGGGAATATCTTCCCTTTCCTTTCGGCCATAAGTTTTGATTCGATTTACATTGTCAAGCATTCTTGCCATGCGGAGCAGTTCAGACATGGACAGAGTGCTACCTATTTCCAGGGATTTCAGGGCAAAGCCCATATCCTGATTGCTGCCGAAGGAAGTACTTCCCAGCTTAAAAAGCCGGGCCAGAGCGTCCTCCGTCTCTGTCTGGGCCAGGTTGATTTGATGCAGATCCGTCATGGGCTGTAATTCCTGACAGCATTTTTTTCCCGGCGCGGAATCTGCCTTTTCCGACAGCATTCCGATGATTTTGTCATATTCTAAGATTTTTAATCCTTTTTCATTCATGGGGTTCACTTCCTTTATTTCTGTAAAAATGTTTATTGGCATACTCTTTATAAGTATAACACAATTCCGTTGGATCGGATACCCCCGGTTTTACTTTACAATTAAAAAGGGATATTATATACTCAGAGCAAGAGGTGAGATAATGCCGGATCGCAAAGAACAAAGCCAGGACAATTTTCAGGAAAATTTCATGATAGAAAAGATCAAGCAGAGGCCCATCAACAAGCGCAGGCTGATCCGCCGGACCATGATCACGGCTTCCATGGCCATTATTTTCGGCTTGATTGCCTGTTTTACCTTTCTGGTGCTGGAACCGGTGATCAGCAACTGGCTGTATCCGGAAAAGGAGCCGGAAGCCATTATTTTCCCGGAGGAGCCGGAGGAGATGCTGCCGGAGGAAATGTTGGAGGAATATATTCAGCCCAGCCCCAGTCCCAGTCCCCAGCCGGAAGAAGCACCGCCGGAGAAGCTGGAACTGGACGAGAGCCAGGTGCAGGAAATTCTCAATCGGGTGGTACTGGATATGGGAGATTACCGGCAGATTTACAATGTTCTTTCAGAGTATGTGAAACAGTTGGAACAATACATGGTGGTGGTCACGGGCACCAAGTCGGACACAGACTGGTTCGCCAATGTGTATGAGAGCAAAAACCAGACATCCGGTATCGTGGTGGGAAACAACGGGAAAGAACTGCTGATTTTGACGGATTATAGTTCCGTGAAGCGGGCGGATCATCTGACAGTCAGTTTTTCCAACGGAGTCCAGGCGGACGCTTTGATGGCTCAGTCTTTTCAGGACGGCAATCTGGCAGTGCTGTGTGTGAGCCTGAACACGCTGGGACAGGCCATGCCGGCGGAGGATCTGCATGTGGCGTCTCTGGGATCCTCCCTGCAGAGGAATCTGGTGGGAAGCCCCATTATAGCCGTGGGAAGTCCCATGGGAAGCAGTGGTTCTGTGGGTTACGGAATCATCACTTCCACCGGGGGACAGGTATCCCTGGCGGATATGAATTTCCAGCTCCTGACCACGGATATTTACGGGAGCCAGTCTGCAGGCGGGGTGCTGTTCAACACCAGCGGCCAGGTGGTGGGCTTTATTACCGCGGGAAAATCGGGCAGTGACATGCGGAATATGGTGAGTGCCTACGGCATCAGCGATCTGAAACAGATGATCAACAGACTTGCCAAGGGAGACAGGATTCCTTATCTGGGTGTGATAGGAGTGGATGTGCCCAAGGAGGCCAATCGGCAGTCCCAGGTGCCCTTCGGCGCATATGTGCGGGAAGTGGAGATGGATTCTCCTGCCATGCTGGCCGGCATCCAGAGCGGTGATGTGATAGTGGGAATTGACCGGCAGGACGTGGCCAAGATGAGCGATTATACGGGCTATCTGTTGAAAGCCAATGTGGAGGACGTTCTGACGCTGCGGGTGATGCGGCTGTCCCAGGGAGAGTATAGGGAACTGACCTTTGAAGTTACGGCGGGAGAGGCAGAATAAAAAGAAAATACAAAATAAGGAGATGTAAGGGATATGAAATTTATCAAAGAGTACAAGGACGGCGACAGAGTGTTTGACATTTATCTGTGCAAACATAAACAATCCATGGTGACCAAGAACGGCAAGTCCTACGAAAGTCTGATATTGCAGGACAAAACGGGCACGCTGGACGCCAAAGTGTGGGAGCCCAACAATCCAGGAATCGGGGATTTTGATTCCCTGGATTACATAGAGGTATATGGGGATATCACCAGTTTCCAGGGTTCGCTGCAGGTCAATGTAAAGAGGATCCGCAGATGTCAGGAGGGGGAATACCAGCCTGCGGACTACCTTCCCGTGAGCAGCAGGAATATTGAGGAAATGTACCGGGAATTGACAGATTTGGTGGCCAGTATTGAGAATCCCTATCTGAGACAGCTGCTGGAAAGTTTCTTTGTACAGGATGAAAAGTTTCAGAAAGCGTTCCGCAATTCCTCCGCCGCGAAAACCGTACATCACGGCTTTGTGGGGGGCCTGCTGGAACATACCCTGGGCGTGACCAAATTATGTGATTACTATTGCAGCGCTTATCCTATCCTAAAGAGGGATCTGCTGCTGACGGCGGCCATGTGTCATGATATCGGCAAGATTCTGGAGATTTCTCCCTTCCCGGAGAACAATTATACCGACGACGGCCAGTTGCTGGGGCATATTGTCATGGGTTCCCAGATGATCGGGGAACGGGCGGCCAGGATTCAGGGTTTCCCCCATGAGCTGTTATCTCAGCTGCAGCATTGTATTCTGGCCCATCATGGGAAATATGAATTCGGATCACCCAGGATCCCTGCCTTGATCGAAGCGCTGGCCCTGAATTATGCGGATGACACCGATGCCAAGCTGGAGACTTTCAAGGAGATATTGGACAATGCCAAGGAACCGGGATGGCTGGGGTACAACAGGTTGTTTGAGTCCAACCTGAAGGCCAGCAAAATTGATTATTAACTCATTTATGGAGAAGGAAATGTGTCAATCCTATAAAAAGAATGACCTGGTTACGGTGACCATAGAGGATATAGGTACAGGAGGAGAGGGCATCGGCAAAGTGAATGGCTTTACCCTCTTTGTGAAAGACGCCGTGGTGGGAGATGTGGTGGAAGCCCGTATCACTCTGGCAAAAAAACAATACGCGTATGCCCGTATGGAGAAGCTGCTGAAGGCTTCTCCTTATCGCGTGGAACCCAGATGTCCTCATCATCGGCGCTGTGGCGGCTGTCAGATCCAGGCTCTGGACTATGAGAGGCAGTTGGTCTATAAACAGCAGAAGGTGAGAAACAATCTTATCCGCATCGGCGGCTTTGATTCGGACTGTGTGGACCGGGTCATGGAACCCATCGTGGGCATGGAAGATCCGTATCGTTATCGGAACAAGGCCCTGTATCCTGTGGGTACGGACCGGGAAGGCCATGTGGTGACGGGTTTCTATGCGGGCCGTACTCATACCATTGTTCCCGGTACGGAATGTTACCTGGGCGCGGAAGAGAATAAACAGATTCTGGAAATAATTGTGGCCCATATGGAGAAATATCATATCTCCGCCTATGATGAGACCACCGGCAGAGGGCTGGTGCGTCATATTTTGATTCGGAAAGGTTTTACCACCGGGGAAATAATGGTGTGCCTGGTGATAAACAAAGAAAAGGCGAAAGAAGGAATCCCCCAGCAGGCCCAATTACTCTCTGCTTTATCTCAGATCAAAGGAATGACGTCCGTATCAGTCAGTATAAATTCCGAAAAAACCAATGTGATTATGGGAAAAGAAATCCATATCCTATGGGGTCGTGGGGAAATCCGGGATGTGATTCATGTGCGGGATATGGGGAAGGAAGGGTATCCCTGGACGGGGCAGGAATTGACTTTCTCCCTTTCTCCTCTCTCTTTCTATCAGGTCAATCCCATACAGACCGAAAAATTGTACAGTCTGGCGCTGGAGTACGCAGACCTGACTGGCCGGGAAGTACTTTGGGATTTGTACTGCGGCATCGGTACCATCTCCCTGTTTCTGGCTGGAAAGGCCCGGCAGGTCTGCGGTGTGGAGCTGATACCCCAGGCCATAGAGGACGCCCGGGCCAACGCGGAACGCAATGGAATTGACAATGCCTTCTTTTATGTGGGGAAAGCAGAGGAGGTATTGCCTGCTTTTTATGCGGAAAAACAGGGGGAGGACCAACTGTGCCGCCCGGATGTAATGGTGGTGGACCCGCCCCGAAAGGGCTGTGACCCTCTCTGCCTGGAGACCATGCTTCAGATGCGACCGGACCGCATTGTCTATGTAAGCTGCGACAGCGCCACCCTGGCCAGGGATTTGCGGATTCTCTGTGACGGCGGTTATGAACTGCGCAGGGTGAGGGCTGTGGATCAGTTTGGGCATACGGTGCATGTGGAGACGGTTGTACTTTTGTCCCAACAAATGGTATAGGAAAATATATTGTTTTGACCTGCTGTGAAAAGGAGAAAAATCATGCATTTGGATGGTAAAAGGGAGGACTGAATGGTGGAAAATAAAACAGACAATTCCAATATTGTCGGTAGTGAAATTCTCATATATCAAACGGAGGATGGGCATACAAAAATTGATGTTAAGTTTGAAGATGAGAGTGTTTGGCTTACGCAGGCACAATTATGCGAACTATACCAAACCAGTAAATCTAATATCAGTGAGCATATTAAACATATCTTTGAAGAAGACGAGTTAGAGGAAAATGCAGTTGTTCGGAAATTCCGAACAACTGCAGCTGATGGAAAAAAATATAATATAGTACACTATAATCTAGATATGATTATTTCTCTTGGATATAGAGTAAAATCCAAGATTGCCACAAATTTCCGTCGATGGGCTACCGAACGTTTAAAAGAGTATATGATTAAAGGCTTTACGATGGATGATGAACGGCTGAAAAATCTGGGAGGCGGAAATTATTGGAAAGATTTATTAGACCGTATACGGGATATTCGCTCATCTGAAAAAGTGATGTATCGGCAGGTGCTTGATCTTTACGCTACCAGTGTGGATTATAATCCCAAAAGCAGTGAATCCATCGCATTTTTTAAAATGGTTCAAAATAAGTTACATTATGCAGCGCATGGGCATACTGCGGCAGAAGTAATATATGAACGTGCAGATGCAGAACAGCTGTTCATGGGGCTTAAGAATTTTTCAGGTGATTTCCCGACATTGAAAGATATTGGCATCGCAAAGAATTATTTAAATGAGAAAGAATTGAAGATATTAAATAACATTGTGTCTGGATATTTTGATTTTGCAGAAATTCAGGCAATGCGCCATCATCCCATGTATATGTCTGATTATGTGGAGCACCTTGATAATGTTTTAAAAACTACAGGTGAAAAAGTGTTGCAAGGAGCCGGAACGATTAGTCATGCACAGGCAATTGAAAAAGCAACAGAAGAATATAGGAAATATCAGGAACAGAACTTATCGCCGGTGGAAGAAGAATATTTGGAAAGCATTAAAAATATTCACAGTACAATAAAGAAAAACAGTAAGAACTGACTCCCTAGCGCTGACGGCTTTAGGAACAATTTTCCGAGGGAGTAAAAATAATCGGAATTTACCCCCCTCGAATTCGAGGGGGGAGTAAAAAGCAGGCAGGAGCAAATGTCTTTACAATGTCACCTAAGAAATGGATAAAAATATCATCCACAGCCAATTAAAATTCTCGATTAGAATATAACTTTTTTGAGAGCAAAAAAGAAAAAAGTAAAATTAAAGTAGCAACAAGAATAATACTGCCGTTTACCAGAAATATATTCTTACTGGCATATTCAAGGGCATTAAAGAGTAGATATTCATTTCCCGGTAAGGAAGAAATAATTGTCCATGCAATATACAACACTTCAAAAAGGGCAAGCGGTACAAACATACCCCAAAATTTTCCCTTGCAGTATCCCAATTTGAACAGAATTGGGAACATACAAAGATTGAATAGGGAAAATAGCAGATAACTTATAGTGACAACAGGTAAAAACCATAAAGCAGATCCGTAATAATGTGAAAATGTAAATCGGTCTGCGAGAATAGCCAGCGGGATACCTGTAATTAAGCCAGCCAGCCCCATACAAATAGATAAAGCATATCTGCCCCCCACAACGGAAGAACGTTTGATTGGCAGTGTTAAATACAGCTTGTTCAAATCACTTTTTTCCTCAACCGCAAAAGTATTGATTGAGAAAAACAAGAACATAAAAACATTCGTTGGAATAACTAATAACGCCGTAATAAAACCGGCAGCCAGAGAAATAACCGGAATTAAAAAAATCCGCAGATAAAAGCATTTTATTGCTTTCCAATCAAACAGTGCCATTTGTCTTATCATTTTTCTTCCTCCTTGCTCATTCGTACCATAATATCATCAAGCGAGACAGTTTCCGTTATCACATTTGCAGAAAATCCTGCTATATTTTTTATCTCAATCATACCGTCGAAACCTCCTGGATGTTCACGCAATCCCAATATCTGTTTACGCTTTGATGAGGGTAAATCTCCGGCGCCGCCTCGAACTAAACAATACCTGTCAATCAATTCTTCTTTTAAGCCGCTGAATACAATTTTTCCATCTTTGATATAGGTGATATAATCGGCAATTTTCTCAAGATCACCGGTAATATGTGTGGAGAAAAAAATTGTTCGATTTTCTTCTACCATATAGTCCCGGAAAATCCCAAGTATTTCTTCACGGCCAACGGGATCAAGCCCGGAAGTTGGTTCATCAAATAATAACAATTTTGCGTCATGGGCCAATGTGACGGCCATACCCAGTTTTATTTTCATACCATGCGACATGGTTTTATACTTCTGTTTGGGGTTAAGAGAAAATCGCTCCAAGTATTGATGAAAGTTGGTACTGCTCCATCTTTTATAGAAAGGGCAAATAGCCTTTTCTATGTCAATGGCTGTCCAGTCCTCTTGATAATATGGTTGCTCAAATAGAACACCTATATCTTCTTTCAATGATACTTCATCCGCAGGCTTGCCAAACAGATTGATGCTGCCGCCGTCTTTCATCACCATACCTAAAATCAGTTTCAGAGTAGTGGTTTTCCCTGCGCCGTTTTCCCCGATAAAGCCGGAGACAAAGCCGCCGGGAACCGAAAAGCTGATGTTATCCAGCAAAAAATTCTTATACTTTTTTGTAAGATTGGATATTTCAATCACATTGTTCATTCGCTTTCCCTCTCAATCGTATCAAGTATTTTATGAAGATCATTTACCGATAAGCCGGCCAGCTTTCCACACTGAACGGCAGCAGACAAGGCTTTTTCGGTTTCTTTTACGTATTTTTCACGAATAAAATCATCATTGATTTTCTTTACATACACGCCCTTTCCCGGCATTGTCTGGACAAAGCCCTCTAATTCCAATTCACTGTATGCTCTGGTGGTAGTCACTAAACTCACCTGTAAATCACGAGCAAGCTGGCGCAGTGACGGCAGAGGAGTATTCTCGGTCAAATCTCCTGACAAAACAGCCCTCTTGATTTGTTCTTTAATCTGTTCGTAAATTGGTACTCCCGATTGGTTTGATATAACAATGTTCATTCTCTTGGATTCCTCCTCTCGACTTCTGCTTTACTGTACATGTATAGTAAGTACAGTATAGCATGAAGAGGGAAATGTGTCAAGCGCTCAACACTTGAAAAAAGCAGTCCCGTGCGGATCATATGCAGATGGCGCAGATAATGGGAGGTTTATGAAACTTGTCACAAATTTTCTATTAAGTATATCCATATACACAGGTTTGTGTTACACTTAAATAAGTTACAGAAAAACAGAGAGAAAAAGGCAGAATTATGAATATCGAAGTACAGTGCTGCGGCATGGCAATCCTATTAATGATATGGTATTTTTCATTGAGACAGAAACCTCTGGGACTTGAATCGGAAAAACTGTTTCTGATAACTTTGGCCGTAAACTCATTCTGCCTTGTTATGGACATCCTGTCCATCGCTGCTATTATACACCGGGAAGTGATTCCGGAACTGCTGTTGGCCCTGATCTGTAAGACTTATATTGTGTCTCTGGTGTGGGTTGGATATTTTGGGCTGATCTACTCCAGCACGGATTTTAAAGGAACCAGAGCGCAGCGCAGAAGGAAGAACCGGGCGTATACCTTTATCGTGATAGCGGGAACCCTGCTGATCTATCTTCTGCCCATTCATTATTATCTGGAGGGGAACATCGTTTATACATATGGGCCCAGTTGTATGGCTACCTATCTGTTCGCGCTCCTCTTCGTACTGGTCACATTGTACAAGGCCGGGATCAGGGGAAGGGATATGAATCCCAAGAGAAGGAGGGCTATTACCATCTGGATGCTTATCTGGATCATGGCAGCAGTGACGCAGTTTTTCAATGCCAATCTGCTGCTGGTGGGATTTGCCTCTGTGCTGGGCATGGTCATCCTGTTTTTTGAACTGGAGAACCCGGAGGCCAATCTGGACAGGGAGACCGGTGCATACAATGCCCATGCCCTGGGGGAATATACGAAACAGCTTTACGAGAAAGAAGAAAAATTCTGTGCTTTGTTAGTGGCATGCGGCAGCAGGGTCGTGGGAGACGAAGAAAGCCCCCGGCAGACCGATAAGGTGCTTCTGGATATTGTACTCCATGCGGACCAGATTAAGGATGTCAAAGTATTCAAAACGCTGGAACGGGAATTGGTATTTCTCACTTCCAGCCAGGAACGCATGTGGGAGACATACCGAAACGTAAAGGATTATATAGATAGCTGCTGGCGGCAGAAGGTTTCCCCCTGTTTTGTGGTGCTGCCAAATTCTTTGGCTCTGGGCAGTGTAGAAGAACTTTTTCAGATGCTGCGGCTTTTCAGGGTGGATAAGAGAAAAAACCAGACAGACAACAGTATTGTATTGGATGAAAACAGGATCCACAAATACAAAGAAAGGGAAAAGACGGAGGCAATGATTCGTTCCGCCATCGAGGAGGATCGGATCGAGGTGTATTTTCAGCCCATTTATTCCACCCGGCAGCACAGGTTTGTGTCTGCCGAGGCTTTGACCCGCATTCGCAGGCAGGACGGTACCATTGTGACCCCGGGGGCTTTTGTGCCCATAGCGGAGAAAAACGGCCTGATCTCCCGCATCGGTGAAAATGTGTTTGACCAGGTATGTGCCTTTATCCAGAAAAACCGACTGTGGCAGCAGGGTATTGGATATGTGGAAGTAAATCTCTCCGTAAGACAGTGCGAGGATCCGAAACTGGCGGAGACATATATCCGCATTATGGAAAGATATGGTCTGGACCCCTCCTGCGTCATTCTGGAGATTACGGAGTCCGCTTCCATACGGCTTCGGGATATTCTGCTTGAGAATATGCGGGTGCTTATGGACTATGGGGTTAAGTTTGCGCTGGATGATTTTGGAAACGGGGAAAGCAACCTGAATTATATTGTGGATATGCCTGTGTCCATTGTGAAATTTGACAGGGATATGACGCAGGCATATTTCTCCAGCTATAAAGCGAAATTTGTCATGGAGGCCGCCATGCATATGATCCATGATATGAAGCTGGAAGTGGTGTCCGAGGGAGTGGAGACAGAGGAGCAGGCCCAGGCCATTGAAGCATTGGGGATAGAGTATATACAGGGGTACTATTTTTCCAAGCCGCTGCCCGGGGCGGAATTTCTGAAGTTTGTGGCAGGAAGCGGTCAGCAGGCGATATATGACGGAAAGTAACCATATTAACAATATAGGGGGATTGATTACTGCATGGAGCAGACGGATCTTACATATTTCAGCGCGGAAAATCAGAAGGAGTATTTGGCGCTTGCCGCCGAATATCTTCCGGACAGTGAGAAGGAAAAGATGGAGCGGCGGGCAGGGCGTTATCCCAAGGCATTTGTGGCGCTGGCGATAGAGGCAGAACTGGCGGGGGTGGCGTTTGGATGGCCCAGAGAGTTGGATGCACCGGGAAATTCCTCCTTTACTTTGGACGGAATTGCGGTGAGAGAACCGTATCAGAGGAAAGGATACGGCAGACTTCTGCTTCGGGCCTTTGAATCCGCCGCAGGAGAATACGGTTATCCGGCGGTATCCGTGGGTTCCGCCGGAGGTTATGTGGAAAAATTTTATCTGGATAATGGCTATATTCCCAGGGAATACAAGATTTGGACAGACTGTGGGATAAAAGTGGCATATACCTTCTCCGATCTGGAGGATTATCGCACTTATCGGAGGCCGGATGGAGAGGGATTTGTGGTGTTGGAAAAATGGTTGTATATTCGGTCTTAGAAGGGAATGCTATTTTTGTAGAATTACTTGGCCGGGAGACCGCACCCAATATATAAAAACAGGAGGTATTCATATGTTAGAAGTAGGAACAAAAGCTCCGGCATTCTCATTGCCGGACCAGAACGGAAAGGTTCACAATCTGGAGGATTACCGCGGCAGGAAGATTATTCTGTATTTCTATCCCAAGGACAATACGCCCGGCTGTACCAGCCAGGCCTGCAGTTTCGGGGAACTGTATCCGCAATTTCAGGAAAAAGGCGCAGTGGTGCTGGGAGTCAGCAAGGACAGCGTGGCGTCCCACAAGAAATTTGAAGAGAAATACGCCCTTCCGTTCACGCTGTTGTCCGATCCGGAATTGTCCTGCATCCAGGCTTACGATGTATGGAAGGAAAAGAAAAATTACGGGAAAGTGAGTATGGGCGTGGTGCGCACCACTTACCTCATCGACGAGGAGGGTATTATCGTTAAAGCCTTCGGCAATGTGAAAGCCGCCGAGAATCCGGCCCGGATGCTGGAGGAACTGAAAAATTGAGAATCATCATCTCTCCGGCCAAGAAAATGAATGTGGATACGGATTCCTTTGCCGTCAGCGGCATGCCGGAATTTCTGGAAGATACGAGAGTTCTGATGAGAGAGATACAGGCTCTGACTCTGGCCGACGCCAGGGCGTTGTGGAAATGTAACGACGCCCTGGCGGAGTTGAATTTCCGGCGTTTTCGGGATATGGATCTGGAACGGCGGCTGACCCCGGCGGTGATGGCTTACGAAGGTCTGCAGTACCGGCACATGGCCCCTGTGGTACTTACCCGGGACGCGCTGTCTTACATAGCGGAACATCTGCGTATCCTGTCAGGTTTCTATGGCCTGCTGCGGCCCTTTGACGGCGTGACCCCTTACCGTCTGGAGATGCAGGCCGGGCTTGCCGTGGGAGAGTGCAGGGACCTGTATGAATTCTGGGGAGACCGGCTGTACAAAAGCATTGTCAGGGAGGATACAACTATCCTGAATCTGGCCTCCAGGGAATATTCCAGGTGTATTGAAAAATACATCAGCCCAAAGGATCGGTGGATCACTGTGGAGTTCGGTGAATTACAGGAGGGAAAGATCCGGCAGAAAGGTACTCTGGCCAAGATGGCCAGAGGCGAAATGGTGCGTTTTCTGGCGGAGAACGGTATTCGTGACTTGGAGGGCGTTAAAAAGTTTCGTGGGTTGGAATTTGCCTATAGTGCGGAATTGTCCACGGAGAAGAAATATGTCTTTTTGAAAAACCCCGCCCAATGTCTTCAGATGCCATAGGAGTCCCGCAGGTCGATGGAGATATGGTCCAGATCAGGATATACCACACCCTCGGTGATGCCGAATACCCGCAGGCTGTCTATAAAGTACTTCTTTCTGTCGCTGGGTATGATGATTTTATACAGCATATTTTCGTCACAGATATCCTCCAGACGCTGCAGGGAATTATGCACGGTAAAATTAGAGTGCTGAGAATACATACGCAAATTATTTTCCGTGGAACTACAGGCCAGAATCCGATCTACCAATTCCATGTTGTGATGGTTGTGCTTAAAGGCGGGCAGAAGCATCTCCTGGGTGGTGTCTGCGTCAATGGGATAGATGCAGCGGCCAAATCCTTCCCTTTCGTTGAGCAGATCAGGGGCCAGCACCCACACCCCGGCGTCGGTGTCCGGGGTTTCCCGGTAGGTCTCCGTGGCAAAAAAGGCGGCGATCAGGGGCGACTCACTCCAGTCCAGCATCCTGGTGGGCAGGCCGTAGTGCTGCATCAGGGACACCCAGGCGGCATAGTTGTGTTTTGCCGGCGGATTGTCCAGAATCTGCCTGGCCCGGATATAGAAATCGTTGGTAATATACCTTTCCACTTCCAGCCTTTTTCCGCTGCGCTGGATGGAAGGAATCAGGGTCAGAGAAGCATTCTCCTCACCTCGGTACCAGAGCCGGGAGCCATGTCTTTTATATAGGCCGTTCATAAATTGCAGAAGTTCGTCGATGGTGCGGATTTCCTGTATAATCATATTCTGTTGCCTCCAAATTGGGAGTTACATATATTTCTCGGATGCTGTCCCGATATATGCTTTTTGGGGACGCGTATGTTTATTATATCGGTATATCTGAAAAAAGTCATGTAAAACTTTTCTTTTTTAAGTATTTATCTGTTTCTGTCGGAGACTCCGGAGGGCTGTATATAGTTTCCGACTGATTTCCCCGAATCCATTTAATATAAAGAATACCCTAATAAATTTACAGCCGTAAACCGATATACTACTTAGTAGCATACATTCTGTCAAATGGAATTGGCAGCAGAGAAGGAAAGGAAAAGGATTTCTTATGAAAGTAAACAATGTAGGCATTTTTGTGGGGCAGGATCCCCAAAATGGCCAGGGGCAGCTGCTGGGTCTTATGAACAGGGAGAAGGGCGGCAGCGTTTTCTTCGCGGGGAATCTCAACGGTAATTTTGATCCCATTGCCCAGAAAAAGCAGATGGCTCAGAAAAAAGCCCTGAAAGTGGTGGGGGACGCTTTTGCGATGGACCGTAAGACGGACATGGAAGTTGCGGAGCGGGAGGCGAAAATCAAGGAACTCCAGGCGGAGAATCTGGAGGCAAAAAGGGCTTTGAAGGATTTGGATGCCCAGAAGCAGAATATGGGTCGGGAATACGGACTGGGTGAAGAGGGCCTGTCCGGTCAGGATTGGGATATTCTGGAAAAGGGAAGTAAAATGCCCGAAGCCATGAGTGAGGAAGAGAAAGCCCGCTATCAGGAGATGAAGGAGCAGGGGCTGACCGAGTACTATGACCGCTGTAAGGATATAGACGACCTGGCGAAGCCCTACCGGCAGACCATCCAGGACAACGACAAGGAGATTAAGGTCTGTGAGGCTTCCAACAAGGCAGTACACAAGTCCCGCCTGGATCTGCGCAGGGGCAATCCCATGATTGCTGCCCAGGAAGAGGCGGAGGCCATAATGGATGCCGCCCGGGATGATATCATCGGCATGATCAAGGATGAGGGCATGAACCACATCGACGAGGAGATGCAGGAGAAGGTGGAACAGGCCCAGGAGGAAAAAGAAGAGAAGGAAGAAGAGGAAGAAAAGCTGGAAGCTATCCGGGAGGACAAGGCACAGATGCTGGATCAGGCGGAGGCGGCCAGAGAGAAGGCCCACGAGAATGAAAAGCGTGTAGAGGATCTGCTGGAGGCTTTGCCCACGGAAGAGATATTGAAGATGTCGGGAAGCACATCCGATTTCCAACAGGAACTTAAAGACATCATGAACAAGATGAAGCTGATGGAGGAGGATTTGAAAGGCGCGGCGGTAGATGCCACACTGTAGCCGTACTCTGGTACATCTATATGCTTTGAATGAGTGAGAATGAAAAGCATTCATTGATACATTGTTTGGGCTCAAAAGATGTATTGATGAATGCTTTTTTAGCGCTATGAGACATGTCTGAATTGTCAGTTTTGGCGCATTTTCCGGTGTCTTACAAAAGAACCGGTCGGAGATAATGTTCTGAATCAACTGCCTATGGTGGTTTTCAGCAAATTGTATGGAGAGAGAATCCCATACCTTGGAACGACGGCAGCTGTGGATGTGCCGGTATCTGTTTTCCAGCATTTCTGCAAAAAAGTATATGGTTATGCGAATCAAACCGGGATAAAAAAAGACAGAAGGATATATTTTGTTAGTAAGTTGTAAAGTATATGCTTGACGAAATAAAAATATATACTTATAATATTTATACACGCAATCTTACATAAAGCGCCTGTACGTATCAATTATTAAGAGAAAGTGAGGTCAAAGCATATGAGTGCAGACAGGAAAGAGGAGGATGACAGAGAAATCAAAAAAAAGATTGTCATCTATAGCGCCTTATTGGTTCTGATCATTGTCTATATTTTTGTAATTGGGATAACAGGCCTGGCTAAATACAGGGAACCTTCAGAATTGGCCAGCATGACTATCTTAGCTATAATATTTTGCGGCATACTTTTTGTAGTCATTAAACTGGCTTACAACCGAAGGCTGTTAAAGAATACCTTCAAAATATCCATGAAATTACGAACCGAAATATGTAAAAGAGACAGGGTTTTATATGAGAAGAGCGGAGGTATTGTATTTGAAATATTATTTTATTTTTTAATGTTTGTCACGGGAACGGCAGCATTAATAGATGAAGCGGCATTTCGGGTTTCTTTTCTGGTTTTAATCGTTTCCACGGTTCTAAAGGTGGTCACCTATATAATATACAGTAGTAAATACTAAATACCTGCTATGGCATTCCCTTGTAAGAACGCCTTTCGGAATGGCAGAGAGAAGTAGTATGGAACATATCTCCGGGAATTTCAAAGCAAATCGGAACAGGTCTTTATTACATCGTCATAGGCCATTCCCCGGGCAGTGGGAGTGGCCTGTGTTACTATAATCCTGTTTTTTTGAGGGAGCACGGTGACGCTCTGTCCGCCGAAGCCCCGGCAGCCGTACCAGTCCTGCCCTACCCACCAGAGAAAGCCGTAACCGGGATTGCGCCGGGAGGGGGCTGCTGCCTGGCGGCAGTAGGAGGCGGAAACAATCTGCCTGTCCTGATAAATGCCGTCTTGCAGGAAAAGACGCCCGATTTTTAACAGATCATAGGCAGAAAGGCTGGAGCGGTGCTCCTCCGGCCCCTGGTCTCCTTCTGCCACACTGTAATAGACTCCGCAGGGGCTTTTATACCAGCGGTGTTCTTCGCCGCCGACAATGTCCAGCGGTTTGTACAGATAATCAGTGATGAAATCATACAGATCTCCGCAGGCATGGTCCAGAAGCCTGGCCAGCAGCAGTATGTCCCATTCTTTGTAGTTATATCTGGCACCGGGTGCATCCGTCACGGCACAGTCTGCGATATGGGAGATCCAGTCCCCGGAGCGGCGCATCTGCGTCATCATGGGGCAATGGTAATGTATGCCTCCGTTCCAATAGATGCCGGAGGTCATGGTCAGCAGATGGGCCAGCGTGATCTGTCGGTGCCGCGGGTCACGGCCTTCCGCGAATTCCGGGATAAATCGATGAACCGGCTCGTCCAGATTCCTGAAAATTCCCTGATCCAGAGCGATTCCCACGCAGACAGACATAATGCTCTTGGCCACGGATTTGATTACATTTCTGTCTGCGGGTTCAAAGCCGTTGTAGCAGCAATCGGCCAGAAACCGGCCGTCTCCCCGGGGAGAAGCATCGGCCTGCCAGATCAGAACCCGGTTGATCTGCCGATAGCGCTTTTTCTGGATCAGTGCGTTAATTTCCATTGTATATTCTTCTATCATCTCATGCTCCATATGGTTCACCAAGTCAGTTATACAGATATCTTCCTATCATGGAATCCGGGTTGCTTTTAAGCTGGGCAGGAGTTCCCGCTGCTATGACGCAGCCTCCCTCGCTGCCGCCGCCGGGACCCATTTCCACCAGATAATCACAGTTTGAAAGAATGTAGGGGTCGTGCTCTGTGACAATAATGGAATTGCCGCAGTCCACCAGTTCGTTCAGCAGTTTCAGCAGCCGTTCATTGTCGTAGAAGGACAGGCCCGTGGTGGGCTCATCCAGTATGTACAGGGATCCTTTCGCATTCTTGCCCTTGGACAATTCCTTTGCCAGTTTGATACGCTGGCTTTCCCCGCCGGAGATGGTGGGGGTGGCCTGTCCCAGACGGATGTAGCCCATACCCACCCGTTTCAGCACATGCAGCATGTTGCAGATCATTTTGTCCTTTCCGTCAAAGAAATCCGCCGCTTCCTCCACGCTCATCTCCAGAATTTCCCGGATATTCCTGCCCTCCAGGGTTATTTCCATGGCTTCGGGAATATAGCCGCTGCCGCCGCAGTCCTCACAGGTCACGTCTACAAAATTGCCGAATCCCACATGATAGTGGAGAACGCCGTCACCCTTGCATCTGGGGCAGCCGCCTTCGCTGTTGACGGAAAAAAGTCCCGGGGTGTATCCCAATGCCCTGGCCTGGGGGGTATCGGCGAACATTACGCGTACTCTGTCAAAAATGCCGGTGTAGGTGGCAGGGCAGGAGGTACGGCTTCTGCCGATGGGCCGCTGGTCTATTACATAGCAGTGCCGCAGATGTTCCGTGCCCGTCAGAACGGCGTCCACCATAACCTTTTCGTCCTCTTCCCCGTCCCCGGTGACACATTTGGCCTTGAGAAGTTCCTTTAGTTTCGGGACCAGAGTGTCCGAAATCAGGCTGGATTTGCCGCTGCCGGATACACCGCACACGCCCACCATCACTCCCAGGGGTAGCTGCACGGTGACATTCCGCAGATTGTGCAGTCTCACTCCCGAGAGGGTGAGCATCTTTTCGGGGAGGAGGGGGCGGCCTGCAGTCTTGCCCCCGGAGGCGTCATTTTGCATATTATCTTTTTTGATTCCGCACAGAAGGTCTTTTTGGGCCAGGTAAGGCGCGGTTTTGGATTCCCCGCACCGAAGAAAGTCGGCGAAACCTCCCTCATATATTTTCATGCCGCCCCGGATACCGGCCTCCGGTCCCATGTCGATGATGTAGTCTGCCTCCCGCATAAAGTTTTCGTCATGTTCCACCGCCACCACCGTATTACCGGTATCCACCAGCCTGCGGATAATCCGAATCAGATTTTCCTTTTCGATCTCGTGGAGTCCAATGGTGGGTTCGTCAAATACAAAAATCATGGAATCCATCTCCGCGATCAGGTATCCTGCCAGAAACAAGCGCTGGATTTCGCCTCCTGAGAGGGAAGGAACCGGGCGGGAGAGGCTGAGATGGTGCAGACCCACGTCCACCATGCAGGACAGCTTGGTTATGATCTCTTTTACCAGAGGATTGCGGGCATCGCCCTGTTCCTTAAAAAATTCCAGCAATTCCCTCAGATACATATCTTCCAGCTGCGCGATATTTTTGCCCCCGAAAGTGGTATGGGAAGCCTGCAGGCCCAGGCCCGTGCCGCCGCATTTGGGGCAGGGCATTTGCCTGACGCAGGTGAGCCGGGATACCCAGTTGTGTTTGCCCTGGCTCCAGCGGAATTTGTCGGTCAGCCAGGGAAGCAGCCCCTCAAATTCACTGTCACCGTATTTGAAGCAATCCAGTTGCTCCGGGGTCAGTTCGTTCAGGCACTGTTGGGGGATTATGCCGGTGAGATATTGGAATTTCCGCAGCAGATGCTTGTACAGAGACTGCTCACCTCCGAAGAGATCCTGCAGGGAGACGGTGTAATCCGTAAAGATTTCCTCCTCCACCGCCGTGAATACCGTGCCGTTTCCCATACATTTCACACACATGCCCCGGGGAGAATTCTTCTGGAACATGGAGATGTCCAGGGGTATGCCGTCGTCATATGCCGGGTCCCGCTGCCCCTGGCTGGCCAGCAGAGCGGCCAGCAGGGCGCTGATCTTAACCCGGGTGCCCACTGTACTGCGGGGATTTGCCTGGCGGATAATCCGCTGTTCCACTGCCACGGTGGGGGACAGTCCGGTAATGCTGTCAAAGGAAGGCACGCTGTCCACCATAAACTGGGTGCCGGAAAACATCAGGTAACGTCGTTTGCCCTCCTCATACAGGGTGTCAAAGGCAAGGCTTGACTTGCCGCTGCCGGATACGCCGGTGATCACAGTAAGTTTGTTTTTGGGTATGGAGACATTCACATTTCGGAGATTATGAATTCTGGCATTTTTGATTTCAATGAAATTTTTTGACATATGGGTCCTCTTTATATTTTCTGCAGGATCAGAATGCCGAACCTGTTTATTCATAATATCATGAAGTTTGCCGGATACGCAAGAGATTCTCGAAAAACGGGAGGTGCCTCTCGAAATCTGTGCATTACAATTTCCTTTTTTTCTGGTAAACTATTTGTAATCTATTAAAGACAGAATGACAGAGGAGGGAAGGCAGATGGCTCGGATACATTTAAGAATCGGTGATTTGAGACGGCAGAAAAAAGTGACACAGCAGGAACTGGCGGATCAGGTGGGCGTATCTTTCCAGACGGTGAGCCGATGGGAGACAGGGGCAGGGGAGCCGGAGTTGTCTCTGCTTCCGGCATTGGCAGAGTATTTTCAGGTAACGGTGGACCAGCTTTTGGGTCTTACGCCCCTGGAGGGGGAGATCTATGTGCCGGAGAAAACGGGCACGGAGGACTTCTGGAATCGGAAGCGGGAATATCTGCTGCGGACCCGGAAGGGGTATTACAATCAGGATTATGTGGAATTTCTGGTCAAACAAGTATGGAAACTGGACAGGCCGGTATCCGTGCTGGACTGCGGCTGCGGTTACGGTTATCTGGGCCTTTTGCTATTGCCTTATCTGGCCCGGGGCAGCAGCTATACGGGTATTGATTTTGCCGGAGAGTTGATCGCCACAGGGCGGGAGATATTCAGAGATCGGGGGCTGGAGGCGGAATTCATACAGGGGGATGTGTACGCCTATGAGGACAGGCGGCAGTATGATATGGTGATCTGCCAGGCCGTGCTGCGGCATCTGGATCGGCCCGAAGCATTTATCCGCAAGATGATACAGTGGGCAAAGCCCGGAGGCTTTGTGATCTGCATTGACGCCAACAGAGAGTTCGAGTGCGACGGTCTTTATATAGACGGCATGGATTATCAGGTGCTGTGCAGGCACGACGGGCTGGAGAAAAAGTGGGCCATGGAACTGGAAAAGCAGGGAAGGGATTATGCGGTGGCCATGCGCGCGGCCCATATTATGAGAAAACTGGGGCTGCGGGAAGTGGATGTGCGGATGAACGACCGGGTGGAATTTATTACTCCGGATCATCCCGAATATGAAGAAAGGAAAAGAGATTTTCTGGACTATAACGATTGGAACACAGGGCTGAGTGACGGGGAAAAAGAACAGGTAATCCTGCATCTGATTTCCCACGGACTGGACCGGCGGGAGGCCTCGCAGTACTGTGACCGCAACCGGATCATAACCGGCTTTTTCCAGGACCATCAGGGAGCGGGTTATACTTTTGTGAAGGGACATATGATTACATATGGAAAAAAAGATTCTGTGTAGAATTTCCGGGAATTAAGGGAGGAAAGGAAGAGAAAATATGGCCGAAATTTTGTGTTCTACCGGAGCGTTGATCGGAAAAGCGAATAACAGGGATTACCGTCTGCTGCAAAAGCTGGCGGAACAGCTGCAATGCGACGGATATGAATTTATGATGTACAGTTCCTGGTATCAGGACTGGGAAGTGATGGCAGATTACCTGGTGGGACAGGGCCTGCATATTCCCGTGGTTCATTGTGAAAAACATATAGGCGAAGCCGTGAGCCGGGGGGAGGAGAATCCCCAGGACAGCGCAGAGCTGGCGCAGGCCATGGAAAAGTTCCGGGTCAACTGTGAACTGGCCCGGCGCATCGGGGCCCGGGCTCTGGTACTGCATCTGTGGAACGGCCAGATCTCGGATCAGCGTTTTGAATATAACCTGCGGATATACCCCAGACTGCGGGATATGGCCGATGACTATGGGCTGGATCTGCTGGTGGAGAATGTAGTGTGTAATCAGGAAAATCCGCTGAAACACCTGGAACAACTGGCGCAAGCCTATCCTGGAGTCCATTTTGTGTGGGATACCAAGATGGCGGCTTTCCATCAGGAGGAAACCCTTTTGTACCGGCAGGAATATGCCTGGCTCTGGCAGCAGGACCATATCCGCCATTATCATGTGAATGATTATGCCGGAGGTTATAAGGATTGGGGCAGGATGAAAACTCTGCCTCTGGGGGAGGGTCATATCGACTTTGACGCCTTTTTCCAATATATTCATAGAATCGGATACAATGGCAGCTTCACTGTAGAGGCTACGGCTTTTGGAGCGGACGGCCAGGTGGACGTGGAGATGTTGAACCGTTGTTTTGAACGGATTCGGCGGGAATTCTCTCGGAGTGCCAGCTGCCTGACACCGTAGAGAGGCAGTCCTTTTTAATGCAGCAATTCATTCTGGATCAGGTAATCCCATTGGTACGGGACAAAAGTTGCCAATGGGATAAAACTTGGCCAGAAATTTTTTGTGTGGGATAGTTTTTGTTTATGTGGGTATAGAATTTACAACAGAGTGTGAAATAGAATATATTATTATAATTAATGTTATTTATGCCTTAACTGTTATAAAAATACAGAAAATAGAACTTTTAGTAATCGCTTGACAGAGTAGGCCCATACACGTATAATATATTTATAATAATAAAAATATAAAAGAATTTAAAGTTATATATATATATATATTAGAAATTATATAAAATATATTATTTATACAAAATATTTACTTAGATAAGGAGGGGATAAATGATGAAATAAGTAATTTGAACAATAACAAAAATATGCATTTGAGATTAGAAAGTAGAACAGAATGAAAAAATTTAGTAGATTTATAACAATTGGTATGGTCGCTGTAGCTATAATAGTAACAAATGTACAGTTTGTCTATGCGACAGACAACAGTGCAAACATGCAAATTGAAAATAGAATATTGAATGAACTATCTAACTATGTGGATGAACATAATATTCCGGTTTCCTTTGAAAATGTTAAATGTGATATCAGCTATGGATATTTTAATGATACAGAGGAATTAGATGATTATGTTTCAGACAGAATACAGTATATTATAGACGAACTTGATTGTATAGATATATCTCTGGATAATAAACAGACGCACACCAGAGGTATTTCAGACAAAGGGGGTTATTATACTGCAAAAGTAGAAAGCATTGTTCCTGCAATCGGTTGGGGATATGTGTGCCAGGACTTTAAAGCTTCCGTTAGTTCAGGAATAATTAGCAGTATAACATTGCAGGGTGATTCCTATGATACAGGAGTTACATTAGGAAGCTGGGAACCTAACTATTCTTGGGTAGATATTTCCACAAATAAAAGATATTGTCAGATCAATATGAAGGGGACAATTAATTATCTCTGGGAAGGATTGAATTTGAGCATGGAGGCAACTTTTTTGGCTACAGGAAAAGGAAATGGAAGTAAAATAGAAGATGCAAATTATATGGATTGGCCGGACTGAGAATTTTTAGAAAGTGAGGCTGAAGTATATGAAAGCAGGCAGTGACGGGAATTATGCCAGTAAAATCAAAAAACGAATTGCTCTTTACGTAGTTTTGCTATTACTTATATTTGCATACATCTTTGCGGTTGGAGAAATGGGTCTGGGTGATTCGAGAAAAATGTCAGATTTGGCTGACATTGTCAGTAAGCTTATTATATTTGGCGGTGTACTTCTTGTAATCATGAAACTTATTTACTACCGAAAACTTTTGAAGAATCTTTCTAAAATGTCATTGGAACTCCAATCCGAACCCAGTGACCGTGAAAAGCTGTTATACGAAAAGAGCGGGGGCATTGTATTTGAAATATTACTGTATTTTTTGTTAGTTGTCACTGGTACGGCGGCATTGGCAAATGAAGTGGCATTTCGGGTTTCCTTTCTGGTTTTGACAGTTTCCATAGTTTTAAAGGTTACGGCATATGCGGTCTACAGCAGAAAATATTGAATGCTTAATAAGTAGATCGGCGTAGGCCTGTATCACATCATCATAGGCCATTCCCCTGGCAGGGGGAGTGGCCTGTTTTGAGAGAATATGGTGATATTTGGTCTTTCAGGATTCGGCAGGCGCTGACAGAGCCCTGCATTGGTGCCTTAAACAATAAACCTTGCAAAAGCGGCATTTAAAGAGGTATAATATCCCCAGGCGAAATAGCCATATTATCATAATGAAAATGGAGGATTTGGTATGCTGGCAGAAAAGGCGCCCATGGGGTGGAATTCATGGAACACGTTCGGAAAGGACATCAGTGAGCAGCTGATCATGGAGATGGCGGACGTCATGGTGGAAAAGGGATACCGGGACGCGGGCTATGAGTATGTCATTATTGACGACTGCTGGTCCCTCAAGGAGAGGGTGGATGGGAAGCTGGTGGCTGATCCGGCCCTGTTTCCCCACGGAATGAAGTATCTTTCCGACTATGTTCATTCCAAGGGGTTAAAATTCGGCATGTATTCCTGTGCGGGCTTTATGACCTGCGCGGGCTATCCCAGCAGTTACGGGCATGAGTATGAGGACGCGAAGCAATTTGCGGAGTGGGGGGTGGATTACCTGAAGTATGATTTCTGCAATTTTCCCTCCAGCGGCAACGGCAGGAATGCTTATCTGACCATGGCCATGGCGCTGCGCAACAGCGGCAGGGAAATCCTGTTGGCGGCTTGTAACTGGGGAGTGGACAATCCCTCGGGCTGGATGCGTTCCAGAGGAGCCCACAGCTACCGTTCCACCGGGGATATCTTTGATGTGCCCAAGAGTTATAAGGACATTTTCAGGAGCCAGGTGGAAAATATAGAGAACAACGCCCCGGGCTGTTACAATGACATGGATATGCTGATCGTGGGCATGCATGGAAAGGGGAATGTGGGTCTGGACGGCTGCAGCGATACCCAGTATATGCAGCATTTTGCCATGTGGGCTTTCCTGGGTTCTCCGCTGATCATCGGCTCGGATCTGCGCAGTCTGGACCAGGTCAATGAAAAGGCCCTGCTCTGCAAGGGTCTGATTGCCATTAATCAGGATGAGGAGTATAGGCCCGCTTTTCTGTTGGGACACAATGGGGAAAAGACATACACCATGGCCAAGATCATGAGCGGCAACCGGGTTGCCCTGGGATTTTTCAATCTGGATGCCGCCAATGAATGGGAGAACGGCATGAGCATCTCCTTTGACGATCTGGGCATCCATTCCGAGTCCGGCGTGGCTCTGAAGCTGACGGACGCCATTACGGGAGAGGACCTGGGGATTCACAGAGACGGATACCGCTGCAGCATAGCCGTTGACGGGTGCAGAATCCTGGTGGGAGAACTGGTTTGTGGATAACGGAGAAAAACGCTGCGTCAGCTGCGGCAGGCTGTTGACTCGGGATGAGATGGGACTTCACAGAAAACTGGTCAATCGGGCGGCGTATTCCTTTTACTGCATTTCCTGCAATGCGGAACAATTCGGTGTCACCGCCGCCCTGCTGGAAGAGAAGATCCGACAGTTCAAGGAGATGGGATGTACCCTGTTCGATCTTTCAGAGCCTGGATGATTCTCAGAGAGCGCATCCTGATTCGCTGAGTAATCTCACCCAGGCGCCGGTCTGTTTCTTGCAAGGAGGCGGTTTTATCACCGTCTCCTTCTGCCGTATTTGAAGTGATTTCCGGGTTATCCCATGAATGGCCCTCCCAGAAAGGCCTGGGCTCATACAGTTCATGTCCGCTCTCTTTTTCCGTGTAAACATAGTCCTGCAGATAAAGTGTGTCTACAAAATTATGCCAGCCATCCTGTGTCCGGTCCGTTTTATTTTCCTCTTTTTCAAACCATTCCAGCCATCTTACGCAGTACAGAGGCAGTCCTTTCTGATGCAGTAATTCATTCTGTATCAGGTCATCCCGCTCTAATACGTCTTTTCCCTTAAAGGTATACCATTGATATATTTTCTGTAATGTCAGATCCCAGTAATCCCGCTTCGCAAAGGGGCCGCACCGCACCGCGTTAAATCCCGCGGGCACGGGACAATAATTTCCAATGGTATGAGACATGGCCAGGAAATCTCTCATATGAGGATAGTTTTCGTCTATGTAAGTATAGAAATCTTCTTTCAGCTCACAGGCTGATAGTTGGGCCACAGCCAAAGTACAGAAATTCACGGTCCACCATTTCTGCTTCGGATGTTTGTCCGCGCATTGCTTATAGATATTCCTGATCTCAGGTATCACCCGTTCCCCGGCCCGGCTGCTCCCTCTGTCGAATGCTGTTTTACTGTCGATAATCTGCGTCAGTCCATGGGTGAGACTGGTCATGGGAGAGGTCATGGTATCCGAGATAATAGTGCTGCTTCTTTTGAAATTGCGCCTCATGAATCTCTGTTCTGTCAGACCCTTGGGATATAATTCTTCATAAATTGCCTGAAGCAGCCAGCTATGTAGATCGGGGTCAGATACTTGAAAACCTGTTTGTTCAAACATTCCCTTTTTGCCGCCGATCAGATTCCATTCGGGACTTACGGTTTTATAAATAAAAAATTTATCATATTCGTCTGTAAGTTCGCGATAATCCACAAAGCCTCCCCTTTGGGAAGGTCTGCATGTGTCATGGATCATATCATATGTCTCCGGTGCGTGGCTTTCTAACCATTTTGTCACGTATTCTGCGGTATTCAGCATTTTTCTCCTTTCAGCGTTCAGTCATCCCTGTTTCTGCTGTTCTCATCGAGATATCTCCTTTGTTCTTTTCTATTATATAAATACTTACTCACAGTGTCAATATAATATGTTATAGTGTACGAAAAGCAATGAAGCCACAAAAAGTATTGACAAAAGATATTTAGCCACATATAATTATGGCATAGAGACCAAAGAAGAGATAGAGCCTGAGAAAATGGTACTGATAGACATGAGGTTTTGCAGAATGGGAAAGGAGTCTCAAGATGGGCGAAGAGAAAAGGACAGGGCTGACAGCCAGAAAGTATTTAGCGCAGTTGGAAGAATTGGATATCAATATCCATCAGGATCTGGAGATATTGGAGGAAATGAAAACCAATGCCAGTGGACTGAATGGAGTAGACTACTTAAGGGAAAAGGTACAGACTTCCCATACGGGAGATTTCCTGGGTAATGCGGTTACGCGATATGTTGTCTTTGACGGGAAGATCCATGAGGAGATAGAGCGTTTTACATCTGCCAGGAATCAGATTATTATGGAAATCAGGGGGCTTCATGATCGAAAGTACACACAGTTATTGTTTAAAGTATATGTACAATTCAAGAGTATCCGGCAGGCGGCGGATGAGATGAAAATGTCTTACAGATACACAATTCAACTACATGGTAAGGCTCTGAAATCCTTTGGGGAGACTTATGGGGATCTGCGTTATCTGGCTTGACCCATATAAAAATATGCGGCAATGATCGCAGGCTACGGAAACATGCGTATAAATCCACAGGTGACTTAAGTAGAGTTATCTGTGGATATTTTATATGCTTTACAGGCATACGTTCGATGTTGACACTCGAACATATGTTTGCTATAATGGTTGTATCGCTACTTTAGAACGTGCGCACACACAAGGAGATGAAGAACATGGATTACAGGAAACTCATCATTGAATTGCTTGACATGGCAGACGAGCGGAAAATAAAATTAATATACTGCTATGTCAGGGCGCTTCTGGGGCTGGGATAAACCCGGCCCTGTTCCGTTTGTCTAAAAACGGGAAGACTTTTCTGAAGAGGGGTTGTTGACATATTTTAGTAAATAATATAGTATTTGATTTACGGATAGAGAGGGAGGAACAATATTTTATGAACTCTGATATTAAGCCCAATCAAAATAATAATAAATATTTTATAGAAGAGATAAGGGATTTTTTGACGAATCGCTCCTCCTGGATTTTGGCATTTGTTTTTGGATTGATTATTTACTCACAGCTAATGACGCAGCAACTGGTAAATACCTATGACGGTTTATGGGAATATACATACCATGCCGCCGGGAAATGGGAACTTTCGCTGGGAAGATGGTTTTGGTTATATCTGGACAAAATCCGTTTTGGGGTCAGCAATGATCCATGGACGTCCATAATGACCATCCTGCTTTTTTCGGCAGGCTTATATCTCATATCGGATCTTTTTCGCCTGGGGGACAAGAAAGTAACTTTTCTGTTTTCGTCTCTTTTTCTCAGCAGCACGGCGGTATGTGTCTCTCTGTCTTACCGTTATATGTCTCCCGTTTTTGGATTCGCTTTTTTACTGAGTGTTCTGGCGGCATGGTTCACGCTTAAGTCCAAAAAGGTGATTCTGCCGGTGCTGGCGGGCAGCCTCATGGTGGCGTTTTCCATGGGCGCGTATCAGGCCTGTCTGGGCTGTGCATGCCTGGTTATAGCGGGATATCTGCTTTGGAAGTTAAACTGCGCGGATGTCTCATGGAGACAGCTGGGGCTGTATACCGGCAAAAGCGCCGCTATGTTGTCGCTTGGGGGGATTCTTTATGTTCTGCTGCTCAAAGTCCATTTAGCCATATTTAATACCCAACTGTCAAATTATAACGGGGCAGATTCCTATTCCCTCTGGAATACTTTGAAAAAACTTCCTGTGACCATCCAAAATGCCTATTCCATATTCGGCATGTATTTTTTTAAAGATATGTATAAGACCAATCTGTTTCAGAGTTACGGGATCTATCTGCTTCTCTTTGTTCTGGCCGGGATGTTTTTAGCCATCGGATTTCTGCAGATCTGGAAGAGAAGCCGGATCAGGGCCGTTTTGTATCTGGCTCTGATTCTGGTATTGCCCATTGCGGCAAATGCCGTGTCACTGGTGGCCACGGATGTGGGAATGAGCATCCAGATGACAGCTCCGTTGGCGCTTTTTCTGCCCATTCTGATCTGTGTTGCCGGTAAAGTGGAATCTGGCTTTAGGGCATATTTCCCGGCGCGGCTGGTGGGGGGACTGGCGGTGTTGGCTGCCCTGTGGGGGAATATCTATCAGGTTCAGGTGGATCAGAATGCCATGTATGAGGGCAAAACGGCTGCAGAGGCCATGGCGGAAGGCATCCTGCATGAGTTGGCAGAAGAAGATTGTCTGAATCCGGATCTGCGATATTGCCTTGTGGGCATCCCGGCGGGAAACAGGCTGTTCTATGTGAGCGAGGCATATGGCCTGTCCAACAAATACGCCATGGTGGGGGTGGGTTGGACGGATCCCGAATCCTCCATGAAATCCTGGAGAGGTATCTTCCATTATTTCTGCGGGGTCAACTTGAATATCTGGCCCACCAGTGCCTGCCAGGAGGAAATAGCCCAGGCAGATCTTGCCGGCATGCCAGTCTACCCGGATCCGGGCTATGTGAAGCAGGTGGGGGATGTGGTAGTTATTAAGGTAAATTAAGTATCCGTAAAAAGGAGAAAAGATATGTTAAGAGCGGCGGCGGTATTTTCCGATCATATGGTATTGCAGAGAAATAAAATAATCCGCATATTCGGCCAGGGAGTCACGGGGCGGGAAATCCGAGTGACATTGGGAGAGGACCAGGCCCGGACTCTGTGCCGGCAGGGGAAATGGACGGTCTGCCTGCCGGAGCGGGAGGCTCAGGAGGGCCTTGTTCTGGAAATCAGCGACGGGGAGGAGAAAATCCGGTTTACGGATGTGGCCGTGGGCGAGGTATGGCTGGCAGGCGGGCAGTCCAATATGGAACTGGAGTTAAAGGACGCGGAGGGAGGGCCTGCCCTTTTGCGGGAAGGGGATTTCCCGGGGGTACGTTTTTATTATACGCCCAAACAGGCCCGTCCGGGAGAGGATTTGGATGAGGCGGAACGGTGCTCCTGCTGGGAATGCTTTGAGGAACGGGATGCGGCCAAATGGTCTGCGGTGGGTTTCTTTTTCGCAGCGCAGCTGGCCCGCAGACTGCAGGTTACAGTGGGGGTCATCGGCTGCAACTGGGGCGGTACTTCCGCAAGCTGCTGGATGAGCCGGGAAGCGCTGCTGGCCCGGGAGGATACCCGCAGTTATGTGGAGGAATATGAGAGTTCCGAAGCAGTGCAAAAGCCCGAGGTACAGCAGATCCGGGAGTATCAGGAATATCTGGCTTATCAGGAGGCATGGGACAAAAAAGCGGCCGCCGTCTATGAGAAAGACCCCATGATGCCCTTTGACCGGGTGCAGGAACTGATTGGTCCCTGCCGCTATCCCGGCCCCATGAACTGCGCCAATTTTACCAGACCTTCGGGGCTGTACGCCACCATGCTGAAAAGAGTGGCGCCCTATACCCTGAGAGGTTTTCTCTATTATCAGGGAGAGAGCGACGACCACAGGCCCCGGGATTATTACAGCTTGCTTACCGGGCTCATCGGGCAGTGGCGGCAGGATTTCGGGGATGAAAAGCTGCCATTCCTCCTGGTACAGCTGCCCATGCACAGATACCAGCATGACCCGGACACCAAAAGTTGGTGCATCATCCGGGAGAGTCAGATGCGTGCGTTTCACATGCTGCGCAACACCGGCATAGCGGTGGCCATCGACTGCGGCCAATTCCATGAGATTCATCCAAAGAATAAAAAGCCCGTAGGCGAGAGACTGGCCCTGCAGGCGCTGTGGGGCGTGTATCATCTGATTCCGGAGCAGGAGGCTTTCGGCCCCATATATCGGGATTTCCTATACCGGGACGGAGGAATGGAACTGGCGTTTGACTATGCCCAGGAGGGCTTTATCTGCCGGGGAGAAAAGATTTCCGGCTTTGAGCTGGCAGGGAGCGATGCTGTGTTTGCGGAAGCCCTGGCCTCTTTTGAGGGGGACAGAGTGTTTCTCCGGGCCCGGGAGGTGAAAGAGCCGGTTATGGCCCGGTATCTGTGGACGAACTATGGGGAAGTGACGGTCTATGGAGCCAACGGCCTGCCCATGGCGCCTTTCCGCACCCATGTATTTTAGCGAAGATAACAGAGAGCTGCCGCAAAATGCGGCAGCTCTCTCTTCCCCCTATGGTTTATCGGATGGCATGTTTGTTTCGGTACATCTCTTCTTCCGCCCTTTTGATCACATCCTCCAGCGTTTCTCCGGCTTTTCTGGATGCGCCTCCCACTGCCAGACGGCAAATAAATTCATCCGTGATCTCCGACAGAAGGTTGCCCTTGTCGCCGCGCATACAGTTTACCAGATCTTCCACCCTTTCCCCGGCATTTCGCAGGAAGATCACAAATTCATCGCCTCCCACCCTGCAGCACTCAAAGCCCGGCTCCTCATAGCGGTGGATCAGGGCCGAGGCCCGCAGAATGGCCAGATCCCCCTCGTCATGCCCAAAGGTATCGTTCATTTTCTTCAAATTGTCAATATCCAGATAAATGACTCCCAGATTTTCCTGTTCCTGTAACGCAGTCAAAAGTTCGTTGTAATAACGCTTGTTAAACAGCTGTGTCATGCTGTCGTGGTTGCTGTTCCAGGTGGCGCTTATCAATCTGGCGGAATAGGCCAGAATGTCGTTCTCCATTTTTTTCATGGACTCGCAGAGGCGTTCCAGTTCGTCTCCCGTGCGGACCTGCAGCTTTTGCAGAGGGGAAATCTCCCCGTCTTTCTCCCTTTTTTCTCCATAGCTTTCCGCTGCCGCCGTCATGGCGTTGACAGGGGCCAGAATGTTTTTGTCCATGAACAGAAGCAGGAGCCCGCCTGCAAAAACGGTGATGCCCGTGATAATCAGCACCAGGTACAGAAGATACCTCCGCTGCTCCGTCCGCATGGTATCTGTGGCGACGCCGGCCACCACATAGGCCACCGGGATGTTGTAGGAGGATTTGATGGGAATATAGATATCCGTGTGGTCCCTGTATACCAGAGAAACATCGGAAGAGTAGTCCAGCAGGGAGTCTCTGGCCGTCAGCTGCCAGGGATCATAGGGACGGGAATCTCCCAAAAAGGCCCCTTTCTCCGTCAGATCAGTGTCAAAGATATAATAGCATCCATCCTCCTGAAAACTCATGACGCTGAGTTTTACAATATCCGGATTGGTATTGCGGTAGTCAATGAGTTTATTCCACACCACGTAGTAATCCGAATCCCTCTTTCTGGTGTTCAGGTAATCTTCCACCTTGTCGCCGTCGATCACCAGGCAGCAGGTGTTGATAACCGTGCTGGCAAGCTGTGCGGTATAGTCCCTGTTAATGGACACATATTTGCGATAATTAAACGTTACACAGCCAAAGTCTATCAACAGACAGATCAGTAATACTGCCCCAATGACTTTATTTTTCAATGGTCTTTTCATTTCCGCGTTCCCCCGCATGTCGGTCCGAAGTTTCGATTAATAGGCCCTGGTGCTGATATGTTCCGAAGCGTTCAGATAGTCGAATAACTGTTCTTCGATGTACTGGCATTTATCTTCCACCACGGTTCCCCGCTCCAGATCCAGGATGATTTTCTCCACGCCCCTGGCTAAAAGGGGATTACACTCCACGGATACATGCAGCTTTCCGTCCATCATTTTCTCAAAAGCCTCCCGCAGGGCGTCAAAGGAAATGGTTATGATCTGTCCCTCCGGTCCATAGGTGATTCCCTTGCGGTCCATGGCCTTCATGGCCCCGAACATCATGTTATCGTTTTCCGAGATAATCACGTCAATGGAGGAAGGGTCCAACTCTTCCAGCAGTTTTTCCATCACGCTCTGCCCTTCCCCCTGGGTGAAGTTGGCGCACTCGCTGGCAATGATGTTCCAGTTTTCGTGAAGGGCGAGGGTCTCCAGAATCCCCTGGGTCCTGCCGATGGCCGCGGTGGCTCCCACCGTGCCCTCCAGCAGCACAATATTGATCTCCTCATCCGTGCGGTTCTGCTCCTCCAGATATTTTTCAAGCCATTCCATGGCTTTCCGGCCCTCTCCGTAAAAGTCGGAACCGATCCAGGCAGCGTACTCGCTGTCCGCCACGGCAATCTGCCGGTCCGCCACAATCACAGGGACGCCCGCCTGCTTTGCTTCCTGAATGGTCTCTTCCCAGCCGGTTTCCACGATGGGCTGGAGGATGATATAGTCCACTCTCTGCCAGATCAGATCCCGCATCGCCTGTACCTGTCTCTCCGGGCTTGAGTTTCCGTCCACATAGATGAGCTCGTACCCCCGCTCTTCCACAAAATATTGCAGATAATCATTGGTGTTGGCATCTCTCCAGTCTGACTCCTTTCCCGTCTGGATCAGGCCCACCTGCAGCAGGCCCTCTTCTTTCCCGGGCGCCTGGCCCCGGAGGATCTCCATGGCTTCCTCTCCCGTGTCCCCGGAACAGGCGCAAAGCCCGAGCCCCAACAGGAACAGACAAAATGCGGTAAAAACCTTCTTTTTCATGCGCGTCACCTTTTTCCTCCGTCCACATGTATTCCATTCCAGGAAGAACAATTCATATCCATGGAGAAATATGTAAGCTATGTAAACACCGTCAATCTCCATATTAAGGCATCATACCCTGTATTGTCAAACAAAAGATGCTCCTGGCGCTTGACAGAAAATTTCAGTGAAAATATAATGTTGGGTAAGTAAATTTGCGGAAAAAGGAGGGAAACCTGTGGATTCTTTCAATATGCTTGTTTCCGGGATCATCAATAAGGAGGGCAGACGGTTCGCCAGGGTCTCGATTATGCGCGGGCAGGATACCGCCGAAGCCATCGTGCCTGACGGGATTGTGGACCATGTCCGGGGTTTTTCGGAGGCGGAGGTGGCGGAATTGGAACGCTTTCTTCGGGAGAACTGCGGAGAGATCATGGAACAGGCCCGGCAGGTCAATCCCATAAAGAATTGGCTTGGCCTGTAGGAAGGGCCTGTACAGACAGGAGGATCATATGGATATCGTTTACACAGACAGAAGAGACTATACCCCGGCCCAGCTGCAGAGCCTGTTCCGGTCGGTGGACTGGATCTCCGCCGATTACCCGGAGCGGCTCAAGAAGGCGCTGGACCACTGCGAAACCGTGTATACCGCCTGGTGCGGAGAGAAGCTGGTGGGCCTGATCAATGCCATAGACGACAGCGAACTGACCGCCTATGTCCATTATCTGTGCGTGGATCCCCGGTTTCAGGCCCAGGGCATCGGCCGGGAACTGTTGAGGCGGATCAGGGAAAAGTACAGAGATTATCTGTATATTATTCTGATAGCGGAGAACGAACCTTTGATAAAATATTACCGACAAAACGGATTTGAACTGATTGAAGGAAGGTATGTCATTGAGCAGGTAAACCCGTAAAACGCCCCGCCGGGCGCATTCTTCTGTTGACATGATGCGGGACGGTTTGGTACAATTAAAACGAGTGTGTAAGCGGTTTATGCTTACAAATACGAAGTGCGGACGCAAGGGGGAAACCTTATGTACCATTGTCATTTGCAGATTTATCTGATAAGCCGTCAGCCTGACGGGTTTGCGGCGATTCGGGACATGGCCCCGATGGAGTTTTTCACCCATACATTTTTTGAAAGTTCGGAACCCCAGCAGGCATTGGCAGCCCGGGCGGACCTGATCCTGGCGGATCTGCAGGGTATGGATGCTGCCTGTGAGACCAAGAAACTGGCGGCCTGGAAAAAGCCGGAGGCGGATCTGGTGGTGCTGGCGGGCAAGGAGCAGGTACAGATATTGGAGGACTGCCTTTCGCAGATCAGCGATCTCTGGACGCTGCCTCTTTCACGAGGGGAAATGAGTTTCCGCTTTCTTCGCTGGCAGCAGAACTGTAAGACGCGGAAAGACTATTGGGAGGCAAGCCAGTATCTGGAATCCACCATCAACAGTGTTCCCAATCTGATCTGGTACAAGGATAAAGACGGTGTTCACGAGAAAGTGAACGACAGCTTCTGTCAGGCGGTGAGCAAGACCAAGACTCAGGTGCAGGGCAGACGGCATGCCTATATATGGGATGTGGAGCAGGATGATCCCGCCTGTATTGAGTCGGAGCGCATCGTCATGGAGACCCGGGAGACCCGTATCTCCGGAGAGTGTATCCAGACCCAGGAGGGATCAAGGCTGCTTACCACATACAAGTCTCCTCTCTATGACCTGGACGGCAGCGTCATGGGCACGGTAGGGGTGGCCATTGATGTGACCAGGGAGCAGGAATATGCACAGGAATTGCTGCAGAGATCCCAGACTCTGGAAGCCATCTTCACTTCCATGGACTGCGGCATTATGTGCCACAGCCTGGACGGGTCCAGGATCACCCGCATTAACGGAGCGGCGCTGCGGATTCTGGGTTACGAGTCCCAGGAGGAACTTATGGCGGCGGGCTTTGACATGATGGCTTCCTCCGTTTTGGAGGAGGACAGGGCGCGGCTGCAGGAGAGTTTCAAGACCCTGGAAGAAGAGGGGGACAGTATCAATGTGGCGTACCGCATCCAGCACACCGCGGGAGACGTTCTCTATATCATGGGAAATATCAAGCTGATCCGGGAGGACGGGGAACTGGTCTACCAGAGACTTCTGCTGGACTGCACGGCCCAGAAGCAGCGTGAGGAACTGAAGCAGCAAGAGAAGGAAAGACATCAGATTGAATTGATCCATGCGCTCAGCATAGAGTACAGCCTGGTCTGCTATTTTGACCTGAATACCGGCGCTGGAAATGCCCTCAGAAGCGGAGACTGCGGCGCAGATATTCTGCAGACCATCTTTTCCGGAGATCTGGTTCTGGAAGAGTGCATGGGGCGTTACATAGAGACCTGCGTCTACGATGATGATAAGGAGGCCATGCGGGAGGCGGCAACCTGCGGATGGCTGGAGCGGGAACTCTCCCATAAAAATAAGAAAATGTGCTTTATCAATTACCGCACCAACTGCTGCGGTGAGCTGCGGTATTTCCAGATGGCGGCGGTGCGGGCCGGGCAGTGGGATGAAAACAGAGGCATTGTCCTGGGTCTGCGGAGCGTGGACGAAGAGATCCGCAGTGAGATGGAGAAAAAAGCTCTGCTGGAGGATGCCCTTTCCCAGGCCAACCGGGCCAGCAAGGCAAAGAGCGTGTTCCTTTCCAATATGTCCCATGACATCCGCACGCCCATGAACGCCATCATCGGGTTCACCACCCTGGCCATCACCCATATCGATCACAGGGAGCAGGTGGAGATGTATCTGAAGAAGATCATGACCTCCGGGAACCATCTGCTGAGCCTGATCAATGACATTCTGGATATGAGCCGCATAGAGAGCGGTAAAATGCATCTGGAGGAGAAGCCCTGCAGTCTGCCGGACATTCTGCACAATCTGCGCAGCATCATACAGGCGGATGTGCACTCCAAGCAGCTGGAACTCTATATGGACGCCATGGACGTACAGAATGAAGATATTTACTGCGATGGACTGCGGCTGAACCAGGTGCTGCTGAATCTGCTCAGCAATGCCGTGAAGTACACGGGTGCGGGCGGCAAGGTAGCCATCAAAGTGGTGGAAATCGCCGGGGCCCCGGCGGGCTATGCCAATTTTGAGTTCCGCATTATGGACACGGGCATCGGCATGAGCGAGGAATTTGTGTCCCATATATTCGAACCTTTCGAGCGGGAGCGGAATTCCACCATCAGCGGCATACAGGGAACCGGGCTGGGCATGTCCATTACTAAGAACATCGTGGATTTGATGAACGGTTCCATAGAGGTGAAGAGCAAGCAGGGTGTGGGCACCGAGTGCATCGTATCCTTCACTTTCCGGCTGTACGCCGGGAAGAAGGAGCCTCAGACCATCCCGGAACTGAAGGGTCTGCGGGCATTGGTGGTGGACGATGATTTCAACACCTGCGACAGTGTCACCAGTATGCTCCAGCAGATCGGCCTGCGGGCGGAATGGACTCTCTCTGGAAAAGAAGCCGTCCTGCGCACCCGGCAGGCTGTAATGCGCAGCGACAATTACTTTGTCTATGTAATCGACTGGCTGCTGCCCGATATGAACGGGGTGGAAGTGGCCCGCAGGGTCCGCCAGGAAGTGGGGAAGGAAGTGCCCATCATTGTTCTCACCGCTTACGACTGGTCCGATATCGAGGACGAGGCGCTGGAAGCCGGTGTGACGGCCTTCTGCAGCAAGCCTCTGTTCCTGTCGGAATTGAAAGGATGCCTGAACTCCATTGTCAATTCGGGCAGAGAGCAGGAGGCCCCGGAACGCAGGCCGGAGCCGGTCCGCAAGGGAAGGATTCTGCTGACGGAAGACAATGAACTGAACCAGGAGATCGCCGTGGCCATTCTGGAGGGCGCAGGATTTACCACCGATGTGGCGGAGAACGGGCAGGTGGCGGTGGAGATGCTGAGCAGTTCCCAGCCGGGATATTATCAGCTTGTGCTGATGGATGTGCAGATGCCGGTGATGAACGGCTATGAGGCTACCAGAGCTATCCGCAGGCTGGAGAATCGGAAGCTGGCGGATATCCCCATACTGGCCATGACAGCCAACGCTTTTGAGGAGGATAAACAGGAGGCGCTTCGCAGCGGCATGAACGGCCATATCGCCAAGCCTATCAATATAGAATTGCTGATGAAAGAACTGGATCAGATCCTGAACCCCGCAGAGTAACAGGCTGCAGGGCAGCAGGCAGGATCCGGCGGCTGCCTGGCTTCGGTGAGAGGCCGGATCGTATGCATGGAGAGGAATATGAAAATCCCAGAGTACATAAGCAAGAGCCCTTCGGACATGGTATACTGCAGCGCCGCCATCAACCGGGAGTATATGGTCCTGATGGGGGATGAACATTTCTATCGTTTCATGGGAAAGACTGTGGGTATCAGCATGCTGGACTGCGTTCATCCGGAACTGCGGCAGGAATTTCAGCAGGCCTGCGGCAGTCTGGGACAGGGAGGCTCTGCAAGGATTTTGACCGCCATGCGGGGAATGGACGAAGGCTATCGTCAGATCGACATGACCATCCGTGACTGTGGACATACGGTGAACGGGGAGCCGGTGTGGGAACTGATCATCTACAATCTGTTTATCATCGAGGAAAAATATTTGCAGGCATCCGATGATGCCAGCAGGTACAGGGCTTTTCTGTCCATGTACCAGGATTATCTTTTTAACTATGATGTGGAGCAGGACAGCTTTGCGGTTTTCCGTTATATGGGAATCAAATCCACGGTGCTGATGAAATGTAGTCTGGAGGAACTTAAGGAGAGCGTCACCGCCATGTATCCCCGTAAAAGTTTTCAGGAGGAACTGGAGGTGTTCTGCCGGCATCTGCTCAGTGCCCAGGAGAATTTCAGCTGCGACCTGCGGGGGCCCATGCCCCGGCATCCCATGCTGATGAGCCTGTTCCACATTGACGGCAAGGTGATTTACAAACACAATAACCAGAGGGTGGTACTGGGAATTCTCCGAAGGATGGATCAGAGGGAAGAAGACGCCTCTCCTTACTATGCCACTGCGGAAGGCAAGGATTCCTTCACCGGTCTGCTGAATAAGCGGGCCTGTGCGGAGTATGTGGCGGAGGCGCTGGCATCCGGCGGGGAACCTCACTACATGGCCATGATTGATATAGACAACTTTAAAAATATAAACGATACCCATGGCCATATGTACGGGGATCAGGTGATCGGCCAGGTGGCTTCCATCCTCAACAGCACCATAAACGGCAGAGGGATTGTGGGCCGTTTTGGCGGGGACGAGTTCTTTCTTTTTACCAATTGGATCAGTTCGGAGATACAGCTGCGGGCTATGCTTACTTCCCTGCGCAAGCAGGTGCAGAGCACCTTTGAGAACCGGGAGAAGGGCTGTAAAGTCACTCTGTCCATCGGGGTCAGCCGGGCGCCGGAAGACGGCAGGAGTTATGAGGAGCTGTTTAAAAAGGCGGACAAATGTCTGTATCTGGCCAAGTACAAGGGCAAGAACCGCTTTGTGATATATGAGGCGGATAAACATGGGGACCTGGTGGAGGAGGAACAATCCATCCGTCATACCATGGATCCGTTGGAGAAGGCGGAATACCTGGCGGACGTGGTGGCCGACATAGGCATCCGCCTGTCCGCGGAGGGGGCAGAGCCTATGGAAGAGATTCTGGATCAGATCCGTTCCGCCTTTGAATTGGACGGCGTGCGGGTCCACCGGGCCGGGCGGAGAGAACCCCTCTATATCAGCGGAGATTATCAGCCTGTGCCGGATATGGGCTCCTTGATCGTGGAAAACGGAATGGCCGGCATCCTGGATCATCCGCACTATCTGATGGCCAGCCATATCACCAATCTGGAGGGGGTAAACAGGGAACTTTTTGAGATCTTGAGAAACAGCCGCATAGAGGGCATGGTGTGTTTCTGCTACCCGGACAGGGAGGGAGTAAATCTGTACTTTTTCTTTGAGACTTTTAACCACCGTTTCCGCTGGTCAGAGTCCGATAAGAATTTCCTGCTCACCGCCAGCAGGCTGATGGCCAATATTTTATAGAGATACTTTCGACTAAAAAAGAACGTTCCGGCGGCATTGCAGTTCCGGAACGTTCTTTTTGCATGTGTGACAACAAAATCTCGCAGAACCCGGATTCTGTTGTTTTGTCTGTATAATCGGACAGGGCCTATCTGGCCGGAATGCGCAGAACCGACAGGGAATAGGCCGGGGCCTCATATAGGAAGGTATCGCCAATCACGGCCTCTGAAGTAACCGGGATCATTTTTTCCGGCTCCTCAAAGCTGTTGACCGCGCTGAGAGAGTCACCTGACAGTACTGTCACCTGTGCCCGCTCCTCATATTGCTCTTTCACGAAATCTTCCAGGCGGGTATTCACCACTATGGCCTGGCCGGTGGGATTTACCAGCTTGATGATCAAATCTCCGTTTTCGTCCATATTGGCGGATTCGTACAGGGATTCCGGGGCCTGATAGTTGTAGTCCAGATATTTGACATCATCCAGATAGCCCTCCACATGGCTGCCCGCCACCACCACTTTAATTTGATACAGCTTCCCCTGCTGAAGTTTTACATTTTTTACCGTGCCGGAGATCTGGCCGCTTTTACTGCCCCCGGATACAATCTGCAGGCAGGATACGGTATTGCCCCAGCCGCCTATGTTCCAGAACATATTGTTGGCAGCGTCCTGGACGCACACCGGGATCAGAAAACCTTCCGGTCCGGAAAGGACTTCCCCCTCTACGGTGAGGGTGTAGTCCGTCCAGCTCGTATCGCCCACATAGAGGCTGTCGCCGGTGTTTATATCATTGGGGTCCCCGGTATGTTTCTGCACCAGCCTGCCCTCCGCTACGGTCCAGTCGCCTTCCTGGATCTCCATATCCGCGGGTAGCTGCTCATCTTGGAAATCCGCCTGGTACAGCACTTCGCCGGTGGCGTTGTCCGTGACTTTCAAGTTGTCATAGGCCACACTCGTCTGCCAGCTTCCCAGGCCCACTTTGCCGGAGAGACTCTGGCTTTGCGCTTCTCCCAGAGACAGTTCCGCGGGCAGATTTAATACGCCCTTATTGTTTCCATAGAGTTGCTGTACATAATAGTTGACGGAACCATAGGCGGAAGAATTATTAAACCAGATCATATCCGGCTTCCACTGGCTCTGGAGCTGATTGCCGAAAAGCGGCGCGTAGCAGGCCATTTCCACCACATCCCCGTTTTTCTCCAGGCCGGTCATATAGGCCGCTTCCGCCAGCGCCGCCTCCAGGGTGTTGGACTGGGCCGCGTATTCCCCCAGGAACACCTTGGCCTGGCTGTCCCGGTCATAGCTGTCGTAGCGATGGGTGTTGGTGAAGAAAAAGGAGGGCGCCTCATAGTAATGTTCGTCCACCAGGGTGGTGATTTCATCTCCCCAGTCGGCGCAGTCTTCCACATAATTCCAGCCTACCCGGTCTCCGGAGGAGGTGCTGTTGGCCACAATCAGACGGATGTCCCCGTACAGCGCCGGGTTCTCCCGGGCCGCCTCATTGAAGGCGTCCACAAACCGACGGTAGTGCTGGAAATACTCGGACTGCCATTGTTCGTTGCCGATGCCGATATATTTCAGGGCAAAGGGCTCCTCGTGGCCCATGGCGATGCGCACGCTCCCCCAGTGGGTGGAGCCGTCTCCCCGGCAGAATTCCACCAGGTCCAGGGCATCCTGTACACACTGGCGGAATTGGTCGCTGTTTATGTCATATACAATATATTTGGGGCTCTGCACCTGGCAGGTCATGCCTGCGTTCAGCACCGGCACCGGCATACAGTCCAAAGCCTCGCAGAGTTCAAAAAACTCATAAAAGCCTATGCCATAGGTGGTATAGTAGGGATGGTTCTTGGTTCCCTTCCAGATGGAATAACTCTGGGGGCGTACTTCCACGCCGCCGGTGGTGGTTATGTCTCCCAGGGTGAGCCGGGCTCCGCTGCCGATGGAATCCTTCCAGCTATACATGGATTCCTGGTCCCGTCCTTCGATGACACAGCCTCCGGGAAAACGCAGAAAGGAAGGGCTCAGCGCTTCCAGCATTTCTCCCAGATCTTTCCGGATGGGCAGGCCCTTGTAGGTATCCGCGGGCATCAGGCTTACCATGTCCACATCAATGACGCCCTGGCCGATCTGCAGAAGCAGTGATGTACCGGAAGGCAGCGCTTCGGATGTTCCCTGGTCGGAAGCGCTTTCGGAAAACGCTGTTTTCAGAGTCAGCCGATATGGAGTCCACTGATCCGTTATACCTGTGATTTCCCCGGAAGCAACGGAAATACCGTCCCTGACCAGGCTTATCACCACAGGGCCGTCATAATGATCCGGGCTTTTGATATAGGCCGAAAACACATATTCCACGCTGTCCTGCAGCTGCATGCCGCCCAGATAGCCCCTGTTGAAGATTCCCGGACGTATATCCGGGGCAGCATTGGAGAGCCGGGCATAGTGGGGATTGTTTTCGTGAAGGCTGCTGCCGTCCTCCGTACCGTCTATGATGGTAAAATCCAGGGAAGCATCGTCGGTGTCCAGGACGGTCCAGCCATGTTTTCCCTGATTGCCGGCCATATCGCCGTACTCAAAAGAACGGTTTTTCACCAGTTCCGCATACAGACCGCCGTCCAGGGCATGGTTGATATCTTCCAGGAAGATGCCGTAGAGGCTGTCGCTGATGGCATGGGACTGGTCCAGCCCCGAAGTGTCCATATGTACCACATAGTCTGCCATAGATGCCCCAGGGCCTTCCTCTGCCTGGGAAGGGACACTTTCGGAATGGATCTCCGATATGGGTTCGGCCGGCGTATCCTCCCCGGAACCGGCTGGCGGATTTCCGCAGGCGGACAGCAGGCAGACCGCAGTGACCAGACAACCCGCCGCTTTCAGGTTTCGTTTTTTCAGATACATCATCCTTCTCCTCTCAATCCTGTGGAATGGCAGGCGCCTGTATAATGCGTAACTGCCTGTCATAAAATAGTGCAAAATATACAAATATTCCTATTATGTTTTGTCCATATTTACAAGAGTGACCAATTAACAACCAACATGAACTTCCACATCTATAAAATAGCACAAAAAAAATATATTTCCAGCATTGACTTTTTGCTCAAAACATAGTAATTTAGAAATGTATAGAGTTTACTAAAATATTTAAGGATTTAATAAAATAAATATTAATTTATTTCTATTAATCTAATAAGAAAGGAAAGGTTATCATTATGAAGCAGAAAAGCGGTGTGAAATGGACAGCCATGGCTCTTTCGGCCACCATGCTTCTGGCTGCGGTTCCCTGCGGGGAATTGCGGGCCGAGACGGATGGCGGAAGCGATGCGCCCACCTATTCCTCCGACGGCGGGTATGTCAATGAGATGATCGCCGGCAACTACACCAAGGTCAGCGCCGGATACAGGGCGGCGGCCTATACCGGCGACCAGGTGGTTATGAAGGCGGCGGAAAGGATCAGCGAAGACGGCCGGACAACTTCCGAGACCAGGGGGTATGAACTGGCGGACCAGGTGGTGGATCTTCATATCGGGGATACGGTGACTCTGAACGTGGACGTGCCGGAGACGGCGCAGTACTACCTGGGTTTTGACTACCTGTCTTACGACGAGTCGGTGCTGCCCGTGGGCCTGGCCATGACCGTGGACGGGGAATATCCTTTTTATGAGTGCCGCAACCTGGAGTTTGAGACTACCTGGGTGCAGAATGGGGAGAAATCCTACGATCGTTACGATAACGAGATCGTCACCGTGCCGGATAAGCTGATCCAGTGGGAGCGTAAATACTTAAGCGACGGCAGTTATCGGCGCTCTCGCCCTCTGACGCTGGAACTGGAGGCGGGCAGCCACCAGATTCAGCTCAGAGTCAACGAGGGCAATTTCCTGCTGGGCGCTCTGGTTCTGGCCGCCCCGGAGCAGATTCCGGCTTACACAGAGAGCCGGAAGGCGGAGGGGCAGGAATTGATCGAACTCCAGGGAGAAGATTTTACCTATCGGAACGATTCCGCCATCCATGGCATTGCGGAGTATGATACCAGCCTTTCTCCCTACGAAGTCAAGGACACGGTGCTCAATACCATCGACTCCGATTCCTTTGTCTCCGCGGGCCAGAAAGTTACATACCAGTTTGAGGTCTATAAGGACGGATATTATTACATAGGCATGAACTACCGGCAGTCTGACAAAAATGACTTCCCGGTGTTCCTCAATGTGGAGATCGACGGGGAGATTCCCAATCAGACACTGGTATCTTATCCCATGGATTACACTTCCAAGTATCGGACGGTTTCCCTGGAGGATGAGAACGGGGAAAAACTCAGCATTTATCTGGAGAAGGGTACGCACACCATATCCTTCACCATCACCATTGACGAGATCCGGGAGATTCTGGAGGGTCTGGATGAGATTATGTCCGGCATCAATGATCTGTCCCTGGAGATCACTAAGGTGGCGGGAACCAATGCCGACAAATACCGGGATCTGAAACTTTCCCGATATATCCCGGACATTGAGGAACAGCTGTACGGCTATGCGGACCGGCTGTACGCCCTGCAGGACACCGTGAAGGAGTACGCGGGCAAAAAAGGGACCGTTGCGGTGCTTTCTTCCATGAGCATTGCCGCCCGGCAGCTGATTTCCCTGGCGGAGGAGCCGGACGAGATTCCCTTCCGTGTGGCGGAGCTGTGCACCAGTCCCTCCAGTGCCAACCGGCATCTGGCCAACACGGTGGATACTCTGATCAAGAATAAGCTGGCCATCGACAGAATCTATATATACCAGGAGGACGCTTCTCTGCCCAAGAAGCCTAATGTCTTTGTGTCGGCGGCCATGAACATCAAGCGGTTTGTGACATCCTTTACCGACCAGGCTTACTCCACCGGCAATACGGATCCGGAACATCTGCAGGTCTGGGTAAACCGTTCCAGCCAGTATGTACAGATTATGCAGAAGATGATTGATGAGTCCTTTACCCCACAGACGGGGATAGAAGTGGATATCTCCATTATGCCGGATCAGTATAAACTGGTGTTGGCCAACACCTCCGGCAAGGCCCCGGACGTGGCCACGGGTATTAACTACACCATCCCCTACGAACTGGCTATCCGGGGAGCCCTGGTGGAGATGACCCGGTTTGAGGATTTCCGGGAGGTGGCGGCTCCCTATGAGGACGGTTTCTTCCTGACCTCCTGTATCAACGGCGGCATTTACGCCATGCCTGAGACCATGAATTTCTGGGTGCTTTATTATAGAAGCGACATTCTGGAAAAGCTGGGTCTGGAAGTGCCGGATTCCATGCAGGATGTGATTGATATGCTGCCGGAACTGCAGATGAGGGGCCTGAACTACTATCAGCCCGTGTCCGGCATGCTGCTGCTGCGGAACTTCCACGGCACCACGCCGCTGATCCATCAGTTCGGAGGTTCCCTGTACGGGGCCACCGCCCAGGAGGGCACGGCCCTGGGCAGCCCGGAGTCGGTGGACGGTTTCACCTATCTGACGGAACTGTTTACCATTTACAACATGCCCATTAATATCGACAATTTTTACCAGCATTTCCGCAACGGAGATATGCCCATCGGCGTGGCGGATTATGCAACATACAATCTGATGACCAACGCGGCCCCGGAACTTAAGAATTCCTGGAGTATCGCCCTGGTGCCCGGCATGGAACGGGAGGACGGCACCGTCGACCGCTCGGTTTGCGGCTGCGCGGAGAGCAGCGTGATCTTTAAATCCGACAGTGAGAGAGAGGCTAAGGCCTGGGAATTCGTGAAATGGTGGTCTTCCTCGGAGGTGCAGGCAAAGTTCGGTCAGACCCTGCAGATCACTTATGGCAGCGAATATATGTGGACCACAGCCAATATGGACGCCTTTATGCAGCTTCCCTGGGACTCCGGCGACAAACAGATCATAGCTGAGCAGATGAGCCAGGTGGTGGACGTGGCCAGGGTGCCCGGTACCTATCTGCTGGAGCGGGAGATGAGCAATGCCTTCAACGATATCGTGGTGAATCGGATGACGGCCCAGACCCGCATTGACAAGGCGGTAAAGACCATCAATCGAGAGTTTAACCGCAAGCTGGAAGAATTTGAGTTTATCGACAGCGAAGGTAATACCATACAGGATTATAATATACCGACCATAGAGACCATACGGGAAATATTGGGAAGGGAATAGGAGGTGAGGATACATTATGGCAGAGACAAAAGTAAAGAAAAATAAGATAAGCAAACGCAGCGACAATAAAAACGGCTATTTGTTCATTGCGCCTTACGGCCTGGCTTTTACCATCTTTATCCTGGTGCCGGTGCTGCTGGCAGTGGTGTTATCCTTCACCAATTTTAACGCCATTGAGTTTCCGTCCTGGGTAGGATTTCTGAACTATATCACCGTACTGACCAACGATGAGGTGTTCATGCAGCATGTACTGCCCAATACGGTAGTGTACGCGCTGGTGGTGGGTGTGGGCGGTTATATACTGAGTTTTATCCTGGCCTGGGCGCTGTGTAACCTGACCAGAGGATTCCGCACCGTGTTTGCCCTGATCCTGTACTCTCCCAGCATGACGGCCGGCGTGGCCATGACCGTGGTGTGGAAGGTGATTTTCTCCGGCGACCAGACAGGCCTTTTAAACAGCTGGCTTATGAGTCTGGGGGTGCTGAACGAGCCGGTGATCTGGCTGATCAACGCCAAATATCTGCTGCCCATCGTAATTATCATCGGACTGTGGTCCAGTATGGGCATCGGCTTCCTGTCCCTGATCGCGGGCATCCTGAACACGGATGAATCCCTGTATGAGGCGGGAGCCATCGACGGCATTAAGAATCGTTTCCAGGAGATGATCTACATCGTCATCCCCAGCATGAAGCCCCAGATGCTCTTCGCGGCGGTGATGGCCATTGTCAACGCTTTCCAGGCAGGCACCATCTTTACGCTGCTCACTGGCAACCCTTCGCCGGGCTATGCCTCTCAGCTCATCGTGAACCACATCGAGGACTACGGCTTCCTGCGGTACGAGATGGGTTACGCGGCGGCGGTGTCCGTGGTACTGCTGCTGATCGTACAGTTGTTCTCCAAGGTGGCCGACAGGCTCTTTGGGGAGAGAGATGACTTTTAGAAAGGAGGAGAAAAAGATATGGCATATAAAGGACACCGCATCAATCCCACCAGATTTGAGAAGAGCCAGATTAAGATCATCGTGATCCTGCTTCCTCTGGTGATCTTTATGGCATTACCTATTATATTCATTATCAACCATGCATTTAAGCCCATGGAAGAGTTGTTTGCGTTTCCTCCTACCTTTTTTGTGAGGAACCCCACTCTGGAGAACTTTGAGAGCCTGATCAAGGCCAGCCGGACTTCCGGAATCCCCCTGAGCCGCTATGTGTTCAACAGCCTGATCGTGACTCTGGTGACCATCTTTTTGTCCCTGCTGCTCACCACCTGCGCGGCCTTTGCCCTGTCCAAGATCAAGTTTCGGGCCAAGAACATGCTGATGAATGTGAACCAGACCGCTATCATGTTCGTGGCCACCGCCGTGTTGATCCCCAGATATCTGGTGATCAGCAAAACCGGCATGGTGGACAGCTATCTGGCCCATATTCTGCCTTTGGTGGCCATGCCCGTGGCACTGTTTCTGGTGAAGCAGTTCGTGGACCAGGTGCCGGACTCTCTGATGGAGGCGGCCTATATGGACGGCGCCACGGACTGGCAGGTTTATCTTAAGATCATTATTCCCATGATCAAGCCCGCCATCGCTACGGCCTCCATCCTGGTGTTCCAGCAGGTGTGGACCAATATGGAGACTTCCAATTATTTTGTGAATGACGACAGCATGAAAACGCTGACCTTCTATATGAACACCCTGGCCAATGCCAACAATACCGTGGCCGGACAGGGCATGGCGGCCGCGGCCTCCCTGATTATGTTTATCCCGAATCTGGTGCTGTTTGTGATCCTGCAGAAGAATGTAATGAATACCATGGCGCACTCCGGCATCAAGTAAAGGAAAAGGTGAGAGGAATGAATAAAATGAAAAAGCATTTTAAGAAAATAGCCTTATGCCTTTTCGCGGCGGCGCTGCTGCTTGGCAGCGTTCTCAGCGCGGGGGCGGACGCGCCCTACAAGACCTTTACCTTTGACGGCTACGGCTATATGATCCAGACCCAGACGGCATATCTGCCCTATGAGACCATTACCAAATTCGACGACGAGGCTCTCAGCAGCCCCAGCGATGTGCATGTGACGGATGAAGGAAAAATCTATGTGGCGGATACGGGTAATGCCCGCATCGTGGTGGGTGATCTGGAGGGCAATCTGCTGCAGACCATGGGAGAGGGAACTCTGGTATCTCCCCGGGGCGTATTTGTGACGGAGAACGGTCATGTGTATGTGGCGGACAGGGACGCGGAGGCGGTGTTCGAGTTTGGAGCCGACGGAGAGATGCTGAACCGCTACGGCAAGCCGGAATCCCCTCTGTACGGGGACAGTCTCAGCTTCCTGCCCATTAAGCTGGTGGTCAATGACGCGGGGATCATGTATGTGATCTGTGAGTCCAATACCAACGGCATTGTGGAGATCTCTCCCATAGAGGGAGGCACTTTCCTGGGATATTTCGGAACCAACATGGCTTCCAGTTCCCCTATGATTATCATTCGGAGGGCGTTCGCCACCAAGGCCCAGAGGGCAAAGATGGTGTCCAACATCCCTTCTACCCCCGACAATCTGTGTATCGACAACAAGGGTCTGATCTACACCGTGACCAGGGGCGAGGAATACAATACCTTAAAGCGGCTGAACATCGCCGGAAAGAATGTGATCGAGCCGGACACCTATGATGATATCCCGGCGGCGGTGGCGGCGGGCAATCATGACAATGTGTTCATGGTTTCTCAGCAGGGCTTTGTATATGAGTTCAACAGCGAGGGCGAGGCGCTTTTCGTGTTCGGCGGCTCCGACGACGGCAACCAGCGGGTGGGCCTGTGTACGGTGGTGAGTGCCATCGACGTGGATCTGCAGGACCGCCTGTACATACTGGATTCCGACAAGGCCCAGATCCAGGTATATGAGCCCACGGAGTTCACGGATCTGCTGCACAAGGCGCTGAATCTGTACTCCACCGGACGTTATACCGAGAGTAAGGCTCCTCTGGAGGAAGTGCTGAAGATGAACAGCATGTTCGACTATGCCAACATGGCCATGGGCCGGGCCTATTTCCAGGAGGAGAACTACGAGATGGCCCAGTATTACGCCAAGTTGGCCAAGGATTATACGGGTTATTCCGAAGCCACTTGGGAGATCAGAAATCTCTGGCTGAAAAAGTGGATCGTTCCCATTATCTGGGCTGTGGTGGCGCTGTGGGCCGCCGGCAGAGTGATCCGGGTATTAGATAAGAAAAAGGGCATTCTGGAACCGGTTCGGAAGGCATCGGCAGGTCTGGGAGCCAACAGACGGGTTCGGGACTTCAAATTTGCCTGGTATTTTATGAGACATCCCATCGACGGCTGCTACGGCATCGCCAGAGAGGGCAGGGCATCTCTGTTTACGGCCAATCTTCTGGTGGTGATCTTTACCCTGGAGTTCATGGTCAACAAGTACCTGTGCGGTTTCCTGCAAAAGACCATCCGGGAGGGGCGCTATGAAATTTTCTCCGACATCGGGATGGTGGCGGTGGTGCTGTTGGCACTCACTGCCTGCAACTACCTGGTATGTACCATCAATGACGGCGAGGGCACGGTGAAAAAGATTTTCTGTTCCTTCACCTACTGCCTGACCCCTTATGTGACTCTGATCCCGTTGGTGTTCCTGCTGTCCCATGTGGTGACCGTCAACGAGCAGTTCCTGATCAGCTTCGGCTATTATGCCATTTACGCATGGGTGACGGTACTCTTTGTGCTGGCGGTGAAAGAGGTCAACAATTACACGGCCAAGGAGACTTTCAAGGTATTGTGTCTGACGGTGTTTACCATCCTGATCATGGCGCTGTTACTCTTTATCATCTATGTACTTTGGGCACAGGTATTTGAATTTATCAGTGCCATCGGCGGAGAGGTGGTGTATCGGATTGGCAATTAAGGGATTGAAAAAATGCGTGTGCGTCCTGGCGGCGGCTTTCCTGCTGGCGCTGTGGATGCCGCAGCTGAGTCTGGCGGTCCGGGCGGCCGGCGACATTCCGGATCAATACGACAAGGTGGCGGAGAGCGGGAATTATGAGTTGTACCTTTATGAACCCACCATGTCCATCATATTAAAAAATAAGACCACGGGCAAAGTGCTCCTTTCCACTCTTGCGGAGGAGGATGACAACGGGGCCAACAACAAGACATGGACGGCTTACATGCAGTCCGGCGTGGTACTCAGCGCCATAAAAAACGCCAATGACACTTATCAGGTGGATCTGGCAGGCAATCAGAATACCATTGAGTACAGCTATGACAACAGCGGATTTTCAGCCAAAATATACTGGCCGGAATATGAGTTTGGCCTGACGGTCAATGTATCTCTGGAAGAGGACTCGCTGGTGGTGGAGGTGCCGGAGGATTCCGTCGTGGAGAACGGCACGAACAGCTACATCGGCACGGTGAGCCTGTTCCCCATGCTGGGCTACAGTTATCTGGACCGCCAGGAGGGTTATATGTTTATCCCCGACGGCAACGGAGCGCTGATCTATCTGGACGACAAAGACAGCCGCTATGCCAGCGGTTACTCCCAGATGATCTACGGCGCGGACGCGGGCTTTACGGAGTCCACCACCGAAACCCTGCTCTGGGGCAGATACCGCACGGTCAACAGCTCCGAGAAGGTGCTGGCGCCGGTGTTCGGCATGGCCCACACCGACGACGCGCTGGGTTATCTGGCGGTGGTGGAGGAGGGCGAGAAACGGGCCAGCATCGAGGCCCAGCCTAACGGCGTCATGGTGGATTACAACAGATGCTACGCCAAGTTCCTGGTGCGCAGAACCTACATCCAGCCCCTGAACAATTCCAATTCCGGTACCATGACCAGCGTGGAAGCGGACAGAACCCACGGCAATCTGCGGGTGCGCTATATCCTGCTTTCCGGTGAAGATGCGGGATATTCGGGCATGGCGGTGGCCTATCGGAACTATCTGCTGGACAATGGACTGATCCGGCAGCAGGACAATGGCTACAGGACCCGGGTGGATTTTCTGGGAACAGAGCGGGAAGAATTTCTCATCTCCACCAGGGCAGTGGTGATGACGGATGTGGATCAGATCCGGGAGATTTATGATGAACTGCAGGCGGCGGGAGTTGATTCCCTGCTCACCGTCTACAAGGGCTGGCAGAAGGGCGGCATGTACAATATCCCTGTGAGCCAGTATAAGGCCGACAGCAAGATCGGCGGCACGGGAGCACTGACAGAGTTGATCCAGAACGCCGCCGGGCAGGGCTATGACATTTACCTGTACAACGACGCGCTGCGGGCCAATCCCGAGGAAAGCAGCACCGCATTCAATATTGTGAAAAAGGTGAACAAGAGAAGGCTGGAGATTGATACCAAAGGATATGTGTACAGCATCTTCAACTATCTGCTTCCCACCAGGAGCGATTACAACCTGGATAAGTTTCTGAAGACTTATACCTCCAAAGGTGTGAACAATCTGGCTGTGGCAGGCATCTCCAACAATCTGTTCTCCTACAGCTACGGCAGCAATTACTATGACAGAAATTTCACGGCCGATACATATGAGAACAGCATCGCAGACATCTGCGAACAGACCAGCCTGATTCTGGAGAAGCCTTTCGCCTATCTGTGGAACTATACCGGGGCGATGCTTGACATGCCTCTGGGCACTTCGGACTTTATGTACGAGGATGAGAAGGTTCCCTTCTTCTCCATTGTACTGAAGGGAGTGATTCCCATGTATTCGGAATATGTGAACTTTGAGGCCAACAAGCAGGAATTCCGCCTGCAGATGATCGAGGCGGGGGTATATCCTTCCTTCTATGTGACCTATGAGGATTCGGCGGATCTGATCTATACCAATTCCGCGGACCTGTACAGCACCAAGTATTCCACCTACAGGGATACCATCATCGAGTACGATGAGGATTTCCGCCAGGTGGCGGGGCTGACGGGGGACGCCATGATCGTCAGGCACGAGATGCTGGCGGAGGGCGTGAATAAAGTAAGCTATGACAATGGCGTGGTATTCTATATCAACTACAATCAGGACGCAGTGACGGTGGACGGCGTGACCATTGATGGTTTATCCTATAAGGCAGGTGAGTGATGGCAATGAGCAAAGAAAATAAGCAGACAAAAAAGGCGAAAGTAAAAATCAAGCCCGGGCGTCTGGCCCGGCGGGAAGCCATCACCGGGCTGATCTTTGTGTCACCCTGGATCATCGGCGCGGCCATCTTCTTGATTTATACCCTGGGAAGTTCTTTCTGGTACGGTCTGAACAATATCCGTATCACCCCCAAGGGCAAAAACTTCAATTTTGTGGGGCTGGGCAATTACACCCAGATCCTGCTGGTGGACACGGATTTTACGCCCCAGCTGATGGAGTACCTGTTCAGCACCATCATTTCGGTGCCTGTGATTGTGGTGTTCGCGTTGATCATTGCCATTCTGTTAAACGGCAATATCAAGTGTAAGGGATTTTTCCGGCTGATTTTCTTCCTGCCGGTGATCGTGGTCAGCGGCCCGGTCATGGGTATGCTGGCGGACCAGGGCGCGGCCACCATCTCCACCATCGACACCCAGGCCATCGGCAACGCCATATCGGGATTTTTGCCCCGGTCCCTGGCCAGCAGTATCACGGAACTGTTCAGCAATATGATAACGATTCTCTGGTACTCCGGCGTACAGATCCTGATCTTCCTGTCCGCCCTGCAGAAAATTGACAGTTCCATGTACGAAGCGGCCCAGATGGACGGCGGCTCCGGGTGGGAGTGCTTCTGGAAGATTACGCTGCCCACCATCAAGCCCATGATCCTGCTGAATGTGGTGTACACGGTGGTGTTTATCTCCGGCAATGAGCAGAACTCCATTATCACCCTGATCCAGGACTCCATGTTTTCCGGCACCAAGGAGAAGGGATACGGGTACGCTTCCGCCATGGCATGGCTTTACTCTCTGATGGTGGTACTCATCGTGGTGCTGTTCGCGGTACTGCTCATGGCCCGCAGGGATGTGTACGAGCGCCAGGTAAAAAGGGCGAAGCGGGAGAGGAAGAAAGAGGCAAGAACCGTAAAACGTATCGAAAGGAGGGGGATCCGCAATGCCAAAAAGATCGAAAAAGCAAGGGCAAAACGCAAATACAGAACCTATGACGGCTCGGGAGACTATTAAAGGGGAAAAACGGAACTGGAAGCCCCACAGGCTTACGGATGTGGAGAAAGATAAGATCAAAAAGTTTTTCATGGGTTCCAGGGAGAAAGAAGGTTTCCTGAAGCAGTTTGTGGTGTATGCGCTGCTGATCTGCATCGGATTTATTTATCTGTATCCCATCCTGTACATGTTCAGCAGTTCCCTGATGACGCTGGACGATCTGCTGGACACCTCCATCAACTGGATTCCCAGCAGCCTGAACCTGGAAAATTATGCCCAGGCCGGTTCCAGTATGAACTTCTGGCCGGTGCTGGGTCTGAGTATCATCGTGGCCGGGGTTCCCACCCTGCTGAACGTGCTGTCCTGTTCCATCGTGGGATATGGGCTTGCCCGATTCGAGTTTCCGGGCAAGAAGATTATGATGGGTATCATTATCTTCACCTTTATCCTGCCCAGCCAGGTGACCATGATTCCCACCTATGTGCTGTACTCGAATCTGAAGATTCTCAGCACACTGTGGGCTTTCGTGGTGCCCTCGCTGCTGGCCCAGGGCATCAACGCCTCCATCTTTATCCTGATTTTCTATCAGTTCTTTAAGCAGGTGCCCAAGGTACTGATAGAGGCGGCCCAGATTGACGGCGCGGGATATTTCAAATCCTTTGTGCGGATTTCCCTGCCCTCCGCGGCTCCGGCGATCCTGACGGTATTTTTGTTCTCCTTCGTTTGGTACTGGAACAATTCCTACCTGACCCGGATGTATGTTTCCGGCGTTATGACCCAGTCCAAATGGACCACGCTGGTGGTGCAGCTTCAGAAGTTCGCGGCAAACTTCAATTCCTACGCCCAGACCGAAAACAGCGGCGCTGTGACATTGAACGAGTCCATCAGCATGGCCGGTACCATGCTCAGTATCCTGCCCATCCTGCTCATGTATTTTGTGCTCCAGAGATACTTTGTGGAGAGCATCGACCGGGTGGGTATTACGGGCGAATAAGGGTATTATTGGTAAAAACCTTAGATAAGTTTAGTGTTGGATAGATTTACTAGAGAAGATGCTGAAATAATATACAATTTCAGCATCTTTTTTTAGTTGATTTTTAATAAAATTTTAATAATGACTAAAAAAGTTAAGTTTTCCGTATAAAAGATATGGATTTTTTCTGAGAAGTATGATATAAGTATTTTATAGAAAGACATATATGGAGGAATTGCACAGGTTTATGGGTGCAGGCTTGAGGCTGTAACACAGCCGCGGAACTAAAAACGGCAGATTCCCGGAAGAATGTATACAGGCAGGGAATCCGCGGAAGTAAAATCAGGAGGAAAGAGATTATGAAAAAGAGAAGCAGGTTATTAGCGTTACTGCTTTCCGCCGCCATGGTGGCCAGTGTGGCCGGATGCGGCAATGAGGGCGGCAACGGCGGAGAGGCCGGCAATGCCGGAAACGGCGAGAGCGGCGGCGGCAGCGGCAGGGCCGAAGAGGTAGTGATCAACGGCATTACTTACCATCCGGCTGCGGATCTGACCACCGAGAATATCGAGTTGACCTATTTCCACTTCGATCAGGATGAGACCGTCAAGTATCTGGCGGACAGATTTATGGAATTGTATCCCAATATCAAGGTCAACGCCGTGTACGAAAATGTGGCTACATATAACACGACCCTGAATACTCTGGTGGCCAACGGCAACGCACCGGACTGCATCATGTATTCCGACGCGGATTTCGCCCTGTCCAATATGCTGCTGGCAGATGTTTCCGAGTACTGGAACGCGGATCCCGAGACCCAGAATCTGGCGGATACCGTGAACAGCGCGGGCCTGGGTACTTTCCAGACCAGCGGCAGATACGGCGTGCCCGTAAAATTCTTTCCCGGCGTGATGTATGTGGACCGTAATGTGCTGGAGACCCTGAATGTGGATGTGCCGGGCATGGACTGGACCTGGAGCGAAATGATCCAGCTGATCAAGGACTGCACCGTACTGGATTCTCCCGACGGTATGGCCTACTACGGGCTGGGCGTGCTGAACAGGCTGGATTCCTATTACGGCATTGCCGCCAGCCAGGACATCATCGGCGAGTTCGGATACAATGGCAAGACCTTTGACCTGAGCGTGTGGGCCGTGGGCGAGCAGGACTTTGCGGATCTGAAGCTGGGCGGCTATGTGGCGCCTGTGGCCGAGACTCCCGAGATGGAGGACTGGGCGGGCGACTGGGAGAAGTGGTTTGGCGCAACGGGCCATGTGGCCATGTTCTCCGAGGCTTTCTGGACCTATCAGGGAACCTGGGCAACCGAGGCTTTCAATGACCTGAATCTGGACATCATCCCTTATGTGGTGCCCGCCGTGTCCGAGCAGGACGCCAGTTCAGACCATCACTCCATCGCCACCATCGACTTCGGCGGCGTGACCACGGGTACCGACTATCCCCGTGAGGCTTATGAACTGCTGAAGTTCATGAGTTTTGGCGTGGACGGCTGGAAGACCAGGCTGGAAGCATATAACGACGAGACCATCACAAACGCGTCAGGACTGGCGCTGAAGTATGACGTAATGCCCGCCCCCATCACCAAGGACGCGGAGATCTGGGACAGCTATATCGCCATGTACACCAAGGGCATGGATGAAGAGCATGTGGGCCACTGGAAGAATTATTTCGCAAGCTGCATGCAGCCCATTCCTTTCGGCTGGACTTCCATAGCCGGCTACTGGAACTACTGCGATGAGTATTTCAACAAGATCGGCATCCATGACAAAGTGGACAGCGGTGCTTCCAAGGCGGCGGACTTTGCCACCGAGGCCACGGAGAAGGCGAATCTGTACCATGCCCAGGCCATGATCGACTACTTCGGACCCGGCGGCTACAATGTGCTCACCGACGAGGAGATCGCCGAATACGAGCAGCAGATCGCCGACAATTCATAAATCTGCCGGACCGATTACGGCCGACGCTTAGAGATTGCAGGAGGGCGCTCTGCCCTTTGGCATATAGTGTAAAACATTTATCAGGAGGAGTAAGAATATGAAAAAGAAAGTTTTTGCAGCATTGCTTTCTGCCGCCATGGTTATGTCCATGATGACTGCCTGCGGCAATGAGCCCGGCACACCTGTCGACAATTCTACATCCCAGAGCACGGAGGAGAGCAGCGTGGAACCCAGCAGTTCCGAGGAGAGCAGCGCGGAGGAATCCACTGAGGAATCCATCCCGGAGAGTTCTGCAGAGGAACCGGCCGGCGGCCTGGCCGAGGCGGAGCCCCTGCCCGATCCCCTGTATCATTTTGCCATGGACGGCAGCGATGAAGGCATTCTGACCATGATCCAGACCGAGGACAAGGGCAGCAACACCGGCGCGACCTACGGTGTGACGGAGAGTTCCACCTATGTGGATAAAGAAGGCGCGGAGCAGCCTATCGTGGTGCAGTACGCCGAAGGCCCCGTGGGCAAATGTACTTATATCGACGGCAACTTTGGTCTGAAGCTGCCTGTGGAAGCCCTGAACACCAACGAGTATACCATTTCCTTCTGGATGAATGCCGACAGACTTTCCAACTATGGTCCCACCCTGCAGCTTGGCAGTAACATGGGCATGGCGGACACCGATGAAGGGGTTGCCGTAAAGTGGATCAATGTGACCCAGACCGAATGGGGTACCAGCAATGCCAAGATTTTCCCCGTGGTGTGGGACAGAAACTCCGAGACCGGCGTATGGCCCTGGGTGTATGCCGCAGATGATTCCATCCATGGCAAGAAGGAGTGGGTTCTGGTGACTCTGGTAGCCACCGGCGATATCTACAATTTTGCGGATGACGGCCTGGACAGAGTGGCGGCCAAATTCTACCTGAACGGCGAACTGGCATTTGACGCAGCAGAGGGGACTTACGGCGGTCTGGCTCCCGATGTCCTGACTGCGGAGGATAATTTTGAGTGCTTCTTCGGCATTAACTACTGGGACAGCATGTTCAAGGGATTCGTGGACGAGATGTACTTCTTTGACAAGGCTCTCACCGACGGTCAGGTTGCAAGCCTGTACCTGGAGGGCAATCCCAGCGTTGAGTCCGTGGCAGAGGCTCCTGCGGAGGCAGAGAATGAGGCGGAACCCGTGGCCATCGACCACAGCGCAGTGACCACCTCCGGTACCGTGGTGGGCGCTACAGATTGCAGCACCGGCTTCTGGAGTGAATTCTCCGAGGTGGTGGAAGTTCCCTCCGGTGAATCCGTGACGGCGAATTTCGTAAACTATACCGACGGACTGGCCAACTGGCACAATTTTGCGGTGGTACTGCAGAATGTAGCCGAGGTACATTCCGCAGACGCCAACGCCGACTATAAGGAATACGGTGTGGTTCGAGCGGATAACTATGGCTGGGGCTCAGGCTATGACGGTATTGCCACGGCGGAGTGTGATTGGAACTGGGATACCTTCGCCACGGATATGGACGGCGCGAAGGTGGAACTGACCATCACCAACAACGGCGAAACCGCGGATGTGGTGGCGAAGGTTACCTGTGCCGACGGCAAGGAATACAACCAGTCCTACAAAGGCATTGCCGTGGACGGGGATCTGTACTACTGCCTGACTGTGGAGAACGCGTTCCTGGACATCCAGTAATATTTGAACAGTTATAGATATCAATAAAAAAGAGGCTGTCACATTGTGGCGGCCTCCTTCTTTATGTCTGCTGTTATAATTTATTTACCCTTCGCTTTCTTCCTCATAGTAAGCTTTTACTTTAATAGCCTGGTTATAGTCCCCGAAATCTTCTCCAAACAGGGTACATCCCCCCACATTGGCGGTATCTTTCGGAACCTCAAAGCGGAAGCTGATGTAGCTGTTATAGTTCAGATTCAGATCCTGGATGGTCACATCGGAAATTTTATTGTTGCCGTCGATAAAGCATCCCTCGTTGTTGATAATCAGGGTTTTCAGAAGGCCATACTGATTCAGCAGTTCCGGCCACCAGCCGGGGCACAGATAGCCCTTGCGGGCCCCGAAATCCCCGGGACTCACCCACATCCCCAGGGCAACCCCGTTGATGGAGAAATGGATGTCCGAAGGATAATCCTCATTGTATTCGGGGCATTCTGAAGAAATCTCAAAGGAAATCTGTAATTCCGTCAGAGTTTGTCCGGCCTGCAGATGATTGGGCAGATTGTATTCCACATAGCCGCTGCCAAACCAGAGAATGCCGGCCTTAAAACGTTCCGGGAAAGAGAATACCCTGGCATCGTCCAAAGAACCTATGATTTCCTTGTTGGTGGCCAGACCGCAGGTGGGAACGACACTGCAGGTGGTGTAATAGCCCACCTGGATGTCATCGGTATAACAGTGCCGCACATCTTTGATGGGTGCTAAATCTATCATCAGACGGTCGTATCGGGGACGGATGATTTTCATGGTCCCTCTTTTGCCGGAGGTAGTGCGGATTTTTACCAGGCCCGCTTCCTCCAGCTTGCTCACATGCATGGAGATGGCGCCGTTGGTCAGCCCCAGAGCCTCCGCCAGGTCGTTCATGCTCAATTTGTCGTCTTTGTAGATCATTTCCATGATTTTCAGGCGCATGGGGGTGCTCAGGGCCTTGAATACGGCTTCCGCCTCTCCGATTGATTGAAAATACAGCATAGTGTCCTCTTTTCCGCATATCTGAAGCCGGCCTCAAGCCAAACCTCTCCGGTGCTTGTGATTTGGCTTCCATTTCTTTGAGCCATTACTATTTTAATTATAGCATTATGTAAAGTAAAGTCAATGATATACCCGCTTAAAATGGCGCATATTTCTGAAAAATTTGCACTACTTTAGTTAAAAGTAAATATAGACAAAAAGTTTTCATAAAATATGTGAAACTTATTTTGCGGATGTTATTGACATTGTGCGTGATTCATACTACTATTAGAGTTGTTAAGAGAAAAGTATAGTATTTTAGCGCAAGCTAAAACAAAAAGTAAAAAATAAAACAGAAAAGCGAGGTTTATTTTATGGCAAAGTTATACGTAAATCCGAAGCATCAACTGGGTCATATTAATCCCGAGATCCAGGGACATTTCTCCGAGCATCTGGGCAGGTGCATCTATGAGGGGCTGTACGTGGGGGAAAATTCTCAAATTCCCAATACCAACGGTATGCGCAATGATGTGGTGGAGGCGCTGAAAGAGATGCAGATCCCGGTGCTGCGCTGGCCCGGCGGCTGCTTTGCGGACGAGTACCACTGGAAGGATGGTATCGGCCCCAAAGAGACCCGCAAAAAGATGATCAACACCCACTGGGGCGGCGTGGTGGAGGACAACAGCTTCGGAACGCATGAGTTTATGGAACTGTGCCGCCAGTTGGGGTGCAAGACTTATGTCAACGGCAATGTGGGCAGCGGTACGGTGCAGGAGATGAGCGAATGGGTGGAGTACATGACTTTCGAAGGGGTCTCTCCCATGGCCGACCTGCGGGCCCAGAACGGTCATCCCGAGAGCTGGAATGTGGACTACTTCGGCGTGGGCAATGAGAACTGGGGATGCGGCGGCAATATGACGCCGGAATACTACGGCAATCTGTACCGCAGATACCAGACCTATGTGCGCAATTACAAGAAGGGTAAGGAGATCTACAAGATCTGCTGCGGCGCCAATGTGAGCGATTACCATTGGACAGAAGGTGTGCTGAAAACCACCCATGACCATGCGGAGCATTTCCATGGCTTTATGAACGGCCTCTCCCTCCATTATTACACCCATCCCGACGGATGGGAGAACAAGGGCAGCGCCCTGGATTTTGATGAGGAAAAGTATTATAAGACTTTGAGCAAGACTCTGTACATGGAGGAGCTGATCAGACGGCATGGCGCCATCATGGATCAGTATGACCCGAACAAAGCCATCGGTCTGATTGTGGACGAGTGGGGCACCTGGTATGATGTGGAGCCAGGCACCAATCCGGGCTTTCTGTATCAGCAGAACACCATGAGGGACGCCCTGGTGGCCGGCATCAATCTGAACATTTTCAACAAGCACTGCGACCGGGTGAAGATGGCCAATATTGCCCAGCTGGTGAACGTACTGCAGTCCGTGATCCTGACCGAGGGCGAGAAGATGATCAAGACCCCCACTTACCATGTATTCCATATGTACAAGGATCATCAGGATGCGGAACTGCTGGAAAGCTACATGGAGACGCAGGAGATCGGCGGCGAGAACTGCAAGGTTCCCAATCTGCACGAGTCCGTTTCCCTGGGCCGGGACGGCAGAATCCATGTGACCTTGAACAATCTGTCTGTAACGGAGAGTTACGAGATAGACGCAGTGTTTACGGAGACGGAGATCAAGGGTGTGGAGGGTACGATCCTTACCGGAGAGATGCATGCCCACAATACCTTTGAGGATCCGAACGCGGTACATACGGAGAAGTTTGACAAGGTGGAAATAAACGGCCAGGGCCTTAAGTTCACGATTCCCGCCTGCAGTGTGCTGCATCTGGCGGTGGAAATCTGAATCGATTCGTGGGCCCGCAGGGAATATAGATAACTCCAGGAAAGAAAGGGAATTATATGGAGCAGAAGATCAACGGACCAATCACGGAATACAACAAGCCCTTTATTTTACAGAGGGCGGACCCCTTTGTGGGACGGGCGGCGGACGGCAGCTATTATTTCACTGCTTCCGTGCCCGCCTATGACAGGATCATCCTGCGTCATGCGGATACCATAGAGGGCTTGGCTCAGGCGGAGGAGATCACCGTGTGGACCCGCCATGAGAGCGGCCCCATGAGCGAGCATATATGGGCTCCGGAGATTCATTATGTATTCGGCAGGTGGTATATCTATTTTGCCGGGGATGACAGGGATAATCTGTGGACCATCCGTCCCTATGTGCTGGAATGTTCCGGCCAGGATCCCATGAAGGATGCCTGGGTGGAGCGGGGGCAGATGCAGTGCGCGGATGCGGATGAATTTTCTTTCCGCGCCTTCTCCCTGGACGCCACGATTTTTGAGAGCGGTGGGGACAGATATTTTGTCTGGGCGGAGAAAGTCGGCGTGGGCAGACAGATTTCCAATCTGTATATCGCCCGCATGGAATCCGGCGTAAAGCTGGCCACGGTGCAGGTACTTCTGACCACCCCGGACTATGACTGGGAGCGGGTAGGCTTCTGGGTCAACGAGGGACCTGCGGTGGTAAAGCATGACGGCAGAATCTTTCTCACCTATTCCGCCAGCGCCACGGGAGCCTGCTATTGCATGGGCATGCTCAGCGCTGTGGAGGGCACGGATCTCCTGGATCCCAAAAGCTGGGTCAAGGAACGCTGCCCGGTGCTGGCTACGGACGCGGAAAAGGGGATTTACGGTCCCGGCCACAACAGTTTTACCAAAGACGGGGAGGGCAATGATATCTGTGTGTATCATGCCCGCACTTATGAGGAGATTGTGGGGGACTCTCTGGCGGATCCCAACCGCCACGCCATGCTGATGAAGGTGGAGTGGGATGAGGAGGGTAAGCCGGTATTTGCCTATCGGAAACAGGGATAAGTCATATTTCGGTTCTATCCCGGATGAGAATAAGCTGTCAGGCCGCTTCGTGTTAATAAGCGGGCGCCTGGCAGCATTTTTTAAAAAAGGGAAAATTATGCGTGCATTTATCTCTGCGCTCTGTTATGCTGGAATTATATATCAGGCGAGTCAGCGCATGAGAAAAGAAAAACGGAGGATCAGCTATGAAATTCAGCAATGGATGTTGGTTACAGAAGGAAGGCTGCGGGTGCTTCGCGCCCACCGAGGCCTATTTTACCAAAGTGACGGACACGGAGGTGAGTATCTGCGCGCCCACCGGCCATATCAACAGCAAGGGCGCAACACTGGGCGGAATCAATTTGACCGTGAAGATCACTTCCCCCCGGGTGGATGTGCTCCGGGTGCAGACCTGGCATCACCTGGGGGCGGTGGTGCAGGAGCCGGCTTTTGAACTGAATCTGCAGGAATGTCCGCTGGAGGTATCTGAGACGGAGGAAATTATCACTGTAAAGAGCGGGCATTTGTCCCTGGAAATCACTAAAAAACCCTGGTCCATGACCTATAAAAGAGACGGAAAGCTGCTGACCCGCAGCACCGGAAGAGACCTGGCGCTGATGAAGACCGACTGGAAAGGGGAGTATTACGACCGGGGAGACAATGAGGACACTTATATGCGCCAGCAGTTGTCTCTGGGAGTGGGGGAACTGCTCTACGGCACGGGGGAGCATTTCACTCCCTTTGTCAGGAACGGCCAAAGCATCGACATCTGGAACGCGGACGGAGGCACCAGCACCGAGCAGGCATATAAAAATATTCCTTTTTACATATCCAACAAGGGGTACGGAGTGTTGGTGAACCATCCGGAAAAGGTATCCATGGAACTGGGCACGGAGATGGTGACCCGGGCGGAGTTCTCCGTGAAGGGGGGCTATCTGGACTATATGCTGTTTGACGGCCCTTCCATGAAGGAAGTGCTCATGGCTTATACGGATATCACCGGCAAGCCCTCCCTGCCCGCGCCCTGGACCTTTGGACTGTGGCTGTCCACCTCCTTTACCACCAGCTATGACGAAAAGACGGTGATGAGTTTTATCGACGGTATGCTGGAGAGAGGGATCCCTCTGCGCACCTTCCATTTTGACTGCTGCTGGATGAAAGAATTCCACTGGTCAGACTTCCTGTGGGACGAGAGGGTGTTCCCCGACCCGGAGGGAATGCTGAGGCGAATCAAGGACAAGGGTCTGAATATCTGCGTGTGGATCAATTCCTATATCGGCCAGGAATCCTGTCTGTTTGCGGAAGGCATGGAAAAAGGATATTTTATAAAGCGTCCCAACGGCCAGGTTTATCAGTGGGATATGTGGCAGCCGGGCATGGCCATCGTGGATTTCACCAATCCGGAGGCATGGAAATGGTTCCAGGATAAACTGGAAGTATTGCTGGATATGGGCGTGGACTGCTTCAAAACCGATTTTGGCGAGCGGATCCCCACCGAAGCCGTGTATTATGACGGCTCCGACCCTGAGAAAATGCACAATTACTACACCTATCTGTACAATAAATGTGTCTACGAACTGCTGGAGAGAAAGCGGGGGAAGGGAGAGGCAGTATTGTTTGCCCGCTCCGCCACCGTGGGGGGCCAGAAGTTCCCGGTACACTGGGGCGGAGACTGCTGGTCCGATTATGAATCCATGGAGGAGAGTCTGCGGGGAGGCTTAAGTCTGCTTATGAGCGGCTTTGGCTTCTGGGCCCACGACATCGGCGGTTTTGAGCATACTTCCACGCCGGATGTGTACAAGCGGTGGGTGGCGTTCGGCCTTCTGTCCTCCCACAGCCGTCTCCATGGCAGCACCTCCTACAGAGTACCCTGGGTCTATGATGAGGAGGCGGTGGATGTGTGTCGGTTCTTCACCCGGCAGAAAGCCCGGCTGATGCCCTATCTGTATGAGACATCTGTCTATACCAGCCGTACCGGCATCCCCACCATGCGCAGTATGGTGCTGGAGTATACCGCCGACAAAAACTGCAGCTATCTGGATAAACAGTATATGCTGGGCGACAGCCTGCTGGTGGCGCCCATCTTCAATGAGGAAGGCGTGGGCGAGTACTATCTGCCCCAGGGTACATGGACGGATTTCCTCACCGGGGAGGTGCAGGAGGGCGGCAGATGGTACAGCGCCAGGTATGATTATCTGAGCCTGCCCATGATGGTGAAGGAAGGCTCCGTCATTGCTCTGGGTTCCCGGGACGACAGGCCGGATTATGACTATGCCGACGGCGTGGAACTGCGGTTGTATGAACTGCATAATGGCTGCCGCGCGGAGCGGACCGTTTACGGCATGGACAACCGGGCGGAACTGACGATCCGGGCTTCCCGTCATGCGGGAGCCGTCACCCTGGACGTGGAGGCCTCCAAACCTTATACGGTGCGGTTGGTGAATGTACAGGCCGTCTCCGCCGAGGGTGCGGACATCCGTGTGGAGGACAGCGACACTCTGGTGACGCCAAGGGCAGCGCATATGGTGGTGAACTGCTAAAGAGCGTAGATCGGAATTTTTCAGGTTATGGAAATATATACAGGGGGATGCTACGATTATGCGGCATCCCCCTTTGGTCTGTTTTGCAGGGATTAGTCTGTAAGAGTTTTCTGATTTTTATTGACAACCCGCTATTAAAACCATATAATGGTTTCAATGGAAGAAAAATCTTCTCTGTGAAATTCTGTGCCCTGTCTGATCAGGGTGATTGATCGGGAGCAGTGCTGTCTCCCCGATTCCGGCGCTTTCAGCCTTATTTCACACAAATTTTAAAAAGATGGTTGAATACGGCTTCGGGGCGATATTTGTCCGGCGGCGTTATTTTAGCCGGAAAGGGGTATATGGGGAGAAAAGATATTGTGGACAGGCCGTATTTTTCGGACCGTGAGCGGTTTGCGGAACTTGTGAATGCGGCGCTTTATCACGGTGATAAAATCCTTCGCTCAGGGGATCTGGTGCCCCAATGCAGGAAGTATCCCGCCCTGTCCAATGCTTATAGTGAGATGGAGCGGGATATATGGATGATAGACAGGCGGCAGAATATCTGTTATGGCATTGAGATAGAGACGGAATCGGACTACAGGATGCCCCAGCGTGTCATGACGTATGACGCCTGCGAATACGAATACCAGATCAGGGAGATTGACAGGGGGCACAGGGAGCGGGAAAGCTATCAGAACTATCGTGACAGGAAGAGCCGTATGAAAGAAAATGACTTTCTCCTTCCCATGGTGACAGTAGTTCTTTATTTGAAAGAGGGACATTGGGAGGGCGGGAGGAAACTATCCCAGATGTTCCGAATTCCAATGGAATCCGTAAAGCAGCTGGGAGGCAGTCTGCACGACTATGATTTTCCCCTGATAGAAGCGGACTTTGTGGATCCGGAGGACTATCGTACGGATTTAAAGGAATTTTTTCGGGCCATGCAATGCCGCGGGGACAGAACAAAACTGAGGAGACTTCTTCAGACGGAGGAATTTCAGCGTCTTCGTCCGGAGACAGAGCAGGTAATCGCCAGGCATTTGCATATAGGAATGCTGGTTCACAAGATGGAAAAGGAGGGATGGTCCATGTGTAAAGCGTTTGATGATTTGATGAAGGAAGAACGGCGGGAGGGAAGAAAAGAAGGCAAAAGAGTTGGAAAAAGAGAGGGGAAGAAAGAGGGGAAAAGAGAAGAAAAATTCCGAATCATCCGGAAAATGGCAAAGGAAGGATTGGAGGAGGGGTTAATCTGCAGAATCACAGGCTGTACCAAAGAGGAATTGGCGGCGGCAGGCAGATAGAAAGCATTAAAGCAATACCTGCTTTCATGAATTTTCTGTGAAATGGTTTACAATTTTCGGAAAAAAAGGTATGATATTAATTTAGAGCGGCCTGTGCGTCCAATGGCGGGCCATGAGAGGAGAAAACCTATGAAATTCAGCGATATGCCCTATGAACGGGTAGACTTCGAAAAAGTGGGACAAGAACTCTCCGGTCTGATCCGGGAACTGGGAGAGGCAAAGAGCGGCGAGGAGCAGTTTGCCGTGCATCAGCGCTATTATGCGTTGACAGACCATGTGTACACTTTGATGACCATCGGTCATATTCGTCACGATATCAACACAGTGGACGAATTTTATGAAAAAGAGCGCAAATACTACGATGAGATGCAGCCCGTTTTCCAGAACCAGGTGCTGGAATATATGCAAAAGCTGTATGAATCCCCCTACCGGGATTATCTGGAGAGCAAAATCGGCCCGGTAGCCTTTAAAAATATGGAAATAGCCATGAAAGCCTTTGATGAGAGGGTCATTGCCCTGTCTCAGGAGGAGAATGCGCTGACCACGGAATATGACCAGTTGATTGCCAGCGCCAAAATTCCCTTTGACGGCAAGGAATTGAACCTGTCTCTGCTGCGTCCCTATCTGGTGAGCCCGGATCGGGAGATCCGCAGGCAGGCATGGCAGAAAAAGACGGAGTTCTTTTTGGAGAATGCCGAAAAGCTGGATGAGATTTACGATAAGCTGGTGAAGAACCGCACGGCCCAGGCCAAAGCCATGGGCTATGAGAACTATCTGGAACTGGGGTATTACCGCATGGGCCGCAACTGCTACGGGCAGAAGGAAGTGGAGAACTTCCGCAGGCAGATCAAGCAGTATTTTGTTCCCTTTGCGGAAAAGCTGCACCAGCGCCGCAGAAAGCGCCTGGGCCTGGAGAAACTGAGTTATATCGACCAGGCCGTGTATTTCCTCCAGGGCAATCCGGCCCCTGTGGGCACGCCGGAGGAAATTATGGCGGCGGGCCAGAAGATGTACAGGGAACTCTCTGCGGAGACCGGAGAATTCTTTGATTTTATGATGGAGAATCAGCTTTTTGACGTGCTGGGGCGGAAAAACAAGCGGGCAGGCGGCTATATGACCTATATGCAGGATTACCATTCTCCCTTTATCTTTGCCAACTTCAACGGCACCAGCGGCGATGTGGATGTGATTACCCATGAATGCGGGCATGCCTTCCAGGGCTATCTTTCCGGACAGGATCCCATCCGCGAGCATAGCGACATTACCATGGAGACTGCGGAGATCCACTCCATGTCCATGGAATTTATCACGGAGAACTGGATGGACTTGTTCTTTGGCGACAGGAAGCAGGATTATATTGACATGCATCTGGAGGATTCGGCTATCTTTATCCCCTATGGCTGCATGGTGGACGAGTTCCAGCATATTGTCTACGAGAACCCGGATATGACCCCGGCCCAGCGCCATACGGCCTGGCTGCAGCTGGAGGCGGAGTACAGGCCCCATATGGATTATGAGGACAATCCCTTCTTTGGTAAGGGCGGCCTCTGGCAGCAGCAGTTACACATCTACAATGCGCCGTTGTACTATATCGACTACTGCCTGGCCCAGACCTGCGCCCTGCAGTACAAAATCCGGAAGGACAGGGACTTCAGAGAGGCATGGGATTCCTATCTGCGGCTTTGCAAACTGTCGGCCAGCGATTTCTTTACCAATATGATCCCTGCCGTGGGACTGGAGAGTCCGTTTGAGGAAGGCTGTATAGAGCATCTGGTGGAGAGCCTGGAAGCATCGCTCTGAGAATATGGAAAGCAGGAGAAATGCGGAACTTTGAATAGTAGTAGAAAGGAACGGAGAAATGTCTAAGAATAAAGCACAGCAGGAGGCTCCCCAAAAGGAGTCCAGGGTCATGACCAAATATGACCGCAAGATGCAGGCTTATCAGGAACAGGAGAGGAAGGAGAGGGCCCAGAAGCAGCGGGCCAATGTGATCGGCATAGTCGTTGTGCTGGCGGTGGCGGCTCTTGTGCTGTCCTTCCCCATTCGAAACTATCTGGCGGTGAACGGCGCATATATTACCGTGGGCGGCGAGAAAGTGAACAAGGTGGAATTTGATTACAATTACGCCATGGCCCGGACCAATTTCCTTGCGCAGAACAGCTATTATCTGTCCATGATGGGCATGGATACCAGTAATATTGACAACCAGATGTATTCCACGGATCTGACATTCCGCGACTATTTCGAACAACTGGCCGTGGCGAATATCAAGAATACCAAGGCATTGAAGGCGGAGGCCCAGGCAGCAGGCTTCTCCTATGATACGGATCAGGAGTACCGGGAGATGATGGAGGAATTGAAGGAGGGGGCCGGAGGCACTTCCCTGAATAAATACCTGAAGAGCCTGTTTGGCGGCTATGCCACCGAAGCCCGTCTGGAGAAACCCATCCGGGAGGGGATTCTGACCAATGCCTATTATGAACAGGTGGCGGATGCCTCCGCTCCTTCCGAGACGGAAATCAACAGCTATTATGAAGAACATAAGGAAAATTATGATGTGGTGGATTACCATATGATCATTGTGGAGGCGGAGTTGCCTACCCAGGCGCCGGACGGAAGTCCTACCCTGGATGAAGAGGGCAACGAGGTGGCATACCAGCCCACTGAGGAAGAGATTGCCGCTGCCATGGACGAGGCCAAAAAGGCGGCGGATACCAAGGAGGCCACGGTTCTGGCCGAGGGCGAATCCCATGAGGCCCAGAGCCGCAGCGCAACCAATTATCTGCTGAGCGACTGGCTGTTTGACCAGGCCAGGGCCAAGGGGGACACCATCGTGGTGGCGGATACAACCAACCATCGCTATCTGGTGGCGGGCTTTGACCAGAGATACCGGGTGGAGACCCCTACAGTGAATCTCCGGGCCATTATGACGCAGCCTGGGGAAGGTTCCTCTGTCAATGCCCAGAGCATACTGGAGGAGTGGAAAAACGGGCCTGCCACCGAGGAAAGTTTTATCGAACTGTGCAAAAAATATGACGAGAACGGAGCCAAAGAAGGTCTGTACGAGGGCGTGGCCACCGACAGTATGAGCGATGAGATGAACGCCTGGATGGCCGATCCCGCCCGTCAGGCAGGAGACACCGGCGCCTTTACAGAGCCGGAGGGCGCCAACTATGTGCTCTATTATATGGGGCTCAATGATCCGGTATGGAAGATGAGTATCCGTGACTTGCTGCTCAGTCAGGCCATGACGGAATATCTGGAGAGTATCAGCCAGTCCGTGACGCTGGAGGATCCCAAAGGCAACCTGAACTATCTGAAGGTGGAAGCTGCCGCGTCCGAAGCGGCCGCCAGGGAATCAGAGAGCGGGGAGAACCAGGAGGATACCTCGGAGAGCCAGTCCGATTCTTCCGGGGAGGAATCGACGGAAGAATC
>ERZ808054.38-NODE-38-length-172658-cov-20.862830_pt1 | contig 172658 bp, 143 predicted proteins | sample MGYA00380201_ERZ808054 | MGnify/ENA primary metagenome ERZ808054 (study PRJEB31490, sample SAMN06133419) | mouse gut metagenome | isolation source: Z5_2 | host: mice | place: China: Chengdu | collected 2015-05 ...
AGATACGCCAGCAGATATTTTATGTAAACTTGGTGAAAAACATCGAAACCTACATAAAATCAAATGTTATTGCTGAGGCCTTGAAACATCTATACTGGAAACAGAGTTCTTACTTATAAAGTTGTAAAGTGGTGAAATAATAATTATCCTGTATAAAAATATCCTCTTTTGCACGTTTCTACATAAAACAGATTCGAACAGATCATCGTCAATGCGGACACGTATCTTCTGTAAGGAATCTTTACAGTGAAACTGCGCACTATACGGTATTTATAGAAGGCAAATTTTCAGCCGTACCTGTACCGCTGGAAAATAGAACAGCCAGGGCTGCCCACAGCCCCGGCTGTTCTGCTGCAGAATGTTTTGCTGAACGGGGGTTATACAGGCAGCCCCGGCTGCAATAAGTGAAGCGCGGCCATAATTTATCCCCGGATTTTCTTTATTTTTTCCGTTTAATGTCCTGTAAAGATGTAATAAAATAAAAGATAAACGATAGCAGTTATGACTGAGAATGTCATGGCGGAAAGGAACATGGATACGGGTATGCGGATCATAATGGAGAAACTGGAAAACCATCTGAACGATTACCGTCTGAAGAAAAAGCTGCAGATGCTTTATATTTTCTGCGTCCTGTTTCCTCTTGTTGTGACAGACGGGGTGATCTTATATGACCTGATCCGTTTGGAGCGGCAGAGACAGCAGTATGAAATGGAAAATGTGGCGAGCGCCGTGCAGTATAACCTGTCCAATACCGTGGAGCATTCTGCGGCCACGGCTAAGAATATTTATTTGAACCGTTACATAGAAAATTTTCTGAACATGCAGTTTGGATCGGTATTGGATTATGTAATGGGCAGACAGAGATTTATGAAGGACACACTGTTTGAGAGCAGTCTGGGAATGGATAATACAAAGCTGACCATGTATGCTGATAACGAGACGATCGTAAATGGCGGAGAGTTTTCCAGGATCTCGGCAGCCAGAGGAACGGGCTGGTATGAACGGCTGCAGGAAAGCGGCGAAGACATGCTCTTTCTGTTTTATTATGACGACGGGAGGAGTCCGGCAGTTGACGGAAAGAGGAAGCTCCTGTTTCTGCGTAAGATGAATTTTTTTCACAACAGCCCCTGTGAAAAGGTGTTGAAGATCGAGATGGATTACAGCAATATGGTAAGGGACCTGGAGCGGATGCATTACGAGCAGCCGGTCTATATCTGCAGGGACGGAGAGATCCTTCTGTCTAATGAAGGCCACAACAGTGTACTGCAGAATTTTGAAGGCTTTACGGACGTTGACAGGGTCGGTTTTGAGAAAGAGATCACGCTTTACGGAGAAAAACTACAGATTTATGTGCTGAAAACACCCGGCAGTATACTGCCATTCCTGCGGGAGAATATTATATTGATCGGTCCCCTGCTGCTTGTCAACATCATTCTGCCCTGGTTTCTGATGCGGCAGATCGACAGATCTATAACGGTCCGGATAGGGGAGCTCAGCCATGTATTTGAGAGCTTGGGTAAGGATCGCATGACGGAGCTTTCCAGGGTGCGCGGCAAGGATGAGATCGGGAGCCTGATGCTGAATTACAACCGCATGGCGGTCAGGATGAATGATCTGATCCAGACAGTGTATAAGGACAAGCTGAAGGAGCAGGAGATGGACATAGCCAGGCAGAGTGCGGAACTTCTTGCCCTGCGCAGTCAGATTAATCCGCATTTTCTTTTCAACGCGCTGGAGAGTATCCGTATGCACAGTATTTTGAAAGGAGAATATGAGACCGCGGATATGGTGGAAAAGCTTGCCGTCATGGAGCGGCAGAACGTAGACTGGGGCGTTGACGATGTGGAGATCGGGAAGGAGATGGAATTTGTTGAAGCCTACCTGGGACTTCAGAAATACCGTTTTGGGGACAGACTTTCTTATGAGCTGAGTGTGGCGCCGGATTGTGCGGCAGTAAGGATACCGAAACTTACACTGGTGACGTTTGTAGAGAACGCCTGTGTCCATGGAATTGAAAGCAAGACCGCTCCAGGCTGGATCTTTGTCCGCATTTACAAAGAGAACGGAATACTTTGTATAGAAGTGGAGGATACGGGGGATGGCATGGAAGAAGACGCGCTGGCGGATATTCTGGATAAAATGCGTAACGCAAGTATTGACAGACTGCGGGAGAAGGGGCGTGTGGGCATTTTGAATGCCTGTCTGCGTTTGAAAATGATGCCTGCCTGCAAAGCAGATTTTCATATAGAGAGTGAAAAAGGAACAGGGACTATGATTCAGATCAGGATATCGCCGGAGATGCTTTCGGAACCGGGGGGGGGTGAAAATGGACATGCTTAAGGTGTTACTTATTGACGATGAACCGTTCATTGTGCAGGGATTGGCAGTCCTGATCGATTGGAGCCGGGAAGGATTCGAGATTGCGGCCACAGCCGCTAATGGCAGGGAGGCGTTGGAGTATCTGCAGGATCATAAGGTAGACTTGATCATAGCGGATATCAAGATGCCTGTCATGGGCGGGCTGGAACTGCTGGATGTGATACGCTCCGAGAAGGTTTCGGAGGCTTATTTCGTGATTTTGAGCGGTTACAGCGACTTTGCTTTTGCCAGACAGGCAATCCAGCAGAACTGTATGGACTATGTACTGAAGCCGGTGGAGAGAGAGGAACTGACTGCTATCCTGCGCAAGGTAGCACAGCGGTCCGCCGTAGACCGGATGGACGAACAGAACCAGAAGAAGATGGAACGGGCCTATCTGGAAAGGAATGTTTTGGCGGTGCTGTTTGGAAAGCATGACGCACAGAATCTGGAGTATGTGAAGCGGCATATGCATCTTTCCGAAGGCGTTCGCTATATCAATATCGAGCCGGATGGTTTAAAGGATGTTCAGGAACGGGAGGATGGGGAACTGCGGCAGCTGCAGAGACGGCTCTGCCAGGCATGCATGGACTGGCTCAAAGAGGATGAAACCCATTGCATTTTCGACGTTTCGCAGGATCAAAAGAGTTATGATATCGGCTTTTTATACTGCGACTATATGGCGCAGAGACACGGATGTGATGAAAAGGAATATCTGCAGGCTTTTCGCAGGAATCTGGAGAAGGCGCTACAGCATCCGGTACGGATGCTTGCGGGTAAGAAGGTCAGCGATATCTCTGCGGCGGCAAAATCCTACAGTTCAGCCTGTGTGTTGAAATCGCTGGAGGCCTTTCGGGAGAAGAAAACGCTTTATTTCTATGAGGAGGAGGTGCAGGTCAGTCAAGGCGGAATTGTGTTGTGCAAACAGAGGCTGGATTCGCTGATCGCCTCGATCGAACAGAATAATAAGATACAGATCCGGGAAAATACAGAGCGGTTCTATGAAGAAATGAAGCAGATGGGTGTGGCAGGCAAAACAGTTAATCTTAATATCAATTATCTGTTGTTTCAGTTGATCCATCTGGCCACGGAACAGGACAACAGTGTGGATCAAAAGGAGATCCTGCATTTTATCAGTGAAAGCGCGTTCGAGGAAGGGATTCTGCGGGGGAGCAATATTCACCTTGCGCGGTTTGCCGGCGAGTATGCGGAATATCTTATGCAGCTGCGGAAAAATGTCTCCAGGGGTGTGCTGGCACAGATCGAAAGGGAAGTAAGGGAAAATTATGCCCAGAACCTGACACTCAAGGACCTCTCAGGAAAGTATTATGTGAACAGCGCTTATTTGGGACAGATTTTTCGAAAAAAGTACGGGCAGTCCTTTAAGGATTATCTGAACGGTTACAGGATTGAACAGGCTTCCCTTCGGCTGCTGCGGACGGATGACAAGGTGTATGAGATCGCACAGGATGTGGGGTATAAGGATCTGGATTACTTCATCAACCGCTTTATCGCGGTAAAGGGCTGTACGCCTGCGAAATTCCGACGGGAGGCGCGGGAGTAGGCAGATCGGATAACAGAGCGGAACAGACGGAGCAGGTATAGGTGTGCATTGTGATCTATCTATACTTTGCCCCGTCTTTTCATATTCTTTCTCCGGTTGTGGTTAGTATTCTCTGTAGATAAAATATTGTTAACAAATAAAACATCCGGTTGTGCGGATGAAAAAAATGGAGAAAGGGAGGGGATATTGTGAAAGCGAAAAAGCTGGCAGCATTATTACTCACAGCCGCAGTGGCGGCGGGGACTCTGGCCGGATGCGGCGGAGACAGTACACAGGCGGATTCTAACGACGTCACAGGCGTGGAGGGAACCGGAGGAGACAGTGCGGGAAGCAGCGGTGAGATGAAGCATTTTACGGCATTCTTTGCGGTACCGGGATCGGAGATCAACGATGATAACGAGATCATGCTGAAGATCGGTGAACTGACAGGAGCAATCTGTAAGGAGACATGGCTTACCGGACAGACGGCACAGGAGGCGGTTGGCACCTTGATCGCGGGCGGCGAGTATCCTGATTTCATTGACGGCGGCGACGGAACAGCACAGCTGTACGAGGCAGGGGCGTTGATTCCGCTGGACGATTATATCGATCAGTATCCGAACATCAAAGAATATCTGACGGAGGAGGAATGGGATAAGCTCCGGCAGGATGACGGACATATCTACTGGATTCAGCAGTTCGGCAATATTTACGGAGAAGAAAAGGCAACGACACATAATGACGAAGCTTTCTGGATTCAGACGCGCGTATTGGAGTGGGCAGGCTATCCTGAGGTACATACCATGGATCAGTATTTTGACCTGATCGAATCCTATCAGGAAGCAAATCCCACCATGGAGGACGGCATGGAGAACATTCCCTATACAATCCTCTGTGATGACTGGCGTTATTTCTGTCTGGAGAATGCGCCGCAGTTTTTGGATGGTTATCCGAATGACGGTTCGGTGATCGTGGATCCTGAGACGCTCAAGGTGATTGACTATAATACCACAACGACGGCGAAGCGTTATTTTCAGAAGTTGAATGAGGAATACCAGAAAGGTATCGTAGATCCGGAGTCTTTCACACAGACTTATGATGAATACATTGCGAAGCTGTCTACAGGCCGCGTGCTTGGCATGATCGATCAGTGGTGGGACTTTGCCTACAACGTGAACGACGCGTTAAAGCAGCAGGGTCTGGATAAGCAGGGCTGTAATTATGTGCCGCTTCCCATCACCATAGAGGAGGGAATCAAGAATCAGTGGCACAATTCCGGCGGCGTGCTGAATGTATCGAGCGGCCTGGCTATTACGACGAGCTGTGAGGATGTAGAAGGGGCGCTGGCTTTTGTGGACGCGCTGCTGGATCAGGAAGTACATGATCTGCGCTATTGGGGCATTGAAGGCGTTGACTATGAAGTGGATGAGAACGGAGAGTTTTATAAGACGGAGGAAATGCGCACGAATGCATCCGACACGGCTTACAAAGCATCCCATATGTGTAGTTACTCTTATTTTCCGAATTATTCCGGAACAAGCCGTGACAATATTAATGCAATGTCGCCGCAGTTCCAGCCAAAAGAATTTTATGATGCATTGAGCGAGGATGTGCAGAAATGCTTTGAGGCATACGGGGCGGAGACATACGTGGACATGCTGGGCACAAGCGAAGCGCCCGGGGCGTGGTATCCCATGTATTCATTTTCGGGCAACATGACGACGGCGACCGAGGGCGGCATGGCCTGGGCAAAGATGGGCGAGATCAAACATGAATACCTGCCAAAGGTGGTAATGGCTTCTGATTTCGAAAGCGCATGGGAAGAGTATATGGGTGTCTATGAAGGCTGCAATCCGCAGGCATTCCTGGATGAGATGCAGGAGGAACTGGACCGCAGAATGGAAGCGGCTGAAAAATATAAATAAACATTCCGTGAAAACAGGCAGATGTCAGAGTAGTCTGGCCTGTCTGTTTTCCATATCAGGCACAGGCACTGCAGGCACAGCCGGGAACGCCCGCCAGGAGTATGGGGCTGCGGGGGAAGCAGCCGGCAGTACTGCAGCGCCGGCCGGAAAGTGAGAATGGAGGTAGAGATGGCTTCTATGGCAAAAAGAAAACAAAAAAATAAAGAACCCAAAATCGAGATCACATGGAAAGAGATCAAACGGCAGAAAGTGTTGCTGATCTGGTCGGCGGCCATAGTATTGTATGGCATTATATTCTATTATCTGCCGTTGGGCGGCTGGATCATGGCATTCCAGAATTACAGGCCGAAGGACGGTCTGTTCCATTCACAGTTTGTAGGACTTGCAAAATTCCAGCAGTTGTTTTCGGACGCAACCTTTTTGCGCGTGATCCGTAATACGCTGTCGATGGGCGTGATCAATCTGGTAGTGACTTTCGTGATGGCGATTGTCTTCGCGATCCTGTTAAACGAGATAAAATCCAACGGCGGAAAGAAGGTCGTGCAGACCATATCCTATTTACCGCACTTCCTTTCCTGGATTATTGTGACCGGTATTCTGCATGATGCACTTTCCGGAACGGGGATCGTAAATGAACTGTTATTAAAATTCGGTATTCTGGATCAGCCGCTGAACTTCTTTGCTCATCCGAAATATTTCTGGCCGATCGTGGCGTTTGCCAATGTATGGAAAGAAACCGGATGGAATGCGATCATTTATCTGTCGGCGATCACGGCGATCGATCCGTCGCTCTATGAGGCGGCGAGCATGGACGGCGCGGGAAGATGGGCTAAGATCCGCTATGTTACCCTTCCGGGTATCAAGCCGACGATCATCATACTGCTCCTGATGAATGTGGGAAATGTATTAAATGCCGGATTTGAGATCCAGTACCTGTTAGGAAACGGACTGGTACAGAGTGTTTCGCAGACTATTGACATATATGTATTGAAATGGGGAATCAGCCAGAATGACTTTGCCATCGGTACTGCGGCAGGTATTTTTAAGAGTCTGGTCAGCATTGTCCTGATCGTCATTGCAAATATGATCGCAAAGAGAAGCGGTGAAGAAAGACTGTTCTAAAGTCGGAAAGGCATGGTATCGGTATGGGTCAAAAAGAAATGAAGAGACGAAAATCCTCGTTTGGGGATAAAATATTCACAGTGTGTAATGTGCTGTTTATGATTGCATTTGTGGTCATAACGCTTTATCCGGTTCTGAATACACTGGCTATTTCACTGAATGACGGAACGGATGCTCTTCGGGGCGGAATCTATCTGTTCCCGCGGAAATTTACAATGAAGAATTATATGACTGTTCTGGAGAAAGATAATCTGGTCACAGGTGCCTACATCACCGTGGCGAGGACGGTGGTCGGAACGGTATTGTCACTGGTGACCAATGCAATCCTGGCGTACATAGTCAGTCGAAAAAGATTTCTGTTCAAACAACAGCTCTCGTTGTTTTGGGTAGTCACCATGTATGTGAACGGCGGCATGATCCCTACATTCCTGCTGTTTAAGGGACTGCATCTGACGAACAGTTTCTGGGTGTATGTAATTCCCGGTATGATCAGCGCTTTTAATATGCTGGTCATCCGAACCTATATGAACGGCATACCGGACAGCCTGGAAGAATCCGCGCAGCTGGACGGTGCCGGTTATATGACGATCTTCTGGAAGATCATCTCGCCTCTGTGTAAACCGGTATATGCGACGGTGGCGTTGTTTGTTGCGGTGGGGCAGTGGAATTCATGGTTTGACGCCATGTTGTATAACCGCATGAGCAGTGAATATACTACTTTGCAGTATGAGTTGATGAAACTGCTTTCCTCTGTGACCAATCAGGGAAACAGCGCGGAGGCGATGAAGAATGCGGCAGGCACGGTAACGCCAACCTCAGTGCGGGCCGCAGCTACGATCCTGACGATGCTGCCCATTGTCTGTCTGTATCCGTTCCTGCAGCGTTATTTTGTGACGGGACTGACGATTGGCGGTGTGAAAGAATAAAAGCGGCTGACACAGGATGTGCCGGTACAGGTATGCAGGGTGCAGCTGTCTGTAAAGAAACTCTAAGACTGTAGAGAACACGGTCTTAGAGTTTCTTAATGACTTTTTATTCAACCTTTGGCAGCCTGCTGCGGTAGAGCGCCAGTTCTTCTTCGGTAGGGATGTAGTCATCCATCTTCCCGTCGTGGAATTTCTCATAGGCCATCATATCGAAATAGCCCGTACCGGTGAGGCCGAAGACGATGGTCTTCTCTTCTCCGGTTTCCTTGCACCGGACTGCTTCGTCAATGGCGACGCGGATCGCGTGGGAGCTTTCCGGCGCGGGCAGGATGCCTTCTACTTTTGCGAAGTACTCCGCGGCTTCAAATACTTCCGTCTGCTTGACGCTGACTGCTTCCATCAGGCCCTGATGATAGAGCTCGGACAGGGTGGAACTCATGCCGTGATAGCGCAGGCCGCCGGCATGGTTGGCGGAGGGGATAAAGTCGCTGCCCAGCGTGTACATTTTGGCAAGGGGGCAGACCATACCGGTATCGCAGAAATCGTAGGCGTATACGCCGCGGGTAAGGCTGGGGCAGGAAGCGGGTTCGACGGCGATGATCCGATAGTCGGCCTCGCCGCGGAGCTTTTCTCCCATAAACGGTGCGATCAGACCGCCCAGATTGGATCCGCCGCCGGCACAGCCGATGATGATGTCGGGTTTTACGCCGTATTTATCCAAGGCGGTTTTGGTTTCTAAGCCTATGATGGACTGGTGGAGAAGCACCTGGTTGAGCACGCTGCCCAGCACGTAACGGTAACCGTCACTGGATACCGCCGTCTCCACCGCCTCGGAAATAGCGCAGCCGAGGCTCCCCGTAGTGCCCGGATGTTCGGCCAGGATATTTCGGCCGACTTCGGTTTCCATGGAAGGCGACGGCGTTACCGACGCACCGTAGGTGCGCATCACTTCCCGGCGGAAAGGCTTCTGCTCGTAGGAGCATTTCACCATGTAGACCTTGCAGTCGAGGCCCAGATAGGAACACGCCATGGAAAGCGCCGTGCCCCATTGACCGGCTCCGGTTTCGGTGGTCACACCGTTAAGGCCCTGTTTCTTTGCGTAATAGGCCTGGGCGATGGCGGAATTTAATTTATGGCTGCCGCTGGTGTTGTTACCCTCGAACTTGTAATAGATCTTTGCGGGTGTGCCGAGCTTTTTCTCCAGACAGTAGGCGCGGACAAGCGGCGCCGGACGGTACATCTTATAGAAATCGCGGATTTCCTCCGGAATCTCGAAGTACGGCGTATCATTATCCAGCTCCTGCGCCACCAGCTCCTCGCAGAAAACGCCGGAGAGCTCTGCCGCCGTCATAGGCTTGTGGGTGGCGGGATTTAAGAGCGGCGCCGGTTTCTGTTGCATATCGGCGCGCAGGTTATACCATGCCCTGGGCATTTCGTTTTCGGTGAGATAGATTTTGTAAGGGATTTTTTCGTTGTTCATGGCAGTTGCCTCCTTGTGAAATTTGTGATTTTGTAACAAAAGTGCATTTCTGCCAAACAAAAACGCCCCTGACAGAAATAGACTTTCTGTCAAGGACGAATAGATACAATAATTGTAGACACTATCCGCGGTGCCACCTTGATTCACGGTATGACCCGTGCGCTTAGCAGGATACCAACATATCCCCGGCATATTACGCTTGCCTGCAGCGTCGCAGAATACTCTGTGTTAAAGATCACATTTGACTGCGCCCTCAGCGGTCCATTTGACAACTTGTTTCTTACCTGCTTCTCAGCATCGCAGGTTCTCTGTAAAGGCATGATTGCCGTTATCTCCGCTTCAACGGTTTGCTGTATGAAATTTTTATATACTATAGCACCATTGTATGTGCGTGTCAATAGTTTTGTTATTTTTCCTCCATACGATACTGTTTAGGAGTGATGCCCACGCTCTTTTTGAATTGTCTCTGAAAATAAGAGGGTGTGGAAAACCCGGTTCTGTATCCGATCTCCTGTAAGGAATAATCTGTTGTGGACAGCATAACCTTCGCAGCTTTCAGTCGCTCTTTGAGAATAAAGCTTGTGAGAGATTCCCCGGTCTTTTTGCTGAATATAGCAGAGATATAATCCGGATTCATGTGAACGAATTCGGCGATCAACTGGCGGTTCAGATCGGGAGAAGAGAGGTTTTTGCGTACACAATCCTGAATGATTTCAATTGTGGATTCCGGCTGTTCTTCTTCCGGATTGATCTGAAATAATTCCGGATATACATTTCTTCGCTTGCTTTCTTTTACAGCTTTTGCCAGGGTGCTCTCCAGATGGTGAATATCCACCGGTTTGGTGAGATAGTTCTGGACGTGCAGCTCAATAGCAGAATGCGCATAGTCAAATCGTTCGTGACCGGTCAGCAGCAGGACTACAGGATTCAGATTCTTCTCATGCAGCCAGCGGATGAAATCAAATCCGTTTTCTTTGGGCATCTCGATATCTGTCAGAACGATATTCATGTCAGGATGCTGTTCCATCACGTGTTTTGCCTCCGGTACGCTGTGTGCCGTATACTGTTCACTGATGCCCAGCTTGTCCCAGTCGGTATTGAGCCGGATGTCTTCAACAATATAGAATTCGTCGTCTATGATCAGTATTTTCATAACTGTTTTCCTCGTATCATAAGTGTATAGTTTTCAAAATAAAATGAGCGGTATGAACAGGATCTTAAGAGTCCTGGTAGGAAATATAGGGAAGAATAATGTCAACCTGGGCTCCGCCTCCATGCGGGAGATTGGAAAAGAGGATGCTGGTGTGGGAATCATCATAGGCCAAAAGGATCCTCTTTTTGATATTATAGAGTCCGATTCTGGAGCCGTCTGCAATTTCCTCCACGGTAGGAGCCGGGTTGTTCAAATCCGCCAGCATCTGCTCCGGAAAACCGCTTCCGGTGTCCGTATGTCTAATGTGCACATAGACCTGCCCGCTTTCACTCTGCTCCTCAAAGGCGGTGACGGTGAGACTCAGCTTATCGCTGGTGCTTAAATTATGCTTAATGGAATTCTCGCTCAACATCAAAACCAGGCTGGGAAAGACGGCCGCATTATCACATAACCCCTGTATATTAATTTGATAGAGCAGACTGTCAGGGTAACGGTAACTGTTCAGATCATAATAATTGCGCACGAAATGCATCTCTTCCGCCAGACTGACAAAGGGCTTGGTGGAAAGAGTGTAGCGCAGGTGCTCTGCCAGAGTGGATATCATGGACTTTAAAACAATACGGCTCACAGAGGTGCCCGCCATGGAGGAGATAACGCTCAGGCAATTGATCAGAAAATGGGGCGATACCTGATTGCGCAGGCTCAGGAGTTCGTACTCTTTTTTCAGAAGCTGTTCCCGGAGTACTTGGTTCTCCAGGGAATCGATGTGCTCCAGAAGACGAATGACTTCCTCATGAATTTCCCGTACTTCCTTACAGCGGCTGACTTCCTGGAGATTAAGCGCCTCAAGCTGAGGACTTTCCTTCACCGTTTCCGAGATCCTGTACAGCTCACGGATCGGCAGACGCAGTCTGGTGCTGAACAGGATAAAGGTGGAGAGAAAGCAAAGGGTGAGGATGACGATGAATACACCCTGCAGTTTAAATCGAAGCTCCAGCGTCTGCTGCAGATGGGAATAGGGCATCAGGATCAGCAGATCCGATTGGCAGAAGGAGGGCCTGATCTCAAATTTCAGATATTTACTGCCGGAGTAGGTTACAACCTGTGTGTTTTTGCCAAGAAGCAGTTGTAACTCGTTGGAATCCACAGCCTGATTGACAACGGGAAGCTCTGTTTCCGGCGCGTTGAGGAAGGCGCAAAGCGTATCTTTGGAAGTGGATTCTTCCAGATCATGCATGATTGTATCCACATTGACCCATGCGCCGCCGATGGTATTGTTGTAGGCAAACATACGCACAAGACAATAGCTGCCATCAATTTCACAGAAAGCAAAAGAACTCTTCTGCGAAGTGAGTTCTCTGGAAAAGGCGGCAAAGTCCACCGATCGCAGAAAGGTTTTGAAATAGGTGGAAAAGGAGGTATTGGGGTCTCTTGACTCGGAAATAAAACGGTCATTGCGCTCGCTGTAGAAAAACAATCCGTCCACTGTCGAATAGCACAGCAAATAAGAACTCAGTGTTCTCTGAAGACGGGATTCGCAGGCGGAAATCGTCATCATATGATCCGAAGTGGATAACTGAGACAGATCAGGGTTGTTGTAAAGGGTTGACAGAACGGAACGATTGGCGATTTCCAGATCATTTTTAGTCTCAGTTAGGCAATAATCTATCGTTCGGTAGTAGCTGTCATAAAGATTGGAGCGCATATTATGGTTCAGGAACAGAAAAAGGATCAAAAAGGAAATCAAAAAAAGGCCATATATCACCAAAACAATTTTGATCAGCTGAGAAAAAAGCGAGTACTCGCGTTTGTGAAAAAGCATGAATACCTCCATCTGTCAGAAAATGTCTATGTATGATAGTAATCTTAGTGAAAAGGAAAAGCAATCGAGAAATCAGAAATTGTAAGAATTTTGAAATATTCACTCAAATATGTACATAGTTTTTCCGGGGGCATCTTCCTATAATGAACAAAAGCCTACTTCGAAGAAGGGAAGAGAGAAGAACGGCTTAGAGCATTTTCATGGGAAATGCCGTGTGAACGGCAGAAAGGGAGAGGTAGCTATAGATCATGAAAACCTGGAAAGAGAGAGTAAAATCGGATTACAGTGAGATTCGCGGCGTACACCATGGCCCGAGAGAGGGGGCTTCCATGGAGCAGCTGGACCGGGAATTGGGATATGCGCAAAGACTGCGGATTAATTCCGTCCGAATCTTTATCCAAGAGACGGAGTGGCACAAGGATCCGGAGGCGCTGGAGAAGAAAATACTGGATTATACCAGACTGTGTGCCGCTCATGGGATCAGCATTATGCCTATTTTTTCAAGCGGTAATCAGATCCGCACGTATGAGCTTCTGACGCAGGAGGAATGGGAGAAGAAGAGGGCCTTTTTGACGGCCATGATCCGTTTGCTTAAGAAGGAACCCAACCTGTTGATGTGGGACGTTTATAATGAGCCGTTCTGCAACGATTATCTGAGAAATTGTCCCGAGGAGGAATATGAATCCCGCTATAAGAAGATTGAGCATGATCTGAGACTCCAATGCCGGATGGTGCGCGAATTAGATGACGATACGCCCATCACCGTGGGTCATGAGTTGAAAGAGCATCTGGAATCCACGGCAGATCTGGTTGATGTGATCGCTTTCCACGATTACCTGACCACCAGAAAGGATATCAGGGAAGTATATGAGTATGCGGGAAAGATTGCGAAGGAACAGGGCGGCAAGCCGGTCATCAACAATGAAATGGGCTGTATTGGGCGTGCGAACCCCTATGATGTGGAGCTGCAGTTCTGTGAAGAGTTTCACTATGGATATTATATCTTCAATCTGGTGATCGAGGGCTTCTGGGCGCCTCTTCACGGAATCGTATATCCGGATGGAACGGTGCGAGATCCTTCTATTGTAGCAGCCATGTTTGGTTTCTATAGGAACAGAGGCGCAGACAGGGTGATTCCGCAGGGGAATCGTGAAGAATATGCCGCAGTGGCAGTGGAACGGGTAAAGAAGGCGCTTTCCGTGGACAAGCAGAGTCTGTTTACCAGATTTGAAGCCACTACAGATGAGATTCTGGAGGCCGCAGAGGTATGTGTGAATATTCTGGAGTGTTGTGAGATCGCCCCGATGGACAATCTGTTGTCGGCTCAGCTGTTTGCGTTACGAGATATTCCGGAGGAGAAGCGTGACCGTGCACAGATCAGAAGATTTGCCTATGAGGTTTCCAGGAAACTCCAGGAGTACTATTGTCTGTATTGATGTGTCTACAAGGATCCCTCTGCAGTATTTTGTATAAATGTGCTTCGGAATGGGGGAAAAGATGTCAAAATAATGCAATAACAGCTAAGATGTGTGAATATTTTTTTGACATTGAAACAGCTATAATTATAACACAATAAAGAGAAGAAAATATCGGCCGATAAGAACTTCTTCCGTTATTGAATGAACAACTTTGAATAAACAAATGAAGGAGGAAATGTTAATGAAAAAGATTCTTGCACTTATGATGTGTGTTGCTCTTGCGGCAGGAACTCTTGCCGGATGCGGAGGAGGACAGGATGAAAACATTGGCGGTGATGCTGCTGACAATACGAAAGATGAGGGAGCAGACGCTGAGGCCGCTGGTGATGAAGCGGCTGCCGGAGAGGCGGCAAGTGATCTGATCACAGACTTTGGCGGAGAGACGATCGTTGTTGCATTGTACTGCAACGATGATTCCGTACCTGGAAAAGACAGAGTATTTGGTAAGATCAAAGAATATTATCTGGACACTTACAATATCAATGTTGAGTTTGTAACGTCTCTTATGGGCGATTATACACAGAGCGTGAATATGATGCTTTCCTCAGGGGAGCAGGTGGATATTTTCAGCTCAGGCGTTATGAACTTCTCGAATACGGTAGCGAACGAGAGTACTTATGATCTGAATGAGGGAAATCTACTCAATAATTACGGTAAGGATATTGTGGAACTGATCGATCCGGAGTTCTTAAAGGGCTGTGTTGTAAATGGCACTCTGTATGGGATTCCCTGTATGCGTGATCTGGCAAGCGGTATGTGGTGCGTCGTAGTCGATAAAGAGTATATGGATGGTATAGACTATGATTATTCCCAGATCAACATGGAAGAAGTCAATCCTGCGACTGCGGAGGATATGACGGAGTTGTTTACGCAGCTTCACGAAGCATATCCTGATGTGAATGTAGTGTATCCTTGGGATTACGGGTATCTTGGACAGAAGCTTGCCTATGATGCTATTGGCGGAGACGTGTTTGGCGTGCTGCTTGATCCTTCCAACAGTCTTGAAGTGTCCAATCTGTTTACCAGCGATATGTTCAAGGAATATTGTCAGCTGATGTATGAGTGGCAGCAGGCAGGATTTATGTCGAAGGATGCCGCCACCGAGACACAGAACGGCGGCGCACAGGTTATTGCAGGCACTCTGATCGCTGATACGACAGCCGGAAAGCCTGGTATTGTACGCCAGAAGGAAGCGGAACGTGGCGGACGGGATTCCGTTGTATTCCAGCTGGGGCCTGACTTTGTGGCAAGCAGCGCGCCTGTTGGCGCTGCTTGGAGCATCAATTCCACGACAGAAGCTCCTGAGGCCGCGATGACGGTTCTGAACGATCTGTATACCAGTCCCGTAGTGACCAACCTGCTTTTGTGGGGTGAAGAAGGTGTGGATTATGTTCTTACGGAGTCCGGTCATTGTACTTTCCCTGAGGGAGTGACCGAGCAGACAGTAGAGTATTACAATCTGGTGTGGGCTTGGATGATGCCTTGTGAATATCCTACCTATGTACGTGAAGGGGATGACATCGACCTTTGGGAGAAGACGATAGATTTCAACAACAATGCCATGAAGTCCAAGGCGCTTGGCTTCAGCTTTGACTCTTCGGAAGTCAGTGCAGAGTATACGGCGTTGACCAATGTATGGGAAGAATACGGCAACAGCCTTGTATTCGGTCTGATCGAGCCGGAGGCAGGTATTGCCGAACTCAATGAGAGACTGGAGGCTGCAGGACTTCAAGCTTATATAGATGCGAAGAAAGAAGCTTTGGAGGCATGGGCAGCCGCGAACGGTGTCGAGTAGGAAACGATTGATCGTGCATGAGTCCGTCCTGGACGGATGTATCTGAAAACGGGAAAAAGGAATGGAAATCTCAGATTCCGGTTCCTTTTTCTCTTGTATAAGAAAGGCTGGCATACTGTGAAAAATAAATTTTTCACAGGCAAATTTGTGCTTGCGCTCAAATTCGCGTGTTGAGCAAGAATGGAGATTTCTATGAAACAGACAGCAAAAGTAAAGAAGGATTCCAAGAAGACCTTAAGACTTGTCAAACGGTTTATTCCCGTATATCTTATGGCTCTTCCGGGAGTTATCTATCTGTTTATCAATAATTATATGCCGCTTCCGGGCCTGGTGCTGGCATTTAAAAAGTATTCCACGAAAAAGGGAATTTGGGGTTCGCCATGGGTGGGACTCAAAAATTTCAAATATTTGTTCCGGACACAGGATGCCTGGATCATTACAAGAAATACACTGGGTTATAATATTTTGTTTATCATCGTTAATGTGATCATGGCAGTTTCGATCGCCATCATCCTGTCCGAGCTTACCACAAGATGGAAGAAGGTTTATCAGTCCACCATCCTGTTGCCTCATTTTTTGTCTACGGTGATTATCAGTTATCTGGTGTTTGCTTTCCTGAGTTCGGAAAACGGATTTTTGAATAACAGTATTTTTCCTTTATTTGGCAAGGAACCGATTCCCTGGTATACGGAACCGAAATATTGGCCTTTTATACTGGTATTCGTACAGACCTGGAGAGGCGTGGGCTATAACTGTATCGTGTATTTGTCCACGATCCTGGGATTCGACAGGGAAATCTATGAGGCATCTGCCATTGACGGTGCATCGAAATGGCAGCAGATCAGAAAGATCACTCTGCCGCTTCTAAGACCTACGATCATCATGCTGGTGCTGTTGTCCGTCGGACGTATCTTCTATTCGGATTTCGGTCTGTTCTATCAGGTGCCTCAGCAGAGCGGTGTATTGATGAATGTGACGCAGACCATAGATACATATGTATACAGAGGACTGCTGGAGAGAAATGATATGCCTATGGCTACGGCAGCGGGTGTTTACCAGTCACTGATTGGATTTATCCTTGTAATGTCTGCGAACCTGATCGTTCGCAAGATAGATCCGGACAGCGCATTATTTTAGGAAGGGAGACGGAATTATGAAGTCAAAAGACGAAAAACGCTTTCAATTTATGGGTAATGTTGTTATGATAATCATGACAATATTAGCGGTGGCTCCCCTGCTCCTGGTGATCATCTCTTCCTTTACAGACAATAACACATTGATTCGGAACGGTTACAGTTATTTTCCTGAAAAGTTCAGTTTGGATGCATATCATTATATTTTTGTAGAGAATCCGCAGGTTTTGAAGGCATATCTCGTATCCTTCCGTCTTACGGCTGTGGGAACGGTTCTTTCGCTGTCTGTCACAACACTGCTTGCCTATGCAATTTCCAAGAAAGAACTTCCGGCAAGAGGCGTTCTTACTTTCTACGTTTTCTTTACTATGCTGTTTAACGGTGGATTGGTTCCGACCTATATCAATTACGTGAATATTTTCCACATTAAGGATACTTTCTGGGGGCTGTTGCTGCCGGGTCTGGTGACGAACGGATTTAACGTTCTGCTCATGAAATCTTATTTCACATCCAGTATTCCGGATGAGATCGTTGAAGCGGCGTATATTGACGGGGCATCTGAGACGCAGACGTTTCTTAAGGTAGTCGTTCCGCTTGCCAAGCCTATTATCGCTACCATTGGGCTGTTTGCCGGAATTGCTTACTGGAATGACTGGAATAACGGATATGTTTATCTGAACAGAAGACAGGATCTGTATTCGATACAAAATCTTCTGAACAGGATCGTGCAGAATATTCAATATCTGCTCCAGTCCGGAGATTCCAATGCGGCGGCTCTGCTGGCGAATCTGCCTACGGTCTCGGTGCGTATGGCGATGGCGATCGCAGGCGTGCTGCCGGTACTGGTGATCTATCCATTCGTGCAGAATAACTTTGTAAAGGGTATCACGCTGGGCGGCGTGAAGGGCTGACAGGAGTTAAAAGGGGTGTAGATGGAGATAAGGTTGAATAAAACGCTTCGGCATGGAGGTAAAAATGAAAAAAACAGTTGATTACAGGAACCTGCGAGGGTTCAATTACACACAGCCTGATGCCGTGAATGACAGGGATTTCTGGTCTCATTATCATCATGACGTTGTGGACAGGGATATGGGGTATGCCAGGAGACTGCACCTGAACAGCGCGCGGATTTTCTTAAGCTATGATTTCTATAAGGAGAATCCCGAGCAGTTTCTTGCAAACGTCAAGGATTTTGTGCAGACGGCATGGAAACATGGTATTTCCACTAACCCGATTATTTTTATGGGATTCCGATTCCGTGAAGATGAGCTTCCGCCGGAGGGATTCATGCTGGAAGCCGGACTGCGGCCGATCGCGAAGACGCTGGAAGATCCTTCCAGCTGGTATATTGGAGAGCAGTATTTTGACGCGCTCTATGATGCGATTGGTAAGGAGGAAGGCCTCTTGTTCTGGGATATCGCTAACGAGCCCGGATATACGGATAACTTTGTGACCTGGTATGACGAGGAGCCTTCTTATGTGCAGGATTATCAGGACCGGCCTGACATGGAGGCGCTGCGCTACAGGCAGGAGAAGACCTGGGAGATCGTCCGGCATTTCTGTAAGTATGTGAAGGCTAAGGATCCGGTGCATGATATCGGGATCGGCAATATCTTTATCTATGAGACGGAACCGAGCAGGACAGCGGAGTTGGTTGATGTGATCGTATTCCATGACTATTGCCCGACCAGGAAGCGTATGCGTGATACGCTGGAGTATGCGAAGCAGATGAGCGAGAAATACGGCAAGCCGGTTTTGGATAACGAAATGTGTTGTATCGGCAGAGCAAATCCTTATGATATGTCCATCGAGCTGCATGATGAATACGGTGTAGGCTGGTATCTGTTTGAGTTGATGATCGGGAAAGATATGTGGTCAAGGGTACACGGGGTGGTTTATCCGGACGGAACGGTCAGGGATCCTTCTATTGTGTCCGCGATCTATGGATTCTTCCGCAACAGAGGGGAAACGGCGATCCGTTCTGACGTGAATCAGGAGGACTATGTGAGAAGAGCCTGTATCCTGGCACAGAGAACGCTTCGTAAGGCAAGACAGAACCAGGGCTTCGCGCATGGCCATGATGTGGAGGATCTGCTGGAAGTCTGCGAGTTTGTGGCGAATCTGCTGGAGGGCGGCGAGTTGGTGCCGATGGCATATCCGCCCACTGCGAAGATCGCAGCATACAGGAAACGGGAGCATGTGGATTCTATGGAAATTGCGGATTATCTGACAGAGTTGATTGTCACGTTGAAGAAGGCATGCCATGTAGTAGAGATACAGCAGTAAGAAGTTATCTTATGAGAGAGGATGCTGCAGACCATCAGAACGGATGGGAGCGGCATCCTTACTTTATGTGTCGGAGATTTCCGGGACAAAGGGCTGCGCCGTCTTTTTGAACGCCTATGCGACTTATTGTTTCGATTGCTGTTAAAAAGTGTCTTGAAAATGATTTTAATAGACTTATCTTTTATCTAAGGATATCCTTAGAACACTTAAAGGAGAAAAACATGATTCGGTATAATGAATTCAAATACCTGTCTTAGACTTCATCCATGAGCCATAATAAGATTGAAGAGTCTCTGTTTTAAGGATATAATAATAGAAATAAAAATTAACCGAAAGACCGGCAGGATAGGCAGCGGGATAAATAAGGAGATCATAGATGGTTACGTTTGCGGTTCCGGATAAGTTAACGGCAGAAGAGATCAGAACCATACGCAGGAAGCTGGGACTCACCCGGGCTGAGTTTGCCCGGCTGGCCAACGTTTCGAAGAAGACCGTAGAGAGATGGGAGGCGGGAGAGAGGGAGATCGGCGGGCCGATCGCGGCACTGGTGAAGCTTCTCTGGGAATATCCGCAGATGAGAGAGGAATTGACTGTTCCGGATAAAGAGTATCCTTTAAGGCTCTGGTATATGGAAGGCAGCAGGGTATGTACGATCATTGACGTAGATGAGCGGTCCAGGAAAGTGAAAGTGCACAATTATACAAAAGATTATATCGCAAGGGCATTTGGGAAAGAGGAAAATCCGGATTTTGAGGCATATGAGGCGTTTCTGGAATCCAGATGCTTTCCGAGGAGCAGGGATAAGATGAAGCTGACTCTGCGGGAACTTGATCTGCCTTTTTATGAACCGCTGCTGATCATCGAGAAGACGCAGGGAAGAATGGCGGAGGATGATTTCTGGCTTCGGATTGAGAGGTGACGGGAAAGAAGCAGGTAAATATACACGGAATTGATTGAGGTATGCTATGGTTGAGCTTTTTGGACAGCATAAGGAGATGGAAAGCAGGAAGTCCTCCAAGGGGAATCAGTTGAAATGGGAGGAGCAGGGAATCTGGTATAAGGCTGATTATACCGGATATGAGGGTCTGGCCGAGTATGTCATATCCGGACTGTTTGCACACAGCAGTCTGGGTGGGGAGGAATATGTATCTTATCAGACGGAAGAGATCGTCTATGGTCATAACCGGTATCTGGGCTGCAAAAGCAGGAATTTTCTGCCGGGAGGATGGAAGCTGATCACATTGGAGAGGCTGTTTCAGAGTGTGTATGGTGAGAGCCTGAACAGAAGAATTTACACGATCAGGGAATATGAGGAGCGTGTGCGGTTTCTGGTAGAACAGACGATCAGAATGACCGGGTTGGAAGAATTTGGAGTGTATTTGAGTAAGCTGCTGACAATCGACGCGGTTTTTTTGAATGAGGACAGGCATACACATAATATTGCGGTTCTGCTGGATGATGTAGGGCATTACCATTACTGTCCGATCTTTGATCATGGAGCGGCATTATTGGCTGATACAACGATGGATTATCCGCTGACAGGAGATACGATCAGCTTGATGAAGGAAGTAAGGGCGAAAACGATCTGTCAGGATTTTGATGAACAGCTGGATGTTGTAGAGAGGTTGTATGGGCAGCATATACAGTTTTCATTTGACCGGAAAGTTGTGGAGAGTGTGCTGGCGGAAGAGAAGTATTATCCCGCCGAAAGTAAGCGGCGGGTGGGAACGATCCTGATGGATCAGAAGAGGAAATATAGATATTTGTTTGCGGATGGAAGTTGTGAATAATACGGATGAGAGATTTGAACGGGATATAATCATGGAGGAGAGTGCGGTATGCCAATCGGAGTCATTATAAATGCGCTGGTAGTAGTTATTGGAGGGATTGTGGGAGCGCTGGCGGGGGATAAGATCAGCGAGTCTTTCAAGGAAAATCTGAACACGGTTTTCGGAGCATGCGCCATGGCAATGGGTATCAGTTCGGTGGTGCTGATGGAAAATATGCCGGCGGTGGTTTTTTCGGTCATCGTGGGGACTTCGATCGGTCTGGCCATGCATTTGGGACAGCGGATCGACAGGGCCGGGCTGATGATGCAGAAGGGGATCGGCCGAGTGCTTTCCGGGCTGCAGAGAGCGGGGAAAGAACAGCAGGAACTGACGGGCAAAATAAGTGCAGCAGGCCAGACAGATGCAGTGGGCAAAAAGGATTCGGCGGACAGCACAGGTACAGTGGGCCAAACAGATACAGCAGGCACAGCAGACAGCAGTGCCGCAGTTTCTCATTTTCATTGCGCTTTACCTGCTGGCGGGGATGATTTATCCGCTGTGCACATCGGCTATGATTAACGACTTCAAGGCCAGCGGAGGCATTCTTCTGCTTGCGACAGGATTCCGTATGATCAAAGTCAAAGAATTTCCTGTGGCGGATATGATCCCGGCCATGGCGCTGGCGATGCCGGTAAGTTATCTGTGGACAAATTATATCATGCCGCTTATGGGGTAAGAATGATAAAGAAAGGTTCTTATATGTTGAAACTGATCAAAATCGCTGTCGGGAGTGTGGCGTCCATTTTTCTGGCCGATGTGCTGGGACTGGGTTACAGCACCGCCGCCGGCATCATAACGCTTCTGACGATACAGGATACCTCACGGGAGACCATTACGATCTCTGTCAAAAGAATCTGCGCTTTCCTGCTGGCGACTTTGATTGCCTATACGGTATTTCATATTGTCGGATATTATGTGTTCGCATATGGCATATTCCTGTTTTTGTTTGTTGCCGGCTGTATATTGATGCGGATGGGGGATGCAGTCTCTATCAATGCGGTCTTAGCGACGCATTATCTGCTGGAGAAGGACATGTCTCTTCCGTTGATCGGAAATGAGGCGCTGCTTCTGCTGATCGGCGCCGGGATCGGTACGCTTCTGAATCTGTATATGCCGGGAAAAGGCAGGGAGATCCGGGCCATGCAGCATACGCTGGAGGAAGACTTGCGTAAGGTGTTGATGCGGATGGCGGAATATATTGCAAAAGAGGACCGGTCGGATTATACAGGGGCTTGTTTTGACAAACTGCAGGAAGATATTGCCGCTGGTACAAAACAGGCGTATGCTTATATGAATAATACCTTTTTCCAGGAATCGAAGTATTTTATCTCGTATATGAATATGCGGGAACAGCAGACGGTCGTCTTGCGGGATATTTATAAGAAGATTATCCACATCCGGTTTCTCCTGCCGCAGACGGAACGGGTGTCGGGATTGCTCTATGAGACGGCGGTTTCTTTCGGGGAATCCAACAATGCCAGAGAATTGCTGATCAGGCTGTCGGAGGTGCTGCGGCAGATGAAGGATTCGCCGTTGCCTGCGACGCGGGAGGAGTTCGAAGACCGGGCGGTGCTGTATGGCATCTTGATGGATCTGGAGTATTTTCTGCAGTTGAAGAGGGAGTTTGCGGATGGGCTGACGCAGGAGCAGGTGAGGCGGTATTGGGGAACGGGCAGGAATCAGTCGAATTCGTGTGTATATGGCGCTGATCAGGCTAAGCAAACAGGGTTGACAAAGGAGTAATGGCTGTATGAGAGATGCGATTCATATTATTAATGAACTCCGGGCATATGATCTGGAGCGCGAATGGTTTGAATTCAAAGTAAACTGGTATAAGGCAGATGAATTGGGGGAGTATATATCGGCATTGTCCAACAGTGCTGCATGGGAAGGAAAACAGCAGGGTTATTTTGTCTGGGGAATTGATGATGTGACGCATGAGATCAAAGGGACAGATTTCAACTGCAATCAAAATGTCAGGAACGAGCCTTTAAAACATTATCTGGCAAGACGGCTCAGTCCGGATATCAATTTTATGTTTGAGGAGATATGGAGCGAAGATAAGAAACTGGTATTGTTGACCATACCGGCGGCCAAATCAGTTCCGACTGCCTATGACAGAGAAAGATATATTCGCATTGGTTCAAGCAAAGAAAATCTTAGAAAGTATCCGGAAAAAGAATCTTATTTGTTTGATCTGTTACGGCATGGGCATCCGACAATGGAAAATACACCATCGGATCATCAGGAGCTTTCGTTTGAAAAGCTGATGATCTATTATGGTGCAAAAGGATTGAAATTAAATCCCGATACGTTTAAGAAAAATCTATCTTTGTATACGGAAGACGGAAAATATAATATATTAGCACAGCTGCTTTCGGATGATTCACATATACCGGTCAGAGTGGCAATCTTTTCCGGAAAATCAAAAGCGGATCAGCTGTATTCGGTGAGGGAGTTTGGGAATCAGTGTCTTCTGTATTCTCTGGATGAAATTCTGCGGTATGGGGATGTTTTAAATATTATCCAGGCAGATGAAACAAATCGTATTGTGGAGAGGAAAGAGGTGCCGTTATTTGAAAATGACGCTTTTCGTGAGGCAGTAGTCAATGCGTTTGTTCATAATAAATGGATAGGCGGAAATGAGCCGATGATTACCGTTTTTTCAGATAGAATCGAGATATTGTCCCGTGGGTCGCTGGCACCGGAGCAGACTATGGAAGGTTTTTTCGCCGGAGAATCGGTTCCGGTAAACAGAAAACTTTCGGAAATTTTTCTACAGCTGCATATCAGTGAGAAGACGGGACGCGGTGTGCCGTTGATCACGGAGCGGTACGGAAGAGAAGCGTATGAGTTCAGAGAAAATTCCATTGTAGTTACCATACCATTCCGGTGGATCAATAAGGTGGGTGATAAGGTGGGTGATAAAGTGGGTGATAAAGTGGGTGATAAAAATTCGCACTTGACACAGACACAGGCATCAATTCTGACGGAAATCAGAAATAACCCTGATATTACAAAACCTGAACTGGCTGAAAAACTAAAGCTGGGTAAGACAACCGTGGATAAAGGAATTGCTGTTTTGAAACAGAGGGGGGTTATTGAACGTGTCGGCTCAAATAAATCCGGGTATTGGAAGGCACTCTAATAAAATAATATGTAGTAAATTGTATTGTAAAGTGATGCTATAACAGGCGAAAAAATATGAAAAGATTAATACGAAGATAAGATATAGGAAGAAATAGTGACCATTGAATTCCGGAATACGATTTCCATAGCGGAAAAACAGAAAGCATATCAAGAGATAAGGGGGCATCAAAATGACACTACAGGAAAAATTACAGAACATAATGCAGCAGGCAGTGGACAACTGCGAGGTGGCAGGCGTCAATCTGCTGGTGGAACAGGACGGTCAGGAGGTATGCTACTGTCAGGCGGGGATGGCAGACCGGGAAGGGAACCGGCCCATGAGCAGGGACACGATCTTCCGGCTTTATTCCCAGAGTAAGCCCATCACGGCCGCAGCGGCGATGATCCTGATGGAGCGGGGAGAGCTGGATCTGTGTCAGCCGGTATCCGATTTCCTGCCGGCTTTTGCGGAGCAGTTCTATGTGGCAAACGAGAACAGTATAGGGGACGCGGCAGCGGGCGGGAAAGCGGGAAAAGAGGCACCGGCAGAAGAGCAGGCGGCGATGAACGGCGGGCATGGAACAGCCGGCACGGCAGCAGAACAAAGGAAGCCTGTCCTGCAGCCCATGCGGGTATTCGATCTTCTGCGTATGACTTCCGGGCTTGCTTATCCGGATGAAATGACGCTGGCCGGACGGCAGACGGCGGCAGTGTTCGAGGAGATGGACAGACGGCTTTTCACGAAGGAAGCCATGACGACAAGAGAAGCAGCCGATGCGCTGGCCGGCTGTACACTGGCTTTTGAGCCGGGCAGTTCCTGGCGGTACGGTACCTCGGCGGATGTGCTGGGCGCGGTGGTGGAAGTGATTTCCGGGATGCGCTTTGGCGAGTTTCTGGAGAAAGAGCTTTTCGGGCCGCTTGGCATGAAGGACACGGCTTTTTGGATGCCAAAGGAGAAACAGGAGCGTCTGGCAGTGACTTATGAGACGGTCAAAGGGCCGGAAGGAACTTCCCTGGTCCGCTATGAGGGCAACCATCTGGCAATCTGCAACCGGATGGATAAGCCGCCTGCGTTTGAATCCGGCGGTGCGGGGCTGGCCTCCACGCTAGATGACTATATGCGCTTTGCGAGAATGCTCAGACAGGGCGGTATACTGGATGGAACGCGGGTCATGCAGCCGGCCACAGTGCGTTACATGATGGGCGCAGAGCTTATGGAACACCAGCAGAAGGCGTTCGAGAAATGGATCGGGCTGGACGGATTCAGCTACGGTAATTTGATGCGGATCTGTAAGAATCCGGGACAGACAGTTTTTCTGGCAGGAAAAGGAGAGTACGGCTGGGACGGCTGGCTGGGCGCTTATTTCGCAAATTTCCCGGAAGAAAAGCTGACAATCCTGATGGGAACGCAGAAGAAGGACGGCGGGACGTTTGCGTTGACGAGAAAGCTGCGTAATCTGGTACTTAGTGAAACTTTTCGATGATCTGATTCGTATTCTAATAAAAGCTGAAAATTCGGCGAAGAATACGAAAGGAACGGAGGAATGCCAGAATGAATGTAAACGGGATCGGGACGACAAATTATCCGGCATGGTACAAAACGAAAAATACGACGCGGCAGGCAGCAGGCATGGATCTCGGCGGCCAGGCTCGACGGACACAGCAGCCGGCGCAAACAGCGCAACCGACGCTTGTGCTGCACGGCAAGAATGACGCGGACGAGGGGGAGACGGTTGTGGGATCATCTGTCAATGCCCAGACGGGTGTTAGTATCGCGGTTTATAAGCCGCAGGACTTTGACGCGGCGAATCCGGTCTATCATGTGAAAACATGGGATGCGGACGGCAACATGACGGAGCGGATGGTGAATATCGCGGAGGTTGACCCGACGAACTGCGACGAGGTGGAGATGTCTGCCTATACATGGTATCTGAGTAACAGCGGGAAATGCCCTAATGCATTCTTATCCTTTGCAGGAGCACGGGCACAACATCAGGCGGAACAGAAGGATTACACGGCGGCGAGCACTTTCGAGAAGAATAACTGGGTGGATATCTTCCGGAACTTTATGCAGATGCAGTATACGGCCGGCAATATGAAGGGGTATCTGGATTATAAGAAGCTGCTGGGATTTATGGAATAAGAGAGAGTCAAAAGCAGCGTGACGGATGTCAAAATAACGTCTTTGGGTGGATATTTTAAAATGGAGCATGTCGAGAACGGGATAAACAAACCAGTGGGGATGTTTATCCCGCTTTTTGTGTTCAGGATTTATTTATGCGCTGCGTTCATGGGCCGGGAAGAGATAGTTTTAGCATATTGGATTGGAATGAGTGACGGGAAAAGTGTGCGCCGGGATGAAATAAATAAAAAATATGCACAGATTTTACAAAAAAGAACACAGATATTTCATTAAAAAGACGAAAGAATGCAGTTATAGTATGTATATACTTTTCGAGAAGTGGAAATCTGTCGGTTTTGGAAGCTGCAGGAAAGTTTCAGCAGTTACAATATAGGTAAATATGTGATTGTATGTCGCCTGCCGGCTTTCGTGTGAAAAGAACCGGTGAAGCAGGGAAGGGGATGTTATGCAAAACGATGTTATAAGGCAAATCTATATTCAAACGGAGGGGAATCATTTTGTAAGGAACGGTGAAAAGATTATACTGCGTGGCTGGGCGTTGGGATCATGGATGAATTTTGAGCATTTCATGATGGGACTGCCGGGAACACATTCTATGATTTTGGAGGCGTTTGAACAGGTTTATGGGAAAGAAAGAGCCGGTGAGTGGCTGGAGCAGATGCTGGTCAATATGGTTTCTGAGGAGGACATTCGGTATTTAAAACATATTGGAATTAATTCCGTGCGGATTCCCTTTGGCTATCACTTCCTGATGGATGACAGGAACCCGGGTGTTTTCCTGGAAAGCGGGTTTGAGAAACTGGATAGAGTGGTAAAACTTTGTCAAAAGTATGAGCTGTTTGTGATTCTTGATCTGCATTCGGTGCCGGGTGGGCAGAATACGGACTGGCACTCCGACAATATAACCGGGCAGCCTTTATTTTGGCAGTACCGTTGTTTTCAGGATCAGGTTGTCTGGCTGTGGGAAGAGCTGGCCTCACGATATGCCGATAATCCGTGGATCGTCGGGTATGATATCATTAACGAGCCGGGTTATGGACTTACGGAAGAACAGATCAATGGATTCTATGAGCGTATCTGCGCGGCTGTCAGGAAAAAGGATCCTCATCATATTTTCTTTTTGGAAGGGATTGATTTTGGAAGAGACTTTGCACCGTTGCGGGCGCTTGCGGACGGGCAGGTTGCCTATACAGTTCACTTTTATCCGTTTGTGCTGGAGGAGGATGTACTGAGCGGGCAGATGGATGATGAACGCAGAATGGAGATCTTTACGGAGATATTTGAAAGGCAGCTGTGTGAGACCCGGAGGTTCGGACGGCCCATCTGGTGCGGAGAGTCCGGTTATGAGATTCTGGAGGGGCAGGAAGAGTTCTATGCAATGTTGCTTTCCCATAATATTGCGCTTTGTGAGGAACGTGGAATTTCCTGGAACTTGTGGACCTATAAGGATGCAAGACGTATGGGCATCGTGATACCAGAGCAGAAATCGGAATGGATGCAGCTTGTGTATAAGATTTCCGGGAAGTGGGGGCATGAATGGGAGCAGAAGGTTTCCATGGAGATCACAAAGTGGATTGGGGAAAAATATTATCAGCCACTTGATGATAAGATGGCCTATGATCTGGATTTCAGGATTCGGTCGGTTATGCACAGGATTGGGGTGGAACAGATCTTAAAACCGGCGCTTGCGGAAATTCCGTGGCAGAGGATGAAGGACTTCCCGAAGAGCTTTGCTTTTTCGGTTTGTGAGAAAAGAGAAATAATTGTAGACATGGTACGAAGACTTGTGTCAGCAGATGAATGACAGAGGTGACAGACAGAAGCGTATGGTGACAGGAGTTTTCGTAAATATTTTGTCGTGTGGATTGGAGGAAAAAATGAAGAAAAAAGCGATAGCAATTTTAATGATCTGCGTGATGACGGCGGCAGCGTTATCCGGATGCGGCAACAGTGCGGATACGGGAACAGAGCAGGAAAGTGAGGCGGCAGCGGAAGAGATGCAGCCGGAAGAAAATGCAGAGCCTGAGGAAGATCCGGCAGAAACGGATGCGGAACAGACCGGGGATGTGCAGGCATCGACAGAGAGTACGGATGGGGTAAAGGATGCTTTCGGCTATGATTATGTTGGCCAGGACGTGTCGGCAGAATTGACCATGTATCGTTATTATGCAGATTCGGATAAAGATAACATGGATTATGCCATAGAAAAAATGAAGGAAAAATATCCTGATCTGTCCTTTACGATTGAGCATAGAACGGATTCAGACGGTTCTGCACTGCGCACCTGGGCAGCAGTGGGAGAACTGCCGGATATTTTTGAGATCAATGCGGCGGATGTGTATCAGATTTTGAAAGATGACTGTAGTTTGTATGTGGTAGATGAGGCAGTTAAGGAAACCGGATTTTATGATCTGTTCAGTAACGGGGCGGCAGCGCAGGAAGCAAGAACTGCGGATGATGGACATCAGTACGGGTTCGGATGCGAGGTAAGTAATCTGGGGCAGCTCTGGTACAATAAGGAATTGTTTCAGGAACTTGGAATCAGTGAACCAACAAATTTCGAGGAGTTTAAAGAATGCATTACGGCATTGAAAGATGCAGGTAAGGTTCCGGTGGCGCTTTTTGGTGCGGAGAAATGGCCTGCTACATCTATTTATGCATTGGCCTGTATTGCAGAAGGCGAGACAAAGGGATTGGATGCAGTCAATGACGGCACCGCATCCATTACGGAGGAAGTTTACAGAAAGGGTGCAGATAAGTTTGTGGAGATTGCAAATCTTGGTGCTTTTGGTAAGGGTGCATTGTCCACTAATTATCAACAGGCATATGAAATGATGTATTCCGGCGAGGCTGGTTTCTTCTTCTCCGGAGCATGGTTTTTCCTGACAGTGGAATCTGACGGCATGGGAGACAAGATTGATTACTGCAATTATAATGTGTTTGCAGATGATGCGGTAAAGGAGGAGGTGCGATGGAATGCACTGGGAGGTGCCCAGACAGAGATGAAATATTCAGTTAATACAGAACCGCCCTGCGGACTGGATCCGGAGACCGTGACTTATCTTGGACTTGAATTTGAATACTGGACGAGAGTTGCAGCCGGCGTGGCCGGGAATATGACGACGGTGATCGGCGATTTCGTCTTCAACGGTTCAGAGGGTTATAAAGACTATTATGAAAATTATGGAAATTATAAGACTTTCACAAATTTCACAGGAGATCTGAGCAATGGAGAATTTGTAGTGACGGCGGATAATGCCTGTGAGATGGTAGTTTCCGGAAACTACACGACAGGAGAAGAACTGGTGGAGGATATCGCAGGCGGCGGATATTAAGGAGACGGAGTGAGCAGGTGCGGCGGGATCAGTTCCTGCCGCGCCGTTGTTTCAGGAGGGATAAAATGAATTCAACATTGTTTCGTAAAAATAAAAGATGGCTGATTCTCTTTGCCGCACCTGCGGTGGTGCTCTTCTGTGTGATCATGGTGATCCCGCTTTTTCAGACATTTTACTATAGCTTTTTTAAGTGGAACGGTATCCGGACAGGAGACTTCCTGGGGCTTGCCAATTACGGAAAACTTTTTGCTTCACGGGAGATCAATACTTCTCTGATCAACAGTATCGTATATGCTTTTTTTCTGGTGGTTTATCAGGTGGGGCTGGGAACGGTGTTTGCGTTCCTCCTTACTCAGTCGAAGGTGAAAGGGAGGCTCTTGTTCAGGAATATATATTTTATTCCGGTGCTTCTTTCCGTATCTGTTGTTTCACAGCTTTGGATCTGGATCTACAATGCGGATTACGGGATGATCAACCAGCTTATGCGGGCGCTTGGTATTGACTGGAGCCAGAACTGGCTGAACCAAAAGTGGACTTCTCTTCTCGCTGTGGCTTTCGTGGAGTCGTGGAAGGGTATGGGATATATCATGTTGATCATATATGCCGGTGTGCGGAATATTCCTGAGGTATATAACGAGGCGGCGGTCATTGACGGGGCCACTGCCTTTCAGAAATTCAAGCACATTACCGTGCCGCTGGCGGCGCCTACTATTCGGATCACGGTAGTTATGTGCCTTACGAACGGTTTTCGGGCGTTTGATACGACATATCTGATGACAGGAGGCGGGCCGGGCATCTTTACTTATAACCTGACGATTATGATGTATCAGGCGATGATGGGACGCAATGACTATGGCTACGGCAGTGCGGTGGCAGTATTCATTGTGGTCATCTGTGTGAGCCTGATGTATCTTATCAACTGTGCGACCAGGCGATACGATATGATCTATGATTAAAAAAAGGATGCTGCGGACCGCGGGCATTGACTACGGGCAGGGGAAAAGAGAACAGGTAACAGTGAAATTGAAGGCTGAATCATTAAGCAGGAACAGATTGAGGAAAATGCATGAAAAGAAAAATCAAAAAGTTTGTGTTATACTTCATTTTAATATTATATACATTGATATCCATATATCCACTCGTATGGATGATTCTGTATTCTTTTAAGGACAACAATGAGATTTTTGTGACGAATCCCTTTGGTCTGCCGCATGTCTGGCGGTTTGAGAACTACAGGAATGCGGTGGAGCGTTTTGACGTGATGACGTATTTGAAGAACAGTGTGGTAGTCGCACTGTTGACGATTTTGCTGGTGGAATTTCTGGCGCTGCTGTTCTGCTATGTGATCGCCAGAGTGCAGAACCGGGTCACAAGGTTTTTCAATTTACTGATCTCCTCCGGTATGTTTATACCAATTCAGGCGATCATGATTCCGCTGGTGATCATTGTAAGGCGTTTTGGGTTTACCAATTCGCTGTGGTCTGTGATCGTGCCTTATACGGCGGTCGGTCTTCCTTTTGCCTGTATGCTTTTCTACGGTTTTTATCTGGGTCTGCCGATCGAACTGGAAGAGTCTGCCTTTATGGATGGGGCAAATCTGGGGACAATTTATTTTAAGATCATCCTGCCGCAGATGAAATCGCCCATCGTTGTACTTGTCATCTATCAGTTTATGGCCTGTTGGAACGAATTTAATCTGGCGCTTATTCTGCTGACAAAGAATGCATTGAAAACACTGCCGCTGGGGCTGGTAAATTTCTGGACGGCTTATCAGGCGCAGTGGGGCGAGGTTGGGGCAGCCATGATCATGGCCAGCATACCGGTTTTGATCATATATCTGTTTTTCAGCAATCAGATCGCAGATGCCATGTCTGCAAGCGGGATGAAGAACTGATCGAATCATCTGCAAAATACGGGGAAAGGAAGATTTATGAGATTTCATTCTATCATGTTTAAACTGCGGCTGGCATTTCTGGCGCCTTTTGCCTTTTTCATGCTGGCAATCGTTTATATATTGAGCGTTTATTATCGGGAAAGTGCAGTGGAAGATATGATGGGACAGTTGCGATATGAGGATGAGATCATTGCCCAATCTCTGGAAGCAAAGATCCGGAATGCGGAAACTCTGGTAAATACAGTGATCATCCAGTTGAATGAGATGTTGGGAGAGGAATATTTGAGCGGCGGCGGACCGGACATTGACATGCCGACGCAGCAGCAGATTTACAGATGTATGATCAATACCTTTGCAGATTACGACGACGAGCGGATTATGGTGGTGTGGAATAACGGCGTCAGCTGGTATCAAAACTGGACTGAAAATTATTCCATGCAAAAGGACGGGAAACCGCTTTTGAAGGAAATGAAAGCTCTGGAAATAAATAAAAAGGGAAGCTGGCTGCGTTCGATCCGGGCTGATTGCAGGATCAAAGGAGAGGGGTATTATTTTGCAAAACAGTACACGGACATTGCAACGGGAAAATCCCTGGGTTATGTGGTCTTAAAGATCAGCAACGTTTTTGAGAGTATTGAAAACGAAAATTCCAGACGAAGTTTTTACCTGTTTGATCCTTATGCCAGGCTTGTCATTACCACGGACAGAAAGACGGAAGAAACATACGGGCGAATGGAGGAGCAGAGCGAGCGGGACAGATTTTCCAGCCGGCTGTCGGAAGCTCTTTTGCTGCGTGCGGCTGACGAAAAGCAGGGTGCCGGCACGGGACAGGTGGTTAACGTCAGAGCCGTGAATAAGCGGTGGCGTCTGTTTTCGGTGACGGACACGGGAGAGGAACTGCGGGGGCTGAATGTGACGATCGCTTCGATTCTGACGGTCAGCCTTCTGATCGCAGTTATCATTTTCGTGATCATCAGCCGCGTGATCGGCCGTGTGATTCTGCCGATTCAGACACTGTCCAGGCATATGGCAGGAATCCGGGATGTTTTGCCAATGCCTGTGGATATGGGCAGAAGAAAGGATGAGGTGGGCGCGCTTGCCGCCGGCTTTAATGAGATGACCGGTCGCAACCGGGAACTGGTGGAATTGCTTCTGGAAGAAAAAAAGCGTCAGGAGCAGCTTAAGCTGTCACTTCTGCAGTCGCAGATCAAACCCCATTTCCTATATAATACGCTGGATACGATCTATTGTCTGGTATTGATGGGTAAAAAGGAAGAAGCCGGCCGTATGACGAAGCTTCTTTCAGATTATTACCGTCATGTTCTGAGCAACGGCATGGACTGGGTACTTCTGTTTGAGGAAATAAAATATACGAGTAATTATCTGCAGATACAGTCTATCCGTTACAACGATATTCTTGATTTTGAGATCTGTGTGGAAGAGGAGGTGGAGAATATTAAAATACCGAAGCTGACGTTGCAGCCTCTGGTGGAAAACGCAATCTATCACGGTATTAAGCCGCTTGACAGGAAGGGGCATATCCGGGTTTTGGTAAAACAGAAGGAAGATATTGTGTATCTGCGGGTGCAGGATGACGGTGTGGGATTATCAGGCGAGCGTTTTTGGGAGGTTCTGCAGAAAGGGGCGCAGAGTGGGGACAGCTTTGGATTACGCAATGTGGCGGAACGTCTGCAACTGTATTATGGGGAGCGTTGTGCACTGGAACTGGAAGAGCGGGCGCAGGGTACGACAATATTGATCTGTATTCAGACTGCAGCAGAAATAATGCAGTAACGCGGAGTAAACCGGATGACACAGGGAGGGAAGGAGTATGTATCAGGTTTTGTTGGCGGATGATGAGACTATTTTTCTGGAATTTATGCAGAATATCATCAACTGGGCGGAGCAGGACTGCCGGATCTGTGGCTGTGCTGCAAACGGTCGTTTGGCGCTGGACTGTATTCTGTCGCAGCAGCCGGATATTGCCTTTATTGATATCAGTATGCCACTGCTTAACGGAATAGAGGTATGTCAGGCTGTCAGGGAGAAGGAGATTCCCGTTAAACTGATCATTATGACAGGACATGATGAATTTTCCTTTGCCTATCAGGCGATCAAGCTCGGTATAGATGACTATTTGTTGAAACCGTTCAGTAGAGAGGAACTGCTGGAAGCATTGGAGAAGGTCACACGTTCTTCCGGAATGAGACAGGATGAGGGCCGGGAGAGAACGCTGGAAAAGATGGAAGAAGGCTCTACGAAATATGAGATCATGACCGGAGCGATCAATGAATATCTGGCCGGAAATTATGATAAACCTTCGCTGACGTTGTCTGCGATTGCCGGAGACCTTGGCTTTGAGAGCAGTTACCTGCGGCGTATCTATAAAGTGACTACAGGCATGACGATCATGCAGAAGCTGGAAGAAATTCGGATCAATCAGGCGAAATACCTGTTGGCTTCCGGCCGGTATCAGAGTCAGGAGATTGCGGGAATGGTGGGTTTTTCCGATCCGTTTTATTTCAGCAGGCGGTTTAAGCAGTCCTGCGGTATGTCACCGACAGAATACAGGAACAGTATATCGGGTGGCAGGAAAGAAAAATTTAATTGATATACTGTTTAGAATGGTTTTCCTTTGTCGTGTGAGCGCAGGCCGTCCTTACCCGGGCGTCACACAGGAGAACCGCTTCACAAGCCTGGCTGCGATCTCCACTTTAGATGTATGCACTACTTTGGAGTCGATCTGCTCCACCAGCAGCTTGGCGGCGGTCTTGCCGATATAGAGCCGGGGGACATCCATGGTGGTCAGTGACGGTTCGATGATTTTGCCCTCGGAGATATTGTCGAAGCCGATGAAGGAGATATCCTCGGGAATCCGGTAACCGCGGAGCATAAGCGCCTTCATGGCGCCGATGGCGATGATATCATTGTCGGCGAAATAGCATTTGGCAAGAGGATCTCTGCGGTCAATGATCTCCAGCATATCGGCCATGGCGGCCTCGATGGACGGGGAAAGCTTGTGGATAACGGAACGGGATGGTGACATCCCGTTCTCTTTGATTGCCTTAAAATACCCTTCCTGCCGTTCGATAAAGTTGGGGATCAGATAGCTGGACTGCAGGTAGCCGGGCTGGACTCTCGTACCGGCGATCAGATAGTTGGTGGCAATATAAGCCCCCTGCGCGTTATTGATCAGCACGCTGGTGCAGTCGAGGCCGTCAAAGTAGGTGTCGAGCAGGATCAGCGGATATCCGAGAGCGAGGAACTGCCGGCACACGTCCTGTCTGATCTCCGTGCCGATCAGAATGATGCCCTTACAGTCGGAAATACGAAGGTCACAGAAACAGTCTTCCAGCACGTCAACTTTCTCATAGAACTGCATCATTTTTACCGTAAAATGTTCTTTCTGGCATTCGCTTTTGACCCCGTCATACAGTTCATTGAAAATAGGAGAGTAGGAGAGGATGGCATTATGCGTCCTGTAAAAGATGATATAGATGGAGCCGCTGTGGCCGGGATCGTGCTTAACTTTAGTAAAGTCATATCCGTATTCTTCGGCGGCTTTGATGATCCGGGCGCGGGTTTCGGTGCTGACGCCGGCTTTATTATTTAGCGCCATGGAAACGGCAGTGGCGGATAATCCCAGTTTCTGTGCTAATTCTTTGGCTGTGACGGACATGTTGCGGCCTCCTTGTCTGATTTCATCTCAGATTCTTTGTCATGTTAAAAAGAGGATCCTCTTTTAGCTATCCCATCATAAGTTTAGTAGAAAAACTAAATATTTGCAATAAATAAAGTGAAAATAAAGCAAAATAAACTTTACTATTTATTGAAATAAAGCTGTATCTGCCATACTCTTATTTTATCAAGAAGAGGAAAGGCAGAGGCTGATGCAGCAAGCGTATGCAGAACGCCTCGGAATGGAGGACGATATGGCAAAGATCAGACTTGGGTTTGCTCCGACCAGACGGAGTATTTTCAGTGCACCGGCGGCAGTAGAATATGCTGATTACACGAGAGAGAAGCTTAGAAAAATGGGGGTTGATTTCATAGATATCGACGATATTGCGGAGGACGGCCTGCTGCATGACGAGAGCGACAGGATCAGGATCGAAGAGAAATTCAAGAAGGAAAAAGTGGACGGCCTTTTCTTCCCACACGGTAATTTCGGCACGGAATACGAGGTGGCAAGACTGGCGAAGAATATGAATCTTCCGGTGCTGCTCTGGGGACCCAGGGATGAATGTCCGGATGAAAAGGGAATCCGTCTGCGCGACAGCCAGTGCGGTATTTTTGCGACCGGTAAGGTATTGAGGAGATTCCGGGTGCCCTTTACCTATTTGACAAACTGTAACCTGGAGGATCCGGAGTTTGCAGAGGGTGTTAACCGTTTCCTGGCAGTATGCAATGTGGTAAAGACATTCAGAGGCATCCGTATCCTGCAGATCGGCCCGAGACCTTTTGACTTCTGGTCTACCATGTGTAACGAGGGCGAACTTCTGGAGAAATTCAATATCCAGCTGGCGCCGATTCCCATGCCTGAACTGACGGCAGAAATGAAGAAGGTGAAGGAAGAGGGTACGAAGGCGGCTGAGGTAGTGGCTTACTGTAAAGAGCATTTCAATATTGCCATTAAAGAGGAGGAGCTGTTGAATGTGGCCGCCCTGAAGGTGGCGATCCGGAATCTGGCGGATCGGTACGGATGTTCGGCGGGAGCGATCCAGTGCTGGAATGCGCTGCAGGGTGAGATCGGCATTATGCCTTGTGCGGCTAACGCCCTGCTGAATGAAGAGGGCTTCCCGGTAGTATGCGAGACGGATATCCACGGTGCGATCACGGCGCTGATGGTGGAAGCAGCCGGTATGGACAAGAGCAGGGGATTCTTCGCAGACTGGACCGTCCGCCATCCGTTCAACGACAACGGCGAACTGCTGCAGCATTGCGGACCGTGGCCGCTCAGCTGTGCTTCCTGCAAGCCGACCATCGGTTATCCGCTGGCATTTTCCCATCCGGGCGCTGTGGAGGCAGAGGCGAAGCACGGCGATCTGACGCTGGCACGCTTTGACGGTGACAACGGCGAGTATTCCCTGCTGTTGGGGAATGCGAAGGGGATCGAAGGGCCGTACACGAAGGGAACGTACCTTTGGATCGAAGTGGAGAACTGGCCGAGACTGGAAGCGAAGATCGTGGAAGGGCCTTATATCCATCACTGTGTCGGCATTCATCAGGATGTGGTGCCGGTACTGTATGAGGCATGTAAGTATATCGGCGTGAAACCGGATCTGTACGACGATGTGGAACAGCAGGTGATCGATACGATCCATGGCGTTAAGAGGAGGTAAATAATGAAGAAACAAGAATTTGATGCAAAAGCGTTAACAGTCAGATCACTTGAACTTCGCAAGGTGGTGCTGGATATGATCATGAAATCCGGCGGCGGCCATATCGGCGGTGACTTTTCCGTTATGGATACGCTGGTGACGCTGTATTTTGACCAGATGAATATAAGCCCGGAGAACCAGGACGATCCGGATCGTGATTACTTTATCATGAGTAAAGGGCATTCCGTGGAAAGCTATTATGCGGTGCTGGCGGCGAAGGGATTCTTCGAGACGGAGACGGTGGTCAACGAGTTTTCGCAGTTCGGCTCCAAGTTCATCGGACATCCGAATAATGAGCTGCCGGGAATCGAGATGAACTCCGGTTCTCTTGGACACGGCCTGCCGGTGAGCGTGGGTATGGCGCTGGCCTGCCGGAAGGAGAACAGAGAAAGCCGCGTCTATACGGTGATGGGCGACGGCGAAGTGGCGGAAGGTTCCGTCTGGGAAGGTTTTATGGCGGCCGGACATTATAAGCTGGCCAATCTGTGTGCGGTGGTGGACAGGAACCGTCTGCAGATCTCCGGCACCACGGAGCAGGTGATGACGCATGAGAATCTGCACGCACAGATCGAGAGCTTTGGCTGGAACGTGATCGAGACAGACGGAAACGACATCGCGAAGCTGCATGAGGCATTTGAGCAGGCGAAGACAGTGACGGATCGGCCGACCTGTATTATCGCGAATACGATCAAGGGCTACGGCGGCGGTGAGATCATGGAGAATAAGGCCGCATGGCATCACCATGTACCGAATCAGGAAGAGTATGATCAGATCGTAAAAGCATTAGAGGCGAAGAAGGAGGGCGTACTTCATGAATAAGATTCCAAACAGGCAGGCAATCTGCGAGACACTGATGGCACATGCCAAAGAAGACAGACATATTTACGCTTTGTGCTCCGACTCCAGAGGTTCGGCTTCTATGACGCCTTTCTTCAATGCCTTTCCGGAGCAGTCCATCGAGGTGGGCATCGCGGAGCAGAATCTGGTGAGTATCGCGGCCGGTATGGCTCATTGCGGGGAGAAGCCTTACTGCTTTTCTCCGGCATGTTTTATCTCTACGAGGAGTTATGAGCAGGCCAAGGTGGACGTGGCGTACTCCAACACCAATGTAAAGCTGATCGGCATCAGCGGCGGTATCAGCTATGGGGAACTGGGCATGAGCCATCATTCGGCACAGGATATCGCGGCTATGTCTGCGATCCCCAATATGAGAGTATATCTGCCCAGCGACAGATTCCAGACGGCGAAGCTGATCGAGAGCCTGCTGCAGGATGAGAAGCCGGCGTATGTGAGAGTGGGACGCAATCCGGTGGAGGATATCTACAGTGAGACGGATTGTCCGTTCGAAATGGATCGGTCTACCGTACACGGAAATCTGGAGGCGGAGAACGACGTAGCGATCATTGCCTGCGGCGAGATGGTGCGCCCGGCCCTGGAAGCGGCGAAGATCCTGCAGGAGAAAGGCATTAAGGCTGTGGTGGCGGATATGTACTGCGTAAAGCCGCTGGATCAGGATACGGTGGTAAAAGCGGCGAAGAGCGCGAAGCTGGTGATCACGGTGGAGGAACATGCCCCTTACGGCGGCATGGGAAGCGCCGTTGCGGTGACAGTGGGCGAAAACTGTCCGAAGAAGGTAATTACCATGGCGCTGCCGGATGATCACGTGATCACGGGAAAATCCGCTGCGGTGTTTGACTATTATGGTTTGAACGGAGAAGGGATTGCGAAGAAGGCGGTAGAGGAATTGAGGTAAGAGTGAGCCGGTTTGATTTATTTGTGAATTCAGATGAAGGGGCGGGCTGGCATTAACGAGTACGGATAATAGACGGATGTATTTTGGAGAAGGAATATGGGGAATAAATATTTGATCAGTGTCGATCAGAGCACGCAGGGGGCGAAGGCACTGCTTTTCAGTGAAAAAGGAGAACTGTGTGCGCGTGCGGATCTTGCGCACAGGCAGATCGTCAACGAGCAGGGGTGGGTTTCCCACAACGGTGAGGAAATCTATCAAAATACGATGCAGGTGATCAGGAATGTGCTGGAGCGGGAGCAGGTCAGACCGGAGGATGTGGCGGGGATCGGCATCAGCAACCAAAGAGAGACGGCTATCATGTGGGATCGGGAGACGGGACAGCCTCTCGATCACGCGGTCGTGTGGCAGTGTGCACGGGCAGCTGAGATCTGTGAACGCAAAGAGATACAGGAGATGGCGGAGCAGGTCAGGTTGAGAACGGGGCTTAAGCTGTCACCGTATTTTACGGCGGCTAAGATCTGCTGGCTGCTGGAAAATGCGGCGGGAGCCGGGGAGAAGGCGAAGCGGCATAAGGTATGCCATGGGACGATGGATTCTTATCTGGTCTACAGGATGACGAAGGGCGAGGTCTATGCGACGGATTATTCCAATGCTTCGCGGACGCAGCTTTTTAATATCTTTGCTCTAAAATGGGATGAGGAAATCTGCAGAGCGTTCGGTATTGATGTGGATAATCTGCCGGAGGTCAGGGATTCCAACAGCTGCTTCGGTTATACGGACTGCGAAGGGCTTTTTGCACGGCCGGTGCCGATTCATGCGGTGATGGGAGATTCCCATGCGGCGCTTTTTGGGCAGAATTGCCGGAGCGACGGTAAGACGAAGGTGACTTACGGGACGGGATCTTCTATTATGATGAACATTGGCACCGCACCGATCCTGAGCAGGAACGGGCTGGTGACGTCGCTGGCATGGGGACTGAACGGCAGGGCGGAATACGTGCTGGAAGGGAATCTGAACTATACGGGAGCGGTCATTTCCTGGTTAAAAGATGACGTGAAGCTGATCGGGAGCGCGGCCGAGACGGAAGCGCTGGCGTATGAGGCTAATCAGGATGACGGTCTGTATCTGGTGCCGGCGTTTACCGGTCTGGGGGCGCCTTATTGGGACAGCAGCGCCAGAGCGGCTATGATCGGCATGGACAGGACGACCGGTAAGGCCGAACTGACGCGGGCGGCATTGGAAAGTATCGCTTATCAGATCACCGATATTGTCCGGGCCATGGAGAAGGATTCGCAGAAGCGGATCGAGGTTTTGCGGGTGGACGGCGGTCCCACGAAGAATCGGTATCTGATGCAGTTCCAGAGCGATATCGCGGGCAGCGAGGTTGCGATCTCGACGATCGAAGAACTGTCGGGCACAGGAGCGGCCTTCATGGCGGGTATGGCATTGGGCTTGTGGGGAGAAGAAATTTTTGATACCATAAGCTGGAAGCAGGTAACGCCGCAGATGGCGCAGGAAGTTCGGGAGAAGAAGTTTGCGGGGTATCAGAATGCGGTAGGGCTGATCAGGACCGGCAAATAAGAGAAAACAAGTGAATAGCGAGGAGGCCATGCAAATGCAGCAAGTAGAGAAATGGGGGCTTTTTGAAGTCAGCAGCAGGGGGAAAAGCGACGGGAATCCGTTTCGCGATTACGGGATGACGGTTACGTTTAAGGGAGAGAAGGAAGAGATCCGGGTTAACGGCTTCTACGATGGGGACGGTGTCTACAGGGCGAGGTTTATGCCGTCTTACGAGGGAGCTTATACGTATAAGATTGAAGGGAATTTTGCAGATGTGATTGAGAATGCGGAAGGCGCTTTTGAGGTAGTGGCGCCGTCTGAGAAGAACCACGGACCGGTAGTGGTGGTGGATAAGACGCATCTTGGGTATGCGGATCATACGCCCTACTATTCGATTGGCACGACCTGCTATGCGTGGGCGAATCAGCCGATGGAGCGGCAGGAGCAGACGCTGGAGACCTTGAAGAACAATGCGTTTAACAAGATCAGGTTCTGTTTCTTCCCCAAGTTCTACGAGTTTAACAGAAAAGAGCCGCTGACTTACCCTTTTGAGAGAGGAAATGGCGAGGGACTGGATCTGGAGCGGGTGGAACAGGAGAAGTCCTGCCGCATGAGATTTCCGGGGATGCAGGAGACGGAGCAGGATTACGGTTTTGATTATACGAGACCGAATGTGGAGCATTTCAGACGTTATGATATGCGGATCGCACAGCTGATGGAGCTGGGCATCGAGGCGGACATGATCCTGATGCACCCTTACGATAAGTGGGGCTTAAATGAAATGGACAAGGATGCCTGTGACTGGTATTTGAGATATGTGGTGGCGAGATACGGCGCTTACCGGAATGTATGGTGGTCGCTGGCCAACGAGTTTGACTTTATCAGGATCAAGACGCTGGAGGACTGGGAGCGTTACGGTCAGGTGGTGTCTTCCAATGACCCGTTCCACAGGCTGTTGTCGGTCCATAACGGCGGACCCAACTATGATTTTTCCAGGGATTGGGTGACTCACTGTTCTCTGCAGAGAGTGGATTTCTACCGGACGACCGAGGATACGGATCAGTTCGTGGAGAAATACGGCAAGCCGGTTGTGTGGGACGAGATCTGTTATGAAGGCAATATCGGCCTGGGCTGGGGCAATATCACCGGTGAGGAACTGGTGAGAAGATTCTGGGAGGCGTTCGTGCGGGGCGGCCACTGCGGCCACGGCGAGACTTTTATGGATCCGGAGGATATTCTCTGGTGGTCCCACGGCGGTATCTTAAAGGGAGAGAGTCCGGCGAGACTGCGGTTTCTGTTGGATGTCCTGCAGGATGTGCCGGGCGGTTATCTGACCAAGGGCGAGGGTATCTTTGACGAGGTGGTAGGATATGCCGGCGGCCATGTGGGCGAAGGCTGGGGCATCTGCTATGATTATGCCATTCATTATCTGGGTGTCTGCCAGCCGACGTACAGACAGCTTGTGCTTCCGGAGGATACGGATTATGAGGTGGATGTGATCGATACGTGGAATATGACGATCACGCCGATGGGAGTAAAGCGAGGAATCTGTAAGATCGAGCTGCCGGGGAATCAGTATATGGCACTGCGGGTTCGTAAGGCGGGATAAATACAGAGAGTGGGAAATTTCAGGGGAGTGTGGTGAAAACTGCACTCCTTTTTCGTGAACTGTAACGAGTGGTTATAAAAAGTGGCAGCAGTATTGTATGACGGTTTGCAGGAGACAGGAAAATATTGTATAGTATATCTAAGACAGATGGACAATATCCGACTGGCTGTCAGGGTATATCAACGGAAACTATATTGTACCGGAATGAGAAAGGGAGGAGCATCTATGGATACGGATCATAACCAACAGGAGATGCAGGAAATCTGGAAAAAATTCAATAAACAGGGTAACGGTGCAGGCGGCGCTAAACCCGCTCCGAAACTGACGCCCGAGGAAGAAAAGAAAAGGAACCTTAAGCAGATCGGCCTCTACCTGCTGATCACGTTTGTGTTGACCTATGTTGTGGAGATTTTCGGCATTATGCCCATGGCTAAAAATGCAGATGCGCAGCAGGCTTATATTGTACAGAGTGTGATCGCCAGTGTGATGTTTCTTCCGGCGCTGGGCGCCCTGCTCACGCGTCTGCTGACGAAAGAGAGACTTACGTTGAGAAGTATGATGCTTACGATCGACCTGAAAAAGAATCTGCGATATTACGGATTGGTGTGGCTCGGTTTTGATCTGCTGATCCTTTTTGGCGCGGCATTGTATTTCCTGATCTTCCGGGAGCAGTTTGATGTGGGGTTTGGAACTATGAAAGCGCTCTTTGAGGCGCAGGGACTGGAATCTACACAGGCGCAGGTGCAGCAGGTAGTGGTGGTACAGCTTGCGATGGGAGCGATGATTGCACCTTTTGCAAATCTGCTGAACTGTTTCGGCGAGGAATGGGGTTGGCGGGGATTTCTGCTGCCGCGGATGATGAAACAGTTTAAGGTGGTGCCGGCCGTTCTTTTAAGCGGGGTGATCTGGGGACTCTGGCATCTTCCGCTGACCGTTATCGGACATAACTATGGCGTCGATTATGTCGGCTATCCTTTTACGGGAATCCTGGCTATGTGCCTTTTCTGTACTGTGATGGGGATTATCCTGTCCTATGTTACGATCAAGACGAAAAGCTGTATTCCGGCCGTCATGGGACATAGCACCCTGAATGGATTTGCCTCTGTGGGAATTTTGTTTACCTCACCGGAACGTCCCTACAATGTCTTCCTGGGGCCGGCGCCCACGGGGCTGATCGGCGGAGCCGGGTTTATTGCAGTGGCGGGAATTCTTTTGTACCTTTTGTACAGGGAAGAAAAAGAAGTATCAACAGAGCAGCATATTTTGTGAAAGGAAGAAGAGTAATGCAGAAATCAGTAGAGAAAGCGATAGAGGAGATCACTTACAGGAGCAAAACCTTTCCGGCGGAGGCATTCCGGACGATAAGCGAAAATAGAGAGGCCGCCCTGCCTTATCTGCGTGCGGCGATAGAGAAGGCGATTCTTGAAAAAGGGGATTTGGAAGATGATTACGAGCTGCATTTTTTTGCCCTGTTTTTTCTGGGCGAATTTCAGGAGAGGAGTTGTTTCTCCCTGATCATGGAACTGGCATCTCTGCCGGAGGATACACTGGATTGTCTGATCGGGGATCTTGCTACAGAAGGGTTTAATGATATTCTTTACAACACCTATAATGGGGATCTCGACCTGCTGAAAAGTTCGGTCAGGAATTGTGATATCAATGAATATGTGAGATGCGCAATGCTGGATGTGATGGGGCAGCTGTATCTGGATGGTGAATTGGAAAGAGAAGAACTGCAGGGTTTCATCAGAGAGCTGGTGCACGGGAAAAAGGAAATCGGCGGATATATTTACAGCAGATTGGCGGCTATGATCTGCGATTGCCATTTTGCGGATATGCTTCCGGAGATCAGGTGGCTTTATAAAACGGACAGGATAGAGGAATTTACGATAGGGAAGTATGACGATTGCGTTGATATGATGTTTCAATATCATCCGCATAGAGAACGGTTTTGCAAAACGCCGGTTAAGGCTGCCGGATTACGGAGCTGGGCGATGTTTGAGCAGGAACCGAAGGACAGTTTGGATGAAAAAGCGCTGAGGGACTATATCCGAAAGGTGGATGCAGATTACAACCGAAAGAGTAAAGAGATAAAGGTGGGCAGAAATGATCCATGCCCATGCGGAAGCGGTAAGAAATATAAGAAATGCTGTCTGAACAAGCCAAAACCACCGGTGGATCTGATCGAGAGCGAGCAGGACAGGAAAAAATGGCTGGAAGAATATCCGGGTCCGGCTCAGGTAAGAGAAGCCGGCAGGGTATATCTGGAGGATTATTTTGACGCTGAAAGCATAGAGATTGATAAACTGGTCTATCTTGCGCTGCACCACAGGGCGATTCCCATATGGCACAGGGAATCGGAGGAAACGATAGAGAAGAGAAAGCGGCTTTATCTTAAGGAGGCCTATGCAAAATTTGTGGAGAAGGCCGGGAAAGAAGGAACGGAGACATTTCGGGAATACGATGAAAGATATTCCATTCATTATCAATGTCAGGAATGGATGGATGTTTTACTGCAGTTGTTAAAGAAAGGCGACGACAAGGAGCTGTATAAAGAGGTGTCGAGTCGCCGCAGGAAAATGAAATAGGGCGGTGACGAAATGGGAACTTACCTGAATCCCGGCAACAGCGGATTTGCCGGAATCAGAAATGATATTTATATAGATAAAAGCGGCCTTATCAGTCTGGTCAATGAGACGATCGAGACGCCGAGACGTCTGACTTGTGTCAGCAGGCCGCGCCGTTTCGGGAAATCTTTTGCGGCGCAGATGTTATGCGCCTATTATGACAAATGCTGCGATTCTGCGGGACTGTTTGATGATCTGGAGATTGCGGAAAATAAGAACTTCAACGGAAGTTACAGGAAGTATCTGAATCAGTATGATGTGATCTATCTGGATCTGACGTATGTAAAGCCGTTTACGGATGGATACCGGAATGTGGCCGCTTATGTCAGTGAGAAGATCACGGAGGAATTGAAAGCGGCCTATCCGTCGCTGGAAGTGAGTAATGAACTGCCCACGACCATGATCCGGGCCACGGAGCTGACAGGGAATAAATTTATCATGATCATTGATGAATGGGATGCGCCTGTCCGGGAAGCGCCGGAACTGCAGCGGGAATATCTGGAGTTTCTGCGGATGCTGTTTAAGAGCAGTGGTACGACGAACAGGATTTTTGCGGCAGTGTATATGACGGGGATTCTGCCGGTTAAGCGGGACGGATCGCAGTCGGCAATTTCTGATTTTATGGAATTTTCGGTAATCTCGCCGGGTAAATTTGCAGATTATGTGGGATTTACGGAACAGGAGGTGCGGAAACTTTGCATAGAGTACCAGTGTGATTTTGCAGGAATGAAGCGCTGGTATGACGGTTATGCTTTTTGCAGTGTCGCTTCTGTGTATAATCCCAATTCAGTTATGAAAGCTGTTCATAATAAGAGTTTTCGCTCCTATTGGACGCAGACTTCGACTGCGGAAAGTCTGATGGGGTATATCAGTCTGGATTTTGATGGTATGTCGGAAATTGTGGCGGAATTGATCGGCGGCGGCACCGTCAGGGTGGATGTGAATGGATTCAACAATGATTTCGTGACATTTAAGAATCGGGATGACGTGCTGACGCTGCTGATCCATCTCGGTTATCTGGCCTATGATGAAGTGACGGGCCAGGCCCGCATACCCAATGAGGAAATACGGCAGGAGTTTGCCCGAGTCGTCCGTGATGTGAGGCGTGACGATACCATCCGTCGGATTCGGGAGAGTGATCAGCTTCTTTACAATACCGTGGAGGAAAATGCGGAGGCGGTGGCCGCGCAGATTGAGAAGATCCATGCGGAAGAAGCGCCGCTTTATTATAACAATGAGCAGGCGATGCGCAGTGTGATCAAGCGTGCGTATTTCAGTTACGGAGATGAGTATGTGCTGTTCGAGGAGTTGCCGGCGGGCAGCGGTTATGCGGATCTTGTATATCTGCCGAAAAAGGGTTCTGTGCTTCCCGCACTGGTGATCGAACTGAAGTGGAATCAGTCGGCCGAAAGTGCCATCGAACAGATCAAAAAAAGGAACTATCCGGCGGGAATCAGGGAATTTGGCGGAGATATCCTGCTCGTGGCGATCAGCTATGACAGGAAGGCGCCTGCCGGGCAGCGGAAGCACAGTTGTATGATAGAAAAAGTGACGGTACAAAATGAAAGCAAAGGCTTGAACGGAGCAGGGGCCGACGCGGCGGAATGGGAGCGGACATGAAAGTTGTATTACAGAACCTGACGAAAAAATTTCCCGGCAGGGGGAAGAAGAACGCCGGGGAGGTGACGGCAGTAAGCGGTCTCACTTTTGAGATCCCGGACGGGGAGCTGGTGGGGCTTTTGGGGCCTTCCGGCTGCGGTAAGAGCACTGCGCTCAATCTGATCAGCGGCCTTTTGAAGCCGACTGCCGGGCGGATCTTTTTCGGAGAGGACGATATCACCGACCTGCCGCCGGAGAACAGGGGCGTGGGGCTGGTGTTTCAGAATTATGCGCTGTATCCGCATCTTACGGTAAAGCAGAATATCCTGTTTCCGCTGCAGAACCTGAAAGGAAAAGACAAGCTGTCGAAGGCGGTCATGTTATCGAAGGCAAACGAGGCGGCCAGGCTTGTACAGATAGATGAGCTGATGGACCGCAAGCCGGGGGAGCTTTCCGGTGGGCAGCAGCAGAGGGTGGCTATCGCCCGGGCGCTGGTGAAAATGCCCGGCGTGCTGTTGCTGGACGAGCCTTTATCTAATCTGGATGCCCGTCTGCGCCTCCAGACGAGGGAAGAGATCAGAAGGATTCAGAGAGAGACCGGGATTACCACCGTTTTCGTGACCCATGATCAGGAAGAGGCCATGAGCATCTCCGACAGGATCGTGGTGATGAAAGAAGGGGTTGTACAGCAGATCGGGAAGCCGCAGGCGGTCTATGACGATCCGTCGAATCTGTTTGTGGGCAGGTTCCTTGGCACGCCGCCGATCAATGTGTTTGCTGGGCAGTGCAGGGGCGGCAGGCTGTATCTGGGAGAGGATGCCGTGCTTGGCGTTTCGGGCATTGCAGATCAGGAGGTTTATGTGGGCGTGCGGCCAGAGGGCTTTGTACTCTGTGAGACGGGCAGCCTTAGCTGTGAATTTGGCAGTGTGGAGGTGATGGGGCGCGATATCAGCGTGGTCTCCAGGCATGGGGCATCCTTAAATCCGACGGTCCGTTCGATAATCAGTGCGGAGAACCGGGTGGATGCAAAGGACGGTACAGTCAGATTTTCCTTAAAGCCGCAGAAGGTGTTTCTTTTCCGTAAGGAGACAGAGGAGCGGCTCTACGGTGAGATAACAGAGTGATGCAAAGATATGTTGTTATGGATAACGGAATCGTGGCTGTATCGCATTGAGAGGCAGTGTCATGGTTTTCCGGAAAGGAGTGCGGAAGAGATGAAGAAGAGATGGAGGGACAGCGGCCTTAAGGGCTGGCTGTATCTTTTGCCGGCGATTCTTTTTCTGGGGGTGTTTATGGTATACCCTTTGGTTGATGTTTTCGTCTATTCCTTCGAGGAGGGATACAATTCTGCATCCCAGACGCATTTCGGGATCGGCGCTTACAATTATTCCTATGTGCTGCATGATCCTTATTTCCTGCAGGCAGTCCGGAATACGTTTCTGCTGGTGATCATCACAGTGCCGCTTTCTACCGTGATCGCGCTGTTGATCTCTGTAGGGCTTAATGCCATCAAACCGCTGCGGAATCTGTTCCAGACGGTCTATTTCCTGCCTTATGTGACGAATACGCTGGCGGTGGGGCTGGTGTTTATGATCCTGTTTAAAAAGACGGCCTACTCGGACGGGCTGATCAATCTGCTGCTTGCATGGTTCGGCGGCAGTTCCGTTGATTTTATCGACGGGCCGTACTGGGCGAAGATGTTTGTTCTGTGCCTGTATACGATCTGGGTGGTGATGCCCTTTAAGATCCTGATTCTGACCAGTGCGCTGGCTTCGGTGAATCCGCAGCTTTATCAGGCGGCCAGAGTGGACGGTACTTCGGCGTTTCGGATCTTTATGCGGATCACGCTGCCGATGATCTCCCCGATGATCTTTTACCTGATCATTACGGGCTTTATCGGGGCATTCAAGGCGTACAGCGACGTGGTGGCGCTGTTTGGGACGGATTTGAATGCCGCCAAGATGAATACGATCGTGGGATACGTCTACGATATGCTTTACGGGGACAGCGGCGGATATCCTTCCTACGCGTCCGCGGCGGCGATCCTGCTGTTTGCGATCGTGCTGACGATCACATGTATCAATCTGCTGGTCAGCAACAGGAATCGAAATCATCTGCAGAGCAGATAAACAGATTGAGAAAGCAGGGCGGATGAGAGTAAGACGGCATAAGAAGACGAGGAGAATCCCGATATGAGCAGTGGCAGAAACTATAGCAATATGAGCAGTGGCAAAGACTATATTAGAATAGAGAAGGCGGCCAAAGCCCGCAGAACCACGGCGAATGCGGTCACATATTTCCTGCTGGCAGTCTGGGCGGTGATCGTGCTGTTTCCTTTTTACTGGATGCTCTTAACTTCCGTCAAGAGTTACAGCGCCTATAACGCGGAGAGCATTCCGAAGTTTTTTACCCTGTCGCCTACGCTGCAGAATTACGCGGATGCGTTTACGGCGGTGCCGCTGGGTCGCTATCTGCTCAATACAACAATCTTTACCGTGGTGACGACGGCATTGATGCTGGCGGTGATCACGCTGGCGGCTTTCGCCTTTGCAAGACTCGATTTCCGGGGAAAAAATGTGCTGTTCGTGCTTTTCCTTTCCCTGATGATGATTCCCAGTGAGCTGGTGATCATCACCAATTTCGTTACGATCACCAATCTGGAGATGCGCAATACATTTCCGGGGCTGATCCTGCCTTCCGTCACCTCCGTCTTCTATATTTATCTGTTAAAGGAAAATTTCGAGCAGATACCGGACAGCCTTTACTATGCGGCGAAGGTAGACGGGACTTCCGATTTGAAATATCTGTTTAAGGTGATGATTCCGATCTCGAAGCCGACTTTGATCACAATCACCATTCTGAAAGTGATCGAGTGCTGGAACTCTTACGTCTGGCCGCGGCTGATCACCGATGACGAAAATTATTATCTGGTGTCCAACGGTATTCAGGAGATCCGGGAAAACGGATTCGGCCGGGAGAATATTCCGGCTATGATGGCGGCAGTGGTGGTCATTTCCGTGCCGCTGATCGTGCTGTTTCTGATCTTCCGGAAAAAGGTCATGGCCGGGGTATCAAGGGGCGGAACAAAAGGATAGCCAGGCGGCGGGAAGCAGAGGTCAGGATGCAGAAGTCAGCAGTGTTTGCTCTGCGGAGGATGCAGGAGCAGGTTTGCAAAGAAAATGAGCTTGCAAAGGGAATGGATATCGCTATGAAAAGAAGACTTATGAGAAGTCTGTTTGAGGAACGATGCAGATGTGGAATAAACGGTCTGTTGGTGGAGCCATACAGACACGGAATAAGCAGTCTGCCGGGGGAAGCATACAGACACGGAATGAACAGAGTGTGTGCGGCGGCGCTTATGCTGTGCGGTTCGATTCTGCTCACCGGCTGTCACGGCAGCGAGGGGATGCGCAGCTTTGCCGTGCCGGAAGAGTTCGATCTTTCCAGAGAATATGAAGTCACTTTCTGGGCCAAAAATGACACCAATAAGAACCAGACGGCCATCTATGAGAAAGCGATCGAGGATTTCGAAGATCTTTATCCGAATATCACCGTGAATCTGCGTCTGTATACGGATTACGGCAAGATCTATAATGATGTGATTACCAACATTGCTACGAATACCACGCCTAATGTGTGCATCACCTATCCGGATCATATTGCCACCTATCTGACGGGCGGCAATCTTGTAGTGCCTTTGGATGAACTGTTTACGGATGAGCGGTACGGTTCCGGCGGAAGTGAGGTACGGTTCGATGCGCCGCGGGTGGAGGAGATCATTCCGAAATTTCTGGAGGAGTGTTCCTTTGGCGGTCATTACTATGCCATGCCGTATATGCGGTCCACGGAAGCCTGCTACGTCAATAAAACTTATGTGGAGGCCATGGGCTATACTCTGCCGGAAACGCTGACCTGGGATTTTGTGTGGGAGGTATCGGAGGCCGCCATGGCGATGGACGGGGAGGAGAATTATCTGGTAAACGGCCAGAGCGTCATGATCCCTTTTATCTACAAATCCACCGACAATATGATGATCCAGATGCTGCGGCAGAAAGAGGCAGGTTACTCCACGGAGACCGGAGAGATTACGATCTTCAACGACACCACGGAGGAACTGCTGTATACCATAGCAGAACATGCGAAAAACGGAGCCTTTTCCACGTTTAAAATTTCCAGTTATCCGGCCAACTTCTTCAATGCCGGGCAGTGCATCTTCGCGGTGGATTCCACGGCGGGAGCAACCTGGATGGGAACGGACGCTCCCCTGTCCGATATCAGTGAGGACAAGATCGTGGAGTTTGAGACGGTGGTGATGCCGATTCCGCAGTTTGACCCCATGCATCCGAAGATGATCTCGCAGGGGCCTTCGGTCTGTATTTTCAATAAGGAGGATCCGCAGGAAGTGCTGGTGTCCTGGCTGTTTGCGCAGTATCTGCTCACCAACGAGGTGCAGATCGCCTATGCGGGGACGGAAGGCTATGTGCCGGTCACTTCCAAGGCGCAGGAGTCGGAAGAATACAAGGCGTATCTGGCCGCCTGTGGCGAGGATGAGGCGCACTATGAGGTGAAGATCGAAGCGGCCGGTCTGCTGCTGGATCATATGGAAGACACCTTCGTGACGCCGGTGTTTAACGGTTCGGCATCTCTGCGTGACGCCGCGGGACAGATGATCGAGAATACGGTGAAGTCGGTGCGGAGGAAGCAGACGGTAGACGATGTCTATATGGAAGAGCTTTATGCGGATGTGTCTTCGCTGTACCGTCTGGATCAGATCGAGCGGCGAAGCGGCATGACCTCCGGCAGAAGTGATCTGGGGAAGCTGCCACGGACAGCGGTGATCCTGCTTGCCAGTCTTGGCGGGGCGTGGGGGATGATCCTGCTGTATGTGGGAGTCGGAATCGTGAGGAAGAAGAGAAAGGGGGTATAAGTGTTATAACTATTTGTTGCGACTGACTGTTTTCGCCACTCACCGCTTATATTTATACGAAAAATGAATATCTTGTTCCCATTAAAGCGCAAAATAAAGGGTAATAAAATGGAGCGCATAGATTGGTTTCCATACGCTCTGACGCTGTGTTGCTTATTCACTTGTGATTGTGGTGATGGTTGCTTAAACAGACTGGAAATTGTATCAACTTTGCAGATATTCAATCAGCTTACTTGCATATTCATCACTATGTTCGTGTAAATATTGCCCATGCCCCATGTGCTCAATCTCTACATCTATGACAGCAGGCAGATATTTTTTTAATAATGTAACACTTTTCCCTGGGTATTGCTCATTTGAACCTCGCCAAAACAGGACAGTTCCCTTGTAACTTTTTATATTTTCAGGGATATTGTAGCAATACACAAATTCACATGCGTTTTTTATAGTAATTGATGTAATGTTCGGATAAAGCATTTCTATAATACTGTTGTTATCTTTGCCCATAACAGCGTCCATCATAAATTTAGGAATTGCTTTTCCGCTTTGAATCCGTTTTATCGCTTTGCAGAAGATATATTCATACGGTTTCGTCAATAATCCCATCTTTGTCAGAAATGCTGCATCTAGATGTGTTTTAGCAACATTAACATTGCCTCTGCCTATAATCTCGACAACCATTGTTGCTCCCATAGAAAAGCCGGATAAACAATACAAATTACCCGATAAATTATCCATAATATAATCTTCTATCTCATCACAGTCTTTCTCAAGGCTGACAAGTTCACCTGTTCTCTCACTGTGACCATCTACTTCCGCCAATATCACATAATAGTCTGACAACCGTTTTAAAATTGGTTCATAGCAAAGCATTGCCGTAGATGCCATTCCATGTATAAATAGTATTGACTTCTTGCTTTTATCTCCAAAGCATAAGAAATTCATAATACCTTTCTCCTCATATACTGATTTGTACCTCTGTCAGAATACCACAATCACGCTCACATTTCTATTGCATTTTCATTAAATTTCTTCTGTGCACTAAAGCAACAAGGAAATGATTGACATATCAGAAATAACGCGTATAATTTATGTCGGAATGAAATTCATATGGCAGAGTAATGTCATGTAGCAGTGAAAATAGAGAAGAAACGGTTACTGTTTACTCTGCGGGGCACCTTAGATAAGGTGAAAAAGGAGGAGAATTATGAAGAAAATGACAGCGTTATTGATGGCATTCGCGCTTGCGTTCGCATGTATGGGCTGCGGCTCGGACAATGCAGGTGCGGCAGAGGAAGCAGCACCGGAGCAGACGGCGGCTGAGGATGCAGCAGCGGAAGAGACTGAGACAGAGGAAGCAGCGCCGGAAGAGACAGAAGCAGAGGATGCAGCAGAGGCGGAGGCTGAGACAGCAGAAACCGAGAGCGAAGAGCCGGCTGAGGCAGAGAGCGCCGGTACAGAGGAGAAATCCGAGGGTGTTATGACTTATGCAGAGTATGCGGCAGCAGAGCTTGACACGGAAGTGGTGGTTGAGACCTATGTGCAGGCGAAGCAGTCCTGGTGGGAGGACAAGGCGACTCTCTATACGCAGGATCAGGACGGCGCATATTTCATCTATGAGATGGCATGTTCCGAAGAAGATTATGAGAAGCTGACACCCGGCACGAAGATCAAGGTGACAGGTTATAAGGCAGAGTGGTCCGGTGAGGTGGAGATCATTGATGCGACATTTGAGATTGTAGAAGGCAATTACGTAGCAGAGGCTATGGATGTTACCCCTTATCTCGGGCAGGATGATCTGGTGGATTACCAGAACCGTTACGTGTCCTTCAAGGGTATGACCGTTGAGGCGGCAGGCCAGGATGACGCAGGCAATGACGTGGCGTTTCTTTATAAATGGGACGGTTCCGGTCAGGAGGGAGACGACCTTTACTTTAACGTATCTCTTGACGGAGCAACCTACACATTTACCGTTGAATCTTATCTGTGTGACAGCTCGACAGACGTCTACAAGGCGGTGAAGGAGCTGCAGATTGGTGATACGATCGATATGGAAGGCTTCCTCTACTGGTATGAAGGCGCTAACCCGCACATCACAGCGGTACAGGCAGCAAACTAAGTTTACTGGAAGCAGTGGAAACGTGCAGGCATTTTGTATACGGATCTGAGATTCTGCAAAGCGGGCGTTTGTACGATACAGGAAATAAAGAAGATGTCATATGCAGTGATTTGGCTGTATATGGCATCTTTTTTGTCGGTGTCTTATGCAAAATTTTAGGTTGATCGAAAAAACGTTTATAAATTTTTGAAAATCATATTGTTTTTGTGAAAATGATGTGCTATAATTTCAGTAACAAAACAAATCTTGATTCTTAAATGCGCACAGTATGCAATGTTATATCCTTGTCCTTCTGCAGTATTCTGTGCGTGGTCGGGCGGTTCTGCCGAAGATTCACATTTGTTTGGCAGGACGGTTATAAATATTCTATTGTGGCTTTCCTGCGTTAAATTTGTAAACAGGGAGGTCTATAGTGGAAGTGAAGAATGTTTTGGAAATCTATGAGAAGAAGAGAGAACGGGTACAGGAATTCAATCTGACCAATGACCTTTTTGCAGGAAAAGTATTTGAAGATGTGGAGGCCAGCCGGGAACTTTGCAGTATTCTGATGCAGAAGCCGGGACTTCGGCTTAAGAGTGTCAGAACACAATATGTGATCAGGAATTTGCAGAGTCATTCTGTACAGTTGGATTTTTTGGCCGAAGAGGACAGCGGCAATATAATCAGTGTAGAATTGCAGATGTACAGTGAGAATGAGCCGTTTAGAAGAACCCGTTATTACACGTCATGTATTGACATGAGCATTCTGGAAAAAGGCAGGGAATATTATGAACTGCCGGATGTGACGGTGCTCTACATTACGAAAAGCGACTTTATTGGCCATAAGAGGGGATCTTATCAGATTCATAGGAAGGCAGGAGGCAAGAGCCAGTCGATTGATGTGGGCAACGGAGTGCATGAGAGATATTTTAATCTGAAGTATTCGACCAAGGATGCTAAGATTGACGAATTGCTGCGCTATTTGCAGGATTCGGATCCATTTTATCAGACAGAATCGTTTCCAAGGATTGTGGAGCGGGTAAACTTTTACAAGATTAAGCGAAAAGGAGTGGAGATTATGTGCGAGATAACGGACAGAATCAGGAGAGAAGGCAAAATAGAAGGTAGAATAGAAGACATTATGCAATTACTGGAAGAGCTGGGGAAGATTCCGGCAAAGATTGCGCAGCGGATCACGCAGGAGACAGATCTTAATGTTTTGGCCGGATGGCTTAAATGTGCAGCGGCGGTATCCAGCATATCAGAGTTTGAGGCGAGGATGGCAGGAATTCCATCAGAAACAGGAAGTGAACCATACTGAGCCAGGTGCCGTGCATGCACGGCACCTGGTGAATTGCCGTGGGGTATTCTGCTTGCAGTGGAAACCCGGAACTACCAGCGTTTCATATTTTTGACAAATTTTTCTGTATAGGCCTGTTTTAATTCCTCAGCGGTTATTCCATAGCAAAGCAGCGCATCATTGTAGTACATGAGAACATCGGCCAGTTCCTCGACCAGGTCTTTTCTTAAAGCGGCGTTTGTGGAGGCACTTGCGCCGCCGTGCTTTTTCACGATATCAATGACTTCGCCGATCTCACCGACCATCCATAACAGCTTGTTCTGTCCAGTTTCCGGGCAGATGGGTTCCCATTTGTGTTTATATTTGTCCTGCAGAGTTCTTTGCATTTCCTTCATTTCGTTTATGCCAAAATCGTCCATCTTGTTTTCCTCCGTAAATGCCTTTTTGATTGCCTGATCTCTGAATGGGAATCTCAATCATTGCAGAAAACGGCATGATGAATTATTACTCATGATATATTAGTGTGAACCGGTATCCGGGGCGGTTGTATGTAGTTTATCTTCCAGGACATTGTTAAGTTCGTCTATGCCACTCTGGTACGATGCATTTATCTCCTGATACAGTTCGTTATAAAATGCAACGGCAATATGCTGTCGCTCTTTGGCGATGGCCGTAGCTTTTTCCGTATAAAAGCTGGAATATAAATTTTCCAGTTTATATTTATATTCTTGGAAGAAAGATGGTGTGCTGTCATTTTCGCCTGTTGAAACGATTCCATTTGGCAGCACAGAATATAATGGCTCGGAAACGATGCCTTTATAAAGCAGTGTCCTTGCAATTCCGATCGCTCCTGCGACATCTAATTTATCGGCGTCAAATAAAATTTTTGCCTCTAAACTTTGAGGAGGTTCCTCTTTTCTGTATCTGTGTGTTCTGATGCACTGCTTTACCTGTTCTGCATAGAATGCTTCAAAACCATGGGTTACAAGAAATTGACAGGCTTTTTCGCTTCCCACGATTGCATGACATAAAGCGGGATTTTCAAATTGTTCTTTTCTTCCGATGTCATGTAACAGGCACGCCGCGATCAGGACGTCATAATTCACATCCTTTTCGGTCTTCGCAATCTCCAGTGCATTGTACAATACGCGATATATATGCTCTTTATCATGAGCGGCATCGTCCATTGAGCAAAGCATATATTCTTCCAGCAGACAATAGGTTTCTCTGTTCATGTATTACCTCCCTGCAAAGAGACTTTCTGTTATGGCCGTGGTTTTCTGAGGGGGCATTCGGATACGCTGATCTTATCTTTCAGTACACCCAGTCCGCAGTCCTCCAGATAGTCCTGCAGGATGGGCAGGGATTGGGAGGAGGTGGGACCGATGATGATCTCGCCCACCAGGTCGGACAGGCTGAGGCCCAGCTCGCCGCACATCTTACACAGATCAAGCGGATAATACTTTTTGATTCGCTCCGAGGATACGTGGTACTTTGGCTCCATGGTAAAGCCGCATTTTGCACATGATCCGGCCGAATGGTTGACCATCTGGTCAAGAAAGGGCGATACCACGAGGCGGACTTCCTTTTCGCTTGCAAAAGAGGGATGCTTGAAGGCGGCGGACTGCAGCCAGGCATCGTTCATCAGATTCTGCAGGGAGGGAAAGCAGGCCGAGAAAGTATCCGCATCTTTGACCATTTCATAGAAATCGTCTACAAGTCGGTGTTCCCGCATGTCGGTCTGATAAAATACTTTCTGGAGGGATATGACGCCGCCCACCATTTTCTGCATCAGGTCTTCGTGGAAGGCGATACATACACCCTGTCCGAGATAGCCGTACCGCTCCCACTGCGCGGCGTCATCCCGATATTCGGAGAAACAGGCCGCGTAGGCGGAATAGTGGAATTCTTCTTCCAGTTCTTTTTGAAAGAAGGCTTCGACTTCACGGCATTTATCTTGTGCCCCGCTCTGCGCAAGCCTTTCGGTCACAGCCTTGCATATGCCGTTCATGAAAAGCCGCATCTCGGAAGCATCGTTCATATTCAGGATATTATTGAGCCGCAGTTGCGCACAACGGATGATACCGTCGAAAGCGGCAAAGGTGGTGTAGTGGTAAAGCATGAGGCGCCTCCATGGGATGATGCAAAATACAATAGTATTGTACTCTCTTTTTTATATGGACACAACTTTTAAAACATAATAAAATAAGAACTAATATAGATTGAATTGTAAATACTGCAGCAATATGTGCAGATGGCAGAACCGATGCAGGAACACAGAGTTAGAGAGGGTTAAGAATGGCGGCGAAAGCAGGACTTCCGATGGGGATTGAAGATTTTCAGGAAATGCGGACATCGGGATATTATTATATTGATAAAACGGGGATGATCAGAGATCTTCTGGAAAATATGGGTAAGGTGACACTGTTCACGCGCCCGCGGCGCTTCGGTAAGACTTTAAATATGAGTATGCTGAAATATTTTTTCGAAGTGGGAAGTGAGCGCGAAATATTTGACGGACTGGAAATCTCTGCACATAAGGAACTCTGCGACAGGTATATGGGAAGATTTCCGGTTTTATCCATCAGCCTGAAAGGTGTAAGCGGGACGGATCTTAATGGAGCAAAGGGTATGCTGCGCAGTATTATAGGAAATGAAGCGCTGCGTTTTCAATTCCTGCTGCAGAGCGAGGCGCTGTCAGCAACAGAGCGAAAGCAGTACAGGAAGCTGATCGAGCTGAATGATGCAGGAGAGTTCTCGATGTCGGATGGGCTTTTGAAGGAAAGTCTGTTGATGTTGACGCGTTTTTTGCACAAATATTATGGGCAGAAGGCGATAGTGCTGATCGATGAGTATGATGTGCCGTTGGACAAAGCGTACCAGGGCGGATATTACGACGACATGGTAGAGTTGCTCAGGGCTTTGTTCGGTCAGGTTCTCAAAACAAACGGAAGCCTGTATTTTGCTGTACTTACCGGGTGTCTGAGAATCTCCCGGGAGAGTATTTTTACGGGGCTGAACAATCTGAATGTTTATACGATAAAAAATGTACAGTATAATGCTGGATTCGGCTTTACGGACGCGGAAGTCAGAGAAATGCTTTCTTATTATGAGTTCATGGAAAAATATGAAGAGATAAAAGAATGGTATGATGGTTATCGGTTCTGTGGTTTGGGAATCTACTGTCCATGGGATGTGGTGAGCTACTGCCATGCGCTGAAAATGAATCCATCTGTAGCGCCGCAGAATTATTGGGTCAACACAAGTGGTAATGATATTATCAGAAGATTTATTGAGAAGGCGGACGCAGCCTCCAGAGATGAGATCGAGCGGCTGATCGCCGGAGACAGTATTGAGAAAGAGATACACCACGAATTGACCTACAGAGACCTGGATCTGGAGATGGATCATCTGTGGAGCATGCTTTACACGACCGGTTATTTGACACAATGCGGGGAAGACGATGGTGGTTTGACAAAGCTTTTGATTCCGAACAGGGAAATACAGTGGATTTTTACACGGCAGATTCGTAAATGGTTTCAGGAGGACAGCAGAAAAGACGGGCGGAAGCTGGAAGATTTTTGCAGAGCATTTTTGGAGAAGGATGCAGCAGCTGTTGAGGCGGGATTTACATCCTATTTGAGGAAGACGATCAGCATCCGTGATACCAGTGTCAGGAAGGAAAAGAAGGAGAATTTTTACCAGGGGATTCTGCTGGGGCTTCTGGGGTATATGGGCTGGAAAGTCAGGTCGAATGCCGAGGCGGGGGACGGGTACAGCGATATCATAGTGGAAGTGGAGGACGCGGACATCGGCATTATCATTGAATTGAAATATGCCGAAAACGCCCGGTTTGATGCTGCATGTCAGGAGGCGATGCGGCAGATCGCGGGCAGGCGGTATGAGGATATTCTGATAGATGACGGTATGAAAACAATCTACCGATATGGTATTGCGTGTTACAAAAAACGGTGCAGAGTTATAGTGGAACAGGGCACAACAAATCCGTCCTGTATGCACAGCCAGCTTTTGCCATCTAATCCGGACAGCTCTCCCTTGCCACATAACTGACCGGAAATTTGCGGTTGTCCATATCAAATTCATAGGCAGTCAGCTTCTCATACACGATCTGCAGGCAGGCGGCCGCCATCTGCTCCATGGGCAGCTGGATGACGGAGAGGGAGGGAATGGAGAATTCCTGTTGTTCGATATTGCCGTTGCCGACACTGATGATCTCGATCTGTTCCGGCACCTTAATATGATTGTTGTAAAAAGCCTTCAATGCGCCGCGGGCAATGGCGTCTGACGTGCAGAACAGACAGTCCGGAAAGGGATCAATGCCGCAGAGGCGCATAGCTCCTTCGTAACCGCCGCGCATACTGTCGTTGACCAGAATGGAAACAGGAGGTTCCATGCCGGCCTGATTTGTCTCATATTCGAATACATTAGTACGGATATTCATGCCGTTAAAGGTGGCGGGTGCTTTCAGAAGCGCCGGCCGCTTTTTCTGATGCTTTGCAAAAATCCGGGCAGGAAGTGTGCCGATCGTGCGGTCATCCATATTGACTGTGGCGTAACGCTTTGAGTAACGGTTGTACAGGACAGTGGGAATATAAAATTGCGCCTTTTCCAGATATTCCATGTCGATCTCCGAGGCGTTACAGATGATCATGCCGTTGCTGCCGAGCAGAGTCCTTGAAGTCAGGGCTTCATGCAGGCGGTTGACCTTGTAGGGCTTGATCTGCAGTTCGCAGGCATATTTATGTTCCAGCAGCGCGGACTGCAACCCGTTCAGGAAACGGGACAGGATATTGGCGCGGATATCGGTAGCCCAGAAAAGGGTGATCACAGCGCTGGAACGACTGCCGCCGCGCAGGATCTTCGCCTGGGTGTTGGGTGTGTAGCCCAGCGCCCGTGCCGTCTCAAGCACCTTTTGTTGTGTTTTCTTTGATATTTTTCTTACATCTCCGTTGCCTTTCAGGACGATGGATACCGTGCTGGGAGACAGGTTGGCAGCAGCGGCGACGTCTTTGATCGTTACCATGGAATACCTCGTGCGTGTTCGGTCAGTCTTTCACACGTCACTTTCCTTAATTTTTTATAGTAAACTTCCGTCATGCTCAGCCCGCCGTCTGGCAGGCCGCATGGCCATCTACGCTATGAAAGTCGAAGACTTTCATAATATTATTATATGTTAACTCACTGTGCTATACAAGTAGTGCAGTGGTATTCAGAGTTGTATATAATCCATAAAAAAGGTAATCAGGTTTTGTCGATAATTTATGAAAAATAAAATTACAACGTTGTACTATTGACAAAAATTATATGCAGTAATAGAATGGCAATAACAAGTACAACGTTGTACCAAATAAACCGAATAGGAGGAAGCGTATGAGAAAGAAAGTAATAGCGATTTTACTGTCTGTGACAATGACGGAAGCTCTGCTGGCAGGTTGTGGTAATTCTGGATCCACATCAGAACCGGCGCCGGAGCAGACAGAAGATGCAGCGCAGACGGAAGGAACCGACGCGGGAACGGACGAAGCGCCTGCAGAAGGAGATTCTGCGGCAGCTGAGGGAACCGAGACCGCTGAAAGTGAGGGCGGGGGGGGGGTGAAATCAAGCCTGGCGGCACCCTGAAAGTGGGCACCGTACAGAGCCCTTCTGTTGTAGGATTTACCCCTGAAATTACCAACAATTCATTTATCCAGTATCTGAGATGTGCCTATGAATCTCTGCTGTACTATGATGAAGCCGGCAACATAGTGGGACAGCTGGCAAGTGAATGGGAAGCAGATGCCGACACGGCGACTCTTACCTTTAAACTTGTAGATGGAGTGAATTTTGCAGACGGCACACCTTTTAATGCAGAAGCAGTAAAATGGAATATTGAGAAGTATATCGAAACGGGCAGATCAGAGACAAATAATATTGATTCCGTAGAAGTGGTTGACGATTCCACAGTCAATATCAAGCTGAAAGAATGGAACTCTTCTTCCCTTGAGATGATCGGATTCTTTATTTACTATATGTCCCCGACTACATTTGATGAGAAAGGTATCGAATGGATGCGCGCGAATTCCTGCGGTACAGGTCCCTTCGTGGTCAACAGTTTTGATCAGGGTGTTTCCATCAAATACACGAAGAACGAAAACTATCATGTAGCGGGACAGCCTTATCTGGACGGCATTGATTATACAATATTCGGTGATTCGACAACTCTTACGAATGCGCTGAAGGCAGGAGAAGTGGACGTCCTTACATACGGTAATGACTGCGATGTCATGAAAGATCTGGAAGGTATCGCAAATATCGTAACTGATAAGAACGGTAATGGTCTCGGTGTGGAATCCGTAGGTATCATCCCCAGCAGTGCGGATGAGAGTGATCCGTTCTATGATGCGAAGGTAAGACAGGCTCTTTGCTATGCAGTAGACTGGGATCAGATCGTAACGGCATTAAGCTATGGTTATTATGAGAGGACGAACCAGTGGGCAGCTCCGGGCGCAGTAACCTATAATACGGATCTGAAAGGATATTCCTATGATCCCGAGAAGGCGAAAGCACTTTTGGCAGAAGCGGGATATGCAGATGGATTTGATACTGTGATCTATGCAGGAAATGCAGGCTTCCAGAACAATGCGGCAACAGCGATCTCTGCAAGTCTGGCGGAGGTTGGCATCAATGCATCGGTAGAGATCATTGACGGAGCGAAAGGCAATGACATGATGGCCAATGGCTGGAGCGGACTTTACTGGCATTACGCTTCCATCGGACCGGACCTTGGTTTATACATGGGACGCCATCTGGATGTCAACGGTGCGTATTATGCAAAGGGAATACAGCATCCGCAGGATTGTCTGGATCTGCTTGGCGAGATCAGAGTAGCCAAGGATGAGAAGACAAAGATAGATCTGGAATGGCAGCTTCAGGAGAAGATTTATGACGAATATGCTTTGTTTGGTATACCGCTGTATGTAAATGCTCCTGTTCATATGAGATACGATTATGTAGAAGGCGCCGATCTGGCTAAGGTTCATGCTACAACATGGTCCCCGGCTACGACCTGGCTCAACAAGTAACTGATGTAGATAAGTTCATGCCGTGCGGGATACTGCACGGCATGATCAGATAATGGAGGCTGTTTTATGGGAAAATATGTATTAAAGAGACTTGGGCAGTCCCTGATCGTAGTCTTCATCGTTACTGTGATCGTGTTTGGCCTGATGCATCTTCTGCCGGGTGATCCTATTCAGATCTACCTTGGGGATACGGCGACAGAAGAGCAGATCGCATATTATACGAAACAGTTCGGACTGGATCAGCCGCTGCCTGTGCAGTATATACGTTGGATCGGCGGACTTTTTAAGGGGGAGATGGGGAGATCTATTACCTATTCTATTGACGTGAAGGAGCTTCTTTTGAAAAGAGTTGTCTCTACCTTATCCGTTACGTTTCCTGCGTTTGTTCTGGCGCTGCTTATTGGTATCTGCCTGGGGGTTATCACTTCGACACACAGAGGAAAGACATTGGATTCACTGCTTACTTCGATCGCCAATGTGGGAATTGCCACACCGGCTTTCTGGATCGGCATGATCCTGGTCTATATTTTCGGCCTGCAGCTGAAATGGCTGCCGGTGCAGGGTTATGTGCCTTTTTCGGAGAGTCCGTCCGGCTATATCAAGTGTCTTGTGATGCCGGTCATCGTATTGACGCTGGGACATCTGTCTTCCAACACCAGACAGACCAGATCTTCCATGCTGGAAGTGATCTCGCAGGACTACATCCGCACTGCAAGATCCAAAGGATTAAATGAAAAGACGGTTGTCTATAAACATGCATTGAGAAATGCCCTTATTCCGATCGTAACCATGATGGGCGGCGCGGTAGGCGCTCTGCTGGGTGGTACGGTTGTCATCGAGAACCTTTTTAACATACCGGGAGTCGGCGCCCTGATGCTGACGGCTATCATCAACAAGGACTACATGGTGGTGCAGAATGTGACGTTCATGATAGCAGTTGCGGTAGTAATCTGTAACCTGTTGATCGATATCCTGTACGGTTATATCGATCCAAGGATCCGGGTAGAATAGGGGGCGGCGATGAAGAAGGAAAAAGAAGCGAAAGTTTTGACGCCGGCGCAGGAACGGCGGAAACAGTTTTTGGATACTTTTTTTGCAACGACACCGGTCCGGATCGGATTCGGTATTATTACAGTGATGGTCTTTTGTGCGGTTTTCGCACCGCTGGCAGCTCCATATGATCCTTATGCGCAGGATCTGACCAATATGTTGAAGGGGATGTCAGGGACACATCTTTTTGGTACAGATGCATTGGGAAGAGATCTTCTCTCCCGCATTATCTACGGAGCCAGAGCATCTCTTTCGGTCGGGCTGGTTTCCACCCTGATCGCCGGTTCCATCGGTATTTCACTGGGGCTGATGGCCGGATATCTTGGAAAATGGGTTGATGCGGTGATCATGCGCGTTATGGATGCCATGATGTCTATTCCGGTAGTGATCCTGGCACTTTTTATCGGTTCCATTCTGGGAAAAGGTCTGGGAAATATCATGCTGTGCATCGGTATTGTCATGATGCCCGGATATGCGCGTATGACAAGAGGACAGGTATTGTCGGTCAAGCAGCTTGATTATGTGACAGCCGGTAAGATCAGCGGCGCCACGAGAATGAAAAATGCAGTGAAGCATATTCTGCCGAACTGTATTGCGCCGAATCTGGTATTGGCGACAATGAATCTGGGAACGGCGATCCTGACGGAGGCTGGCTTAAGTTATTTGGGTATGGGTATTAACCCGCCGACCGCATCCTGGGGTGCGATGGTCAGCGACGGTTACCGGTATCTGCAGGACACTCCGCATATCGCACTCATTCCGGGTATCTTTATCATCCTTACCGTGTGGGCATTTAATGTATGCGGCGACGCGCTGCGTGACGCAACCGACCCGAGACTCCGGGGAACAAGATAAGGGGGAGAGCAGATGGAACATTTAATTGAAGTCAAAAATTTACATACAGAGTTCAGGCAGTCCAAAGGAATTCTGAAAGCGGTGAATGGCGTTTCCTATTATCTGGATCCCGGAGAGATCGTCGCCTTTGTGGGGGAAAGCGGAAGCGGCAAGTCCGTGACACAGTATTCAGGGGTGCAGCTGATCGCCAGTCCGCCGGGCAGGATCACGGAAGGCGAGATCCTGTTTGAAGGGCAGAATCTCTTAAGCTATGGGCCCAACAGCGAAGAGCTGCGAAAAGTACGCGGCGGTAAGATCGGCATTGTTTTTCAGGAGCCGATGACGAGCTTAAACCCGGTCATGACGATCGGTAACCAGTTGACAGAATCTGTCATGCTGCATCTGCACATGACGAAGGCACAGGCCAGGGAGCGGGCGGTGGAACTGCTTAAGAAAGTAGGGATTCCCGATCCGGAAAGCCGGCTGAATGCCTACCCGCATCAGTTTTCCGGCGGTATGCGGCAGAGGATCGTCATTGCCATGGCGCTGTCCTGTAATCCGAAGCTGCTGATTGCGGATGAGGCCACTACGGCGCTGGATGTGACGACGCAGGCGCAGATTCTTGATCTGATGCAGGATATCGTAAAGGAGAGCAACACCGCCATGGTGCTGGTGACCCATAACCTGAGCATTGTGGCCAGATATGCACAGCGGGTCTATGTCATGTATGCGGGAGAGATCGTGGAGCACGGCACAACGGAGGAAATCTTCAAGAATCCGCACCATCCCTACACGATAGGATTGATGAATGCAGTGCCCGGATTGAATGACCAGAAGGACAGGAAGCTCATTCCCATTACAGGATTTGTGACTAATTTGGTCAACAGAAAAGACGAATGTGCCTTTATGAACCGCTGCCCGTATGCCACGAAGGAATGTGCGTCCGGCGCGACGCCCCGGCTTAAGGCTGTACCGGGAGAAGACGACCACTTTGCAGCTTGCCACAGGACGATCACCAAAGAGACGAAGGTGGAGAAAATATTTGACGTAGCGGACCGTACTTATACAGCGAAAGCGTATGATAAGATGACAGAGGCGGATAAGATCCTGAAAGTGGAGGATCTGAAAGTTTATTTCCCGGTCTACAAAGGTCTGATGCGCAGGAAGATTGCAGATGTAAAGGCAGTTGACGGCATTACGTTTGATATATACAAAGGAGAGACCTTCGGTCTGGTGGGAGAATCCGGATGCGGAAAGTCCACGGTAGCCAGAACCATCTTAAGACTGAATGATTCCACCGGCGGGAAGATCACCTTTAACGGTGTGGACATTACCCATTTGGATGACGTGAAGATGCGGGAGCACCGGAGAAATATGTCCATGATTTTTCAGGATCCCTACGGGTCTCTGGATCCGAGACAACGGGCCGGCGATATTGTGAAGGAGCCGATGAAAAATTTCAGGATCGGGTTGTCCGAAGCAGAGATGGATAAGAGAGTCGACGAGTTGTTTGCACTGGTGGGACTGGATCCTGCCTACAGGGAACGGGTACCCCATGAGTTTTCCGGCGGACAGAGACAGAGACTTGTGATTGCACGTGCAATCTCGACCAATCCCTCGTTTATCGTATGTGATGAGGCGATCTCGGCACTGGATGTTTCCATTCAGGCGCAGGTGATCAATCTGCTGGAGGAACTGCAGCAGAAGCTGGGACTGACCTATCTGTTTATTGCGCATGATCTCTCGGTAGTGCGTCATATCAGCGACAGAGTGGCAGTGATGTATCTTGGGCAGATGGTGGAGTTTGCGGACTGGGACAGTTTGTATTCAAACCCGCTGCATCCCTATACCAGGTCGCTTTTGGAGGCGGTGCCGGTGCCGGATCCGTTTACGGAGAAGACCAGAGAGAGACAGATCGTGCAGGGCGAGGTGCCAAGTCCCATGCAAAGACCGGCGGGGTGTGCTTTTTCCACCAGATGCCCCTATGCCACAGACCGGTGCCGGACACAGATGCCGCTTCTGAAAGATCAGGGAGACGGCCACAAAGTTGCCTGCCATTTGATGGAGAAGTGACGGTTGTGTAAACCGGACGTAGGAAGGAACAGCTGCTGTCCAGAGCAGTAGCGGCAGCAGCAACGCAAAATGCAGGAAGGAGTGGAGTGTATGGCAGAAGACATGTTTGAACAGCTGCTCCGGCATACCAGGGAGGATTACGATTCTCTGGGCATACCGGTGACGGAAGGGGAGGTGACGGTTGAGGAGATGATGCTGCCCATGCCGGATGGTGTGGAGTTGAAGACTTATCTATTTCATATGGCGCAGGATGACCTTTGGGAAGGTGCACGAAGCTTTCCGGTGATTCTGCAGAGAAGTCCCTATTTTCACGCGATGGATTCCTACCGCCTGCATGGCACGGAACTGGCAAAAAGAGGCTTCGTCTACATTGTCCAGTGCTGCCGCGGCACAGGCGAATCGGAGGGCACGTGGGAACCAAACGTCAATGAGAGGCAGGACGGGCTGTGCACGGTCAGGTGGCTGGCAGAGCAAAGCTGGGTGAAGAACATCGGCTACTGGGGAGATTCCTATTTGGCGCTGACCGGATGGTGTATGGCGGATGCGGTACCGGAGAAAGTAAAGGGCATGTATCTGGGCGTGTACGGCACGGACCGCTTCACATCCGCGTATTGCAAAGGACTTTTCCGGCATGACGTACTGACTTCCTGGGCGATGGAAAACGCCGGCCGCCCGGTGGATGCAGATTATATGGAGAGCTGTCGGTTCAGGCCCCATGACCGGGTGGATGAAGCGCTCTGGGGCGGTGCGCTGCCCTGGTACAGGAACTGGATCCATGCCACGAAAGAAGACGATCCCTACTGGCAGGAAGGTTTCTGGCAGCTTCTGCGGGATATCCCGAAGCAGGTGAAGATTCCGCTTTTGATTCGGGAAGGCTGGTATGACCATCATCTGGGAAGTGCGCTGAAATCTTACGAGACGCTGAATGATGCAGTGCGGGAAGCGTGTACGCTGCAGATTGGCAGCTGGAACCACTTTTCCATGAACTGTCTGGAGTGGAGTGAGCCGGAGAACCTGCAGAACAGCGAAGTGAAGTCCATGGTCGAATGGTTCCGGCAGCTTCTGGTGGAGGAAAAGGTGCCGGAGAAGAAGATTCACTTCTATATTATCGGTGCGGATACATGGGTGGAGGCCAAAGAGTGGCCGATCTGTCCCGATCATGTGAAGAGATGGTGCCTGTCTGCGAAGCAGGCGGCGGATGCGGCCGGAGCGCGCAGGCTGGAAGTATATAAAGAGGATGAAGTGCGTAAAAGTGCGGCGGTAAATGAAGCGACATGTGAGGAAGCCGCTGCGGTGAAATACACCTACGACCCTGATGATCCGGTGCCGTCTCTGGGCGGGGAATCCATGTTAAAGACGATGGAGCATGTAGGCAGCATGATACAGCCGAAGATGGGCTGGCGGGAGGACGTGATCTCATTCCTTTCGGACCCGGTGCAGGAGGCGTTCGTGATCGGCGGTAAGATCAGGGTGAACCTGACGGTGGCCAGCGACTGTCAGGATACCGCTTTTACCGCGAAACTGATGGAAGTGCGGGAGAACGGCGAGAGCATCAATATCCGCTCTTCGATCACCACCATCGCGGCGGATGTAGCGGGCGGTGTATACGAGCCGGGGACGGAGGCAAAAGTGCAGATAGAAATGTGGGATATTGCATGGCAGGTGAAAGCCGGATCAAGACTGCGGCTGGATATTTCTTCTTCTGATTTCCCGCAGTATGCGGCGCATACGAATTATCCCGGCGTCTGGTCCGGACAGGAGCAATGCCGCATCGCACACCAGACAGTTTTCTGCGGCAAAGGATCCACATTGGAGATTCCGGTGATCAGATATCAGGAGCGCTCAGGATCAAAAGTAACAGTATAAAAAGGATAGTAGGAACTGTCCGTGGATATCCTGATGTGCGGTGGCGGCCACGGATATCTGTACAAGGAAAATCATTGGTTTTATTATAAAAGACAGAGCGGCATTCCGATTGACGGTGTGCCGCAGGGCAAAGTGAAAGGAGGATATGCTGTGAAGAAAATAGCGATAGGAGGAGGACAGGGATTCTGGGGCGATTCCCCGGATGCTGCGATCCATATGATCAGGAAAGGGGATATCCAGTATATGGCCTGTGATTTTCTGGCCGAGCTGACCCTGTCCATTATGGCAAAACAACAGTTAAAGGATCCGTCAAAAGGCTATGCGCCGGACTTCGTGACGAGGATTTTAAAAGAAGCAGGCAGGGAAGCCTGGGAGAAGAGGATCAAGATCTGTACCAACGCGGGAGGCATGAACATTCAGGGCTGTGTGGATGCGATCAAAGGCTTCGCCACGGAACAGCATATGAAAGGATACAAGATCGGTTATGTGACCGGTGATGATATTAAGGATAAGATCCCGCAGCTTTTGAAGGACGGATGGACTTTCCCGAACTTCGACTATGACGGGGATTTCACACAGATTCTGGATAAGATCTACAACTGCAATGCATATATCGGGCATGAGGGTGTGGAGGAAGCGATCGCAGCGGGCGCGGATGTGGTGGTAACAGGACGTGCGGCTGACAGTGCGCTCTTTCTGGCTCCTTTTGCCTATGAGTTTGGCTGGGCGGACGACGACTGGGATAATCTGGCAAGAGGCATCATGGCAGGTCATTTGCTGGAGTGCGGCGGCCAGGGAGCAGGCGGCAACTACATGTATGACTGGAGAAGCGTGCCGCGCATGGAAGATCTGGGATTCCCGATCGCCGAGATCACGGATGACACTTTCGAGATCACCAAGGCGCCCGACTGCGGCGGCATCATCTGCGAGCAGAGCTGTAAGGAACAGTTCCTGTATGAAGTGCTTGATCCGGCCAACTATATCACACCGGATGTAAATGTGGATATCAGCAGGGCTACGATCACACAGGTCGGCGAGAACCGCGTGCGCATCGGCAACATTCACGGCAAACAGCGTCCGGATACCCTGAAACTCTGTGTGGGCTACCACAAGGGCTGGAAGACAGTGTCCATGCTGAGCTTTGCATGGCCGGATGCCTACGAGAAGGCAAGATACTGCGCGGACATCATTATGAAGAAGATGGAAAAGCGGGGCATGAAGGCGGACGATGTACATATCAGCTTTATTGGTGTCAACAGCCTGCATCTGGGCGTTGCGGACATGAGCGAGGAGACGTTGAAGAACCTGAATGAGTGCGTGATGCGGATTGCCGTATTCTCGGAGGACAAGAGCGAATGTATGAAGATCATACCGGAGATCAGTCCCATGCAGCTGAACGGACCTCCAGGAGCCTCTTTCTTCGGCGGCAGAGCACATGTGCAGGAAGTGATGGCGCTTTGGCCGACGACGATTCCCCGCGAAGTAGTTGACGTTCAGACACACATGATCGAAATATAGGCATACGAGGAGGAAAGATGATATGCGCGAAATATATTTGAATGATATTGCACACGGCAGAAGCGGTGATAAGGGAGACACGAGCAACATCTGTGTGTTTGCACGCAGGCCGGAATATTATAAGATCATCGAGAGAGAAGTGACGCCGGAAAGACTCCACGACTTTTTCGGGGATATGGTGAAAGGCGAGATCGTCCGCTACGATCTTCCCAGCCTGGGCGGTTTTAACTTCGTGATGCGCCATGCGCTGGGCGGCGGCGCTACCATGAGCCTGCGGCTGGACAGCCTCGGCAAATCCATGGGCAGTGCGATCATGCGTCTGAAAGTTCAGGTGGAGGATGACGAAGTCTGAGACACAGTTGCAACAGAAAACAGGGGCGTTCCGATAGATTCGCCGACTGGGAAAGGAGCAGAACTATAAAATGGAGACTCAAAAGGAAATGCAGGCGCTTCAAAATCTGACCGTGCTGGATCTGACCAGAGTGGTGTCCGCTCCCTATGCGGCTTCCGTTCTGGGGGATTTTGGAGCAAATGTCATTAAGATAGAGATGCCGGGCAGCGGTGATGACGCCAGAGGCTACGGTCCCTATGAGAATGGGGAAAGCATGTACTATGCCAACCTGAACCGCAACAAAAGAGGCATCACGCTGAACCTGAAAACACAGGAGGGCAAAGACATCCTGAAATCTCTGGTAAAGGAGGCTGATATCCTGCTGGAGAACTACCGACCGGGGGTGATGGATAAGCTGGGGCTGGGCTATGACGTGCTCAAAGAAATCAATCCCGGACTGATTTACGGAGCGCTTTCAGGATTCGGCTCCTACGGGCCATATTCCCAGCGTCCGGGGTATGATATCATATCACAGGGCATGGGCGGCCTGATGAGCGTCACCGGCGCCAAAGGAGGAGAACCCACCAGATCCGGCAACGCGATGGGAGATATTCTGGGCGGCATGAATCTGGTGATCGGCGTGCTGATGGCGGTGAATGCCAGAAATATGACCGGCGTAGGCCAGCGGATCGACGTATCCCTTGTGGATTCGGTGGTGGCAAGCCTGGAAAACGCCTACATCCGGTATTTCAAGTCAGGGGAACTTCCGGTGCGAAACGGCAATGCTTATGCTTCCATAGCGCCCTACGACACTTACCGGGCGAAGGACGGACGGGTCATCATCGCCTGCGGCAATCAGAAGCTGTATGAGCGACTTTGTAACGAAGTGTTGGATATGGCGTGGATGATCACCGACGAACGGTTCTTGAATGTGCCGCTGCGGGTGGCCAACAATGAGATCCAGAAGCAGTATATCGAAGAGTGGACCATGCAGTATACGGTGGATGAGATCGTGGAGAAGGTGCTGGCAAAGGGGATACCGGCAGCTCCCATCTTCAACGTCAAACAGATCACCGAGGATGAGCATATCGCGAAGGCGAGAGAGATGTTTATCGAGATCGACCATCCTACGATCGGCAGGATGAAGGTGAACGGAAGCCCCATCAAGCTGATGGATATGATGCCCAGAATCAACTGCCCCGCGCCTACGCTCGGACAGCACAATGAGGAGATTCTGGAAGGACTTGGCTACACGGCGGAGCAGATCGCGGACTTTAAAGAGCGGGGCGTGATCTAGGAGGGGATTTAGAATATTTTAAAACAGTGTCCGGATGTTCCAGTCCGATTTAGGGATACCCTGTGAGGTTTGCTTTAAAACTGCACAGGGTATCCCTTTTTGCCGGGCCGCTGTGTTGATAAACGGGTTACTTTCATGTATCTGTTAGATGGACACGGAAAGAAAACCGGGATTGACGTCTAACCGTTTATAAATATGTGCAGGACATATTGCGCCCGGGGCGACGTTATGCTATACTCTCTTTTACTGTAGGACAGAATTTTTACAACAGTATTCATGAAAGGGGCGTGCCGTGCACAGAGCAGGAAAACAATCATTCGTCCAGATGATGAATCTGATGATGGGAATCCAGATGGCGGCGGTCTCCGTGCTGCTCATTATCTTCGCAGTATCGGTCTATTCTGCGGCCCGGAAGGAAACGGACATTGCGGCCGAGAACTTCCTGCATATCTATGCGACGCAGATCGAGAACCGCATCCAGAAGGTGGACATGCAACTGACGACGATCATCAATGAAGATGAAGATCTTCAGTTGCTGGAGAGCGAAGATGAGGCGAAGAGACATTATGCTTCCGTGCGGCTGGCCCAGAGTATAAACGATATCATCAACATAGACCAGAGCGCGGATATTTTTGTGATCACGGAGGCGGATCATAATATCTGCATCGACGCGAAAGCGGATAACCTGCCATACGCGGACAAGAACAGCCTTCGCAGTATGTTCATGGATTATGCGGAGCCGGGGCGGCAGACGGACGGTTGGAAGTTTCAGAAGATAGGGGATACCTTCTATTTGTACCGGGCCATCGTGAGCAACCGGCGTGTCACGGCGGCGGCAATTTCTGCGGAGTCGCTGTTGAAGACGGTCTCACTGCGGGATGTGGATACATACGGCTTCGTGCTTACCGATGCTGATGATATGGTCAAAGCGTATGCGGGTTATCCTCTGTTTGATCATGAGGTGGATATCCGCATCGATGCGCTTCGGGCAGTTCGTAACCTGGAGAACAGGGAAGAGATGTTGAATGGACGGGTGAGGCTGTATTCTTATGAGAGCCGGACGAATGTATTTCGCCATTTATACAAAAACGCCATCTTTATTCTGGCTGTTATCGCCCTGCTGTGCGTTTTTGATCTATATTTCATGGGGACGGAGCGGAAACAGATCATCCAGCCGATGCAGGGTATGATTCAGGATATGGAGCGCATCCGTGGCGGCGATTATGAACTGCGGGTGGAGGAGCGCGGCGACAATCAGGAATTTTCGCTGCTGTCCCGGACTTTTAATCAGATGATGGATGAGATCGTGAATCTGAAGATCCGTTTTTATGAAAAGCAGCTGGCCTTAAGCGATGCGGAGCAGAAGTATATCCGCCTGCAGATACGGCCCCATTTCTTCCTGAATGCGATGACGACGATCGCGGGGCTGAGCGCGAAGAAGAAAAACGCGGAGATCGAGAAGTACATCAACGCGCTGTCCAAAAATATACGCTATATGTTCAGTTCCGGGTTGCATACGGTTTCGGTGAAGGAAGAACTCCACCATGTGGAGAATTATTTTGAGATGCAGGAAATGCGGTATGCCGGCTGTATCTTCTATTTTATTGAGATGCCGGAGGAGCTGGAGGACTGGCAGATCCCGCAGATGCTGATCCATACGTTGATCGAGAACGAGTATAAATACGGGATTTCGCAGGGGCATTCTCTGATGGTGTTGATTAAGGTCAGCGTTGCGGCGTATGATGGAGAGGACATGCTGCTGATCGAGATCGAGGATGACGGCAGGGGCTATCCGGAGGAGGTGCTGACGGCCATCAATCAGGACAGGGCGCAGCAGAAAGAGGACGGGACGAGAGTAGGACTGTGGAGTGTGAAGCGGCTTCTGGAGCTGATGTACGACAGGAAGAATCTGTTTCTGATCTCCAATGTAGAACCGCACGGTGCGCTCAATCAGATCTACATTCCGCGCAGACCGGTCAATGAGCGAAGTATGGAGTACATGGACGAGCAGGGGATCCGATAGACAAAGGAGAAAGTCAGGATGCGTATTTTGATAGTGGATGACGACACGGCGATCATTGAGGTGATCAGGGATACCGTCGACTGGGACAAGCTGGGAATTGATGAGATCGATGTCGCCTACGATGCACAGGGCGCCAGAGAGAGTCTTACGGACAAGGCGGCGGACATTGTGATCAGCGATATTGAGATGCCGGGAGAATCGGGGCTGGATCTCCTGAAATGGTTCCGGGATGAGGAGATGTCGGGCAAATTTCTGCTCCTGACTTCCCATGAGAATTTTCAGTATGCCACGCAGGCCATCAGATACCATGCGGAAGAATATCTGATGAAGCCGTTTAACCTCGATGTGGTGGAGATGACGCTGTGGAAGATCGCCGGAGAGATCAGGAAGGAATGGCAGGAGCACAGACTGACTTATGAGGAGTGGGCGGAGCGGAACAGAAGGGAGATCAAGAGGACCTTCTGGTTTAACCTTTTTTCCGGCGGGACGATGCATACAAAGCGGGAGATCGGACGGGAACTGGAAAGGATCGGCCTCGCCATGGATCAGGACACGGAATATCGACTTGTTGTTTCCAGAGTCACCAACATGGAGGGGGACATGGAGATGTACGGGCGGGAGCTGGTCATGTTTATGTTGGAGAATATGCATTCGGAGCTTTTGCGTGGTGTACCGGACAGTGAGGATATTATCAGCTTTGAGCACCGGGAATACGGGAATTTTGTGGTGATATGCGAGTGGACACAGGCCGATGCGCTCAAGGAGCGGTGCGGTGAACTGATCAGGAAGATCGAGAACCTGCTGGAGTGTAACTTGACCTGCTGCATCTGCCGGCCCTGCACGATGGATGGATTCTATGAGGCTTATCATGCAGCCGGGGATCTGCTGTCCAGGAATATTGTCTATTATGGAGAGGCGTTTTATGAAGAACAGGCGGTGGAAATGGAGCGGGGACCGAGGCAGATCCTGCAGCTTGCCCAGATGGAGGAGTATCTGGAGTCGAGAGACAAGAAAGCCTTTCTCGATTTTCTGAAAAAGGTGATGAATACCAGACTGCGGCAGAAATGTTTAAGCCGCGAGATGCTAAAGCAGATCTCCGGCGAAATACAGCAGGCAGTCTATGCGCGCCTCGCCAGACAGGGCATACAGGTATCCCAGCTGCTGGGGGATGAGACCTCGCTTCGGATTCAGGAGAAGGCGGATCAGTCCGTGACGGATATGCTGCGCTGGGTCAATTATCTTCTGGACCATGTGTTTGCCTGTGAGGAGGAAATCAGGAAATCCCAGACCATCATCGACAGGATCAATCTGTATATCGAGGAGCACTACAGAGAGGAGATCGGCAGGAATGAGATCGGCGCATTTTTCTATCTTGCGCCGGAATATCTGGCGAAGATGTATAAGAGGAAAACAGGTAAGAATCTTAAGGATCAGATCAACGAATACAGGCTTGAGAAGGCGAAGGAACTATTGAGCGACGAAGGAGTAAGGGTCAGCGACGTGGCGGCGGAGGTGGGATTCAGCAATTTCTCCTATTTTTCCACGTTGTTTAAGAAATATACAGGCGTGACGCCGAATGAATTCAGGCGAAAATGGGAGACGGATGCGGTCCGCTAGAAGGGGTGCACGGCGGGCGGATCGGAAGCAGATTTGGAAGGCAGGATTTTCAGCAGGACGGGAATCCTGCTTTTTGCATGTCCTGTTTTTGAAAAAGGGGATCTTGTTTTTGAAAGAGAAATGGAAGTTGTCCTGCTATACTGATAATATCAAATACGGGGACAGAATGCTGCCGGCGTGTGGAAAAGCCATGTCCGGCAGTCGAAAGTCCGATAGAAAGGTGAGGATCAGATTTTATGAAGAAAAAAGTTTTGAGTACTTTACTGGCAGCATCGATGATGATCGGTCTGTGCGCCTGCGGAGGAGGTGACGCGTCCGGGACTTCGGCGGGAGGTTCTTCGGAAAGCAACGAAGAGGCGGCTTCGTCTGCAGACGGCTCTTACGACCAGGTGACTTATGCGTATTCCACATTCAACAATATTCCCACGGAAGAGACGCTGGATACGATCGAGGAGGAGATCAACAAGATCACGCGCGAAAAGATCAACGCAGAGATCACGTTAAAGCCGATCGGGATCGCGGATTATTCCAGCAGTGTCAGCCTGGCGCTGCAGGCAGGAGAGAAGATCGATGTCTTCGAATCTCTCGGTGATTTCAACAACTGTGTGGCAACCGGTATGGCGGCGGATATTACCTCTTTGATAGACAGCTGTGCGGCGGAGACGAAGGAGCTGGTGGGCGAGCAGTGGCTGAATGCCTGCACGAAGGAAGGTGTGATTTATGGAATTCCCACATTGAAGCCGATTGCATTGACACCTATGCTGGTCTATCGGGCGGATATTGCAGAAGAATTGGGATTGGATATGAGTAAGGTAAATACTGTTGAGGATGTTACGGCAGTTCTCAGTGCAGTGAAAGAGGCTTATCCGGATATGACACCGATGGCTCCGGTTGAATCGGGAAATCTGGGACTGAACAGAAGTTATGGAGATATTGATTATTTATCGGATGATTACAATACACCAGTTGGTGTGTTGTTGGATGGAGAGACGACAGTTGTGGATCTTTATTCCTCTGATATTTTTGCTGAGCGCTGCAAGCTGGCAAGGGAATGGTATAATCAGGGCCTTGTTATGAAAGATGCGGCGACAACTACGAGTATGGCAGCTGAACTTATGAGTTCCGGCAATTATTTCTGTTTCAGTGCTTCTTACAGTTATCCGGAAGAGGATACTGCGGCAGCTTTGGAGGCTCAGTCCGGAGGCTATGAACTTGGCGCCAAGATGCTTGATGACGCTTATTTAAGTACTGCGGAAGTCAATGCTATAAGCTGGATGGTTGCCTCTAACAGTGAAGTGCCGGAAGCGGCACTTAAGTTCCTGAATCTTACTTATACGGATGAAAATATCGTCAATCTGTTGATCTATGGTATCAAGGACAGGGACTATGTGCTGGATGCAGAGGGTTATATGTCTTATCCGGAAGGACAGGATGCGACGACCGTTCCTTATACGGCACAGCTCAGCTGCGGTACGCTTGGCAACTATTTCATTATGTACCCCATGGTAGGCACCAGCAAAGAATCTCTTGACTGGGAGCTGGAACAGAACCAGAATGCGGACGTATCTCCGGCAATGGGATTCTCCTTTGATTCGTCGGCCTTCAAGACACAGTATACGGCAGTGACCAACGTGATCAAACAGTACCTGCCGGGTCTGATGTGCGGAAGCGTCGATCCTGAGACAGAGATTCCGAAGTTTGTAGCGGATCTGAATGCGGCGGGCTATCAGGATATCATAGCGGCCAAGCAGGAGCAGCTGGATGCGTGGAACGCAGCGAAATAGGATGCCTGTCACGATAAGACAACAGAATCATGCATGACCATTTTCTGTCCGGTATTCCGTAAGGGTGCCGGACAGAAAATATAAAAAGCGTAGTTTGTGCGGAGGAATAACAAATATGGCAAAAACGAAAACTGCTGAGGGGAAGACAAAGGGGCATTTCGGAAAGTCGGTTCCGCTGCTTCTGATCGCACTCCCGGGCATTGTGTATCTGCTCATCAACAATTACATACCGATCATGGGCCTGTTCCTGGCCTTTAAAGACTTTAACTTTATGAAGGGTATCTTTAAGAGCGACTGGTGCGGGCTTGACAATTTCAAATTCCTGTTTCTGACGAAGGATGCCTGGATCATGACAAGGAATACGCTGCTTTACAACATCGTATTCATCATTCTCGGAACGGTCGTGGCGATCTTCCTCGCAGTCCTGTTATGTGAGCTGGGCGACAGAGTGCGGGTGAAATTCTTCCAGGCATCGCTGCTTCTGCCGAACCTGCTGTCGTGGGTGGTGATCGGTTTCGTGGCTTACGCCTTCCTGAACGCAGACACCGGTTTTATCAACAATACCGTGATGAAGAGTCTGGGAAAAGAAGGAATCGCGTGGTACACCTTTCCGAAAGCGTGGCCTTTTATCCTGGTCATTGTGAATCTCTGGAAAAATGCGGGTTACCAGTCCATCGTATATATGGCAGGTATCTCCGGCATTGACAAATCCTTATATGAAGCGGCGGCATTGGACGGCGCCACCAAGCTGCAGCAGATTTTTCAGGTTACGTTACCGCTGTTGAAGCCGACTGTGATCACACTTTCCCTGATGTCCATCGGACGGATCTTTTACTCGGACTTCGGGCTCTTCTATCAGGTGCCCCAGAATTCCGGCGCACTGTTTGGTGTGACGCAGACGATTGATACCTATGTTTACAGAGGCTTGATGGAACTGAACAATGTCGGCATGTCGGCGGCGGCAGGCTTCTACCAGTCGATCGTGGGCTTTATTCTGGTGCTGGCGGCCAACACGCTGGTCCGTAAGCTGGATGCAGATAATGCACTGTTCTAAGGGAGGGATAAAAAATGACAGAGAGTAAATCTTTTAATCGGGTGGCGACTATTATTCTGACCTTCCTTGTGATCGTCACGCTGCTGCCGATCGTGCTGCTTGTGATCGCTTCCTTTACGAAGGAGCAGGTACTTGTTCAAAATGGGTATACCTTTTTCCCGAAGGCGCTGAGTCTGGATGCATATTACTACATGGTAAAGCAGGGTGCCGTAATCGTGCGTTCCTACGGCGTGTCTTTTCTGGTGACAATTCTCGGTACTGTGATGAGCGTGGCAGTCACGACGACGCTGGCTTATCCGATGGCCAGAAAATCGTTCCGCTATAAGAATGTACTGTCCTTTTTCGTGTTTTTTACGATGCTGTTCAACGGCGGTATCGTTCCGTCTTATATTATGTGGAGCCGTTTCTTCCACATCAAGAATACGATCTGGGCGCTGATCATTCCCAACTATATGGTGACGGCGTTTAACGTGATCCTGGTGAAGAATTTCTACCAGAACAATGTGCCGGATGCGCTGGTCGAGGCGGCGCAGATCGACGGGGCAAGCGAGCTTAAGACTTTCTACAGCATCATGTTCCCGTTATCCAGGCCCGTGGTGGCGACGATCAGTCTTTTTACCGGCCTGTGTTACTGGAACGACTGGACGAACGGCCTGTACTATGTGGACAACGAGAAGCTGTTCAGTATCCAGCTGCTGTTGATGAAGATCATGAATAACATTCAGGCGCTGAAAGCGAACACGGCGCTGATGGGAACCGGGACTGTGGAACTGCCGGGTACTTCCGTCCGTATGGCGATGGCGTTTGTCGGTATCCTGCCGATCCTGATCGTGTATCCTTTCGTGCAGAAATATCTGGTGGAAGGTGTTGTGATCGGGGCAGTCAAGGGCTAAAATAGAATTACAACGGCAGAACACAGAGGTGCCGTAAAAGACAGCAGAGGTATAGAAGGAGGAAGGAGTATGGCAAACGGAAGATTTCAATTTTGTTCAGACTGTTTAAGAAGGATGGTGGAGTTTCATATGGTGCTCCCCAATGACCTGCCGAAGGAATGGACGGCGGAGAATCCGCATTACAAACGGCCCATAAAGACTTTGTTCTTACTGCACGGGTACACGGGCGGCAGCATGGACTGGATGACGGGCAGCGCGGTCTGCGAACTGGCAGGGAATTATAATCTGGCAGTGGTGTGTCCTGCGGGGGAGAATTCCTTCTATCTGGACGGCCCGGAGACAGGGCGCCAATATGCAACTTATGTAGGAGAAGAACTGGTGCAGTATGTGAGGAAAACCTTCGGGCTGGCACAGAAGATGGAGGATACTTATATCGGCGGCCTGTCTATGGGCGGATTCGGCGCGATCCATACCGCGCTGCAGTTTAACCATCATTTTGTCAAAGCATTCGCGCTTTCTTCTGCTTTGATCGTGCACGAGGTGGCAAATATGAAGCCGGGTCAGGGAAATCCGGTGGCCAATTACGAATATTACCGGCTGATGTTCGGGGAGCCGGAGAAGCTGCTTACAAGCATCAATAATCCCGAGGAGCTGATCCGCAGGCATCAGGCGGCGGGCGAGCGGATACCGGCACTTTTTATGGCCTGCGGGACAGAGGACTTCCTGCTGGAGAACAATCGGGAACTTCGTGATTTCCTGCAGGAGAAGGGCGTGGAGCATGTTTACCATGAGAGCCCCGGTATCCATAACTGGGCTTTCTGGAATCAGTATCTGGAGCCGGCGATCCGGTGGATGCTGGAAGCGTAGGGACAGACGCAGCACCCGGAACAGAGGGCGGCAGTGGATTCAATCAGGAAGTTGTGACACTTCCGGATGGAGGAGAACATGACAGTAAAAGAAGTGATAGAGAAGATAAAAAAGGAGTCCGGCGCATCCATACCGGACGGGCAGACCTGTGATATCCTGATCTCCGGGGAGCCGGACATGGAAGTGAAGAAGATCGGCTGTACCTTTATGGCCACCGTGGATGTGATCAGGGAGGCGGCCGCGCAGGGGGTCAATTTCCTGATCACCCATGAACCGACCTGGTTTAACGGCCCCGACAAAAGCGCGTGGGTGGAGGCGGATCCGGTCTATCTGGCGAAAAAGAAGCTGATCGAGGAATGCCATATGGCGATCTGGCGGTATCACGATCATATGCATATGGGACAGGAGGACCAGATCTACACCGGATTCGAGGAGGCCTTCGGATGGCAGAAATACCGGGTTGCGGTGGAGGATGTGAAGAAGTACAACGAGGCGGATGCCGGAGCGGAACAGTTCTGGGAGCATTTCGGCGGCATCTATGAGATCCCGGAGACGACTCTGCGGGAGCTGGCAGCATTTTTCAAAGAACATGCACAGATGGAAGTGGTGCAGATCGTGGGCGATCCGGATATGAAAGCAAAGAAGGTGTCCGTGCTGGTGGGCGGCGGCAGTCTCGGCCTTGGCAGGGAAGAGGCGCCTATGATCCAGATGCTGCAGGAGAATGTGGATGTAGTCATCTGCGGGGACATTACGGAATGGACTCTCTCCGCGTATGTGCGGGATGCGGCGATGCTGGGGATGAACAAAGGTATGCTGGTCCTGGGCCATGAGAGAAGCGAAGAGTGGGGCATGAAGTACCTTGCCGGATGGGTGGAGCGCATTACGGGCGGACTCCCGGCGGTATTTCTGGATGCAGGAGAGCCTTTTGCCTATCTGTAAAGGAGCGGCCTTGTACAGGAAAGATACGGAAGGCGGATACGGGCAGCGTCAGGGGAATAACATCATGACGGGAAAGGAAGACAGATTATGACGGCATATCATGACAATATAGCAATACTGGAGAAACTGGTCGCGGAACATGCTTTTATCATTCCCATCGCGCGGCACCGTTATCCGGACGGCACTGTCAATACGGAACAGTTCAAGACGAACTGGGAAGAGAAAATGGAGCGGTTTCACAAGATTCCGCTCTGGGAGAAGACACCCGGATTTGACGACAGGGACGCGCTGCAGAGAGAGCCTTATATGGTCTTTCTGCCGGCGGAAGTTCCGGGAGAAGTCCGGGGCACCATCGTGGTGGCGCATGGCGGCGGATTTTCTATAAGAACCGGCTCTGAAGGGCCGAACATTGCCCTGTATTTTCATAAGCTGGGATACAATACGGCGATCCTGTCCTATCGCCTGAAACCGTATACAAGAAGGGACAGTATCGCCGATATGCAGAGGGCGATCCGTATTCTGCGGGCCAGAAAGGAAGAGTTTGGCATCAGCGACAGGGTAACCGTGATGGGATTCTCGGCCGGCGGTATGCTGAGCGCCAACTGCGCGACGCATTTCGATCACGGGGATCCGGGAAATGAGGATCCTGTGGAACGGCAGTCATGCAGGCCGGACGCGGTCGTGGTCGGCTATGGAGCGATCACGGCAGTCTCCTTTCCAAGGCCTTTTGGCATGCCGGAAGATTTTGAAAATGACCTGTGCGGTCTGGATATGCAGGAACGTCTCTACCTGGCGGCGGAAAAGAATATCAGGTATGATACACCGCCCTTTTTTATCTGGCAGACGCTCAGTGATGACGGCAGGTTTGGTATGAATCTGGCGAAGGAATTAAGTGATGCAAAGATTCCTTATGAGCTGCATATTCTTGAGGGCGGCGTCCACGGGCTGGGTCTGGCGGACGGAGAGAACGACCTCGGAATGGATGTTCCGCATATTACGCACTGGGCAACGCTGTGCGATGAGTGGATGCAGATGCATGAAGTAAAGTAAACAGGAAAAGCAAAACTTTGCAACAGAAAAAAGAAGACATTGGGGGTATTGATGGCGATAGCTCCAATGTTCTTTTTGAATTACGTAAAACATTTCGGAATGGAGGTAAAGATGAGAAAAGAATTTGAAAAAGTGACGCCGGAATCGGTGGGGATTCCGTCCGGTGCGGTGATGGAATTACTGGATGAGCTGGAGAGCGGCTTTACCGAGCCTCACGGGCTGATGATCATGCGGCACGGAAAATTATGTGCGCAGGGGTGGTGGGCTCCCTACGCGCCCGGGATTGTGCATGGCCAGCAGTCACATACAAAGACCTATGCCGCCACGGCAGTGGGAATCGCATACACGGAAGGCATTCTTTCGCTGGAAGAAAGGATCATTGATATTTTCCCGGAAGAGGCGCCAAAAACGCCTTCGGAGAACCTGCAGAAGCTGCGCGTGAAGGACGTACTGTGCATGGGCTGTGGCATGAAAAAGATGCCGGAGCCGTCCGTTCACTGGATCCGGGACTTTCTGGCGGTTCCCGTGGAGGATGAGCCGGGTACGACTTACATGTACAACAGCGTCGGCTCCACGCTGCTGGGAGCCATCGTGCGCAAAAAAACGGGACTGGGACTGCATGATTATTTGAAGCCGAGACTGTTTGACAAGATCGGTATAGATGCGGAACGGCTGTGCTGGGCCCATATGCCGGACGGCATGGAAGTGGGCGGCGGCGGACTGTTCGCCACCACGGAGGATAATCTGCGGTTGATGAAGCTCTATGCGGACGGCGGCGTCTGGGACGGCGAGCGGATCCTGAGTGAGGAGTATGTGAAGCTGGCTGTTTCCCTGCAGAACGAATCTGCCACAGAGAGCGAAGTGAACCCGGAGGCATACGATAATTTTGTGGGCTATGGATATCAGATCTGGATGTGCAGACCAGAGGGTGTATACCGCGCGGACGGCGCCATGGGACAGTTTACGATCGTGGACCCCGGCAGGGACCTGATCCTTGCGATCACCGAGAATGCCAGCGGCGCACACTGGGCGCAGCGTTCGCTGGATGTTATCTGGGCATTTTTTGAGAAGATCAAGGAGGACAGTCTGCCGGAGGATCCGGAGGCGTCCGGACGGCTTGCAAGACGGATGGCCTCATTGTCGCTTGCCAATCCTGTCTTCCAGCCGGAGAGTCCGATGAAGGAGAAAATATCCGGCAGGGAGTATCGCGTGACAGAAGGGGAACTTTGCTTTTATGAGAATGGAATGCTCCTGCATATGGCGGGGATGCCGGCTCTGCCGACCGCAGAAAGCATCCGCTTCCAGTTTGAGAAAGGCGGCGCCGTCCTGCATTATGTGGAAAAGGGACAAAAGAAGCAGCTGGCCATTGCTATGGATGGCAGCAGACGGGAAAACAGCCTTTCGAACGGGGTGATATCCCGTGCGCTTGTCAGCGGCAGATTCGCAGGGGAAGCGGAATTTGAGATGACCATGCGCTGGGTGGAGACCTGCGGCGCCAGAACATACAGATTCATTCTGCGGGAGGACGGCGGACTGCTAATCAGAACTGTGGGAAGCAGTATGGCCAATGGCGGGGAGATTGTGATTCGGGCGGCGGCTGTGTGATGTAGGGGTGCAGATGCGGGTGCGGGTTGCAGATGCAGGTGAGAGTTGAAGATGTGGGTGCGGGTTGATGATGTAGGTGCAGGTTGGGCTGCAGGGCGGGTCATGGACGAGCCTGTTTTGTGGGATTTTCAGGAGCATGTACCGGATGTGATCGTGCTTAATCTGGGCACCAACGACGCTACCGTGATCGATCTAAACGGCGATACGAAGGCCGGTGTAGAGAAATTTGAGAAGGATTATTTTGAATTCCTGCAGCTGCTGCGCAGATACAACGGGCCGTCGCCCTGGATCATCTGTGCGCTTGGCAGCCTGGATTATTTCCTGTATGACAGCATTCAAAAGGTGGCGGAGCAATTCGCCGCAGCGTATCAAGATGACAGGATCAGCTGCTTTAAATACGGCCGTGTCCGGGTCAATGACGGACTGGGTGCGTGCAGACATCCTTACGTGACGACACAGGTGCGTATGGGCGAGGAGCTGGCGGCGTATATCAGGGAGATGCTGCAGGGCGGCGCGGGGAAATAAAATCTGAAGTATGGTGTGAAAAAATACAGTCTGTAAGGCGGTATGGAAATGGAGTGGAACGGGAAATGGGAGAATGGAAGAAAGCTTGGGGCTATGTCCCGGTTAAGTGGGGAACAGAGATTGGAACGGTGGAAAATATCACGCAGAAGCTGTGGCTGAGAAATAATCTGAACGGCACAGCGCTAAGAGTGAAGTTTTCAAATTTATATGATGAACAGCCTATGGTTTTGGAGCGCGTTACGGTGGGAAAATGGGATCGCGAGACGGAAGAGATAACAAAGATCAGGGAAGTGACCTGTCAGGGAGAAGGACGAATAGAGGTTGAGCCGGGCGGCTTTTTGCGAAGCGATGCCATACCGTTTTCCGTAGAGGCGGCGGATGATCTCGTGATCTCCATTTACTGGCGGGAGGCACATACTTTCCGCGGCTTATGCCAGACATGGAATGCAAAAAGCTGGCAGAGCAGTTTTCAGGAGGGAGACCAGACGGACATCGGAGAGCTGGCGGGAATGGCTACGATTGACTTCCTGCCCTTTTTTCGATTTGACGAACATGTAAGCAACGGTGCACTGGGAATTGCCGGAGTAGAGATATTGACGGAGAAGCAGGTAATGACGATGGCCTGTTTCGGCGATTCCATTACGCATATGTCCTACTATTTTGATCCCTTACTGGCGGAGATTTACCGGCGGTATCCGGGGCAGGTTACGCTGTTAAACTGCGGCCTTGGCGGTAACCGGGTGCTCTATGATGCCTGTCATGTGGAGGAGATTCCGGGACACGGGCAATGCTTTGGCGAGGCGGCGGTCAGCCGGTTCGAGCAGGATGTGTACGAGGATACGGAGCCGGAAGTCGTATTTGTGATGGAAGGGATAAATGACTGCAGCCATGGATTTGCCTTTCACGTGCCGGGAGAAGTGCCCACAGGCGCACAGCTTTTTGAAGGAATCAGGAAGATCGTACAGACAGGGCGCGAAAAGGGAAGCAGGGTTTATGTCAGCACGATCATGCCCTTTGGATGCTATGAGGAACCATTCCGCGATGCGGCGGAGGCGATCAGGCAGGAATGCAATCAATTACTGAGGGACAATCGGGATATGGCTGACGGGTTCCTTGATCTGGATGCGGTCATGCGAAAGGAAAAGAACCCTCATTTTATGAAGGACGGTATGCATCTGGGAGACGGTGTGCATCCCGGGCAGGCAGGCGGCCGGGAGATTGCGGCGGTGATCTTTGAGGCGATTTTGCCGATGCTTTCTGCACGCGCGGCGGCCCTTCCGGATTCCTGAACCGTTCTGTTGTGGTTTGGCCTCTTTTTGTGTATACTATAGGAAACGCCATAGGGAAAAGTCTATGGTGGAAGAGTCTATGGAGGAAGAGGCATGTATTATTTGAATACGAATGCACAGATCATATTGTTTCAGGATACACTGAACAGTGAGATTTATGTGGATAAGAGTATGCTGATCGAGAAAATATCGCCTATGATCCGGACAAACAGTAAGTATATCTGTATCACCAGGCCGCGCCGGTTTGGTAAGACGGTGAATGCCAATATGCTGGGGGCGTATTACACAAAAGGATATGATACGCATACTCTTTTTGCAAATTTAAAAATTGCCGGTTCAAAGAACTTTGAAAGCCATATCAATAAGTATAATGTGATACATATTGATTTCAGCAGCATGCCCGATTTTTGCGATCAATATCGTGTTTATATAAAAAGCATTGTCAGAAAACTGCAGGAAGATCTGCTTGAAACCTATCCTGCACTGGCAGGAAGAGAGTTTGCCGGAGTCAGTGAAATGTTGCAGGCCACAGGAGACTCGTTTATTTTTATTCTTGATGAGTGGGATTCCATTTTTTATGAAAACTATATCACCAGTGAAGATAAGATTCATTTTATGAAGTTTTTGAAGGCCTTGTTGAAAGACAAACCGTATGTAGATCTGGCATATATGACGGGTGTGCTTCCGATTGCCAAATATTCCAGCGGGTCGGAACTGAATGTATTCTGGGAATACAATTTCATGAATGACCGCACCTTTGAGGAGCAGTTCGGACTGACGGAAGATGAGGTAAGGGAACTGTGCGGCAGATATCAGAATATCAGCTATGAAGAACTGGAATGGTGGTATGACGGTTACCGTATGGGAGACGGCAGACATTTATTTAACCCGCGGTCCGTAAACAGAGCGCTGACTGACGGGCATTGTCAGAATTATTGGACAGAGACAGGCCCCATGAATGAAGTTGCGGATTGTGTGGAGCATAACGTGGATGAAGTGCGGGAGGACATTGTCCGCATGGTCTCAGGCCTGCCGGTCGAGGCTGATCTGACTGGCTACAGCGTCATTGAACAGGAAATGAACAGCAGAGACGAGATTCTGTCAGCTATGGTAGTATATGGTTTTCTCCTCTATCATGACGGATTTTTGAGCATTCCGAATCATGAATTGATGGAAAAATATCAGGGGGTATTAGCGCGGGAAAGCATGGGAGCAGTCAAGCAGATCGTGGACAGCTCCAAAGAAATGCCGGCAAAAAACATCAGTGCTTGATTGAAAGATTGTCAGAGGGAGATTGAATATGGCGAGAACAATTCGGATTGGCGGACAGGACTTTGAGAGAATCAGAGTAAACAATAATTTCTATATCGACAAGACCGATTTTATCAAAAAGTGGTGGGAGGCGGAGGACGATGTAACCTTGATCACGCGCCCGAGACGGTTTGGCAAGACGCTGAATATGAGTATGCTGGAGCAGTTTTTTTCCGTGAAGTATGCCGGACGTGGAGAGCTGTTTGAAGGGCTTTCTATATGGCAGGATGAAAAGTACCGGCAGATGCAGGGAACCTGGCCGGTGCTTTCCATCAGCTTCGCGCGGGTCAAGGAGAATACCTTCAGAGAGGCAAGACGGAGTATCTGCAGGATCATTGAAGAGCAGTATAACAAGAATGAGTATCTGCTTAAGGGTGATCTGCTCAATGAGAAAGAGCGGGCATTCTATCAGGAGGTTACCGCCGATATGTCGGACAGCACGGCGGCGGCATCTCTGCGGGCAATGGCGGATTTCCTCTGTAAATATCATGGGAAAAAGGCGATCATTCTTCTGGATGAGTATGACACGCCGATGCAGGAAGCGTATGTGAGCGGATATTGGGAAGAGATGGTGGCTTTCATAAGAAGTCTGTTCAATGCTGCGTTTAAAACAAATCCTTATCTGGAGCGGGCGCTGCTGACAGGGATTACGAGAGTCAGTAAGGAGTCTATTTTTTCCGATTTGAATAATTTGAAAGTAGTGACAGCCATTACAGAGAAATATGAGGAATGTTTTGGATTTACGGAGAAGGAAGTTTTTGCGGCTTTGGAGGAGTATGGGCTGTCGGATCAGAAGCAGAAGGTCAAAGACTGGTACGATGGTTTTACCTTCGGAGAAAAGAGCGATATCTATAACCCATGGTCAATTATCAATTATCTTGATGAAGGGAAAGTCGGTGCTTACTGGGCCAACACCAGTTCCAACAGTCTGGTAGGAAAGCTGCTTAGAGAAGGAAATGCAAGTATCAAACAGGCATTTGAAGATTTACTGCACGGTGGAAAGATCAGTATGGAGATTGATGAGCAGATTGTCTACAACCAGTTATCTGCGAAAAAGAATGCGGTCTGGAGCCTGTTGCTTGCCAGCGGCTATTTGAAGGTGGTGAGTACGACGCTGATGGAAGAAACAGGGCGTATCTACTATGATCTGGCCCTGACCAACAGGGAAGTCACCCTGATGTTTGAGATCATGATCCAGGACTGGTTTTCCGGGAGCGGGGATTATAATGACTTTATCAAAGCGCTCCTGCAGGATGACGTGGATGCCATGAATGAGTATATGAACAGGGTGGCTTTCGATTCTTTCAGTTATTTTGATACGGGAAAGAATCCGGGAAGGACAGAGCCGGAGAAGTTCTATCATGGATTTGTTCTGGGGCTGATGGTGGATTTATCGGATCGCTACCTGCTTAGATCCAACCGGGAGAGCGGCTTCGGCAGATATGATGTGATGCTGGAACCGAAGCGTGCCGGGGAGGATGCTTTTATTCTGGAATTTAAGGTTTTTCAGCCAAGGAAAGAGAAAGGTCTGGAAGACACGGTAGCTTCCGCACTGGCGCAGATAGAAGAGAAAGGATACGCCGCGGAATTGCTGGAGCGGGGGATTCCGGCAGAGCGTATCCGCAGGTACGGATTTGCATTCTGTGGGAAGGAAGTGCTGATCGGCGGGGGAAAATAAGTAGAAGTCAGGAAAATTATTTTGAAATGGAAATGTGGAGGGATTTTCTGTGGAGGGGATCAAGGCTTTTACGATCATGATGAAGGATACCGCAGTCCTGCGGGTTGATTTTGATACGCTGTGCTATGAAGTGTTAAATGAAAAATATCTGCCCTATCCGATCAAGGGAAAATTGCAGAAGATACCTGCTTCGGACACCATTAAGACCGCTTATGATATGTCCCAGTCTCTGCTTGCCGTCCGTAAGAATGAGGAGGCGATAGTTAGCTGGCTGACGGGGCGGGTGTTGTTGCTTAGCCGGGCCAATGCCAAGTGGATCTATAACCTGTTCCACTTTGAACAGACCGGGACGGCCGAGCAGCATATGAAGATTGCCATGGTATGTCGGGCGGTGTCCGTGCTGGATCCGTATTGGCTGAAGTTCGATGATGACGGGGAGATCAGCTGGAGCAGTGTGGACGTGAAGCGCAATCCGCTCAATGAGATCGTCGCGCAGGTGGCGCTGCACGGTAAGTCCCTGACTTTTCAGGGATCTCCGGTGACGCCGGAGCTGACGACAAACGGCGCCTATGCCAAGGCGTGGAGGCGGCATGAGGACGGCAACCTGTGGCTGTATAAGTTGGGGGCAAACGGCAGTACGGAGTCCCGGATCGAGGTGATGTGTTCTAACCTTCTGGATAAGATGAATGTGGAGCATGTGCATTACGAAGCCGGGCAGGATGAGGATCAGTATGTGTGTATGTGTCCCTGCATGACGACGGAGAGGGAGGCTGTCCTGACCGGGATGGAGTTTATCTCTTACTGCAATGTCAACGGCATTGATGCGGATGCCCGGATGATGGAGATTGACGGGGAGAGTATTTACAAAATGTGGATCGTAGATTTCCTGATCAGCAACCGTGACAGGCACGGGCAGAACTGGGGATTCTATTATGACACGGAGACCATGGAGATTCTGGGCTGTCATCCGTTGTTTGACCATAACAACGCTTTCGATATCGACTTTATGCGGGATATGGACGCGCCCTACCAGTTTGGGGAGATGACGATCAGACAGGCGGCGAAGAAAGCGATGGAGAAGGTGGATTTTCATTTTACGGCTCCCATTACCAGAGCAGATTTTATCACGGACAGGCAGTATCAAAGTTTCTGTAAAAGGGCAAAGTGTCTGGGACTTAAGATGGAGTAGAAGAATAGGGTATGTTAATACAGGAAAATCAATATGCAATGATGAAATAGAAGGGAGTTTATACAATGCAGCAACTGTCAAAGGAAGTCACAAATTTATTTTCGTATCTGAGCGCCGGTGTATCGGCCTATCATGTAGTCGCCCACAGCAGGCAGGTTCTTTTGGAGGCTGGATTCGAAGAACTGGCGCTGAAAGAGACGTGGAAGCTGGAAAAGGGCGGGCGTTACTTCTGTATGCCCTTTGGCACGACGCTCTATGCGTTTACGATCGGCAGCGCGTGTGGGCTGGAGAACGGGATCCACATCGGCGGCGCCCACGCGGATTTCCCGGCGATCAAGATCAAGCCAAGGCCGGAGATTTTCACCCAGGGATATATGCAGTTAAATACGGAAGTGTACGGCGGGCCGATTCTGAATACGTTCTTTGACAGGCCGCTCTCCCTGGCCGGCAGGGTGGTGACCCGCGGGGAACGTTACGACAGGCCGGTAAGCCACTTGGTGGATTTCAAGGAACCGGTGCTGTATCTGCCCAATCTGGCAGTGCATATGAATCGGGAAGTGAATGAGAAGGGCGTGCCTATCGACAACCAGAAGCATCTTTTGCCGCTGCTGGGCACTATAGGGGAGGAATTGAACAAGGAGACTACATTTACGGAACTGCTGGCGGAGAGATTCGATCTTAAGAAGGAGGATATTCTGGATTATGACCTGTGTGTCTACAATACCGAGCAGCCCTATAAGGCGGGCATCACGGGCGAATTTATCTGTGCGCCGCGGCTTGACGACATCACTTCCGTCTGTGCGCTGGTGCATGGCCTGATCGAGAGCGGGAATACAGATCGGGTGAATCTGGTATGCCTTTTTGACAATGAGGAGATCGGCAGTCTCAGCAAGCAGGGGGCGGACTCCCAGCTGCCGGCCGTTATCATCCAGAAAATATGGCAGGCTTTTGGCAAAAGCGCGGTAGACTGCATGGCGGATATCACAGACGGCATGATGCTTTCTGTAGATGTTGCCCACGCCTACCATCCGAACTATCCGGGAAGCCAGGATATTACCAATTATCCGGTACTCAATCAGGGGTTTGTGTTAAAGACGGCCAGCAACCAGAGCTATTCCTGGGATCCGGAGATCCTTGGCGCAGTGATGGCACTCTGCGAAGAAAAGGAGATTCCTTATCAGCGTTTTGTGAAGCACTCCAACACAAGAGGCGGCGGGACGATCGGTTCCATCATTTCTTCCCATCTGCCCATGAAGACGGCGGATCTGGGTGTGGGCCTGCTGGCCATGCATTCTTCCTGTGAGATGATGGGGGCGAAGGACCAGGAGGCGCTGGAGCGGTTTGCGCGGGCGTTTTTCAGTTAAGACAACAGAAACGTTGCTGCAGGTTTAATGAATTTACAGAGGATAGAGTCCGGGAAGATGGTCTGTGAAGTTTTTTCTTAAATTTTCAATCCAGTAAATATCCAGCTCTATAGGAGCATTCCAGATAGCTGGGATTTTGATAATAAACATCTGTTTGGAAATCAGATATTTCGTCACTGATAAAGGAAGAAAAGAGTTTCATCAATTCATCCACTTCTTTACCGGACTCTGCACAATCCTCAATCATAATGCTGTATAGTTTCCCGATGTCCATAAAACCTGGAACGGTATATTTGCAGTCTGTAATCGTATCGAAATCGCCGTCTGCGATCTTATATTGCGCGATCAGTTCATCGCTTACCTGCTCGAAGGAAAGACAGTGATTTACTTCGGCGTCATAAAGCTGTTTTTCAATCCCTGTTTTTCCTAATGCTTCTACGATAACACGACGTTTGTTTTTGGTTTGGCGTGCTGTGTATTCGATTAGAGAGCAGACATAAAAATAATCATTTTTTTCTTTTTCTGTCATAAATAATCTCACTCCTGTCAAAGGTCAAGAAAAGCTGGTATTTCCCTCATTCTAATCGAAAATTCCGCTGAAAGCAAGGAGGATGTTGATCAACGTATAAATATATTGACACATATATTCGGCAAGTGTAGAATATAAAACAGATATTCGGCAAATGCAGAATAAGAAAAAGGAGGCGGAAATGAAAAGACTACCGGATTCGGAACTGGAAATTATGATGATCATATGGGATTTGGATAAACCGGTGACAAGGTTTGAGATCGAAGCGCAGATGGATCAGGGCAGGAGGCTTTCACCCACGACAGTGCTTTCCTTTCTGTCAAGATTACAGGAGAAAGGATTTCTTGCTGTGCAGAAATCGGGAAAGAACAATGTCTACATAGCTTTGATCGACCGGGAAAGCTACATGCAGGCGGAGAGCAGAAGTATTTTGAAGCGTATCTACAGGAATTCCGCCAGAAATTTTATTGCGGCGCTTTATGACGGCGACAGTCTTTCCGATGAAGAAATGAAAGAACTGGAGGATTATATCAGCGAGAAAAGAAAGGAACGCGGGAAATAGAAATGAATTGCAGGAGCAAAAAGAGCATTAAAGGTACAGTGGGAATCGTGGCAGCGGTCATGCTGCTTGCAGGATGCGGCGGGAACGATATACAGAGTCGGTCTGAGGACACAGAGAAGGATGACGCTTTGCAGTTACAACAGAATATAGAAGAACAGGACAGAGCGGAAGCGGGATCAGAGGAACAGCCGGAGCAATCAGGACAGTCCGGCCAGCAGGGACAGTCCGGGCAGCAGGGTCAGTCAGGACAGCCTGCGCAGTCAGGGCAGCAGGGTCAATCAGGGCAGGCGGAGCGATCAGACAGGCAGGGGCAGCCGACACAGCAGTTACCGGGCGGAGAATCCGGTGGCCGGCTGCCGGGCAGGCTGGATGCGGGCAGAATCCTGGAGGAGCAGTCTTTTCAAGTGAAGCTGAATGACTGGGGAGAAGTGCGGTTTGTATCCTATGAACCTGATCATACCGGTGAAAACCCGTTGGAAGATGTGACGTTTTATTTATTGAGAGGTGAAGAGATCCTGTATCAGTTTCCGTATATCGGTACGGAGGATACCAGTGATTATGGTATGTATTATGATGTGAAGTTTGTGATGTTTACGGATACGAATGCGGACGGAAAAGAGGATGTCGTCATAGGAGCGGAATATATGACAGGGGCAGGGCCGCAGGGCGCGATTCCGCATGTGGTGGTGCGGATCTATGAAGATTATGGAGATCACTTTACTTACAACGAGGGGTTCAGCGATAAAATAAACGACTATCTTCCGTGGGAGAGCAATGTGCTGGCAAAAGACGTAAAGAGGCTGATCCGGCTGACCGGCGGAAACGGGCCGCTCACGGATTACGAGAGCTACTCGGGCATATGGCGGGTGAGTACCGGCTATGTAGCGGCATATGAAGAAACTGCTCCTGTCAGCAGGAATGAGCTTACCTGTCAGATTACCAACGGCAATGAATTTTCCGGAAGTCTGTTTACGGAACAGGGAATGACGCAGCGGATCGCTTCGGTGGACGAGATTACCGGAACAATCCAAAATGGTGAATTATTTTACGATTTTACGGATGACGGCTGGGGAGGAACGGGGACGCTGCACATTATGTTTCTGCCCAACCAGATTAATGTAGATGTTCTTAATTATCAAATGGCGGAAGAAAATGTGAGCGGATACGGGATATCGGGAATGTATGAAATGAAAATAAGAGAGTGAGTGGACAGGACGGTAAGCGAACAGACTAAGGTACAAAACAATCGGGGAGAAAGACATCACTGACGATTGCATCAATCGTATAAGGGGTAAGGTAAAACAGTATGGGAAATATTCAAAATATAATGGGCAGAATGATATTTGATATACTGGAAATGAATATCGTGGTTTCTGTCGGAATTACTCTTTTGTGCCTGTTTGCAGGGAAACTGCGCAGAAGGTACGGAGCAGGATGGATGAAAATGGCCTGGCTGCTGCTGGCAGTACGGCTTTTGATTCCTTATAATTTTTCCACATCGTTTACGGGAGTTCAGCTGTTAAATTATGCCGGATTTGAGCAGGAGCGAGAGACAGCAGAAAATATCCGGCCAGGGCAGGAAGACAGCGCAGCGCCGGGAGGAATCCAGACGGGGCAGGGAGACAGCGCCGCACCGGAAGGCATCCAGACAGGGCAGGGAGATGGCACGACGGCGGATAGCAGTGCACAGCAGGAAGGAAGCATGTTGACGGATACTGGAGACGGCGTGGAAAATGCAGCAGGCATTCAAACAGATCATGCCGGAGCCTTGCCGGTAGAGGGCCTGACAGGGCAAACGGGGAACACAGCCACGGGTACAGTGGAAGGCCAGACAGGGAACACAGCCACAGGACAACTCGGCCTTTTCTATACCGCACTTTTGATAAAAATATGGCTGGCAGGAGTGGCAGCAAGTGTGCTCTACCTGCTGATCGGTTATCTAATCTTCTATGGCAGATGCAAAAGGAGTCTGTGCCCGATCACAGATTCTCGGCTGCTCAAGGAAATATGCAGGCAGCAGCGCAGACATATCGGACAGGTCAGGATTATGGTCTATAAGAGCACGGCAGTTTCCAGCCCCATGATCACCGGGCTGATCCGTCCGAGGCTGATCCTGCCCGCCGATGCAGAACGGTGGAATACACGGCAGCTGGAGCTGGTCATGGCCCACGAGCTGTGCCACTATCGTAAAAAGGATCTCTGGCTGAAAATGCTGCCGGCAGCAGCCTGCTGCGTCAATTGGTTCAATCCGATGGTCCATGTGATGAAAAAGCAGTCGGCCTATGATATGGAGCTTGCCTGTGACGGTATTGTCCTTGCGGGCAGAAATGAGGAAGAACGGGAAATCTACGCCAGAGTGATGCTGCGCTTTGCGGGCGGCAGACGGAGTGCTTCGGTCTTTTCCACCGGATTCAGTGGGAATCAGAAAAGGATGAAAGCGAGGATCGACTATATGCTGGATACGGGAGCAAAGAAAAAAGGGATCGTGAGTATCGTGCTGGCGGCAGCTTTTATTCTGGTTATGGGAGTCGCGGTCTCCTGCGGTTATAAAGCGGGAGAAGGTGGCACAGCCGTGGAAAATAACAATACAGAAGACGGCAGCGGAACGCAAAACGGAGAGGACAGTCTGTATGATGAAGACAGGCAGAGCGGCAGTGAAAGCGGATCACAAGACGATGGACCTGGCGGCGAAATGGCGGAAAGTGGGGCAGACCGGAACGGATTCGACTACAATCATGTTTATAATGATGTGATCAGGTACTGGCAGGGTGACCTGTATCTGGCGAAAGAAGACGGCATCTACTGTCTGCAGGGCGGTCAGGGAGAAGAACAGCTTCTCTACGAAAGCTCCTATGACGATTACAGGAGCAGAGGCATGGAGATTGACGGTAACTATCTTTATTTCTGCGGACAGGCGTCGGCGGAAAAGGAGGATACGGTGACGGTCTGCCGGATGGATCTGGAGACGCATGAGGTAGTGGATGCGCTGGCGGGATTTGATCTGGGATATGAGGATGTCCTGATCACCAATATATCGGTCTATGAAGGAAACCTGTATGTGGCGCTGGGGGCAGCTTCGGAACGGCTTGGTTTTTCTTTAAATGAAAACGGGCAGGCGGTCAGTCAGCTGGATCAGCAGGCGGAGGACTTTCTTTACCGGGAACATAATGAGTATATGCGAACAGAGATCGAAAGGCTGAATGCCGAATTTGCTTCGGAGGAATACTGGGAACTGTGCGAGGTGCAGAACCAGCGGTATCAGGCAGTGATCGATGTGGCGTCCTGCAGGAAGCTGTTAGGCGGCAGACAGGTGGTAAGCCAGTACAAGGATGAATCCCTGCGCAGCATCTATCTGGAAAATGAGGACGGAACTTATGATTATCTATGTGATGCCATGAGTTCTCCGCCGCTTGTGACAGAGTCGGGGGTATATTATGACGATATCTCGGGTGATATCTGGTATGCGGATTTTGCGACAAAACAGACGGCCGTATTTTATGCGAGGAAGGACAGAGAGCCGGTGGAACTTTCTCTGATGACGTATGATGCGGATTACGTTTATCTGCTGCAGAATAGAAACATCGGTGATGACAGGGAAAACAATGAGGTGACGGAGACCTATATCGTGCGTGCTCCCAGAGATGGCGGCGAGGCGCAGAAAGTATATCGTTTCGAGGGGCAGGTGGATACATACGGAGCCGACGGCTGGTACAGGCACTGCGGCGTGTATGACGGACGGATGTATTTCGACAACCGGGAATCCTTCAGTCTGGATCCGGAAGCCAATGCCATGCAGGCAGTGAACAGTGGAGAACCCTGTGCAGATGCCGTGGCGATCGCAGACACGATTCGGGATTTTGCGGATGCTTATTTCGGGAATGATGCCGATACGCTCCGTGGACTTTTGACAGAGGACTTTGAAGGACGCGTGGAAATGTATGCCTATCCGGAGCAGGCAGATCAAATCTGGGAGAGTTATATCGGCGGGCGCGGTATGCCGGATGAAAATGTAGCGGTCGGCGTCACCTGCTATGTGTTCTATGAGTTTGGCGGCCATGCGGAAACCGGCGAGGCGCTGGCATATCTGTCCCTGCAGATGACGAAGACAGAAGAGGGATTTCGGGTCAGGTGGTATGGGATCGGACTGTAGTGCAGAGGTTTTATCTGCCGGTTACACAACAGTGCAGGATGCGGCGGCCTGCACTCAGTTGTCGCCATTTAATCTGGCATAGACAAAGGTATCTTTCCAGATAGCTTTTCCGTGCTCGTCTTTCCAGAAGTATACGTTCTTTCTGAAACAGGCTTCCTTCCGGAAGCCTAGTGTTTCCAGTAATTTCCAGGAACGCATGTTGCAGGGGTCACATTCCGCATAGATCCTGTGAACACCATTGGCAAACGCCTGCCGGATCAAGGCGCCGCAGCTTTCGGCAGCATATCCATGGCCCCAATAATGCCGGTTAAATACGAAGCCGATTTCCAGCGCTTCAAATTCCCGCTTACCCAGATATACGTTCCCGATCATTTTATGGGAGCGTTTCAATGCAACGGCGATCATTTCATCTGTGCCGATCCGCCACTGGAGATTTTTTTTTGTTTCGTCAAAAGTCAGAGGCTTATAAGGTTCATATTCCACCACTTCCTGATCAGATAAGTATTCGTATAAATCCTGCAGATCTTCCTGTCTGTATCTTCTTAGAATCAATCTTTCTGTTTCGGCTAAGATCATTTTGCACTCCTTTCTGTTTGCTGTCTGCTCCTGCTGCCTTCGGGCTCATGGGTATCATTATAATTTATTTCCGTCTGATACACAATGGTATGTTCGCGTACAGTTTGCTGCCGAATGGGCTGTGAACTGTAACATGTTTGCGTAATCAATGGTTATATGCTAACATTTAGACAGACCAGTGTGAAAAGCAGACGGAGGTTGGTATAATGGGAATCTATCTGAATCCGGGCAACAGGGGTTTCTGGCAGTCGATCCGTTCCGAAATCTATGTGGATAAGACGGGGCTGATCGCGAAGACGAACCAGTATTTGAATACGGAACAGCAATATATCTGTGTTAGCAGGCCGAGACGTTTCGGCAAATCCATGGCGCTTAAGATGCTTGCGGCTTATTACAGCCGCGGTTGCGATTCCGGGGAATTATTTGCAGGTTATAAGATAGCGCAGGATAATACCTTTAAGGAATATTTGAACCAGTATGATGTGATATGTTTGAACATGCAGCAGTTTTTGATCGAGGCTGATCCGGGGAATGTAACGGAATATCTGGAGCAGGAGGTTCTCAGGGAACTGCGGAAGGAATATGCGGATATTTTGGAGCGGGAGGGCAGGGGGCTTGCTGCCGCGCTGCGGGATATTTTTGTAGAAACGGACCGTCAGTTTATCTTCCTGATCGACGAGTGGGACTGTGTAATGAGGGAAAGACAGGAGTGTGAGGATCAGCAGAAGCAATATCTTGATTTCCTGCGGAACCTGTTAAAGGATCAGCCTTATGTCGCGCTGGCGTATATGACGGGAATCCTGCCGGTAAAAAAATACGGGCAGCATTCGGCATTAAATATGTTCTGGGAATACTCTATGACAGACCAGTTTGACTTTGAGGAATATACCGGCTTTACGGAAGCGGAAGTGAAGGAATTGTGCAGGCGTTATGAGATGGGCTTTGCAAAAGTCAGCGACTGGTATGACGGGTACAGATTCCGCCGGTTCCGTCATATCTATAATCCAAGGTCTGTTGTGGCGGCAATGAAGAGCAGCGTTTTCTCAAATTACTGGACGGCCACGGAGACCTATGAAGCGCTGAAACTCTATATGGATATGGATTTTGACGGATTAAAGGCGGATATTGTGCAGATGCTCGGCGGGGAGCAGGTAAGGGTCAATACTCTCAGCTTTCAGAATGATATGCGCAATTTCAGGACGAAGGATGATGTGCTCACATTGCTGATTCATATCGGGTATCTTGGCTATGACGCCGAGACGAAAGAGGCGTTTATTCCGAATAAGGAGATCAGGGGAGAATTCGAGAATGCCATGAGCGTGAGTGGCTGGCCGGAGGTGATGCGTGTCCTGAAGGCATCGGCAAAGCTGTTGGAGGATACCCTGAACGGTGACGAAGAAAGCGTGGCCCGAGGTCTTGACCGGGCGCACTCGGAAGTGGCGTCCATCCTGACCTACAATGACGAAAATTCACTTGGCTGTGCGATTGGGCTTGCCTACTACAGTGCCAGGAAGGATTACAAGCTGATTCGGGAAATGCCTGCCGGGAAGGGCTTTGCGGATGTTGTTTTCCTGCCGCTGCCACATACGGACAAACCGGCGCTGGTGGTGGAGCTGAAATACGATAAAACGGCCGATACTGCGATCAGGCAGATCAAAGACCGGCAGTATACGCAGGTGTTTGACGGATATCGCGGAGAAATCCTGCTCGTGGGGATCAACTATAACAGCGGGGACAAAGATAAACCCCACAGCTGTGTGATAGAAAAAATTGAAAAACAATAGACAGAGCGCTGCATATCGGCTTGCCAAAAGTTATAAAGACTTCTATAATAGTATAAAAGGTTATAAAATGATATAAAACAAATTTGAGGTTATAAAAAGTTATAAAAATCATAAAAGCATAAACGAAGCAGACTGAGGAGTCGTGTCATGAATAATCCATTTACTCTGTCCTTTGGAAAGAAACCATTACAATATGTATCGCGAATTTCCCAGAACAGCGAGATTCTGGAAAATTTTACAGCGGCAGAGCCGTCTAATCAAATCTACATGATCACGGGGGTTCGAGGCTCGGGCAAGACTGTTATGATGGCCGGCATTGCCGGTGAACTTATGGAGAAAGAGGAGTGGGTTGTGGTAGAATTGAATCCCACAAGAGATCTTTTGCAGAGTCTGGCCGGTAAATTATACAGCCTGCCGGAAATGCATGCGCACTTTGTACAGGCGAGGATCGATCTTACAGTTTTGGGGCTGAATGTATCGTTGGAAAATGCGGTTCCCGTGACGGATATCGAGAGCGCGATCGCATTGATGCTGGATGAACTCCGGAAGAAACGTAAAAGACTGCTGATCACGGTAGACGAAGTTACAAATTGTGACTCTGTCAGGGTGTTTGCCAGTTCTTTTCAGATTTTTTTACGGCAGGAGTATCCGATTTTTCTGTTGATGACAGGATTGTATGATAATATCTATGACCTGCAGAATGCGGATGCACTGACATTCTTATACAGAGCGCCCAAGATGGTGCTGGAACCGCTGAACTATACTGCGATCAGGAAACGGTATATGGACATATTTGATCTGGACGTGGAAGCGGCCGGGAAAATGGCCGGGTTGACGAAAGGCTATCCGTTTGCATTTCAGGTATTGGGCTATCTGCGTTGGGAGAATAGAACGGTAAAGACTTTGGAAGAGATTCTGCCGGAATACGACCAGTATCTGGAAGAATATGTTTATGGAAAGATCTGGTCGGAACTTTCTGATCTGGACAGACAGGTTTTGATCAGAATGTCCACAGGCGGCGAGACGAAAGTCAAGAAGATCAGGGAAGGTATCGGGATGAAACCGGAGCAGTTTTCGGTGTACAGGGATCGTTTGAAAAGAAAGGGCGTTCTTGATACAAGTAAGTATGGAGAGGTATCTTTTGTTCTGCCCAGATTTGCGGAGTTTGTTTTAACGAGAATCCTCTGAATGAAAAATAAGACGAACCAATAAATCCTGCTCGTGGGGATCAATTATAACAGCGGGGACAAAGATAAACCCCACAGCTGTGTGATAGAAAGGATTGAAAAACAACAGGGAATCATTTAGAAGGAGGAAGCGACAGCTATGTGGCAGTTTACATTTCCGTTTTTCCTGATTGCACTTATGATCTTCGTGGGGATCATGGTGCGTGATGCCAGAACTTTATGGAGCGGGGGTTCCTTTTTCTGGCTGATGCTGTGGTCGGCGGTGACTTTATTCCTGTTTCTGTCCGAATATGCGGCGAGTCTGATGACAAATGACGTTATAATCGGCATCCTGCTCTTCCTGATCATTCTGGCGGTGGGCAGTATCGTGGCCTTTCCGGCGGTCCTGATCCTGGTGTTTTTTGTGGAGGGTATCAGAGTGATCAGACATGAGGGGGCCAAACCGTCGAATCTGCTGTCTCTTCTGTTTTCCTTTCTGCTGTATGGTTATCTGGCGATCTGGCCGGCGGTCGGTAACTTGAAGAAGAATACGCCCGGCACGATGTTCTATATGATCGTCAGCTTTGCAGCAGTCTATGTATTGTCGTTGATGGCCATCTATTGTCTGTCGGCCGTTCTCAATCTCATCCATTTGAAAAAAAGAAGAAACGCAGACTATATCGTGGTACTGGGGTGCGGGATCGCGGGAGAAAAGGTAACACCGTTGCTGGCGGCGCGGGTTGACAGGGGGATAGCGCTGCTGCAGCGCAACCCGAAAGCCGTGCTGATCATGTCCGGCGGGCAGGGACCGGGCGAAAAGATACCGGAAAGTGAAGCGATGGCGGATTACGCGATTGAACAGGGGGTGGACGCCGACAGGATCATCAAGGAGCAGAGATCCGTATCTACGCAGGAAAATCTGCAGTTTTCCCGGGAATTGATGGAAGGGGAGAAGCCAAAGATTATCCTGGTCACAACGGCCTACCATGTATTCCGCTCTCTGCTTCTGGCGCGGCGGCAGGGTATAAAGTGCGTTGGATTCGGCGCCAGGACGAAATGGTATTTTACGCTGAATGCCCTGCTCCGCGAGTTTATCGGCTATCTGCACCTGACACGCAAAGGACATGCGATTGTGATTGGCGTGGTGGCGGGATTTGCGGCACTGGCTGCCCTCTTTTGAGTTTGCGGAAGAGACGCCGGGAGCAGGTGAAAAAAGAAAAGGAGGAGCGTATGCGGAAAAACAAATATTACAGGATTGAAAAAGACAGCAGGGCCATGTTTCACAATCAGGTGGATTACTGTGTTGGAACAGGACGGATGGGCCTTGCGCTGCAGCAGGAATATCAGGAGCAGTTAAGGCTTGTCCAGAGCGAGATCGGGTTTCGGCATATTCGGGGCCATGGCCTTTTTTCGGACGATATGGCCATCTATCAGGAATATGAAGCGGAGGACGGCACGAAGCAGGCGGAGTATAATTTTACCTATCTTGATCTTGTGATGGACAGTTATCGGAAATGCGGCCTGAAGCCTTTCCTGGAGCTGGGATTTATGCCGGATAAAATGGCATCCGGCGATCAGACCGTATTCTATTGGAAGGGGAATACCACGCCGCCGGCAAGTTATGCCGCCTGGTGTGATATGGCAGCGGCTACGCTGCGTCACCTTATGGAACGTTATGGAGAAGACGAAGTGGTGACCTGGCCGGTGGAAGTCTGGAATGAGCCGAATCTGCCGGGATTCTGGAAGGATGCCGACATGGATGAATATTTCAGACTGTTTGAGGAGACTTTCCGGGCTGTCAAGAAAGTGGATGCGCGTTTCCGGGTAGGCGGGCCGGCAGTCTGCGGTGTGCAGGATGCATTGTGGATCCGCAAATTTCTGGAGTTCTGCCGGGAGAGGAAGATCGCCCTGGATTTTGTCACCCGGCACCATTACACAACGGAGCTGCCGGAGGATGTAGGGCATTATGGCTATGCTGCGCTCTCGGATGCAGAGCAGGGGTTTGAGAACCTGCAGTCCTCCAGAGACATTATCGACAGCTTTCCGGAGTACAGGGGGATGGAGATTCATATTACGGAATTCAATACTTCTTACATACCCAACTGCCCGCTGCACGATACCAACCAGAATGCGGCCTATATTGCCCACCAGCTGTCCCGGTTAGGTGATATGAACGAATCCTATTCTTATTGGACGTTCGGGGATATTTTCGAAGAGCGGGGCGTTCCCTTTACGCCTTTTCACGGCGGCTTCGGTCTGGTGGCGAACGGCGGGATTCCCAAGCCTGCCTTCTGGGTGTTCAAATTTTACAAGGATCTGACCGGTACCTGTGTCCTGAAGGAAGAAGATCTGGTGGTGACAGAGGGAAGTGACGGCATCTACAGGGGGATCGCATGGAATACAGGACGGAAACGGACAGGCAGGGAACTGGAGATAACGACGTCCTTCCCGGCGGCAGGCGGACAGGACTATGTGCTGGTGACGAAGACGGTAGATGAAGAAACCTGCAATCCGCTGCGCATGTGGCATGATCTGGGGGAGCCTTCCTCACTGGATCAGAGACAAAAAGACCTGATTTTGGCGTGCGCGAAGCCGTTTGTGTCAAGCCGGAGATTGGAGGCGGCCGGGGAGGCAGTGCAGATTTCCCTGTCGCTCAAAGAGCATGGGGTGATTTATTTTGAACTGCAGCCGGTGAAAACAGCAGGCGACCGTGGTTATGATTACAATAGAGTGATGCAGTACGATCAGGACTGAGGGTTTTCCTGCGCCGTCCGGCGTGATCGTCTCGAAGGGCGGTAAGGATGGCAGGATAGAAAGGATGGAACAAACTAATGAACGAGCCAATGAATGAACCGATCATGACATTTCAGATATTTGTGGAGGATTCACAGATTTCGAGTATGGAAGGGCCTTATGGGGCAGTGACAATGATCCCTTTTACGGGCAGAGTGGAATCAGAACTTTTCACCGGCGAAATCCTTCCGGGCGCGGTGGATGTACAGGTGGAAAATCCTGCCGGCAGCAGGAACATGTGCGCTAAATATATGTTTCAAGGAAAAGACCGGGAAGGCAATGCCTGTCATCTCTTTGTAGAAAACAACGGTTACTTCTCAAAGGCAGACAGGCAGGCGGCGTTCTTCCATGCCTGTCCCGGATTTATGACGGACAGTCCCGTGCTGGGCGCCTTTCTGTGTCAGGCGAGATTTCGCTCCGAGGTCTGGCCCACAGGCAACGGGATTGAGATCCGCATTTATGATGTATTACAGTAGGACGTGATAAGTCCGGTGGTTTTGGCCTATGGCAGCACATTTCGTTTCAGGCTGCGATAGGCCATCACAATATAGACGGCATAGATCATGAAAAACAACGCCAGTGTTATGCAGATAATGTTAAGCGGCCGGTAAAATCCTTCCGTGACGCCCGGGTCCGTGGCATTGCACAGGCTCAGGAGAAAAGGGACGCTGACAAACAGAGGCGGAATGGCCGGCATCGCATAGTAGATCGTAAACTGCAGGCGCAGCGCTCTGTGCATTTCCTGCCGGTCCATGCCCAGTTTCTTAAGCAGCAGAAACTGCCGTCTGTACCGGTCCGTCTCGGAAAGCTGCTGGATGGTCAGGATCGTAGCCGCAGTCATGATGAGGACCAGGGCCAGATAATAAAGCGGAAGGACCAGCATTGCCGTCGAACTTGCATACTCTGCCTGCACCTGCGGCGCGGTATAGAGCGTAATATGACGATAGGGCTCACGGTCATCCCGGATCCGACACAGTGCGGCATATTGCTCTTCGCTGACAGGCTCTTTCGTCATGGCAGCGTACAGATTGTGGCTGACAGGACGGGAGAGGACGGCTTCATCCGGCAGGATGAGGATAAAGTCCGTCCCGTTGACATTCCAGAGCCGCTGATTGAGAGTCTCCGTATGGATACTGCCCGGCTGCAGTGTCGCTCCGTCAACGGTGACCGGCTGTGCGCAGGCCGTGACGGCGCTCTTTTGCCAGGGCACGCAGTGGATCAGATATTCGCCGGGCTTCAGGGTAACGTCAGGGTATCCCAGCATGGAGCGCAGGGCGGCGTAGTCGCTGAACTTCATCCATGTGTCATAAGGATAGCAGGGATAATAGTCCGTATTTTCATTAAGATAATCCGTGATACGGGCATCCGTTCCCTGATAGATACTGTACGAATGCGCGGCAGTGACGGGAATGGAAGACTCTATATATGCGATCAGGTCACTGCCGTCCTGCTCCGGGGTCTCCGTGCCAATAAAAATATCGAAACAGGTTTCGGCAGTCTGGCGGCTCTCAAAGATGGCGCCAAAGACCAGGCCGGTACCCTGCGAGATCAGCACGGCGGTGAACAGCAGCGCGATCGTGGCCATCACGATTCCCATGGTATTTAATTTGGCGGACAGCGTGCGGAAGATGAGCAGCGTCTGTCCCTGATACTTGCGTCCGGGCCGCCGGTCAAACCAGGCCGGGACGCCGGAGGAGAAGCTTAAGAAGAAGCCGTACAGGAACACGATGATACAGGCGGCTCCCAGAATGCCGGTGGGCAGGCTCCTTGTCAGGAGCAGGAGCGTTCCGGCTACACCGAAAACGATGGAGGCGGAGAAGATCTTCTTCCGCCGGCCGCTCTTCGCAAGGGCGGCATTTTCATTGAGCCGGTCGAAATAGATCAGGTCGTATATTTTCATGGAACGGATCCGCCTGCGGCTTCTAAGCTGTGCAGACAGATAGATCAGTACGAAGTAAAAAAGCGTCAGCGCTACGGCCCTGAACGAAAAGGTAAAGACAAAGGTGTAGGGGACGCCGAACAATGCCAGGAGGATGGCCCGCAGCGCCTGAAAGACCAGGTTGCCAAGCAGGATGCCGAACAGCAGCGCAAATGCGCCAACGATCAGATTTTCCAGAAAGAAAAGCCGCGCTACCTGTCTGTTTTCCAGTCCGATCAGGATATAGGTCCCGAATTCGCGGCTGCGTTTCGTGAACATGAAACCCGTGGTGTATTGGACCAGCCAGCCCATGATGCAGACGACCACGATGCTGGCGAGAACGATCGTTACGGGCAGCGATCTCATCAGCGTGGATAATTTCAGGATCTCCGGAGAGAAGATCAGGCCGTTGCAGGCATAGAGCAGGGCGGCCGTTATCGTGACCGTGACGAAGTACACCAGATAATCGCCGGTCTGGCGTTTTGCGTTGCGCAGGGAGAGTTTAGATAACGTCACTGATATCACCTCCTGTCAGGGCAAGCACATCCAGAATCTCATGATAGAATACGGAGCGTTCCCTGCCGCCGCGGATCAGTTCGTTGAAAAGCCGTCCGTCCTTGAGGAACAGGATGCGGGAGGCATAGCTGGCGCTGTAGGCGTCGTGGGTGACCATGAGAATGGTAGCGTGCATGGCCCGGTTCATCTGCGTCATGATCTCCAGCAGATTTTTGGACGCCTTGGAATCCAGAGCGCCGGTGGGTTCGTCGGCCAGAAGCAGGGACTGTCCCGCCACCATGGCGCGGGCGCAGGCGGCGCGCTGCTTCTGCCCGCCGGATACCTGATAGGGGAATTTGGGCAGAATATCGGCGATGCCCAGCTTCTGCGCCACATCCTGCACCTGCTTCTGTACGGCCGCCGGCTCCGTGTGTGTCAAAGAGAGAGCCAGACCGATGTTTTCTTCAATGGTCAGCGTATCGAGGAGGTTGAAGTCCTGAAATACGAACCCCAGCTTCTCGCGTCTGAAACGGGCCAGCTCGGCGGAAGAAAGAGCAGAGACGTCGATGCCGTCCAGACAGATCCGTCCGGCGCTGATTGTGTCGATGGTGGAGATGCAGTTGAGCAGCGTCGTCTTACCGCTGCCGGACGCTCCCATTATGGCGATAAACTCACCGTCCTCCACGCGGAAACTGATTCTGCGCAGCGCCTTGGTGACGCCTGTGCCATTTCCGTAATATTTTTCGATATTTTCTACCTGCAGCATGTGCTACCTCCTGTTCTGTCTGTAGTGTTCCGACTTCTTCTTTTCGTCCGCCCCGGTTGTTTAAGGGAATCCGATATCGTCCGTCGTTATATCCAGTATAGAGAAACAGAAAGAAGAAAGGTATCGAATCAGTATGGATTTGTCTTACAATTATGTAAGGTTTCTGCGGTGTGTCTTGCCGGAAAAGTGAGGGTCAGGGAAGTGCCTTTCTGTTCTTCGGAAGAGATCTGCAGGTCGATTTCCAGCAAAGTTGCCAGTCTGCGGCACAGATAGAGTCCCATACCGGTGGAACCGCCTCGCAGCCGTCCGTTGCTGCCGGTAAATCCGCGGTCAAATACGCGGGACAGTTCATGGGACGGAATGCCGATGCCGTTATCCGAGACGGTCAGCTGTATCCGGCGGCCGCAGGGCATGGCTGCCAGGCGGATGGAAGATGACACAGCCTTTGTCTCTTCCGGCGTGTTTGGCGACTCATCCTCCTGCGGGGAAGGGATTTTGCGATAGCGGGATGCGTTCTGCAGTAATTGTCCGAGAAGGAATACGGCCCATTTCCTGTCGGTATAGACCGTAAAGTCCAGATCGCCGGTCTCGACCTTCATATGATTCTGAATGAGCAGCGTCCGGTGATTCCCCACAGCCTGGGATACGATGTCGGCCAGATCAGTCTGGCGGATGATACAGTCCCGCTCGGGGCTTTCGGCCCGCGCGTAGTAAAGAACGCGTTCCACATGAGCCTCAATCTGTGCCAGTTCCGCGGAAAATTTGCGGCGGTTGTCGGAATCCATATGCCGGCAGGTAAGTCTGGCGGCAGTGATTGGTGTCTTGATCTCATGTACCCAGCTTTCGATATACTCCCGGTACTCCTGCATGGAAGCCTGGGCATCCGAGACGGCGCCGATCATCGCCCTGCCGGAGCAGCGCATCAGTTCAAAAAGCTTCTGTTCATAGACGGTACGGGGCGGCGGTGCACACTCGAAGAACAGGTATTTTTGATCCAGTCCCTGCATCAGCGCATTTAATTCCGATAACCGGCGATGGCATTTCAGATATTCGGCGGCCTGTGTGGTAATAAAAATAAGAAGCAAAAAGAGCAGCAGGAGGACGATCACGCCGGAAGAGGTGCCGGTCGCCAGCAGAAAGAGCGCAGCGGCAACGGTACAACAAAGCTGTCCGGTGATCTTCCCCAGCCTGTCGGATAGAAATTCGCGTATGGTCATAACTGATACCCCATTCCCCGCCTTGTGCGGATACAGTCCGGCATTCCCAGATTTTTTAGTTTGGTGCGCAGCCTGGTGATGTTTACGCTCAAGGTGTTGTCGTCAATATAGATCTGATTTTCCCACAACACATCGATCAGATCGGCGCGGGAGACGATCTCACCGGCATGCGCCATCAGATGGGCAAGGATCTTTAACTCGTTACGGGTAAGCTCCTCGCAGCGTCCATTCAGGGAGACCGTGCCTCTGGTCAGGCTTACCTGCAGGCCGTTTACCGCAAGCACGTCGGCATCCGGTACGCCGGCGCTGCGGCGGAGCACGGCTTTGATGCGGGCCAGAAGAACGGGCACGTCATAGGGCTTGGTGATATAGTCGTCGCTGCCCAGGCTTAAGCCGCGGAATTCGTCCGCGGAGGAATCCCTGCTGGTGACAATGATGATGGGAAGGGCGGAACTTTTCCGAATCCGGGAGCAGAGCGTGAGCCCGTCCTGGCCCGGCAGCCCCAGGTCGAGAAGGAGCAGGTCAGGGGCACAGTCCCGGATCTGTTCCGGTATATCGGTAAAATCGGTGACGGAGACGACCCCGTACCCTTCGTTTTCCAGAAGGAGAGAAAGTTCCTCCCGGATCAGCGGATCATCTTCAATGATCATGATTTTCTGCATGGCAAACCTCCGTCGGTATCCGTCCCGCAGGATTTTTGCCTGTGTGGAAATGGATGCCGTTAACTATAGGTATACCATTTTGGCACGGGAAAAGCAAGAAAGGGCAGGCTTTAAACCATAGCGGACTGTAACGATTGAGTGATGGCCGTTATCGGCAGTTGACAGATATTGTGCAAATGCATATAGTTAATATGGAAGACAAAAAACATTAAATTAACTTAAAGGAGCTGCTATGGCCAAAGGTGTGACATTAACAGATATTGCAGAGCGGGTAGGGGTCAGTAATGTGGCGGTTCACAAGGCGCTGACGGATAAACCGGGGGTAAACGCGGAGCTGCGCAGCAAGATCAAAGCATTAGCGAAAGAGATGGGGTATACGGGCACAGCTTCCGCGGCAGGGAAGACGAAAGCAGGGGAGAAGACCGGCAATATCGGTGTGGTCATTCCCGAACAGTATTATGGACTCACTTCTTCGTTCTATGGAAGATTATATGAGGAAGTCGTGAAGACGCTGTATAGGAACGGGCATTTCGGGATCATGGAACTGCTTTCGACGCAGGATGAGAACAGCGTCACCATGCCGAGGGTCATGCAGGAACAGAAAGTGGACGGCGTGATCTTTCTTGGGCCGGCAGACAGAAGATATATAGAAGCCATGGCATCTCAGATGCAGTTCCCGGTATTGTTTCTGGATAATTATATTCCTACGGTCACGTCGGATACGGTCATTTCAGACGGATATTACGGGGCGTATGTTATGACAGACTATCTGGTCGGCCAGGGGCACAGAAGGATCGGATTTGTCGGAGATGTGGATGCATCCAGCAGCATTGCGGATCGTTACTGGGGATATCGCAAGGCGCTGCGCGACAGGGGCATTGTTTTTGAAGAGACATGGGAGATCGTGGACCGCAATAAACAAGACGGTGTGTTTAAAACGATCGTGGAAGATAATGACGGAATGGACGCCTATGTCTGTAATTGTGACTTTATTGCAGACATTGTGATCCAGAATCTGGAGGCGAAAGGGTATCGGGTTCCGGAGGATGTATCTGTGGTGGGGATCGACGATTTCCTTCCGGCAGGGATTGATAATACCAGGATAACCACTTATAAAGTTGATATAGAAAGGATGGCGGAAGCGTGTGTGGAATCGCTGCTCAAGAAGATCAACGGTGAGAAATATGTGAAGGGGATTCAGGTCATATCCGGAAAAATTGTCTGCAAGAGATCTGTTGCCAGACGGATGTGAGGAAGGAAAGCGCTGCCGGAATGATATGGTGTTGCAGGAAGAATGGTGTTGTGAAGCATCATTCTTTTTTTGTGTCTGAAAAATTTTCAATGATTGAAAAATGCACAAAAATGAATGCTTCAATTTGGACAAAATGTCGAAAATAATTTAATTAACCAAAATATATTGATTAAATTAATTAAATATATTAGGTTTATATTAATTAAAAGAAAAAGTTAATTAACAATATGAGTGTGGTGATTCAGAATAGGCGCATACGATAAAGAATGAAATAACAGAAGGAGACGAACGATCGTGGCGCAGCGGGACGGGAACGAATTTATGCCGCAGTATGCTTATGATCCGCGGCTGATAAAAGTGGAAGACACTTATTATATCATCTGGTGTCAGGATTTTTACGGCGCTGCGATCGGGGTGGCGAAGACACAGGATTTCGAAACGTTTACGAGGATCGAGAATCCCTTTCTGCCGTTTAACAGAAATGCAGTGCTGTTTCCGAGAAAAGTGAACGGGAAGTATATGATGCTGTCAAGACCCAGTGACAGCGGACATACGCCCTTCGGAGATATCTTCCTTTCGGAGAGTGCGGATATGGTGTACTGGGGCAGGCACCGCCATGTGATGGGCAAGGGAAGCGAATGGTGGCAGAATGTGAAGATTGGCGGCGGAGCCGCTCCCATTGAGACGAGCGAAGGGTGGCTGTTATTTTATCACGGGGTGACCGGAACCTGCAACGGGTATGTGTACAGCATCGGTGGTGCGATTCTGGATATCGACGAACCTTCTGTTGTGAAGTACCGCTGTGATACGTTCCTGCTGACACCGGAAGAATGGTATGAGGAGCGGGGATTTGTGCCGAATGTGACATTTCCCTGCGCAACGATTCATGATGCTAAGAGCGGCAGGATCGCGATCTATTATGGCGCGGCGGATACCTATGTGGCGCTTGCTTTTACCAAGGTGGATGAGCTTGTGGCTTACATTAAAGAACACAGCGTTACTACTGCGGCGGATGTAGAGTGCGGAAGGAAATAGTGTGGTATTTGCCGATATGAGCTGCAGAAAGAGCAACAGGATCAACGGAATCAACCGGACCGTAAATCGTCAAAGATGCTGCCGCAGATATGGGGATGTGAGCGCAGATAATGGAGAAAAGTTATGAGTATATTGAAATTAAAGCCGAGCTGCAAAGATTATATTTGGGGAGGCCATCGCCTTGCGGAAGAGTACAATGTGTTGTTTGAGGGCAGGAGTCCTGCGGAAGCATGGGAACTGGGTACACATTGTGACCGGTTTGAGGATTTCCCGATCCTGATCAAATTTATTGATGCAAGGGATAACCTGTCCATACAGGTACATCCTGACGACAGGTACGCCCGGCAGAATGAGGCGCAGTACGGCAAGACCGAAATGTGGTATGTTATGGACGCCGGTAAGGATGCGTTCCTGTACTATGGTTTCAAGAGAGAGATCAGTAGAGAGGAATTCGCGGACAGAATTATGAATGATACCCTTACCGAAGTGTTGAATGCCGTGCCGGTGCAGAAGGGAGACGTACTTTTTATCGAGGCCGGGACCATCCATGCAATCGGAAAAGACATCCTGATCGCAGAGATTCAGCAGAACTCCAATGTGACCTACAGGGTATATGACTATGGACGGATTGGAAAAGACGGTAAAAAACGCGACCTGCATATTGAGAAAGCGCTTGCGGTGACAAAGCGGATTCCTGTTGTAAAGGACAGGAACTGTTATCCCCATATTGCGGACTGTGATTATTTTACGGTGGATAAGTTAAATCTGGATGGGAGAGTCATGCAGAAACTGGCAGGGAAAGTTTCGGAAGCGTCCTTTGCCAGCATCCTGATTCTGGAGGGAGAGGGTACGATCTCCGGACGGGAAGAGACGCTTTCCTACCGGAAAGGGGACAGCTTTTTCCTTTTATTCTCCAGCATACAGCGCGGGAAATTTCACACCGGCCTCACGTCGATTTCACTCCCCGCAGCATAAACTTGCCTCAACAGGCGGACAGACAGAACCCGCAGACAAAGGAGGAAATCGTTATGACATTTTCAAGACTGGACTGGTACTGGTGGTTGGCGATCGTGGCGGCACTGACGGGCTTATTCATCGGCAGAATTTCCAATGGGTTGATGGTTGGCGTGGTCTATAGTAAACGACATAACAAATTTCTGTTTCCGGTGTCGTTAACTATAATAAAGTCATCGACACTTTGAAGGCAATATAGTGAAAAAGAGTCCTGAGCGTGCTATAATATTTTACAGACGCGGCGGGGCTCTTTTTTCAGGGAGCAGGCAGAAGCCATAGAGAGGCAGCGCAGAGATTGAGATAAATCCGGATGGAAATGACCGGACGAAGGAGCAGAGGATAAATGGCATATGAAGATTTCTATGAGTCAGCAATAAGGCACTGGATTGATGGAAGCATTCTGGAAGAAAATGAAGAATATGATAATGCAGTCTGTATGCAGGGATTTGCAGCAGAGTGTGCTTTGAAAAGAATTATGGAGAGAATATGTTCGTCCAGTAATATCAGAAAATACAGTCATTTTGGAGAAGCGCTTTTTCAGGATATCGTTATGATGTTGACAGGTGATGTGGGGCTGACAATGATGATCGATCCGGCATGTGCGCTGAGATTATCTCAAATGGCGCTGCCCGAAGTTCTGTTTCGAGACCATCCGGAAAGAAGATATTTTGGAGATGATAAATTCGTAAAGAAAGATGCTGAGGACTGTAGGCAGGCGGCAGGGTGTCTGATCAGAGAGCTGGCGTTTATGCGTTTGGATGGATATGTGTAAGGAGACTGTGAGATGATAACATTTAATGATACCCTGGATACGGCAGTGGCCTGTATACGTAAATGGAATAAGAATACGCTTGTGAAAGAAGCTACATTGATCAGGGATGTTTACGGCAAAGTGTCTTTGCTGATGGATAACACAGAGCCTGTAGATGATTCTGACAAAGGGACTCTTTCGTCTGTTTTAAGCGGTGATATGGGAGCATATTTCAGCGGTAGAGTTTATTGGAAAAAATCAGCGCATAACCGCAAAAGACTGGAAGAGCGGGAAAAAATCATAATTGATCTCATAGAGAGTGAAAGGCTTTTCTGGAAAGAAGAAGACGGTGTTAAATTCTATTTGTCTGAGCGGGCTATTGCAAAGAAGGCCTGGGTTTGCAGATGGCATGATTCAGAATCAGTGTGGCCCTATGAAGAGGCGGAAAATGGCGCCAAAGTGATCACATTTTACTCATTCAAGGGCGGCATGGGAAGGACAACGGCATTAGCCGGCGTAGCTTTGTGTCTGGTAAAGCAGGGTAAGAACGTATTGATGGTAGATACAGATATTGAAGCCCCCGGACTGGCAACGTTATTTTTTGACGAAGAAGCTGTGACACGAGGGGTTTTGGACTATCTTATAGAACGGGAGGTCGAGCCGGGGATCAAGCTGACAGATTTCGTGTTGGATGTGGTGGAACCCGCCCTTTTGGATGAAGATGCAGGGAAATTATTCCTTATGTCTGCCGGAAAGATAGATGAAAACTATCTGCAAAAGCTGGCACGTATTGATTATCAGGATAACAGAGACGGTTATTTGCGAGAGGCTTTGAAAGGATTGCTGATCGCCGCAAGAAACAGTTATGATATAGATTATATTCTGGTGGATGCACGGGCAGGATTCCATGATATGGGTGGTATAGCGGTTACGCAGATTCCTCACGGCGTCGTACTGTTTGGCAATGACAGCAGACAATCTTGGGACGGGATCACACAGGTTCTGCGTACAATAGCAGAAGGACATGAAGAAGATTTCCCTGTAATGATAGTGGATACTATGTGTCCGAAACCAACGGCAGAGGATTTTGTTGCGGCCAGGCAGCGTTTTATGCGAAAAGCGTATACGGTTTGTATGGAAAACTACTATGATGAAAGCAGTAAAGTGCCGGGTATCGAGGCGGAAGGTGAGATTCATTATCCTGAACTTATCCCGTTTAATGACGAGTTGCTGCGGGGTGTAGAATTGTACTCAGATGAGAGTCTGGAGAGGAAACAGCGTGTGAAGGCTTATGAAAACATACTGACCGGAGAAAGCTACAGGAAAATTACAGAGAGGATCTGTGGCTGGTTTGGAGAGGGTTGAGCATGGAGATGGAAGCAAGGTATAGAATACTGGAAGGAATTTCAAATTGTGTTCCGGAAAACGGTTCGGGAGAAGATGAAGAAAATCTTTTACAAAATTTCCTGCCTCTGCGCAGTTACGCTAAATTGGCAGATCCTAAAAATTTCCTGATCACGGGAGGACGTGGTTCAGGAAAAACGGAATTGTTTCGCATTTTGACATCCTGTGGAGGACTGCGCCATGTGATCAGTGAGAAAGACAGAAAACGATATACCGGCCTGCAGGAACAGGAGTTTTTGACCGGATATATCGCAACCGGTTTGGGGGCGAAGGCGTTTCCGACTGCCAATTCCTGTGATGATCTGTTGAAGATTGAAAAACCGGATAATTTGACCTCCTTCTGGGGCGGATTGGTCTGTTCGGTGATCTTAAGAAAGTTTAGAGAAGACCGGGAGTTTCGTGAACTGGCGGATCATTATTTTGGTGCCGAAACCAGAAAGATTCTGGAGCAGGACAGTAACGAGGTGTCAAAATGGTGGAATGTCCTGGATGTCAGAAAGGAAAAATGGGAGAGTTTTCTCGACCAGGCGGATACTGTTCTTGAAAAAAGGGATATACACATTTGTCTGGTATACGATGAACTGGATCGTATCTGCGGTAACTATGAGAATCTTTTTCTGTTTATCAGAAGTCTGCTGGATTTCTGGTATCGCCATAACAGCCGCTATACACATGTGAAAGCAAAAATTTTTCTGCGCAGTGATCTGTATAATGCGAAGGCGCTTCAGTTTGTGGATGCCTCAAAAATGGGGGCGTACCGACTGGAATTGAATTGGGATACTCATTCGCTCTATCGTCTGCTTGTCAAAAGGATGGCCAATGCAGGGGTTGTGGAAATGGAGGTATATTTGAAAGAAGTACCGGGATTGCTGCAGACAGAAGCCGATGGAGCGTTGGGGTATCTGCCGGGCAATTCAGAAGAAGCATTTCGTCTGCTTATCAATAAAATGATCGGGCAGTATATGGGGAAGAATGCGAAGAGAGGCATCAGTTATACCTGGGTACCCAACCACATTCAGGACGCAAACGGGGAGACAGCGCCGCGGGCTTTCCTGAAATGCTTTGCTTTTGCGGCAGAAGAGATGCTGAACCATAAGAGTGATGTATCGCTGTTGGAAGAAAACAGGATACTTTTGCCGACCAGATTACAGGGGGCGGTGGCAAAAGTTTCGGCAGACAGAGTGCAGGAACTGACACAGGAAGAATATCAGTGGCTGCAAAATCTGATCGGCCGTTTGTCCGGCAAAACGATGTTGATGGGATCGGATGAATTCCTGCGTTATCTGGAGCCGGAAAACTGGCCGGCGGCAGAGCGTGATAAGCTGCCGGGCAAGACAAATGTTGAAATTCTTGAAGTACTGGTCACTTTAGGCATCGTAATGAGAACGGCGGACGAAAGAATCAATATTCCCGAAATATACCTGCATGGGTTCGGATTAAAGAGGAAAGGCGGCATAAAGCGCCCGAAATAGCAGAAGAACGAAAATCGAATCGGAGAAGGACACGAGTCCTTGTAAAAAGGGTGTATAAGAGCTATGATGACACTGGAAACGACGGTAAAAGGGGCAGCCCCATAGAAAATCATAACGATACAGGAGGAAAGAGTATGCAGAATTATTCGGGAGAAGCAGGGTTACAGTATCATTTACAGATCAGGCCGGGGGACGTGGGAAAGTACGTGATCCTGCCGGGGGATCCCAAGCGCTGCGCGAAGATCGCGAAGCATTTTGAGGATGCGAAGCTGGTGGCGGACAGCCGGGAGTTCGTTACTTACACGGGATATCTGGACGGGGAAAAGGTAAGCGTTACCTCCACGGGTATTGGCGGGCCTTCCGCAACCATCGCCATTGAGGAGCTGACGCTGAGCGGAGCGGACACTTTTATCCGTGTGGGCACCTGCGGCGGCATTGATCTGGATGTCAAGGGCGGCGATATCGTCGTTGCCACCGGGGCGGTGCGCATGGAAGGTACCAGCAGGGAATATGCGCCCATAGAATATCCGGCGGTGGCTGATTTTGAGGTGGCCAATGCGCTGGTGGAGTCCTGCAGGGAACTGGGGCTGCCTTATCATGTGGGTGTGGTACAGTGCAAGGATGCTTTCTACGGCCAGCATGAGCCGGAGCGGATGCCGGTGAGTTATGAACTGCTGAACAAATGGGAAGCCTGGAAGCGTATGGGTTGTAAGGCTTCCGAGATGGAGTCGGCGGCGCTGTTCATTGCGGCCAGCCATTTGAGAGTGCGCTGCGGTTCCAATTTCCTGGTGGTGGGGAATCAGGAGAGAAATGCGCAGGGGCTGGATAACCCGATCATACACGATACGGAAGCGGCTATCACGGTGGCAGTGGGAGCGCTGAGAAGGCTGATCAGGGCGGACCGGGAGAGGCATTGACAGTGTTGGGAGCAGAAGACGGACGGACGTCGGATCTGCAGCAATAATATCAGGAGGAGTGTTGAAATGGCGGAAAGAAAATATAAGAGAATCTTTACGATCGTGATCGACTCGCTGGGCGTGGGAGCATTGGCGGATGCTGCCGCTTACGGCGATGAAGGGACGGATACTTTAGGGCACATATCCCGGGAGATGGAGGAATTCAAGATTCCCAATCTCCAGAAGCTGGGCATGGCAAATCTGCATCCTTTAAAACAGGTTCCGGCGGTGGAACAGCCTCTGGGATATTTTATGAAAATGAATGAGGCCAGCACCGGCAAGGATACCATGACAGGTCACTGGGAGATGATGGGGCTTCATATCACGAAACCTTTTCAGACGTTTACGGAAACAGGCTTCCCGAAAGAACTGCTGGAGGAACTGTCCAGACGGACCGGCCGTGTGATCATTGGCAATAAAAGCGCAAGCGGCACGGAAATTCTGGAGGAACTGGCGGAGGAGGAGATCGCCACGGGCCATATGATCGTCTATACTTCTGCGGATTCGGTGCTGCAGATCTGCGGCAACGAGGAGACCTTCGGTCTGGAAGAGCTGTACCGCTGCTGCGAGATCGCAAGAGAACTTACCATGAAGGATGAGTGGAAGGTGGGGCGTGTGATCGCCAGGCCTTACGTGGGAAAGAAGCGGGGCGAGTTCAAGCGCACCAGCAACCGGCACGATTATGCGCTGAAACCCTATGGACGGACAGCCTTAAATGCCCTGAAGGACGCCGGTCTGGATGTAATCTCCGTGGGAAAGATCTTTGATATCTTTGACGGCGAGGGCCTGACGGAATCCAACAAGTCCAAAAGTTCCGTGCACGGTATGGAGCAGGCTATTGAGATCGCAGGCAGGGATTTTGAGGGGCTGTGCTTCGTTAATCTGGTGGACTTCGACGCTTTGTGGGGGCATCGGCGTGATGTCGCAGGATATGCCGGGGAGTTGGAGAGGTTTGATGTAAAGCTGGGAGAATTCCTGCCGCTGCTTAAGGAGGACGACCTGCTGATCATTACTGCGGATCACGGAAATGACCCGACCCACACGGGTACGGATCATACCAGGGAGAAGGTGCCGTTCCTGGCGTACTCTCCGTCCATGAAGGGCAGCGGGAGGCTGGAGGACACCCGGACCTTTGCGGTGATCGGGGCCACCATTGCCGATAATTTCGGAGTTGCCATGCCGGAAGGCACGATCGGAACTTCCGTGCTGGAGAAAATGGTGTAGCGGGAGACGAAATATATAAAAAGCCATAGCAGAAGCGCAACAGATATTTACGCAAAATGGTGTTTTTATAGAAAGAACAGAATAAGAGTAGGAAGGAGAAGGTTATGGACAGGAAAGACATTTTAAAGACAGTGGATCATACGCTGCTCACGCAGACGGCGACCTGGGAGGAGATCCGCGGGATTCTGGATGACGGGATCAAATATCAGACCGCATCCGCCTGTATTCCGGCGGCCTATGTGAAGCAGGCGGCGGAGTATGTGGAAGGCAGGCTGCCGATCTGCACGGTGATCGGGTTCCCGAACGGATACAGCACTACGGCCGTAAAGGTTTTTGAGGCGAAGGATGCCATAGAAAACGGTGCGGAAGAGATTGACATGGTGGTCAATATCGGCTGGGTGAAAGACGGGAAATATCAGGAGATCGAGGACGAGATTCGTCAGATTCATGAAGCCTGCGGCGGAAAGATCTTAAAGGTCATTATCGAGACCTGCCTGCTCACCGAGGAGGAGAAGATCAGGATGTGTGAGACCGTTACCAGTGCCGGGGCGGAGTTCATCAAGACCTCCACGGGATTTTCCACCGCCGGAGCTACCTTTGCGGATGTGGAGCTGATGCGGAAGCATGTCGGCAAAGAAGTGAAGGTGAAAGCCGCAGGCGGCATTGCGTCGTTGGAAGATGCGGAGAAATTCATTGCGCTGGGAGCAGACAGACTTGGCACCAGCAGGATTGTCAAGATCATCAAACAGACGGATGACGGGGCTGGGTATTAAGACAGTTGATAGGGAAAGTTGATATGCACAGAAATGTGCAATGTCTCGGAAGGGAGGAAAAATGACCAACGAAGAACTGATCCTGGAGGCGAAAAAAGCCAGGGAACATGCATACACGCCGCATTCTCATTTTCAGGTAGGTGCTGCGCTTGTGACAAAGAGTGGTAAAATATATCACGGCTGCAATATCGAAAACGCTGCCTACACGCCCACAAACTGTGCGGAGCGGACGGCCTTTTTCCGGGCGGTTTACGAAGGGGAGCGGGAATTTACGAAAATCGCGGTGGTGGGCGGCCCGGAGGGCAGCGATGCCGACGAACTGTGCGCTCCCTGCGGGGTCTGCCGGCAGGTCATGATGGAATTCTGCGATCCGGAAACCTTTCAGATCATTCTGGCGGACGGCAGGGGCCGGTGCCTGCAGCGTACCTTGAAGGAAATGCTGCCGTTCGGGTTTGGGCCGGAGAATTTGGGAAATTCGTGATTTTGTCTGTAATTTTATTGATCAGGGCGGTCTTTGCCCTGATCAACTTTCTTTTTAAACAGGATATAATAACAGTTTAATTCAAAATCACTGCAGAGCTTCTTAGACACAGGCAGACATGCCAGCAGCTTTTCTTTCGCTGCAGGATTCTGTAATTCCGCGCGGAGAGCATCCTGTATTCCATTGACGGTGAGGAAATGATGGACTTGTGTCATGGCTGCATCCAGTTTTCTTTTTTCTACAAGAAAATCCATGTCATACCGGGCTTCTGTTTCCCATGCACTGAGCATCTCCGCATGATCGTCGATCCAGTCTGTCAGGATGAGGTTTGCGCCGTGATCGGTGATCATTTTTATAAGTTTTGAGATTTTATGGGTATTGGGAACTGTGATGCCGACACATTCTAATGCACCCTTCAGGACTTTTTCGACAGTCTGCTGCAGATGATAAGCGGCATTGTTGAGGATCAGCTCGTCGTGATAGGCGCTGTCCCAGATCATTTCTGCTGTTTTATAGTCCATCCGCGCACTGCGGAATAATCTGATATCACACATTTTGGTCTCCAATACGAAATTTTCATTTCAGGGCTGCCTGAATAGTTTATATGTTGGTAGAGCTATTTTCGCTCAAACAGGAGAAGGCCGGTTTTCATTATTTCCTGATATAGTCGATTGTCCGGAGGCAGGTTTGTAATAATGTCTGCTTCGCAGTCAAGATCAGGGAAGAAAGCCAGTTTCTTATCGGGGTCGTATTTCTCAATATAAAGATCGATGTCGCTTGCGCTGTTGCAGTGAAATTCCAGAGAACTGCCGTAGAGGATCAATCTGTGCACATTTTGATCCCTGCGGATCTCGAGAAGTATTTTTTCGACTCTGTGCTGCATCAGAGGGTGAATGCGGTTTGCATTTGGAAAAGTAACTCCGTCCATAACAGGAAAATCCCACATTGTATCAGTGCTTCGCATAGAAACTGCAACCTCCTTTGGTCTCTTATTCTATCATGAGAGCAGTAAAAAAACCAGCTTATTTTAGTCTTCACGTCCTATCATGGAAATACTGAAAGTTCCGGGGAATGGACGTTCCCGTCGTTATTGCGTGACACGCAAAGAGTAAAGTTTCTTCATGCACACCCAGTAATTCTTCTCGCCGGTATAGCGTGCGGCCTGGATATGCCTGTCAAGGATTTCCAGCGGCAGCTTCCAGTCTGAACGGACGCAGCCGAGCAGCAGACAGCGCTTTGCCTCCTGCAGCGTGGAAGCGTCTGCGCCGTTTTGCTCCATTTCAGATAAAAGGCGATCAGCTCTGTCGTCATAGGCAGGATTGCAGAAACTTTGTGTTTCTGCATCATAGGAAAGCTCAAACAGACGGTGTTCTCCGGCGTCCGGAAGATAGCAGGCCTCCTCAACGGTTTCCGTGATATGAAGATAGTACAGTGCGGCTCCTGCATCCGTCTCCTTCCGGCGGATGATCCTTCCCAGTCTCTGGATGCGCTGGCGTTTGGTGGAGGTACCGGAGAGAATGATGCCGACAGTTGCATCGGGCACGTCAAATCCTTCGTCGATTGCTTTGCAGGCGATCAGGATACGGATGCTGCCTGTGCGGAAACGTTCCAGTACATTTTTGTTGGCCTGACTTCCCATTTTGGAATGAAGGCGGCCTGCCTTTTCCGGAAAGACTTCCTGCAAAAGACGGTACAGCTCCTCGGCCTGACTGATTCTTTCGCCGAAGATCAGGATCTTCTCGTGAATGTCCAGCTGTCTGACCAGATCGCAGACACAGGAGACCCGCGCGGATGCCAGACAGACGAGACGCCTGCGCTTAAAGGTGAGATTCATATAAGTGGCGGCGGTTTTGCTAAGGGCATTCTTTTTGTTGCCGGCAATACTTTGCAGCTCCTCGAAACGTTCCTTCTGGGTGAGCGTGTGCAGGGCAGGGTATGCTTTGAGCAGTTTGCCGTACAGGAGAGTCATCTGGTCAGTGAATTCTTCGTACTCGTCACGCTCGTCCGCCCGGAAGGAAAGGCTGATGTGATAGACGTCGTAGGGTGAGATGGTATTTCCCGCGGCAGCTTCTTTCATGCCGTAATGGTATATTTTCCGGCCAAGCACGGAGGTGAGACAGCGCTGTGACGCTCCGGACGGCAGAGTGGCGGACAGACCGAGGGAAAAGAAGTGGCTTTCGTATTCACTTATGTAGGGCAGAAATTCAAAGATCAGCTGATTCTGTGCGCTTTCATAATGATGGCATTCGTCCGCGATCAGCAGGATGTCTGCACCCTGCCGTAATTCGGTCAGGATCTGTCTTGCCAGTTCGTAGCGGGCCGAATTGATGACGTAGATCATATATTTATGGTCGGGCGTGGACTTCGAGCCGGCGCCCCGCAGGCCAATATCGCTGCGGATACTGCGGCTGTCCGGTAAGAGGGCAGAATAAGGCGCGTTCAGGCCAGGGCCATTAGCGGCGGCAGAATCATTGGAGGGAGCAGCAGCCAGATATTCCCGCAGCGCCTGATTCCATTGCCGCATAAGGGCGCCTGTGGGAACGACGATCTTTACGCGCAGACTGCCGTTTAGCTTTTGGTTCAGTCTGTCCATGGCCGACAGGGCGAGCAGTGTCTTGCCGGAACCGGTCACTGCCTGCACGATCCCTCTTCCGTTATGCTCAAACCAGCGTTCCAGGCATTCTTCCTGCCAATCATAGAGTTCTTTGTTCATCGGTTGATTCTCCTGACTTTTCCAATGTCGTTATAGTAAACGACATTAGATATTTCGTTTACTATAACTATAGTTTACGTACTGCGGAGCTTTCTGTCAAACAGCGGCTGTTTATTCGTATTCGCGTGAGCAGTCTGTCAATTTATGTAAAAAATGGCAATAAATGATTGAAAACACATACGATTTCCTATATACTTTGTGTAGTATTTGTACTATAAAGAATAAAGCGTTTTCACCTGTACTGCGGCCGACGGGGTCGGTTTTTAGGTGTAAAATAAACAGGCAGGTGGCAGCGCGGAAATGAGGAAGAGAATGAATTATGAGGAAATGTACCAGAATCTACAGCCCGACCAGAAAGTCCTGAAGGACTCGCTTGCCGCGCTGCAGAAATTTTATAAGGCCGTATGTAAGGAGACGGAGAGCGGCGATGTGAAGAGCCTGCTTCGGGATCTGAACACGATGAAAGAGTCGGCGGATCTGCTGGCCTCGGCGCTTGAGAATCTGGCGGACACGGCTGCGGGTTTTGACGCGAAGACCTATTTCGAGAGCGGTGATTTCGCGGAGCAGATGCTGGCAGCCTGTGAGGAGAAGGGCGTGGATGTGCGCGGCGAGTTTCCGGTTTATGAGATGTTCCCTTACAAGGTGAAGGTGGATGCGGAGAATCAGGATCTCTATCTGGATCGTAAGAAGGTGCAGTGTATGAGGCCGCAGAGTTTTGTCGATACGGTAAAGGCCGGGCAGGAGAAGCTCAATAAGGCTTCCTTTAATGCGGCCACCTTTGTCAACGAACTTTCGGATGCGTATGATCTTGCGTTGTTAAAGATGGGTAAGCAGGTCGGGTATGACATGTACCTGAAAAGTTTATATAAGTTCCTGGCGCCCATGAGCCGTTTTCGTAAAGAGTATGATCAGCAGAGCTTCGCCTTCGATCTGGCGAGACTGTATACTTCCGGCATAGAAGAGACAAAAAACGGCAGGAGATTTCAGTTCGGGCCGAGCCGTAAGCCGGAGCAGGCCATCCGCATTCTGGATAAAGACGGTATAGAGCAGTTTCTGTCAACCATATGTTTTATTGATCCTGAGAAGGAATAAAAAGATTTTAGGAGGGCGATCATGCCAGAGTACAGTGCAAATCCGGACAACCCGGAATCATATGGATCTCTGCCTGCGGAGCAGCTGACCGACGGGATCGGGTTCCTGGCAGATTTCTGGCGGGAGAAATACCTGCAGGAATATATCCGGAACGGCGGCAGTAAGATCAAATTCGTGACGGGACGTACCGGCAGCGGCAAGACTCATTTCCTGCGGCTGATGATGGCCGTTGCGCGGGAAGAGCATTATAAGACCGTGTGGTTTTCGGCAAAAGATATCTGGATGCATGATTTTAAAGAAATCTATGTGGAGATATTTCACCAATGCGACCTTCTGTCCTGTCTGGAGGCGGCCAGCGGCAGCCTGATCCGGGAGATGGGTTATGACCCTCAGGATATTCCGGCGGGGATGAAGTTTATCGACTATCTTTCCCAGAATGGCGAAGGCGACGCGGTGACGAAGCGGGAGATACGCGCGCAGCTGCGGCGGTTTTTCCTGGAAAATCCGATGATGGACAACAATTTTGCGCTGGCCTGCAGTATGCTGACAGGCAGTATTTTAGGCTATCCCATTCTGGAAGAGCAGAATCAGGAGCTGCTTTTGTCGTGGCTGGAGGGGGATCGTTCCATTAAACTTTCCCAGCTGCGGGCGCTGGATTTTTATCCGAGCCGTATCACGAAATACAATGCAAGACATATGCTCCGCTCTCTGGCGGAAGTGGTGCGCATGGGCGGCTTTTCCGGCCTTTTTATCGCGATAGATAACATGGAGATCCTGACCAGCCGTTCCAGTCTGGAAGCAGTACATTATACGAAGATGAAAAGAGAAGATACCTACGAGAGTATCCGGCAGCTGATCGACGATATTGACAGCATGAAGAATATCATGTTTGTCTATGCGTTTGACCGGGAACTGATCGACAATGAAAATGCCGGATTAAAATCTTATCAGGCTTTATGGATGCGGATACAGAATGAGATCGTGGGAGAGCGGTTCAACCGTTTTACGGATATGGTGGACCTCGACCGGCTGGCGGCGCAGGAATATTCGCCGGAAGTGATCGTCGCCATATCGAAGAGCCTGGCCGATTTACGGCTTAACCGCACAGCCGAGCCGCTTACCGAAGAGCAGGCGCAGGAGATCGTATCCCAAGCACGTACGGGAGCGGTGGGTATTCCGCGCCTGATCCAGACTGTGATGAATGACAGAAGTTTTCATGGGGAGGTGAATACCGGTGTATGATGTAGAAGCCAGACATATTATCGAGGCGCTGCGGTCGGGGATTCCTTCCCGTGCCGTGGGACAGTACTTTTCGGAGGCGCGGCCCAGGATCATGCGGGAGATATCGGACCGGCTGGATCTTGTGTGTGAACAGGGGAAATCGAGCGGCATGATCATCAGCGGCAAGTACGGAGAGGGAAAGACGCATCTTCTGAATACCGTATTTAATCTGGCGCATTCCAACAATATGGTGGTTTCCTATCTGTCTCTCAGCAAGGAAACGCCCATGGACAAGCTCTATCTTGTCTATCAGAAGCTGATCGGCAATACATATCTGCCCAGACGGCAGCAGCCGGGCTTTATGCATGAGCTGGAGAAGATATCCGCCAACAGCCCGGTGGCCAATGAGATGCTGCTGTATGCGGCCAAGCAGTTGGAGACGGATAAGCTGTATTATCTGTTCCGCTCCTACTTAAACACGGAAGATTCGGATGAAAAGTTTCTGCTGCAGGCGGACCTGGAGGGTGACTTTATCGCTAATGCGCCGTTAAAGAAGATATACAAAAGGATTTTTAACCAGACCGTAAAATATAATGTGAATTTCACAAAGACCAGGCACTGCCGGGATTATTTCTCATTTATGAGCCACCTTTTTATGCAGATGGGCTATCATGGATGGGTGATTCTGATCGATGAGACAGAGCTGATGGGACGGCTTTCAAAGAAAGCGCGTTTGAATGCATACCGCAGCATGGCGAATTTCCTGCTGCCTGACCGGTGCCCGGAATCCACATTCAGCATCTTTGCCCTCAGCGCCTCCTACGCGGAGGATGTGATCGAGGCGAAGCACGAGTATGAGAATCTGGCGATGATCTATCCGGAAGAGCAGGAGCCGGCGAAAACGGTGCTGGATCTTCTGGCGAGAGCGCCTCAGCTTGTGCCGTTGACGAGAGACGAGATTCATGAGATCTTATATAAAATACAGGACTTCCACGGCAAAGCCTATGAGTGGACGCCCAGCCTTTCCATTGATTCGCTGGCGGAAGCCACACAGTCGGGCGGCTATCTGCTGCGAACCAAGATCCGGGCGGCCATCGAGTTTCTGGATCAGCTTTACCAGTACGGAAAGGCAGGGAAGACTACTATCAACGAGCTGGGAGAAGAGGTGTACACGGAGGATGTGCCGGTGATCGAGGAGTGAACGTCTGCACAAGGCGTTCCGCCTGCAAACAGGCGCTGCCCGTTTTGCTTAACTCCGGCATTCTCCGTCATGACTGATGCAGTTGACCTGTGTCAGAAATTTCATATTATCAAGAGCCTGCAGCAGCGGGTTCTTTTCTTTTGTGCGGATCTCGATGATCAGTTCCGTTTCGCCGCTGCGGGTGGAGCGTGCTTTTTCCTTATAAGAACGGCAGTGTTTGTCGAGGGTGTCAAACAGAATATCATAGTCGATCTCTTCCCGCCGGCCGCGCAGCACGAGCAGTTCCGGCGCCTTCGTGCCGGGCAGTCTGTCCAGACCGAAGAGGAGGAGCGTCATCGTGAGGGAAAAGACGATCACCAGCGTATAGAGGCCGACGCCCGCGATGATGCCGGCGCTGATGGACCAGAACAGGTAAAGGAGATCCAGGGGATTCTTCACCGCATTGCGGAAGCGTACGATGGACAGCGCGCCTACCATGCCGAGGGACACGAGCAGATTGGACTGCATGGCGATCATGATGGCGGCCACGATGACGGGCATACCGGCCATGGTGATGTTCAGGTCTTTAGAATAGAAAGCCGTCCGGCTGGAAAGCTTGTAGATCGCGTAAATATAGATTCCGGCCAGGCAGGCCAGCAGCAGGATCAGGATGACTGTTTTGGCATTCATGGTGGTTCCGCCGCCCAATGATTCATAGACACTGTTTTTGATGACATCTTTTACTGACATTTCTGTGTTTTTCTCCTCTTTTTTCTTCTCTTTTTTTCTTCTTTTCGGTAAGTTGGTGTGTGTCACCGGTTGCTCGTAATTTTTATTCTTATAGTAAACGCCATTAGAAATTTCGTTTACTATAATACTTGTCCTGCTTAGATTCCCGCATACCGTTCCCGGCACAGCTGGTATTTGGAAAAAGACGTCTGCTGCAGGGTGTTGAGTTCCAGCAGCTGTTTCAGGAAGGCCGGAAGGAACTCGTCGTATTTTACTTCCAGTACCGCGTCCGGTCCCGTCAGGGCGTCGTAGGAGATATCCGTTGTGCCGAAGCGTTCTGTCTGGCGGCTGGCTCTGACATGCCGGTCCAGGGTAATGCGTACATTGCCGGGGCCGTAGAGGTATGCCTTCCGCTCATAGGCGACGATCACTTTCGGACGAAGAGTCCGGGTAGTTGCCGCAAGATGAAAAAGAAAGGCGGGATCTTCCGGGGAGACAGTATCTGTCTGGAAACTGCCGGCCATAATTTCCCGCAGCGTCTCCGGTGTGATCTGCCGGGAACGCTTGCGGGTCATTGCGTCCAGTTTTTCTTTTACCTCAAGTTTGATGACGGCAAGGGAATTGTTATAAATACGGATCCGGTATTTGCGCCGTCTGCTGCAGCCGTCCCTGACAGCCAGCAGGCAGGTATCCGCCGGATCGTCGAAATACAGGCTGCTCACCAGATACCCTTCGTCGTTATGTTCATTGTCGTCCGCCCGCAGTACCCCGTCCAGCCGCCTTTGCAGACTGTACATTTCCCGGGCGGTGCAGCAGAATTTTTCTTCCACACGGTACATTCCGCATCTGCTCCTTCGTTTTTTAGTCATTCTTTTCAAAGACCGCCCGCAGCGTGACATCCCCGTCCTCCAGAGAGACAGAGAGAGATTCTTTGCCGCCTTCCGGGATATCGCCCTGCCAGCCGGCAAAGTGATACCCTTCCTGTGCACGGGCGGTCACCGACAACGGAAAATCACTGTAATAGTATCCTTCCCATGTACCGCAGTCCTCCAACACAGCCGTGTTGACGGTGATGGTGCCGCCTTCCGGAGTGTCAGTGACGATCCGGATTTTGTGGAGTGTACCGGACAGTCCGAAGGTCTTCGCCAGACTTTCCATGGCAAAAGGCAGCCTCCAGGCAAAAAAAGCATCCACCTGCTCCACATCCGCCCGATAGTCCGCGGCCGTATAGCCGGCGTCATAGAAGCACCGGTGGTCTTTTATGATCTGCGCTTCGCAGCGGCTGCTCCATTGTGCCAGCATGTCATGCATCTTTTCATAAGAAAAGACAGTGTTTGCGATATCCATAAAGGAAAGACAAAACCGGCGGCGAAAGCCCTCATTGGCCAGCAGGCTTTTGACAGCAGGTTCGTTGAGAAGCGGGTGCTGCGCCATCCAGTCTTCCCGGTTTTCCCGGCTGTTGCTGTCGGCGTGGATGCATTCGTCCAGGTCATAGAGCATGAAGCGCCATTTTCCGTCGCTGTAAGGCGTTCCCTCCTGGGTGGTGCGCCAGGCGGCGGTATTGTAACCGAAGGCCACGTCCCGGTTGTCCAGATAGAGGTTGATGCAGCAGTAGTCGATCAGGCTCTGGATGTCCACCAGTTCATCGGCGAGAGCGTAGGTGTCGTCATAGGCAAGATCGCATTGCGCGACCACGTCCAGCATATACTGCCATGCAGTGAAGGTTTCTTCCGGTGAAGTGACCGCATTGCCGGCCTTTATAAGCATGATATCATCCGGCTGCAGGTCGTAATGAGCGGCCAAATACTCGGCGTTATAGCGCTCGCGCAGGTTATAAAGACCCCAGTATTCCCCGTTCAGAAAAAGGGCGCATGGCCTGTGGGCCTGCGTGGTGACACTGCGTCCGCGGGCAGCCTCCTGCAGAAAGGCGTCCAGAAATTTCACGCCGTCCATATTGCCGCCGCCGTTGCGCAGCTTCACGGAAGAGTAGAGGATATCGTTGTCAAAAAAAGCAGCCGGAAGAATCCCGGTCTCATCATAGATATCTCTTGCGAAAAGATGAAAGGACTTCTGCCTGGCGCTGCGGGTGGAGTTGCCGGAGATGCGGACTCCTGCATTCTGCGTAAAAAGGAGCGTATGGCTTTCGTCAAAATAAGACAGAGAAGCCTCCCGCTCCCACTCTTTTCCTTTATAAAAGGCGTTGGAAGCCATGTAGCGGTAATGGATCTCTCCGCCGGCATCCGTGTAGCTGTCCAGTATCTGTCCGTCCTGCATACCGCCCTGCGAGAGATAAGCCGCAAAGGCAGCGCCGTTGCCGTAGATGCCGGTGTGCGCATCGAACAGAGATTCCGGGTCCACAGACAGGGACAGAATGGCCAGATCATCATATTCCGGCTTCGCGTCGTAGCCTACGAAATAGGTCTGGGTGACGGTCTCGCTGATCTGATTGGTGGCGGGATTGTAGCAGGCTGCCCGCACGACGACGGCTTTGTCTACCGGAAAAGCAGGCTCATAGTCCTGATTGGGCGCAAGATCGTCCCGGTTGATGTAACGGTTTTCTTCCGCAGTGCGCTCGGTGATCCGGATCGGCTCCCGATAGACAGGAGAAGCCGCGTCCGGTTCGCTGCCGTCCAGTGTGTAATATATTTTCTCTCCGGAGGGGGAATATAAATGCAGATCAAAAGCCTCCTCATAAAAGCCGCCGTCCGTTGCAAAGACAGGACTGGCCAGGGATACGGCGGGGAGCAGGCAGGCCTCCTGATTGGAGCTGTTCAAGGTGGTACTCATAACAGCCCACCGGTCGCCGCCATCCTGTATTCTGCCATAGCTGGTATCGTGATCAAGCCGGGGCACAATGACCTGATCAAGAAAAACACCTTCTTCGGAATCCGCCAGAAAAAGTCTGTCCCCGTCTCTGGAGATGCGCAGCGCCGCATTCTGGTCCAGCCAGACCAGCGCATGCCCGCCGGCAGGCACCATAAGTCCTTCCAGAGAGTATTTCTCCGGTTCCTTCTCATCGTCTGTGAGGAAACAGCCGTCCAGAGAAATATCGGATTTCCCCGGATTGTACAATTCAACACAGTCGGAATATCGACCATTTGCATCTCTTCCGGCAGAGAAATTACAGCTGCAGATTTCGTTGATGACGACCTTGGGCTCCTTCCAACGGTCGCTGCAGCCGGCGGCGGCCAGCGCCAGAGGTGCAAAAAACAGGATTATTTTTTGTAAATGTCGTTTGTTCATGCCAATTTCCCTTAATGACATTTAGTGAATGTCAACTAAGTACAAATAATATCATATAGTGTTTTAAATGACAAGCAGTGAATGTCATTTAAAGGGGGATTTTTGTTATACATTTCAAGAGCTGTGCACGGCAAACCGTATATGGAAGCCGTTCATGGCAGGTGCTTATGAGGGAAACGCTCTTATGGAGGGGGGAACATGTACAAAAACAGAGCGAGTTCAGGAAAAAACAACATATCAGGGGATAATATTGCCCGGATCCGCAAGCAACTGACGCCCAAGGTGTCGCAGCGGTTTCTTGCAGACAGGATGCAGCTGGAAGGAATCGAGCTGGACAAGAATGCGATCCAGCGCATCGAAAGCGGCGCCAGATTTATCACGGATATTGAGTTGAAGGCTTTTGCGAAGGTGCTTGCGGTGAGTTATGAAGAGCTGCTGGAGGAGTAGACAAAAGGGCAGTTGATAAAACTTTATGCACTTGAATGCAGAAATTTGATTTTTTGAAGAGTTTTTACTGAGTCTATGACAAGTGAGGATGTACGCGTCAGGGAATTAACACCATTGATGAAGATCAATGATAATTATGAAAAAATCGTGTTATCAATGAACACCGGTTTGGATTCTTCTTATGAGGGGATTAAATCTATTAATGTGATCGACTGGCTGATGGAAGACCAGGGCTAATAAAGAGCTGGCATACCATGTGCTCGATGTGATCGATACAATGATGAAGAGCAGTGACAGCGGGCGGTTCGAGGAAGTCGATTCGACGTGCCAACGGCCGCTGCCACTGACAGAGAAGTTATAATACAGCTATGCTTTCCTGACGACAGGGATCCATACCTCGTATTGTGCATTTTGCGGGTCGGGATTCAGGTAGACTTCGACATCGGGTGCGCTGCCATATTCGTATCCTGATGTCGGCAGCCATTCCGTCACAATGCGTCGTTCCAGATCCTGGATAGACTGGTTGGTGCCCGTCCCGGGGAAAACAGCCCAGGTGGCTGCCGGTACAGTATATTCTTCCAGATCCCTGTCTGTCTGTGAAGATGCCACTGCAATGTAGTAACGCCATGGCTCCGTATCATTGCAGGTGCTGACGCCGAGTACGCCCATAGGTTGGGTGTCCATCAGGCCGGTCAGCTTCTGCAGCGTTCCGTTCACGGCTGTCTCCTGCCATTTCCGGGGAATGACTGCGAAATTTTTTTCAATGTCCTTTTCCAGCGGTACGGATACGCCTACGATACGGAAGGCGGCTTTTGTTTCAATTCGATAATTCATTTCTTCCACTCCTTTGACTATGAGCTTAAATGAGACAGGGGGAAAAGATTTGACGGATACGCCTTCGTTTTTTACGGCAGAAGGGGCGATTCCGTGAACAGACTGAAAAGCCCTGTTGAAGGCGGTGGGGGAATTGTAGCCGTATTTGCCTGCCACATCAATGATCTTTATACCGGTACTCTGTAAATCTACGGCGGCCAGCGACATTCTCCTCCTGCGGATATATTCGGATAAAGGAACGCCTGCCATATAAGTAAACATCCGCTGGAAATGATAGGAAGAACAGCAGGCGATCTTCCCGAGCCGTTCATAATCTATTTCCTCCGTCAGATGTTCCTCGATATAACCTACCGCATCATTCAATCTCTCGATCCATTCCATAGTTCTGATCCTCCTGATTGTTTTATAGGTAACGACATTAGAAATTTCGTTTACTATAGTATATAGTAGCATTTTTCCCTTTTCCTCTCAATCTTTGCACGAAAAAGAGAGGTCGGTTGATTTTTCATGCTGGCAATGAGTCAGAGATAAGTCTAATTGTATACAAATAATACTTTGATATACATATGAAAAACAATGAAAAAGGATGTATTTTCAGAAAAACAAACAATAAATATGCATATTGAACAAAAATATAAGTAAATTAAGTGGAAATTTACAGTTGAATTTATCATACGTAGAACGTATAATGTATACATGAAAACTTCCAAAAAGCTATCCAACTATGTAAGAGCGTATAACTATATAAAAGAAGGAATCCTGCAGGAAAGATATGACGAAGCGTATGTGTTCATCGAGGCAGTGATTGCCGACGAGCTGGGAATCAGTCGGACGCCCGTCAGAGAGGCAATCAAGATGCTCCGCACGGAGAACTGGCTGCAGAGTGTCCCGAAGAAAGGTATTGTGTGCAGGCCTTTTACGACAAAAGATATCGAAAACGTCTACAAAATGGCAGGTGCGGTAGAGTCTATGATCGCCTGTGATATCGCTGAGGAACGGGGCGCATATGATCTGCCAGTGCTGCGGGAATATGCAAAAGCAATGACCGAAGCCATGGAACGTGGGGATAAGGAGGGGTGGCTGGAAGCTGACTGCGGTTTTCATGAACAATTGTTGGATTTAAGCCACAACAGATTTGCAGTTTCCGCAATGAGGCAGATGCAGCAGTTGATTGAAGTGGTGAGGATCCGTTACACAGGACTGCACATAAGTTCCATGGAGAAATCGACGCAGTTGCATAGACTTGAGTGTGAAGCCATCATTTCCGGGGATGCCGGTTTTGCCAGGGCTTTGGTTGAGCAGCACTGGAAGGTAACGCTGCAGGATGTGATGGAGAAGAGCAGAAAGGAGTGATGACGAAACACAGAGAAAAGGTGGGATTAGAGAGGAGGGTGGAGAACAATGATAACAAAAGAAGTATATTTCAGGGCCAGAAAAGAGGCCGCGGCATGCATCAAGGCAGCCGGAATCGTACTGTCTGATCAGGAAATTGAGAAAATGGACGTAGCTGATTTTGGGCTGGGCAACTTGGCAGTGGAGGGCGCGCAGATTGTTTCTCTGATCGATACGGATAAGATCGCAATGAGAGTGATCGCATTATTTCCGGGACAGACAGAGCCGGAACACTGGCATACGGGATTTGACGGCTATGAAGGAAAGCAGGAGACCTTAAGGATCATAAGCGGCAGGCTGTATCTTTATCTGCCGGGAGCTGATACAGTGAGCAGGGGGCGCATACCGAAAGGGCGGGAACAGTATTACACATCCAGGAATGAGCATGTGCTGGAGCCTGCGGATACGATCACCATGCCGCCGCTGCAAAAGCACTGGTTTCAGGCCGGGCCAGAGGGGTGCGTATTTTATACGGTATCAACTCTGGCGGTTGATGCAAGAGATCCTTTTACCAATCCTGATATTGTACGGAAAACGAAAGTAGCAAACAATACATCCTACGTATAACGACCTACTAAATAATGAAAGCATGAATTGTTACAGAAGGAGGAATGATAGAAATGAAGACAAGAAAGTATGCGACCATTACGGGCTTTATGGGCGGTCTGCAGGACAGGTTCGCCAATTATCAGCCGAAGAGAAGCATGGAAGAGATGGTGGCCATGGCAGCAAAGATCAAGGGGTGTTCGGGGCTGGAGGTCGTTTATCCGCAAAATTTTACGGAGACGGCCTATGTGAAAAGGCTGTTGGAGGATCACGGCCTTGGCGTCTCTACCGTGAACCTGAATGTGAAAGGAGAAGAGAAGTTCCGATACGGTTCGTTTTCCAGCGTGGAAAAGGCGGTGCGGGAGGAATCCGTGCGCTATTTGAAGAAAGCCATGGATGCGGCGGCAGAGCTTGGGTGCGGTATTGTAACGACGGCCCTTCTAAATGACGGGCAGGATTATCCGTTTGAAATTGACCAGTATGACGCCTTTAACAGAGCGCTGGAGGGAATTCAGGAATGCGCCGAATACCGGAAGGATGTAAGGATCAGTTTAGAGTATAAGCTGGCAGAGCCGAGGATTCACTGCCTGTTCAACAATGCTGGCAAGATGGCCTGTTTTGCCTGGATGACAGGTTGTGAAAATGTGGGAGTCACGCTTGATTCCGGTCATGCATATCTTGCGCTGGAGGAGCCGGCGGATACGGTCAGTTTCCTTGCGGCGGCAAAAAGACTTTTCTATGTGCACATCAATGATAATACGAGAAACTGGGATTGGGATATGATACCGGGAACCGTAAACTTCGTGGAGTTTGTGGAATTCGCACACGCGCTGAACAGAGTCGGCTATGACGGCTGGCTGACTGCGGATGTCTTCCCGGGACGTTATGATCCGGTGAAGATCATGGAGAAGACCTTTGAGTGGATGGATTTCATATTCAGCGTTGCAGACAACATTGATGAGCAGAAACTGAAAGCACTGCAGAACGAGAAGGATACGTTCGGGATTCTCGACTATATCAAGTCGCTGATGTAATGTGTCAAAAAGATTGTTTGGATGGAGGTGCAGTATGGCAAAAACATCATACAAAATTGAAAACGGGGAATTCTATATTAACGACAGTCTGACTTACAGCGAGATTTTGCATGGAAATCCGCAGGTAAGAGGACTGTTGTTCAACGCCAGATTTATCAATGGAGTGTTTGACGATATCAATCCGGATCATGTCGGGAAGTATGACAGATTCGGAAGAAAATTTGACAGGGATCGGAACACGGAGGACCTGATCAAGGCATTGCCGGCGTGGTATGAGGCCGGATTGCGGGCGATCACGGTAGGGCTTCAGGCGGGCGGGCCTATTTATACGTATGAAGACTGGGGCGGTATTTGTACGAATGCTTTTTCAACGGATGGAAGGAGTCTTAACAAAGATACATGGGACAGGCTTGTAAGGATCCTGAAAGCGGCGGATGAGCTGGGGATGCTGGTCATCGTGAGTTTCTTTTATCAGGCACAGATTCAGTATCTGGAAAATGACGGGTCCATTCTCGAAGCATCGAAGACAGCCTGTCAGGCGCTGCGGGAACTGGAATATGACAATGTCATCATCGAGATTGCCAATGAATACAACATTCTGGATGCGCATGTGAAGGATACGGCTCTGATCAAAGGTAAGAACATGGCTGCGTGGATTCGCAAAGTCAGAGAATGGACGGATGGCAGGTTTGCAGTCGGTTCCAGTGCAGGCGGTATTTACGCGGACAAGGAGGTCATTCTGGCCAGTGACATATCTCTTGTGCACGGGAATACGGCCCGCCGTCAGGAACTGCACGACTTTGTCCGCAGGATACGTTCCTGGAAACCGGAGCAGCCTGTGGTGGTGAATGAAGATTCGCCGCTGTTTACGCACCTTGAGGTTGCCGTGGAAGATCATTTTTCCTGGGGATACTACAACAATATGACCAAGCAGGAGCCTCCCTGCGACTGGGGGATCACGAGAGGAGAGGATGAATATTTCGCACAGCGGCTTTCCGGGCTTATTGGAATCAGCAGGCCGGATATGGAAAATGAAGTATATCTGCAGGGTTTTGAACCGGAAATGACGATCGCGGGCGGCAGGTATGTGAGAGCAGCGTGCAGAAGGCCGGAATTGATTGACAGGGTACGCTTTTATGAGGATGATACTTTGCTGGATGTGGCCTATGCGGAGCCTTTTATGCTCTACAGCGAGGCAACCTGGATTCAGGAGCCATATTTTCCGTCAAGAGGTGCGGCGGCGTTTCGAGCAGAGGTGGTTATGCTGGACGGACAAGTTGAGATTTTACGGCAAAATCTTAAGGATTTGTAAGATATGCATAATTTTAACAATGTGGAATTGGGCTAAATGTAGAAATTGTCAGGTTGTGTTGACTTTTGTATAGTGTGATGCTAGAATCAAAACATAATACGTAATACATCCTACGTATGACAAATAAAAGTAAAGATACTCCAGCATAACAAAGCAACAAAAAACAAGAAGTAACAAAACCAAAAAGGAAACAGGAGAATTATGGGAAAGACAAAGCTTCAGATCTGTAACACAAAATTTCTGATCAACGGGGAATTGACCTACAGTGAATATCCTGACTGCCCGGAGGAGAACAGGGGGCTTTTGATGAATGCCCGCTTTATTCAGGGAATCTTTGACGATAAGGCAGATGCGTCGAGATTTGAACGCTTCGGAAGGCATTTTGATCCGGAGGAGAATACGGCCAGTCTGATCGCTGCACTTCCTGCATGGTATGCACACGGGCTGAGGGCTTTTACAGTCGGGTTTCAGGGCGGAGGTCCCTGCTTTACGATGGCAGACCTGCAGAGCATTGACAACAACCCTTTCAGTGAGGATGGGATGCATATCGACAGGCGATATCTGGATCGTATGCACAGAATCATTGAGGCGGCGGACGAATTGGGAATGGTGGTGATCGTGAGCTGTTTTTACGGACATCAGGTACGATTCCTGAGAGACGATATCGCCGTGATGGAAGCTGTGAAATCAGTGTCGAACTGGCTTCGGGATCAGGGATATACGAATGTGATCCTGGAGATCGCAAATGAGCACAACATCGATCCGTACAAGGTACATCCGATTCTCTATGATGAGAAGGGAATTGTCGAGCTGCTGCACATAGCAAGAAGAGAGTCGGCAGGCATTCCGGTCGGATGCAGTTCCACCAACAGCTATTTTCCGGAAAAGATTGCCAGAGAATCGGATGTTATTCTGATTCACGGAAATAATATGCCAAGACAGGATTTTTACAATTATATACAGCTTGTCAAAAAGATCAAACCCGAAAGGCCCATTGTATGTAATGAAGATTCTCAGGCGCTTGGAAATATGTGGGTGGCGTTAAACGAAGGGATTTCCTGGGGCTACTATAACAACATGACGAAGCAGGAACCGCCTGTTGCCTGGCAGATCACGGAAGGAGAAGACCGTTTCTATGCCATGAGGATGCGTGAGAGCTTCGGAATCGGCGGAAATACGCTGCAGCCGGAAGAGCAGTTTTATCTGCAGGGATTGAAAGCGGATGAGACTTGTGACGGGAAACGCTGGATCCGACTGGCGAGTATGTATCCGGAGACGATCAAGAAAGTGATCTTTAAACGGAACGGGGTATATTTTGCCACAGCCTACGACGATCCTTTCACCATCCATTACATTGTAAACTGGCTGCAGGGGCCGGTGGAGGGCATTGAGGAAGGGGAAGTCTGGACGGCGGAGGTATATCTGGCGGACGGCAGCGTGATCGTCAAAGAGGCGGTTGCAGAACAGGATGACAACAGGTATTGAAGACAGCAGCCACAGCAGGCACGGAGAGGTACTTATGAGAAAATTATATGCATTATACACAGTCAACAATTTTATGGAAATGATCTATAACCCTTTTGCAAAACCGTTCGAGGAGGAACATCCGGATATCAGGATCTATAATATCATGGATGACAGCCTGCTGACGGATACCAGGGCACAGGGGAAGATGACACCTGTGATCGCCACACGAATGCTGCACTATGCGCAGGCGGCGGAGGCGTCCGGTGCGGAAGGCATTATCGTTACCTGCACCTCAGTCAATGAGGCAACCAGGCTGATCAGGCCCTTTTTACACATTCCGATCATCAATATCGAGGAGCCGGTTGCAGAGATGGCCGTGGAGAAGGGCAGCAGGATAGGGGTGCTGGCGACACTGCCGACGAGCCCGGCGGCGATCGGACGGGTGATACAGGAAAAAGCAGATGAGAAAGGCAGGAAAGTTGAGATCGTAAACCGGGTCGTGGAAGGCGCTTTTGACATTCTTTGTGCCGGCGACAGACCAGGACATGACGAGATGATCCGCAGAGAGCTGTACAGACTCGCCGGAGAAGTAGACGTGATCGCATTTGCGCAGATCTCCATGAGCCTGCTGCAGTTTGATCCGGTGGAGGTTCCGGTCTGCATGATCGGAAGATCAGGGTTTGAAAGTATTTACAATAAGATGAATCAATAAGAAGGAGGAAGGATTATGAAAGCAAAGAAACTGATGGCATTGACACTGACGGCAGCGCTTACGATGAGTATGCTTCTGACCGGATGTGGGGACACGGACAGCGCGTCCGGAGGAACCGGCGGGACACAGCCGGCAGGCGACAGTACAGGGGAAACGGCGGTCGATACTGAGACGGGCAAAGAGACAGTCCGCATACTGGTTCCGGGCCTGAACGAGGAGACGACGGTAGATCCGATCTCGGGTCTTGAGACGAAGAGCCGCGGAGAATTTGAGGCGTTTTTGAACGAGAGAATTCCGGATTATAACATTGAGTTGAAGACGATCGCCTGGGACGGCTGGATCCAGAGCGTGGAAGCCATGAATGAGGCGGGGGAGATGGATGTGGGATTTTTCACCAATCAGGAAGCGATTCCGGACTGGTATCAGGATCTGACGCCTTATCTGGAAAAAGATGCGGATCTGAATTTTAATAATCTTGAGGATTTGTTTATTCCCTCGGCAGTGCATTATATCAGATACAAATCCTTCAACCATCCGGCTGACAGCGGTAAGGTGTACGGCATACCGATTACAATAGCCTGCAACGTGATCCTGTATGACAGCAAGATTTTCGAGGATTGGGGAATCAGCGAGCCTACGGCGGATATGAGCATGTCGGATCTGATCGACCTTTCAGAGCAGATGACAGGCACGAATCCGGTTACCGGCAAGCAGAATTACGGTGCTTATCTGTTCAACACATGGATGGAGTGGTATGCGCTCAGTTATGATGCGGTGAAGCCTTTCTTCAGCGATACAATGGATATTAACGAATTGGACATGGCAGAATACGTTGATTATATCAAGGATTCCAGTGAAGTCAAAAATTATTTTTCAGATATGGTGCGTGCGGTCGGCTGTAGTAATCCTGCCGTGGCAACAGGCGCCGGCAGAGAAAACTGGCTGACGGAAGATAACGATATCGCCATCAATTTTGACTCCAACAATTCGACAGGCACATACATGAAATATGTTTACAGTGGGGACACCTCCATTACGGACAGATACAAGGCGCTTCTGATCCCGACAGGAAAATATGGCGAAGGCTTCCCGGAATTTTTCCGCTTCTCCATTTCCAAGAATGCTGAAAATGCCGATGCGGCATGGGAAGTGATCAAGGTGCTTACTACAGACAAGGAGATCGTTGATTTCTATCTGTCGAACTATGCTTCTGATAAGATTTCCTGTCTGAATGACACGGAAGGCATGGAGATGATGTCATATGATATCAATAAAGAAAGACTGGCTTATCAGCAGAAGAATGTATTTATTACCGATGACTACTGGTATTGGAGAACAGCGATCCAGAATGTCAATAATCAGATCCTGTCCGGAGAATATGATGCGGATCAGGCAGTGGAGGCGCTTCATGCCGGTGTGACAGACTGGGTAAATAACATCAAACTGCAGTCCGGAAACTGATACAGATATATTGCAGAATAGAAGTTGGCGGGGTATGGGGATTCATCCTGTACTCCGCTCTGATCAAGAAAGACCGGGCAGGTCAGTAACGGCAGAGGCCTGCGGGCTGTGGATGAATGGAGGTCATGCATGAAATCTACAAAAGTAAAGCGATATTCGAAATGGTATCTGATGCTCATCATAACTTTGGTCGGCACACTTGTGTTTAACTTTTATCCCCTGGTCGTCACCTTTGTAAAAAGTCTGTGCAACATGAAGGGGGACTTCATAGGAATTGTAAACTATAAGATCATGTTCGAGAGCGCGGAATTCCGTCAGAGCGTTGTGAACACCATCTATATGGCGATCCTCGGTGTCGGATTTAATGTGCCCATCGCATTTGTTATCGCGAGCCTGCTCAATGGAATCGGTAAAGGCAAGAGCGTGTACAGGGTGATCTTTCTATTGCCGATGGTGATGTCCATGATCACGGTGGTGACACTGTTTAAGTATATGATGATGCCCACGGCGGACGGGATATTCAACTATCTTCTTGGCAAGATGGGGATGGAGCCGAAGATGTGGTTAAACGGCGTTACCACGGCGCGGGAGAGTGTTATTTTTATCGCGATCTGGAAAGGGATCGGGTACAATATCATTCTGTTTTTTGCGGGACTGCAGGCCATATCGGCGGATATGTATGAGGCTGCGGCCATAGACGGAGCCACGCCGCTGCAGAAATGGCGCTATATCACGATTCCTTCTTCGAAGGCAACATTCCAGTTTGTCCTGATGACTTCGACCATTGCCGCGCTGAAAAGATTTACAGAAGTCTATGCTGTGAGCGGTGAGACGGGCAATCCGGCCGGGAAGCTGGAGACGGTGATGCTCTATATTTATAAGAATTCCTTTTCAACTTTGAACTATAAGGATGAGGGCATGGCGACGGCCGCTTCCGTGATCCTGTTTATCATTATTCTTGCGGCTACGTTATTGAACAATTATCTTACAAGAGACAGGGAAGCAGACAAAAAGTCGGTCAGGAGGGCGTGATCATGAAAAGAAAAAAACTGAAAATTTCTACGGTATCCAGTTACTTTATCCTGACATTGTTTGCACTGCTTATCGTTGTTCCTTTTTTCTGGTTTATTTCGACCAGCTTTGACTATGTGAAATCTTATTCGCTGAGATTTCCGCCCTCCATGCTGCCGAAAGAGCCGAGTGTCTTTAACTATAAGAGTGCGCTCACAAATGTTCCGATGCTGAAATATCTGAAAAACACAGTCGTGATCGTCACGCTCAGCGCTGTTCTCAATATCTTTACGGCGACGCTGGCGGGTTATGCGATCTCTAAAGGCAGATTTCCGGGCAAGGGAATCATCCTGATGGTTATTCTTTCAAATATGATGGTGCCTTTTGAGTCAAAGCTGCTGCCGATCTTCATGGTGATCAGAAGTCTGGGAATCACAAATAATCCGGTCGGCGTGGTACTGCCCAGTATCATGACAAACGCGATGTATATTTTCTTTGTAAAAACGTATTGCGACAGTCTGCCGGATGATCTGAACGAGGCGGCGATCGTGGACGGCGCCGGCATGTTCAAAATATACTTCAGAATCTTTCTGCCGCTGCTTTCCCCGATCATTGCCACCATCGTGGTGCTGGATGTGATCAATACATGGAACGATCTTCTGTGGCCGATGATCGTGCTGACACAGCAGAAGAATTATACGATCCAGATCGGGCTGCAGATGTACAACAGCGGTGCAAGCGGGACAACGCACGCCGGAACGGCGCTGGCGGCATCGGTACTGGGTATCATACCGCTTTCGGTCATTTATATCTTTTGCCAAAAATATATTGTCCAAAGTATTGCTTTTTCCGGTATGAAACAATAAAATAAAAAACAGGATACAAATTAAAAAAATAATCAGAATCAGGGTTGGCGTGGATGGGTAAAGGACTGGAACCGGTAAAGAAGACAAATATTGTAGATCAGATCATAGCCAGGATAAATGATTCCATTATTTCAGGGCAGTACAGGGCGGGAGAGAAGCTTCCGAATGAATATGAACTGATGGAAGAACTGCAGGTGAGCAGGAATTCCCTGCGGGAAGCGTTTAAGATCCTGTCTGCGATGGGGATCATCGAGATCAGACGGGGTGACGGCACTTATGTCTGTTCGGAAGTGAAACCGTCTGCGTTTGATTCCGTTATTTACAGTGTGATCTATGACATGAGTACAAATGAAGAGCTGGTTGAGATGCGCCGTATTCTGGATGAATCCATCTTACATATGGCGATCAGAAATGCAGTGGAGGAAGATATCAGAATACTGCACGAGAACCTGGACGATATGGAGGCGGCGCTTAACCAGAAGGATTATGTGGCGGCTCAGAAACTGGATTATCAATTCCATCTTGGCATGATAGATGCCTGTAAGAACCAGTTCTTCATACGGCTTATGAAAAGTGTATACGGTATTTTTGAGAAATCCATCATTCGTACCGTACAGCACGAGAAAGAGAAATCCATGGTGATCAGACATCACAGGGAGATTCTTGAATGCCTTGAGAACAGGGATGAAGGCGGCGTTACGGACGCGATCGCCCATTCTCATGACACTTGGAAAGAGCAGATTAAGTAAGAATTCAATGCTGTTTAACATATTTTCAGAGAATTAAAGGTAGGACGTTATACGTAGAATAAAAGGAGGTATCAGAATGAGTATATCTTATACTGCGTTGGAAGAGAAAGCGGTTGAACTTAGAAAGACAGTGCTTACTATGATTTATAAAGCGCAGTCGGGACACCCCGGCGGATCGTTGTCTGCGGCGGATATCATGGCGGCGTTGTATTTCCATGTCATGAATGTGGATCCCGAGAATCCGAAATGGGAGGACAGGGACAGATTTGTCCTGTCCAAAGGCCATGTCTGCCCGGTACTGTACTCGGCATTGATCATGAGAGGGTTTATTGATCAGAGCGCTGTGGATACGCTCAGAAAGCAGGGCTCCCTCCTGCAGGGGCATCCGGATATGAAGCGGTGCCCGGGGGTGGAAATCTCGACAGGATCGCTCGGACAGGGTATTTCCTGTGCGGCAGGCATGGCAATCGCAGGCAAGCGGGATCGGAAAGACTATATGGTATATACCCTTCTGGGGGACGGGGAGTGCAATGAGGGGCAGGTATGGGAGGCAGCACAGGCGGCGAACAAATACCGGCTGGACAACCTGGTGGTGATCGTGGACAACAATCGTCTGCAGAACGACGGAACGGCGGAGCAGGTAATGCCTACGGAAGATCTGGCAGGGAAATTCGCGGCATTCGGCTTTGAGACAACAAGGATCAACGGTCACAAAATGGAAGAGATCGTAACCACCTTAGAAGCCATGAAAGCGAGCCGGAACGGGAAGCCGAAGTGCATTGTCTGTAATACGGTGAAGGGCAGGGGAGTATCCTTTATGGAAAACGTGGCGAAGTGGCACGGCATAGCGCCGGATGAAGCAGAGTATGCACAGGCGATGAGAGAGGTGGAGGAGGGATTAAGATGACGGCGAGGGCAACGAGAGAAGCATTGGGAGATGAAATTTTAGAACTTGGCAAAAAACATCAGGATATTTTTGTGATAGACTGCGACGTGGCGAAATCCTGTAAGACGCTGGCGTTTGCCGGGCAGCTGCCGGAACAGCATCTGAATGTTGGGATCAGCGAGCAAAATGCGGTGGGAATTGCGGCGGGGCTGGCGACGACCGGTAAAGTGCCCTTTGTGGTGACCTATGCCATTTTCGGCAGTATGCGTGCCTGCGAGCAGATCCGGCAGGAAGTATGCTACACGAAACTGAATGTAAAGATACTCTGCTCTCACGGCGGTCTGACGCCGGCCAACGACGGGGCATCGCATCAATGTATTGAGGATATGGGCGTCCTGCGCACGATTCCGGGGATGACAGTCATTATGCCGGCTGATTACGCTTCGGCAAGAAAGCTGATTGCCGAGTCTTATGCATATAACGGGCCGGTGTACCTGCGTTTCACGAGAGATGCGGTTCCGTGCATTTATGACGAAGAGGAAACATTTGAGATCGGCAGGGCGAAACGGCTGCGGGAAGGCAAAGATCTGACGGTATTTGCCAACGGCGATACTTTATCCATAGCACTGAAGGCGGCCGAAGTGCTTGAAGAGGAAGGAATCGCAGCAGCTGTTTATGACATGCATACGATCAAGCCGTTAGATCAGGCAGCTGTACTGCAGGCGATTCACGGCAGCGGACGGATCATCACCGTGGAAGACCACAATATCATTAACGGTCTCGGTTCTGCGGTGTGCGAGGTGGCGGCGGAGACAGGAAAGGGCAGAGTGGTCAGGATTGGCGTGCAGGACAGATTCGGGGAGTCGGCGCCTTATGAAGAACTGTTAAAGCTGAACGGGATCACGGTGGAGAATATCTGTGAGAAGGCAAGAGAACTGATGAGGGGATAGTGAATCAGCGTTATGGCTGTGATGTGACGGAAGAGCAAAGAAAGGAATCATAACAAATATGAAGATAGTGATCTTAGACGGATATACGGAAAATCCCGGGGATTTAAGCTGGGAAGGATTCGAAAAGCTGGGAGAGGTGACGGTATATGACCGTACCCCGGCAGAAAAAGTTGTTGAAAGAATCGGGGATGCAGAAGCTGTCATTACCAATAAAACGCCACTGACAAAAGAGGTGTTTGAAGCCTGTCCGCAGATTCAATATGTGGGAATGCTGGCTACCGGTTACAATGTGGTCGATGTGGAGGCAGCAGCTAAGAGAGGTATTCCGGTCTGCAATATTCCGACCTACGGGACGGCTGCGGTGGCGCAGATGACTTTGGCGCTGCTGCTGGAGGCGTGCCAGCACGTGGGCGCTCATTCGGATGCGGTGAAGGCAGGAGAATGGACAAAGAGCGTAGACTGGTGTTTCTGGAAATATCCGCTGATCGAGCTGGCCGGCAAGACAATGGGCATCATCGGATTTGGCCGGATCGGACAGGCGGTGGGCATATTGGCAAAAGCGTTTGGTATGCGGGTGCTTGCTTATGACGGATTTCCCACACAGGAGGGGCGAAAGATTGCAGATTATGTGGAATTGGATGAGCTTTTTGCCGCATCAGATGTGATATCCCTGCATTGCCCGCTGTTTGACAGTACCCGGGGAATTATTAACAAAGAAAGTATCCACAAGATGAAAGATGGTGTTATAATACTTAATACAAGCCGTGGGCCGCTGATCGTGGAAGAAGATCTGGCCGTGGCGCTAAACAACGGCAAGGTATATGCTGCGTGCTGTGACGTTGTGTCCACAGAGCCTGTTGAAGCGGACAACCCGCTGCTTGGATGCAGTAACAGCATCCTGACCCCGCACATTGCGTGGGCACCGAAGGAAAGCAGGCAGCGCCTGATGGATATTGCGGTATCTAATCTGGCGGAATTTCTGGCAGGCAGGACGGTCAATGCGGTAAACATGTGACGCCAAATACCTGTATCCTGTGCCGACGCATGGGGCCCTGGTGTTTGCTACTAGCAGAAAGGAAACATATCATGGTAAAACATCTCATTTTATGGAAGCTGAAAGACGAACTTACAACAGAAGAAAAGCAGAAGATCAAAGAGGAGATCAAAACAGGACTGGAGGGACTGCAGGGAAAGATCCCCGGTCTTGTGGAGATCAAAGTGCAGATTGAAGGACTGGAGTCCTCCAACGCGGATCTGATGCTGGATTCCACCTTTACGGACGAGGAGGCGTTGAAAGGTTACAGCGTACACCCCGCACATGTGGAGGTGGCGGATACGAAGGTAAGGCCCTATACGCAGATTCGCTTATGCCTGGACTTCAACCAGTAACAGGATAAAAGAAATGCCAGGACAATATCAGCTGGAGGATTTGATATGAAAGCAGTCATAGCCATAGATTCTTTTAAGGGCAGCCTGACCTCTCAGGAGGCGGGACAGGCTGCGGCGGCCGGAATCAAAAGAGTCTTTCCGGACGCGGTCACAGAGGTTTGTCCGCTGGCGGACGGCGGTGAGGGAACGGTGGAAACGTTGATCAGCGGCATGGGCGGCACCATCCGGTATCTGTCCGTTACGGGACCGCTGGGAGAGAGCGTGACAGGGCGGTATGGCGTTCTGGAGGACGGCGTCACGGCAGTCATGGAGATGGCGGATGCGGCGGGCATCACCATGGTCGTGCCGGAGAAACGGAATCCCCTGTATACTACGACTTACGGAGTGGGGGAGACGATCCGGGATGCCGTCAAAGAGGGATGCCGGAAATTTATCATCGGTATCGGCGGCAGCGTCACCAATGACGGCGGTGTGGGAATGCTGCAGGCGCTGGGTTTTGAATTCCTGGACGGGGCAGGGAAACCCGTCACTTTTGGTGCACAGGGGCTGGAGCAGCTGGCCTGCATCGGCACGAGGAATGCCATGGAAGAACTGGCTGACTGCGAGTTTCATATTGCCTGCGACGTGAAAAATGTGCTGTGCGGCCCCGAGGGATGCAGCGCGGTGTTTGGTCCCCAGAAAGGGGCTGACGATGCCATGATCCGTCAGATGGATGCATGGCTTGCCGACTATGCGGCTCTGGCTGCCGCGGCCTGCGAGGGAGAGGAGGTGGATCCCGATCATCCCGGCGCCGGTGCGGCTGGCGGTCTGGGATTTGCATTTCGCACCTTCCTGCACGGTTCTCTGGAACCGGGCGTGGAACTGATCCTGCGGGAGACGAAGCTGGAAGAGAAACTGCAGGATGCCGATGTGGTAGTCACAGGAGAAGGCAGGCTGGACGGTCAGACCGTTATGGGCAAGGCGCCTGTCGGTGTAGCAGCACTGGCGAAAAAGTATGGAAAAAAGGTGGTTGCTTTTTCCGGTTGCGTGACGGAGGACGCTCGGGCGTGTAATGCCCATGGCATTGACGCCTTCTTCCCGATCGTGCGCGGCGCGGTATCGCTGGAAGAAGCGATGGATCGGGAGAATGCAGCGCGGAATATGACGGATACGGCGGAGCAGGTGTTCCGGCTGATGCGGTAATATAAAGGAAACCGACAATGCGTAAAGAATTCAATATCACCGGTTTATGTGTACCCGGTAAACATTACATGGTAGACTTGGGAAGCCGTCTGGAACAGATGAAGAAGATGGTGGATCAGGGGCAGTACTTTACGATTAACAGGGCGCGCCAATATGGAAAAACCACCACATTGGCAGCTCTGGCGGAGTATTTAAAAAGAGAATATATCGTGGTTTTCCTCGACTTTCAGATGATCGGCAGTGCGATGTACAGCAGAGAGGATTCTTTTGCGCGGGCTTTTGCAGCCTGTTTTTTGGATGAATTTCGTTCAGAATGCGGGCAGGAAACGAATGCGCTGCATCGTGCCGTGGAGGCGCTGGAAAAGTCTTTGACGGACAGGGAAGAGCCTTTTTATCTGCTGCAGCTTTTTAAGGGGTTGACAGCTGTCTGCCGGGCTGCCGGACGGCCCGTCGTGCTTATGGCGGATGAAGTGGACAGTGCCGCAGACAATCAGGTTTTTCTGGACTTTCTGTCCCAGCTTCGCAAGTATTACTTAGAGCGGGCCAGAAAGGGGACGGTGACCTTTCACTGTGTGATTCTGGCGAGCGTCTATGATGTGAAGAATCTAAAAAGAAAACTGCGCCCCGGAGAAGAACACCGGAGGAACAGTCCCTGGAACATCGCCGTGGATCTTACACTGGACATGAGCTTTTCCGGCAATGATATTGCAGGGATGCTGCGGGAATACGAAACGGATGTGCATACGGGCATGGATATAGACGGTATGGCCGGTCTGCTGGCGGAGGAGACTTCGGGGTATCCGTTTCTTGTATGCCGTCTGTGCCGGATCATGGATGAGGAACTGCCGGGAACAGAGGGATTTCCAGATCGCCATGCGACATGGAGCCGGGAAGGATTTCTGGCGGCGGTGGCGATCGCCAACCGGATTTTTGAGACGCGCTTGTATGACCGTTTTCTGACTTCGTCAGAGTGGAAAGAAAACAGCATGACGCAGGCTTCTTTTTCTGATAAAAATGTTTTTGTGGTGGAAGGTCATTTGAATATGCGCAGGATTCTCGAGAAGTTTACACAGCATTTTCAGGAATTATACGGAGAAGAGGATGAGCGGTTTGTGGAGGAATACGGAAGAAGATTTTTCCTGCTGTATCTGCGTCCGATCATCAATGGAACCGGGAATTTTTATATAGAGTCACAGACAAGGGACAGGAAGCGGACAGACGTTATCGTAGACTATCACCGGGAACAGTTTGTGATCGAGATGAAGATCTGGCATGGCAGGGAATATCACGAGCGCGGAGAACAGCAGCTGATCGGCTATCTGCAGAATTACCGGAAAACAACGGGCTATCTGTTGAGTTTCAACTTCAATCAGAAGAAGGAAACAGGTGTGTTTGAGAGAGTCATTGGCGAGTACAGGATTATGGAAGCGGTGGTGTAAGTTGTAATAAGTCGAAAGGAGCAGGCCACACGATGGGAATCTATTTGAATCCACCGGCGGACGGATTTGAGGATATCTTGAAGGACGGTCTTTACGTGGATAAGACCGGACTGATCACCTATACGAATCAGGTCATGGGGACGTCGAGAAAGCTGACCTGCTTCAGCAGACCGCGGCGTTTCGGGAAATCCTATGCGGCGCAGATGCTGGTTGCTTTTTACTCCAGAGGGGCAGAGGCCGGAAGGCTGTTTGAGAAGCTGCGGGTTGCCAATCCGCCGGAAACGGATACGGCAGAAGAAAAAGACAGGAAACTGGCGGATTATGCGCAGTATTTGAACAGATGCGACGTCCTGTTCTGGGATATGACATGGTTTGTTTCCAATGCGGTGCACAAAGAAGATGTTCTGCGCAATCTGCAGTCTGTCATTGTGAAAGAATTGAGAACGGAGTTTCCGGGCTGTATTGACGAAGATGAGGTTTCCATACCGGAGGCGTTATTGCATATCAGTGCACAGACCGGGCGCAAATTCTATATCATCATTGACGAATGGGACGCGCTGTTTCGTGAGGCGCCGGAAGATGTTGCACTGCAGAAGGCATATATCAATCTGCTGCGGGCGCTTTTCAAAGGCGGGCAGGTTTCCCGCTTTCTCTGCGGCGCCTATGTGACAGGCATCCTTCCGATCAAGAAATACGGCACACAGTCGGCCCTGACGGATTTCCGGGAGTTTACGATGCTGGAGCCGAAGGTGCTGGCAGAGTATGCAGGTTTTACGGAGCAGGAGGTAAAGACATTATGTGAAAAGCACGGTATGGATTTTAACGAGGCATGCAGATGGTACGACGGCTACCAGTTTGACCAGATTGGTCATATTTTCAGTCCTAATTCGATCATTGAAGCGGTCGTAAACCGCAGTTTCAGTCACTATTGGACACAGACGGAGACCTATGAGTCTCTGCGGCTTTATATGGAGTTGAATTTTGACGGATTGAAGGATGCGGTGCTTGACATGCTGGGCGGAAACAGATGCAGGATAGATACCGGTTCTTTTCAGAATGATATGACTTCTTTGAGAAGCAGGGATGACGTGCTGACCCTTCTGGTGCATCTGGGCTATCTGGCCTATGATGCCGATCAAAGAGAGGTCTATATACCCAATGAAGAGATCAGGGAGGAGTTTATCCGGGCGGTAAAGAACGGCGGGCGGAAGGAACTGGTCAAATCCGTTGAACTGTCGGACCGTCTGCTGGAGGCGACAATCCGTATGGAGGAAGACAAGATGGCAGAGATGATCGGTGAGGCGCATCTGGCCGGTACTTCCCCGAAATTTTATAATGATGAACAGGCCCTGCGCTTTTGATCGAACTGAAATGGAATAAGAGTGCGGAGAAGGCTATTTCACAGATAGAAGCCAGAGACTATACAAGACTGGCAAGACAGTTTGCTTATAAAGGAGACATGCTTTTGGTCGGGATCAGTTACAGTGTAAAAGGCCGGAAGCACAGCTGTAAGATCAGAAAAATAATGATATAGATTCACAGCCTGTGTTCCTCCGCTTTCTGCTTTTGATACTCGGACGGCGTGCAGGCATTGAACCGCCGAAACACCGCAGTGAAATAGCTGCTGTTGCCCCCAGTTCCATGGCGATATCGGTGATCGGCTTTTGGCACGTAATCATCAAAAAGGTCAGGGAAAAAGCCTGCTCCAGTCAGCGGAAAACGTGGCGGCGGGAACAAAAAGGAACAGCCCTGAAAGGAAGAAAAGGAGAAGCAGCATGAAAGTAATGCATTCAGAGTGGACGGACCGTCTTCATCACTGGATACGGACGTTAAAAGATGATTTTTATGAGCCATTGGGGGAAATCGCCTGGGAGGCGTTTCGGACGAAGGAGCACAGGACGCCGGAGGAGGTGGCGCAGTGTGCGTTTACCGGGGTGGAGCCGGGATTTACCTGGGGTGAGACCTGGGAGTACTGTTGGTTTCGGGGAACGGTAACGCTGCCGGCCGCGGCGGCGGGAAAGCGTATCGTGATGCGTCTGGCGCCGGGCGGTGAGTCTACCCTGTTTGTCAACGGCAGGAGTTTTGGCACATACCGGGCCGACTGGGTGAGCGAGGCGCACCACTATATGGAGGACAATGTCCTGACGCGCAGCGGACAGGCAGGGGAGCAGTACGGTATCTTAATGGAAACCTATGCGGGTCATTATTTCCCGGAGATACACAGCTGTGCTACAGGGCCGGTGCTGCCGGGGGCTTATCAGGATCCGCTGCAGGAAGGGAAGAGAAGGACGCTGGGCGTGTGCACTTACGGCATCTGGAACGAGGACGCCTATCAGCTTTATATGGATGTGGATACCCTGTATAAACTGTTGGAGACGCTGGACGAGACTTCCCTGCGGGCATCTAAGATCGCGGAGGCGCTGGAGCAGTTCACGCTGACTGTGGATTTCGAGCAGGACAGGGAAAGCAGGACGGCCACTTACCGGGAGGCCATACAGAAGCTGCGGCCCGTTATGGAAGCGGTGAACGGCACGACGCAGCCGGTGTTCTATGCGACGGGCAATGCGCATCTGGATCTGGCCTGGCTGTGGCCGATGGCGGAGACCCATCGGAAGACCGCGCGTACCTTTGCCGCCCAGCTCCGCCTGCTGGAGGAATATCCGGAGTATAAATATCTGCAAAGCCAGCCGGCAGCCTATGAAATGTGCCGGGAGCATTATCCGGAACTGTTCGAGCGGATCAAAGAGGCGATCAGGCAGGGACAGTGGATCGCGGAAGGAGCCATGTGGGTGGAGCCGGACACCAACATGGCGGGCGGCGAAGCGCTGATCAGGCAGCTAATTCATGGCAAACGCTATTACCGGGAAGTGCTGGGCGTGGACAGCGTTATCCTCTGGCTGCCGGACACCTTCGGCTATACGGCAGCTCTGCCGCAGATTCTGAAAGGATGCGGCGTCAAATATCTGGTAACGCAGAAGATCTTCTGGTCCTACAATGAGGGAGACGAGTTCCCGTATCACTACTTTACCTGGCAGGGGATGGACGGCTCGGAGATTGTTTCCTTCCTGCCCACCAGCTACACCTACAAGACGGATCCGAAGGAGATCAATACGGTCTGGAAGAACAGACGGCAGCTTCGGGATCTGGATGCTTTTCTGCTGCCTTACGGGTACGGAGACGGCGGCGGCGGACCGTCCAGAGATTACGTGGAATATGCGCGCAGGCAGGAAGATCTGGAAGGCGGCGCGCGGGTGAAGCTGGCGGGACCGCTGGAGTTCTTTACCGATATGGAAAAGGCGGGCGGGCCGAAACACACCTACGCCGGCGAACTGTACTTCTCCGCCCACAGAGGCACGTATACGTCGCAGGCGATGATCAAGCAGAAGAACAGGGAGGGCGAGCTGGCGCTGCGGGAGATGGAAATGTGGTCCTGTCTGGCGGAAGCGGAAGGCTGGCAGTATCCGCTGGAGAAGGCGGACGGGCTTTGGAAGACGCTGCTGCTGCACCAGTTCCACGATATTCTTCCGGGGTCTTCCATCGCCCGGGTGTATGTGGAAGCAAGAGAAGCCATGGAGAAGCTTTTGCAGGAGGCAGGCGGGATACGGGAAGAGGCGCTGCGTGCGATTTTGAATCAGAGCAGGGAAGAAGAGGCGGTTACGGTCTTCAATTCCCTGAGTTTTGCCAGAAAAGCGCTGGTGACGCTGCCGGATGCCTTTGCACGGGGAGCCTGTCTGGCGGACGGAACCGTTCTGCCGGTGGAGCATACCTTCGAGGGGCTTAAGACGCTGGTGGAACTGCCTTCCTGCGGCGGGATTTCCCTGCGGCCTGCATCGGCGGATCAGGCGGGACGAAAGCCGGCTGACGGGGCGGCGGAAGAAGCGGTGATCCTGCGCGCACAGGATGGCTTTATTCTGGAAAACGGACAGGTGAGAGCGGTGGTAAATGACCGCGGGGAAGTGACGTCCTTCGTCCTGAAAGAAAGCAGCAGGGAGTTTGCGGCAAAGCCCATGAACCGTTTCCATATGTACAAAGACGTGCCAAGGTTTTTCGATGCCTGGGACATTGATTCCAATTACCGGCAGCAGGAGATTGCGGGAGCTTTTGACATCGAAGTGGAAGAGCTGGGACAGGGTGTGGAAGCGGTGCTTCTGGTGACGGGCAGGATCGGGGCGTCCTCTTACCGGCAGTACATCCGTCTGGCGAAGGAATCCCGCAGGCTGGTGTTCGAGACGGAGGCGGACTGGCAGGAACTGCACCGCCTGCTCAAAGTATCTTTCCCGGTGGATGTCCATGCGGAAAACGGCATCAACGAAATGCAATTTGGCTACGTGGAGCGTCCCACGCACAGATCCAGACCTTACGACAAGGATCGGTTCGAGGTATGCAACCACCGCTACAGTGCGCTGTGTGACGGCGCTCACGGCGCGGCGGTGCTCAATGACTGTAAATACGGAATTTCCATGAACGGAAACAGCCTGGAGCTCACGCTGCTGCGGGCAGCGGCCGGCCCGGAAATGCGGGCGGACAACGGCAGGCATCATTTTACCTACGCCTTTACCGCGTGGGAAGGGACTTTTGCCGGCTGCGACGTGGTGAGACAGGGGTATGAGGTGAATGTGGCTCCGCTGACGGTGTGCGGCGGCGGCAGAGATTTCAGCCTGCTGTCTGTCGAGCAGGACGATATTTTTGCGGATACCCTGAAACCTGCCGAGGACGGCAGCGGGGACTGGATCCTGCGCCTGTACGAGGCGAAGAAGGCGGCGCGGCGCACCTGCGTTCAGCTGGCGCGGAAGGATGTGCGTGCTTTTGCCTGTGATATGCTGGAGAATACCCTGCAGGAAATTCCGGTGGAAGACGGGAAGATCATGCTGGATTTCCGGGCATTTGAGGTGAAGACGGTGCGGCTGGTTTCGGGGAGAGCATGATGGAAGTATTTCTTTGAGAACGGCATGGATGACGGCATGGTTGCGCTTTACAAGTGATCTCAATGAAGATGGGCTATGTATGGAGGAAGCAAAATGGAAAACCAGATTATCGTCTGTGAAGCAGTCACGGAAAGTGATGCTGCAGCTTTTTGGGAGCAGCTTCACACCTATTACAAACGGGATATCTTTCCTGACCCGAATGATAAGGACAGGGAATATTTTCTCAGCGATACGGAATATCGGGCGCATATGCAGAAGATTCACGACAGACCGCAGGACAGGTGTTACTATCTGTTCTTTCGCCGGGATGGACAGAAGATAGGCTTTGCTTTACCGGTGATTTACACTTCTGAAGACGGCAAATGCTTTGTCATGGAATATTGCGTTTATCCGGAATACCGCGGAAACGGTACAGGCAAAAAGTGCGCGAAGGCCCTGCTCAGTTGGGCAAAGGAACACGGTGCGCTCTATGTAGAGCTGAACTATGGCGGGGATGTACGGCGGGAGCATTTCTGGGAGAGCCAGGGATTCGTCAAAAACGGTTTTGACGAGTGGGGTGAGCCGTTGATGATCCTGCCGCCCGAAGATGAAATATCTTTCACCGTAGAAGTTCTCAATGATCCAACCGACTGGCAGCTTTTGAAGTTGGAAAACGGTTTCAAAAAGGAAATCGGAGAAGAAGCACTGACGGAGGAACAGCAGAAACAGCTTCAGCAGGCTGTCAAAGAAGGCAGGATAACTTTCTTTGTTGCCAGACGTGGCTACCGTGCTGTCGGCATGTGCAGTGTGGCCAGATACTATTCAACCTTTTCCTGCGCGGATACGGGAGTATATGAAGATTTCTACATTGAACCCGTTTTCCGCGGCAGGGGCATTGCCCGGAAGCTGGTGAAGGCGGCACAGACATGGTGCGGGGAAAACGGCATATCGAGTTTAACGGTATGCTGTGCCCCGTGTGATGAAAAAATGTACCAGGCGCTTGGGTTTGATATTGAACTGGGAACAACGTTCGCACGTGTTATGGTTTGAGCTTCCTGCAGAGAGCAGACAGGATACAGGAATATTTCCAGACAGCCGCCAACTACTGCCAATAGTTGGCGGCTTGTATCTGGAAATTACAGTTCCAGGCTATTGGGGTTCAAGAGGAAATCCATAATCCCCATAACCACAATTCCCTCCTCATTTCGCCATAATTTGATCCTGTCCCTGACCACGATAATTTTCTTAAAAGAATCGCCAATATGCACCAATGACTTCTGCTCCTGCTGCATTTTGCTGCTGTCCGGAATCGCAAAGGCAGATTGAATATAATATCTCTGATTGCCACGGTTGCAGACAAAATCCACCTCCAACCTCCTGCGCACTACTTTTCCATTCTCATTGCGCTCGGAATGTTCCACAGCGCCGACATCCACATTAAAACCTCTAATCAGCAGTTCGTTGTATATAATGTTCTCCATAATATGGTTTTCTTCCTGCTGTCTGAAGTTAAGCTGAGCATTGCGCAGTCCCACATCCGTGAAGTAATATTTGAAGGGGGAAGCGATATATTTTTTTCCCTTAATGTCATATCGTTCGGCTTTGCTGATAAAAAAAGCATCTAACAGATATCCGATATAAACTCCTATGGTTTTGTCGCTGACATTGATCCCGTTGCTGCCAAAAGTATTCGCCAGTTTCGTCGGATTGGTCAATGATCCCATTGCCGATGCAAGGATATTTACCAGTGTTGCCATACAGTTGTCTCCACGCAGCCCGTGGCGCTCTTCAATATCCTTCAAATATAATTCCCTGCACAAATCAATCAGATACTTCGACTTTAATTCATCTGTTTTTCTGCTCAGGATAAGCGGCAACCCTCCATAGGTACAATAATCCATCCACGCATCATATTTGTCTCCTGAATATGCCGTAACATATTCCGAAAAACACAACGGATAAACCCGAATTTCATCTCCGCGGCCCCGAAATTCGGTCAGTACATCAGTGGAAAGGAATTTTGAATTGCTTCCTGTTACATAGATGTCCAGATTCTCCCTCCTGTTCAAACCATTCAGTACTGATTCAAATCCCTTGCACATCTGGACTTCATCCAAAAAAACATACCACATATCATCGTCTGTGACACGCTCTTTGATATAACTGCTCAGCCGTTTGCTGTCATGCAATTCACCGTAATCATCATCATCTAACGGTATCCTGATGATTCTGGATTCCTCTACGCCGGAGTCCAGAAGATACTGATAATATAGTTTGAACAGCAGATAAGACTTTCCGCACCGTCTAATACCGGTAATTACTTTGATTAAGCCATTTTCCCTGCGTTCCACCAGCCGATTCAAATATAAATCTCTCTTAATCGTCTCCATTACTTCCTCCTTACTTCGGGAATTTGTAAAATGATGCATTTTTCCGTAGTTATATTATAATAATTCTAAATAGTCAGGTCAATCCATTATAACTATTATACGCTGAACTTTTTAGACAATATGCATTTTCTCGAAGTAAGGTTACATTGGAAAATTTTCATTCATTTTCGGACGGTACGCTTTCCCATAATTGATACAGGCACAAATTGCCTTCGGATTCGTTGCTGTCATCCGGGCGGGAAGGGAAGCCGACATAGAAAAAACGGTGAGCAGCTCACCGTTTTTTCTATATAGACCGTAATATCGTTATCCTTTGATACCCTGCATCTTAATACCCTGTACGAAGTACTTCTGGCAGATAAAGAAGATCACCAGAACAGGGATCGTCATGGTCAGGGACACGGCCATCATCTGGCCGATCTTGGTAGTACCCATGGAAGAATTCAGGAACTGCAGGCCGATAGCCACCGTGAATTTCTTCGTGGAATTCAGGTAGATCAACGGCTGATAGAAATCATTCCAGTTAAACACCAGTGACATAACGCCCACGCACATGGAGACGGGTTTTACGGCCGGCAGCATGATGTGGATGAAAGTCTGGAAAGAATTGGCTCCGTCTATGGTGGCGGCCTCGTTCAGCTCCTGCGGCAGAGAGAGGAAAAACTGCCGGTAGAGGAAGATATTGTAGGCGCCGCCGCCCAATACGGAAGGAATGATCAGGGGCCAGTAGGTATCCACCATCCCCATCTTGAAGTACAACAGGTACTGGGGAATCAGCGTTACCTGGGTAGGCAGCATCATGGTCGCCATCAGGCAGGTATACCAGAACTTGGATCCGGTGGCCGGGAATTTGGCAAAACCGTAAGCTACCACTGCGGAAGAGAACACGGTTGCAATCGTGTTGATCAGGACAAGAAAGACGGTATTTTTCGTGAACAGTCCGAAATCAGCCACCTGGAGGCCGTTGCTGAAATTGGAGAGCAGCCATCTTTTCGGGATGAAAGTAGGGGGAAAAGAATAGGCCTCCGCCGTAGATTTAAATGCGGTGGTCAGCATCCAGAAAAACGGGAAAATACATACCACTGCACAGGCGATCAGAATAAGGTAAGTGATTGTCATACTGATTCGTCTGGCAGTTGTCTTGGACATTTGACGTTTATTCATATCTATACTCCTTTTCTGCGCTGCTATTGTCTCAACCTGTTGAGACTGCGCTTGTATTCCTTTCAGATTGCGGCTTAGTTATCGTAGAATACCCACTTCTTCTGCGTAGCGTTGATGATGCCGGTGAAGATCATGATCACGATGAACAGGCACCATGCGATGCAGGATGCGTAACCCATCTTACCGTACTGGAAGGCATTGCGGAAGATTACCATGGCTACGGTCAGGGTAGAGTCAACAGGGCCGCCGTTGGTCAGGATATACGGCTGGTTGAACAGCTGGAAAGCCGAGATCACACCGATGACCAGATTGAAGAAGATGGTTGGCGTGGACAGCGGCAGGGTGATCGCAAACACCTGTCTGATTGTGCTGGCACCGTCGATCTGGGCGCTCTCGTAATAAGAGTCCGGGATATCCTGGATACCGGCCAGCATGATCAGAATCTGGTTACCCAGTGACCACAGGCACATGACTACGATACAGCCCAGCGCCAGACGCTTGTCGCCCAGCCAGTTGGGACCCGTAATACCGAACAGGGAAAGGACGTAGTTGATGATGCCGTAAGTACCGTTAAAGATCCAACCCCAGAGGATCGTTACCGCAACGCCGGAAGTGATGTAGGGCATATAGAATACGGTACGCCAGAAGCCCAGGAGCTTTACTTTGCGGCTAAGGAGCCAGCCAAGGAAGAAGGAAAGGACCAGGCTTAAAGGTACATACATCAACACATAACAGATCGTGTTGCGGAAGGCTGCTTTAAATTGTACGTCCACGGTGAAAGCCTGAATAAAATTGGCAAACCCAACAAAATTCCCCTTACCGCTGAAATCGGAGTCTGTGAAGGCCAGCGTCAGAGACTTTAACATCGGATAAACAGTCAGGACAAGAAAGAACAGCAGCCACGGTGATATGTACAGATAAAAGTTAATATTATTCCGTTTCTGAATACCGGACATTTTTTTCTTCTTTTTACTCATACTACTCATAGTTACCTCCTCGAAAATATGCCGTAAAAACGTAATGGATTAAAAAATGCAGAGGAGAACACTCCCCTCTGCATTCAATTCTTATAACCCCCTCCCCGCAGCAAAACTGCCGGGTAGTCGTAGACCGGTTTCTTAGTTGTTGAAAGAATAACCGGAGAATTCTGCCTCAATCTGAGGAGCATATTGATCTACAACTGCCTGAGGATCCTGATTATCCAGAAGAACCGCTTCGATCATGGAAGTCCAGATATTACCGGAGGAGGCAAGCGTGCCGCCAAAAGGATTGATCTGGGTGCTGCCCATATGATCAACATAATAAGAATTGTCCAGTCCTTCTCCCTTGAAGGTGATGTTCTTATAGTAATCCTCAGCTATTTTCTTGTTGGCAGGCATACCGCAGATAGCGATCTGCTTAGCCATCTCGTCATTGGCGTAAGCGATTTCCTTCAGGAACTGCCAGCCGGCGTCGGGATTCTTGCTGGTGGTGGTCACTGCCCAGCCGGTAGCGTACTGAACGTTGATCTCGTCGCCGTTCGTAGAGCTGGGCATCGGGCAGAAGCCGATGTTGATACCGTTCTCATCCGCGTCGTTGGTAACTGTGATAGTCTCAAAACCACCGCAGGGATACATAGCGGACTTGCCGGATACGAAAAGTGTCTCGGCAGGGATGGTCTCCAGCGCGGTGTCGTTGGGAATGATTCCTTTGTCGATTAACTCTTTGTACAGTGTGAGTGAATCAACGATCTCGGGTTCTCCCATCTTGGAGGTACTCAAATCGTCGGTATAAGGAACGCCGCCGCATGCAAAAGGCATCATATTGTTCATTACCCAGTGCTTTGCAAGACCGTAAGTCTGATTAGCGCCTTCGCCGCCTGCAAAAGACTGTCCCCAGTCAGCAAGGTCCTTTAAAGTCCATCCGGCTTCCGGAACCGGAACGCCAGCGGCTTCAAACATGTCTTTGTTGTAAGCCATTACGAAACAGTTTGCATGGTTGGGGAAACCTTCCAGTTTACCGTCGGTATCATAATAACCGTCGATCATACCCGGCACAAGCACATCGTCCAGATTAACGCCTTCTGCTTCCACGTAAGGATTCAGATCGATGTAGTACTCGGTATTCATGCCGTAATAGTCAGGACTCATCTGCATAACGTCGCCGGCAGAACCGGAAGACAGTGCAGCGGCTGCTTTCTGATCCCATACGCTGTCAGCGGTAGGGATGATGGTGTAGGTAATATCCAGTTCGGGATGCTCTGCAACGAATATTTCAATCGCACCCTCTCTTGACTTTGCTTCATCGTCTGCGCCCCAGGCCCAGATATCCAGAGCGCCGGAAAGTTCAGCAGAAGGCGCAGCAGCCTCCGTATTGCCGGAATCTTCCGTATTGCTTTCTTCCGGAGCTGCCTCTGTGTCTGTGGCAGGTGCAGAAGGTGCATTGTCGGCTGCGGGAGCAGAGTCGCCGCCGCCGCATCCAGCCAGTGAAGCGGTCATTGTGGAACATAGTAAGAGCGCAAAGGCTTTTTTGGATACTTTTTTCATGATAATCCTCTCCTTTTCTTTGATTTAGACGGGACATGCGTAAAAATGCCCAAACATCGACTTATATGATAAGCGTGTTTGGGCATTTTATCTACAAATGAATTTGCTTGATTTTAGTCTTATTTTGCGACACAGCACCGGGAAGCACGGTAGCCTAAAGGGGTGCAGCCGGTAATTTTTTTAAAGATACGGTTAAAATAGCTGACGGAACCGAAGTTCAGGAGCGCCGAGATCTCGGTCACGGATTTGCGGGAGTTCTGCAGCAGTTCCTGTGCCCGTCGTACCCGGATCATGTTGCAGAAATCCACGTAGGAGCAGCCCAGGATGAGCTTGAAAGAACGGCAGAAGTTGGAATAACTCATGTGGGTGCAGGCGGCGGCTTCCTCCATGGAGAGCTTTTCTTCCGGATGTGTGACCAGACGGTTGATCAATACCTGCATTTCTTCCAGACAGACGGGGAGCGTATCGGTGTATTCCGGCCGGATCAATCCGTCATCGAACAGGCAGGAGAGCAGAGAAAGGGTGCGGGCATTTAACCGCAGGTTTTCAGAAAAAGGGTATTCGGTAATTTCATTTGTCCCGGCGGGCACAGGCAGAGAGAAGCATGGTACATCCGCCAGCAGCTTTTGCATACATTCCCAGGCGGCTGAGCCTTCCCGCAGTTGAATGATTCCCTGTTGCTGCAGTTCTCCGGCGGGCAGCAGAACACCTTCCTGGCTGTTATCCAGAAGACTTAAGAGTTTGTGAGAAAATTGAAGGATCAAATGACCTCTACGTTTGTCGTTCCGAATGGAATGTACGGAAAGAGGAGGATGGAAAATCAGGGAACCGGGCATGGCGTTCACCAGCCTGCCGTCGAACTCGAACTGACAGGTGCCTGCCAGAGTATAATCTATCTCATAGAATAAATGGCAGTGGGAAGGGAAAGCCAAACCGGGGTCAGAATCCAGAGTGGGGGGGGGGTAAAATCATGCATATAGATTACGCCGCTGACATTCAGTTTATGCGGGTCGCCCCCTGCATGATAAGTTTCCTGATATAACATAATACTGCCTCCCGTTAAAGACTCTGTTTGTTCGCGTTTTTTATAGTTAACGACATTAGAAATTTCGTTTACTATAATTGTAGCAGGACATAGAAAACGTGTCCAGCAAAAAAGGACTAAAACCAGACAAGATCGTAACTATATAAAAAGATCTGCTTTGACTATTCTGAATAGTAAGATAATTTGCCGGAGTCTGTGGGGACGGTGCAGCTTTAGTCTGCCCGGAGGGAATGCAGGACGGCAAAGCAACTGATTGCGGACAAAGGAGGTATAAGATTATGGGTAATGTACGTTTTATGGTGGATGCCGCGGCTCCAAAACAGCATCTGCCGCATTTCTGGGAAAAATGTGTTGGCTCCTGTCATGGCTACACGGCGCTGCGGGAGGACTACCGGCAACAGCTGAAGAAGGCGAAGGAGGAGCTGGGCTTTCAGTATGTGAGATTTCACGGCATTCTGGACGATGATATGTGCGTGGTGCAGGAGACGGAGCCGGGGAAATACAGCTATAATTTCTTCAATGTCGACAATATTTTTGATTTTCTGCTGCGCATCGGGATGAAGCCTTTTCTGGAGATCGGTTTTATGCCGACGCCTTTTGCATCCGGGGAGAAGACCTGTTTCCATTATAGGGGAAACATCACGCCGCCCAGAGACTATCAGGCGTGGGATACCTTTATCACCGCCATGATCCGGCATTTCGTGGAGCGGTATGGGCTGGCGGAAGTGCGGCAGTGGTTCTTCGAGGTGTGGAACGAGCCGAATCTGCAGTTCTTCTTTACCGGCACGCAGGATGACTATTTTACACTCTACGAGCATACGGCAAGGGCCATCAAAGCGGTGGACGGCTGTCTGCAGGTGGGCGGTCCGGCGACGGCTTTAAATGCGTGGGTGCCGGAGCTGATCGCCTACTGCAGAGCGCATGAGGCGCCGCTTGACTTTATCTCGACCCATCATTACCCGACGGACGATCCGCTCTGGAACAGCGGTATGAGCGTGGAAGACTTTTTTGCGGAAATGATGGAGAAAGAGCGGGCAGGTGAAAAGGACGCCAGAAAGAAGGCGCAGACCTATGGAAGAGGCGTTCTGCAGAAGATGACGGCGAAGACGAAGGAGCAGGCGGAAGGATATCCTCTCTACTACACGGAATGGAATACATCGGCCATTTTGCCTGATGAATGTCACGACTATCCGTACAGCGCGGCCCTTGTGACCAAGACGATCCTGGACAATATCGGGTATGTGGAGGCTTATTCCTTCTGGACGTTTACGGATATCTTCGAGGAACATCCCCAGCACAGGGGAGAATTCCACGGCGGCTTCGGCCTGCAGACGCTGCACGGTATTCCGAAACCCACCTACCGGGCCTTCGAGCTGCTTCATCAGCTGGGTAATGAGCGCTATCCCAGACCGGAGGAGCAGGGCAATGTGGGTATGCTGGCCGCTTCCGGCAAAGACGGAGGCCTGTGTGTGATCGTGTACAACCAGCAGGTACAGGATGAGCCTTCCGAAGAGGAACAGATCGAGTTGACGGTGGAGCACTTTGACGCTTCCGGTGCGGTCATCTGCCGGGTGGACGGGGAACATGCCAACCCGCGGAAGCTGTGGGATGAGATGGGATGTCCTGACTATCCCGATGCACAGCAGATGGACAGGCTGTATCTTGCTTCCCGTCTCGAGGAGGAGACGCTTACGGTGACGCAGACGCAGAGGGGCGTTCAGGTATCCTTTGTGCTGCCGAAGGATGGCGTTGCCTTGATCCGGATACGGTAACACAGGAGCATGGCGGAGGAGAGACTTTGATCGAAGTAAAAGAACTGACCAAATATTATGGAGAACATCTGGCGGTGGATCACCTCACTTTTTCCGTAAAGGAAGGGGAGGTGCTGGGCTTTCTGGGGCCTAACGGGGCGGGAAAGTCCACCACCATGAATATGCTTACCGGCTATCTTTCGGCCTCTTCCGGGCAGATCCGCATCAACGGTGTGGATCTGTTCGAAAGTCCGCTGGAAGCGAAACGAAACATCGGTTATCTGCCGGAGCTGCCGCCGCTGTATATGGATATGACGGTGCAGGAGTATCTGAAATTCATGTACCGTCTGAAAAAGGTGCATGGGAAAGAAAAGCGGGAAGAGCATATCGCAAAGATCTGTGAACAGGTGAAACTTACGGATGTGAGAGGAAGGCTGATCAGGCATCTTTCCAAAGGGTACCGGCAGCGGGTGGGGATCGCACAGGCCCTGATCGGAGATCCGGGCATCCTGATTCTGGATGAACCCACGGTGGGACTGGATCCGAACCAGATTCTGGAGATCCGCAGCCTGATCGAAAAGCTGGGCAAAAAGCACACGGTGATCCTCTCCTCGCACATTATGCAGGAGATTCAGGCGGTGTGCGACAGGATTTTGATCTTATGCGAGGGCAGGCTTGCGGCATATGATACGAAGGAAAATCTGACCAGACAGGGCGGACAGGAGAAGAGTCTGGAAGAGATCTTCTTTAGCCTCACGGTGGGCAGAGATTTTTGAAAGCAGGATACGTTAAGAAGGAGGCAGGATTAAAACAATGACAGCGGTTTACGGAAAGGAATTGTCCGCTTACTTTAAAAACCCCCAGGGGTATATCTGTCTGGCGGTGTATTATCTGCTGGGCGGGCAGTTTTTTTTGATGCAGCTTCGTTATGTGGGGACCAATGATATCTCCGGGATTTTCGCCAACATGTATGTGGTGGCGGCTCTGACGCTGCCGCTTCTTACGATGCGGCTGTTTGCGGAGGAGCGGCGCCAGCACACGGATCAGGCGCTTTTTACGGCTCCGGTCACGCTGGGGGAGATCGTGTGGGGGAAATATCTGGCGGCGTTTACCCTGTATATGACCGGCGTTTTGATATGCGTGGTCTATTTTGCCCTGATCAGCGCCTTTTCCGCACCGCTTTGGAATCTTTTCTTCGGCAATTTCCTCGGTATCGTACTGCTGGGGGCGGCGCTTGTGAGTATCGGGCTGCTGGTCTCCGCGCTGACGGACAGCCAGGTGCTGGCAGCAGTGGGAACCTTCGGCTGTATGGTGTTCCTCATGCTGCTGGACGGCATCAGCGGCGTGCTGCCGTCGGCTCTTTCTTTTCTGGAAAAGCCGCTGCTGGCGCTGTCCTTCTCCGGACGCTACAGCGATTTTACGGCGGGGATCTTGAAAGTACCGCACGTGCTGTTCTTCGTCAGCGTGGTGCTGGTGTTTAATTTTCTCACGGTCCGTGTGCTGGACAGGGGGCGTTTTGTGGCAGATAAAAGGGTGAAGAGCGCAGGGGTGTCCGTGCTGGTGACGGCGGTCTTTCTGGGAGTGGTGATCCTGGCAAACGTGGTGGTGTCCATGCTTTTGGAGCGGCTGCCGTCCATTGACCTGACGGACAACAATATTTACCAGCTGACGGAAGATTCGGTGCGGGTGATCGAACCGTTGGACAGGCAGGTGGAGCTGCTTGTCTGTTATGGGGAGGAGGAATTGAAGAGCACGGAGTACGGGCGGCAGACTTACGAGATCCTCAAAGGCTATGGCAGGCTGAATGACGCAATCACCCTGCGGTTTGTGGACCTTTTGCGGGAGCCGGAGCTGTCGGCGCAGTATGGGGATTACGGAGTGACTAACGGCAGTATCGTGATCCGGTCGCAGGACAGGGTCAAGGTGGTGGGCCTGAATGACTGTATCGAGACGGAGGTGGACTACTCCAGTTATACTTATCTGTACAAGTCGCGGGCGGAGCAGGTTCTTACGTCGGGCATTCTGTATGTGACGGACGAATCTGTCATCAGGGCGAGCATCCTTACGGGGCACGCGGAGGCGGGCTGCCGGGATATGGTCAACTACCTGCAGGAAAATAACTATATGGTTCAGGAACAGAATATTTCCACGGAGGAGATCGACCCGCAGGCACAGCTGGTACTTCTGCCGGCTCCCACCACGGATTATGCGCCGGAGGAGCTTGAGAAGCTGGACCGTTTTCTGGACAATGAGGGGATGTTTGGCAAGACGTTAATCTATGTGGCTTCCCATGAACAGCCTGCACTGCCGGGGCTTCAAAGTTTTCTCGCAGAGTGGGGAATCGGTGTGGGAGCAGGCCTGATCGTGGAGACGGAGTCCACAAATGTGTATGATCAGCAGGGATTTATGTTCGGCGCGCTTTACGGGGAAGCGGCCGCGCCTTATCTGGAGCAGATGAAGAACCCGTCGATGCCTTTCCTTGGCTACTATTGCAGGCCGCTGTCTGTTCTGTGGGGGGAAAAGGATAACAGAAGCGCTGCCTATCTGCTTGGAACGGGACAATCCTGCACCCTGTACTCACTGGGAGAAGAGCATTTTGATCCGGCGGCGCAGGAAAAAGGGGCTTACGGGATTGCCGTTCTGGGCGACAGATTAAAATATGTGGGCACGGAAGAACGCCGCTCCTATGTGGCGGCCTTTGGCTCGGCGGCCATGTTTTCCTCTTCGCAGATCGTGAGCGACAATTTCGGTAACAAGGATTTCACCGTGGGCCTGATCAACACGCTGGCCGGCAAGGAAAACGGCATCAGCATCCCAAGCGTGGGATTTACTTATGAAAAGCTGCAGCTTACCAGATCCCAATACACGGCGGTATCGGTGGCGCTGGGGACGCTGCTTCCGGCAGCCGTATTTGTGGCCGGCGTCGTGATGTGGCTGCGCAGGAGGCGTTTGTGATGAGAGAGAAGAAGAAACTGCTGGCTGTTCTTGGCACGGTCTTTGTCTGCCTGCTGTGTGTCTGGGGGCTGCTGCTGTTCACGAAGGACAGCGCGAAGAACGGTACGGGAAATAAGGCGGAAGCCGCAGGAGCCGTGGATTCGACAGGCGCCGCGGCCGGTCAGAATACCGGGAACAATGGCGGCGGGGCGGCGGATGCAGATACCGGGACGGAGGATAGCGTCTGCGTTCTCGCGGATTTTACACCGGATGAGGTGGAACGGGTTGAGATTCGGAATGCGGCGGGGGATTATGTGATTGTTTCGGCAGATGCAGCCGCCGGGCAGGATTTTGGAGAAGCCGCCGGAGAAAATCCGGCAGCGCAGGGTTTTATGCTTGCCGGCTATGAAAAGTACAGGCAGGACAGAGAAGCGCTGGATACAACAGTGCGACTCCTCTCCTCTGTGACGGCGACGCAGCTCTATGAGCGGGATTTTGACAAAGAGAAGTTTGGTCTGGCGGATCCGGCGGCCACGGTAGAGATTTCCGGCAAAGGAGAGGCGATTACCTTTTATCTTGGCGGCTGGAATGAGAGTGCAGCCGTCTGGTACGCGATGAAGGAAGGGGAAGAAGGGCTGTACTGTGTAAGCAGGGGCATCGGCGAGTGCATGACACAGACGCCCCTGGCGCTGCTTGACATGACGTTGATCCCGGCTTTTGAAGCTGAATCGGAGGAGATGACGAAACGCCTGACAAGGGTTCTGGTGGAACGGCCGGATCTGGAGGAGCCGCTGGAGATCGTGGCTTCCGCCGGAGCGGTTGACGCCTACACTTCGCCTTATGAACTGGTCAGCCCGGTTCATGTGAAGACTTCCCTGAAAGCGGTGCGGGAGCAGATCGGTTCTCTGTTCGGGCTTTCTGCAAAAAAGGCGGCGGGCATATATAACGCAAAAGAGGCTTCCGTATATGGGCTGGATCGGCCGTCCATGGTGATGACAATTGCGCATGACGACAGGGAGCTGACGCTGACCGTAGGTGACAGAGTCGGGGAACAGGAGAGCGAAGAGAGATATTTTATCTGTTCGGATTCGGACTTATTGTTTATAATAGAGGAAAGCAGACTACCCCTGTTTGAGGAGACGGTGGATGACCTGTTCTTTAAAATGGCGCTTCTGCCGAAGATCGACCAGATCAGGGAGGTTTCTCTGAACCTGCGGGGAGAAGAATATCTTTTTGCACTGACATATGAAGGGGAGCAATCCGGCACCGCTGCGGCAAAAGCGGGTGCAGGAACAGACAGGAAGATCGGAGACGGAAAGAACGAGACAGCAGCCAGAGAGGAAATCCTGCGGGTAACGCTTGACGGTGAGGAATTGGATGCCGATTTGTTTCGGGCTTTTTATTCGTTCCTGCTGGAAGTGGACATCGAGCAGATCAACAGGGACAGTCATGGGGGAGAGCCGGAGATGGTTCTGGAATACCGCCGTTTGGACGGCAAAAGCGACAGGCTGGAAGTGTACCGGCTGGCGGACGCAAGACGGATGGGCATCGTGGTGAACGGGGAAGCCAGTTTCGAGGGACGGATCGCCTATCTGGATAAACTGCAGACAGAGCTTTCCCATCTGTTGGCGGGCGAGAAGATTGATACGAACTGGTAACAGAAAAAATTAAATTATTTGCAATTATGAAAGGAGTATGGCAGAATATGAGCGTAACCTTACATAATCCATTATTATCGGGATTTTATCCCGATCCCTCCATCTGCAGGGTGGGGGACGATTTCTATATGGTGACTTCTTCCTTTTCTTATTATCCGGGAGTCCCCATTTTCCACAGCCGGGATCTGGCGCATTGGGAGCAGATCGGGCATGTGCTGGATCGGCCTGAGCAGCTGCCCTTGGATCCGTATGCGATCTCCGGAGGCATTTTTGCGCCGACGATCCGTTATCATGAAGGCCTTTTTTACATGATCACCACCAATGTAAATCACGGCGGCAACTTTATCGTGACGGCAGAAAGGCCGGAAGGGCCGTGGTCTGACCCGCACTGGATCGCGGGAGCGGAGGGTATTGATCCGTCCCTGTTCTGGGATGACGACGGCAGGGCTTACTATACGGGAACCTGCGGCGGAGGGCCGGGAGAGCGGCAGATGATATGGCTGTCGGAGATTGATCTGGTGAAGTTTGAGCTGGTGGGAGAGAAGACGAAGATCTGGGGCGGCGCCATGGAGAATGCCGCGTGGCCGGAGGCACCTCATCTGTATAAGGTGAACGGCTACTATTATCTGATGATCGCGGAAGGCGGAACGGAGCATTTTCATTCGGAGACCATTGCCAGAGCAAAGCAGATCACGGGTCCTTACGAGAGTTATCGGGGCAATCCGATCCTGACGCAGCGCCATCTGGGGATGAAGGCGGCTATCGCGAATACGGGACATGCGGATCTGGTGGAGCTGCAGGACGGTTCCTGGTACATTGTCTTTCTGGCGTCCAGACCCTACGGCGGTTATCATAAGAACCTGGGCAGAGAGACTTTTATCGCGCCGGTGGTGTGGGAGGAAGGCTGGCCCATCGTCAGCCCGGGCACAGGCCGGATCGAGTTTACTTATGAGGGGCCGGATCTGCCGGCGTTCGCTGTTAAGTCCATACCGGAGAAAGATGACTTTGACGGGGAGCGGCTGGGATACCAGTGGAATTTCCTCGGTACGCCGGACGCGCATACATACAGGCTGGAAGACGGCTGTCTGAAACTGAAATTATACGATAAGTCCATGGGACAGGGCATGGTGGCGAAAGGGGCAGACGCCCGCGCTGTAAGGCATGAGCCGCAGAGCACGGGATTCCTGGGCAGAAGGCAGCAGCATATGTCCTTCGAGGCCAGAGCAAAGCTGTGTTTTACCCCGCAGGAGAGACAGACCGCGGGTATGGTGGTACTGCAGAATGATTACCAGCAGCTGAGAGTGGAAGTGGGGCTGAACGGGGAAGGCAGTCAGGTGGCAAGGGCAGTCAGCGGCTACACTTCAAAAGATGCTTCCCTTCTGCACAAGGATATGGTGGGAGAATATCGGGAAGAGCTTCTGGGAGAAATTCTCTGGGAACAGACGAAGACCGAGCTGGTCATTCGGGCTGACGGGCAGGACTTTACGCTGGCAGTGGCCGGGGAAGACGGACAGGAGCAGATCCTTGCCGGGCAGATCGACGGCAGTTTTCTCGGCAGTGAGACGGCGGGCGGCTTCGTGGGAGCTTATGTGGGCATGTTTGCCAGCGGCAACGGGACGGCGTATGAGGAGTACGCGTCGTTTGAATGGTTCAGTTACTGCGGTAGAGATTAAAAGTGGAAGGTAAGGATTACAGGATGAAAGTATTATCACAGGTGGAGAATCGTAACGGTCAAAAGGTATTGACGGTGGACGGAAAGCCTTTTATCATGCTGGCAGGAGAAGTGCATAATTCCAATTCTTCCTCGGTTGCATATATGGAAGGTGTGTATGACCAGGCGGATGCGCTGGGTATGAATTGTCTGCTGCTTCCGATGACATGGGAACTGGTGGAGCCTGAGGAAGGGGTTTTTGACTTTTCTCTGATGGATGGGCTGATCATGCAGGCCAGGGCGCGGGGAAAGAAACTTGCTTTTCTCTGGTTCGGCGCCTGGAAAAATGCGCAGTGTTATTACGCGCCGGCTTGGGTGAAGACGGATACGGAGCGCTTCCGGCGGGCACAGATGGAGAAGGGTAGGAATCTTGTGAATCTGAAAAATTTTTACCAGATGCCGTATACGACCCTGTCTTATCTGTGCGACGCCACGAGAGATGCCGACGCACGGGCCTTTGCCCGTTTGATGCGGCACCTGCAGGAGGTGGACGGGGAGGCCTGTACCGTGGTGGCGGTGCAGGTGGAGAACGAGACGGGCGTGATGGGCAATGCCAGAGAGATGTCTGATGAGGCGGATGCGCTCTTTGCGGCGGAAGTTCCGCAGGCGTTTGTGGATTACATGAAAGAAAATGTACAGGACATGGCGCCGGATGTGGCGGAGGCCGTGCGGCAGGGCGCAGACAGCGGCAGCTGGGAGGCAGTATTCGGAGAATGCGCAGGAGAGATTTTCAGCGCTTATCATATCGCTTCCTACGTAAATGCGGTGGCGGCCGCCGGTAAAGCGGAATATCCGCTGCCGATGACCGTAAACTGCTGGCTGGATAAAGGCGAGGAGCCGGGTATGTATCCCAGCGGCGGCCCGGTGTCGCGGATGATGGAAGTGTGGGAGTACTGTGCACCGCAGATCGACGTGTTTGCGCCGGATATTTATGTGCCGGATTTCCCGGGTATTTGTGACGCATATGTCAAAAGGGGCAATCCGCTGTTCATTCCGGAATGCGCCACACACAGTTATGCGGGCGTGCGGCAGGTATATGCGGTGGGCCATTACCATGCCATGTGCTATGCACCCTTCGGATTTGAGGATATCGGAAAGCCTTTTAATTCACAGCAGGGAGCGTTGTTTGGCATGGATGTGAGCGATCCGGCACTGAAGACGCCGCAGAGCGTGGAGGAATATTACTGGTTTACCCATAACCTGCAGGAGATGATGCCGCTTCTGGGCGGCAGATACGGAACCGGGGATCTGCAGGCGGTGTCCGGCGAGAGAAAAGAAGAGAATGAGATGCTCTTTGGCTCCTTCGGCTTCCGGGTTAATCTGGAGGATCCGGCGATTGTGGACGGGCGGGGTGTGTGCCTGATCTTAAAGGAGACGGAAGACACTTTCTATGTTATGATCCATGCGGCCGGACTTCTTCCCTTTTCCACGGATGAGAAGAAACCGTATGTGGATTTGCTGCTGCTGGAAGAGGGGCAGTTCGAGGACGGCGTATGGAAAGCCGGACGTAGATTCAACGGGGACGAGGCCACCAGCCTGCGTTATGAGGAACCGGCGCTTTTGAAGGTGAAGTTGTTTGCCTACGCGTAAAGCGTACAAAAAAAGAGAGAAAAAGAGGATGAATTTGCTATGGAACTGTTAAGTTACACAAGACAACCAAAAGAAGATATCATATACGGCGGCAGGATGGCATACAGTATGCATCTTGCCTATCGGGGTGAGGACGGAAAGTTCCGGCCCTTTCACCATAACGAAGGCCTTCTGTATGCCAGAGCGCTGCAGAATCCGGAGGACGGCACTTTAGACGCCAGATGCCTGAAGAAACCGTGGCTTTTTGAATTGTCCAGGGAAAATCCGGAAGGCAGCGGACAGCAAAGTGCCGGGAATGGCAGTGCGTGCAGGGACGGGGAATCCTGCGGCGGCTACGGGATTCTGGCCGTGCGCACCGGCGGCGAGGGCGAAACGGATGCGTCCAGTCAGGGCTGTGTGCTTTTCTTTGTCAGCCGGGATCTGGTTCACTATGAGGAGAAGGGGCTGTGCCGACTGCAGGAATCCGGAGAGATCACGGAGGTGCGATGCGTCTTTGATGGGGAAAAACAGGCTTACAGAATCTGCTGGCAGACAGAGGGCGGGCAGTGGATGGAAGGCGTGGCTTCCTGGCAGGAAAATGCGGGGAAAGATGCGCAGGCACCCCTGCAGCTGGATCCTGCCTCCGTCAGGGAAACTGCGAAGCCGGGAATTCCTGCTCCCGTGTTTGCGACAGAGGAACTGGAACTGGTGGAAGGCGTCGTACCCGGCAATACGGTTGTCGTTCCTGAGGCGGCAGGAGCGTATCTGTTGAAAAAGCTGTTACCGCCGGTCTGCGTCGGCATGGCGTTATCCAAGGAAGGGCCGTTCCGGTCCGTGGAGGAGCTTAAGGACGTGAAGGCGGTCGCTTCCTACAGCGACGGGACGACGGTTGTCCGTAAGATTGACTGGGAAGAGCCGGCGGAGAAAGAAGCCCATGTGGTACGGGGCAGAGTGCATCAGGAACATTTCCCGGCGCCTTTTGCAGAGCACCGGGCGGATCCGGTCTGCATGTACCGGGACGGAAAGTATTATTTTATTGCCACCAACGATGCGGATAACAACCATACGCTCTACATGCGCTGTGCCGATACGCTGGAAGGGATTCTGACGGCAGAGGAAGAGCTTTTCCTGGATTCGGAGACTTATCCGGGAATCGGCGGGCTGCTGTGGGCGCCGGAATTCCACGAGGTGGACGGGCAGCTGTATGTGTTCCATGCAGCGACATCCGGTGAATTCTATCATGAGGAATCCCGGGTGCGGAAGCTGCGGGAAGGCGGCGATCCGATCTGCAGGGAGGACTGGTCGGCACCGGTCATGGTGGTGAAGAAAGACGGTTCACCGCTGTGTGAAGAGGGCAAAGTGATATCCCTCGATATGACTACCATTCCCTATGAAGGCAAAACATATGTCATGTGGTCCCAGCGGCAGTTCCTGCCGGTAGATCAGGGGGCGTGGCTGTATCTGGCGCAGATTGACGAGAAGGAGCCGTGGAAACTGGTGACCGATCCGGTATGTATTGCCAAACCGGAGTACGGTTGGGAGAACAACCACACTTATGTGGTGGAAGGGCCTTATGCGCTGGAGCGGGACGGCCAGCTGATGATCACTTATGCGGCTGCGGCAGTCGATGCCACCTACACGGTTGGACTGTTAAAGCCTGTGATGGGCAGCGATATCCTGAATCCGGATAACTGGAGCAAGAGTAATTACCCGCTGATGTCTTCCGCCTCCGTGGAAGGCGAGTACGGCACCGGCCATAATTCCTATTTGACCGACGAAAACGGACTGGTATGGAATTTTTATCACATGCGGGCCGGCGTGGACGAACCGAGGTCCTCTGCCGCACGCAGAACACATTTTGATATTGACGGGGAACCGATGCTGGATGTAACGGAGGAGATAGATCTGCCGGAGGCGTTCCGGACTGTGGAGGCGCGGATCGGGTGATGTGAGCTGCCACAGGTTTTGCTGTTTGTAATTTCTTCTGTTACGTGATAAGATTGGAAATGACAGGAAAGCCGGAAGCCGAACTGTCACGAAACAGCAGTGGGAGGCAAACACATGTGATTGCATCGTGAGCGGTGAAATGTTATATTCTACTGGTAAGGAACGGAGTATTTGGGAGACGCATAAGAATGATTACGATAAAGGAGATTGCCAGAGAATGTAATGTTTCGCCGACGACCGTGTCGAATATTTTGAACGGCAAGCCGAAAGTCAGTCAGGAGACGAAAGAAAGAGTACTGGAGACTGTCAACAGATTAGGATACAGACCCAACTACATTGCGCAGGGCCTGCGCAACCAGAAGACGAAGATGATCGGCATCATAGCGGAGGATATCGCACAGTTTACGACGCCCGAGATCGTGGAAGGCATCATGAGTTACTGTGAAGAGAACGGCTATCGCTCTATTGTCAAGAACCTGCGTCTTTATGCCAGATGGAGTGATTCCTGGTACAACAAAGAGGCGGATTATCATGCCATACTGGAGCCGGCGATCAGGGAACTGACCTCGATCATGGTGGACGGGATCATCTATATTGCCGGACATGCCCGGGTGATACACTGCTTTCCGGAGCGCTTTTCCACGCCGGCGGTGATGACATATGCTTTTGACAGTAATCCGGAGATACCGTCTGTGGGAATCGACGACCAGGGGTCGGCATACGAGATCGTAAAGTACCTGATTTCGAAAGGACACCGTAAGATCGGCGTCATCGGCGGGAAAGCGGATAATATTCATACGCAGGAGAGGCTTTTGGGGTATCAGAAGGCGTTGTTTGAACATCAGATATTGTATAATCCGGCATGGATTCGGTATGCTGCGTGGGACGAAGTAAGCGCTTATCCGGAAGCACAGGAACTTCTGAAGACGGAAGTGACGGCGGTTTTCTGTATGTCAGACAAAATGGCGGGCGGACTTTACCGCTGTCTGAATGAGAATGGCAAACGGGCGGGGGAGAATCTGGCGGTAGTTGGGTTCGATAATCAGGAGATTGCGCGGCATTTTATTCCGGGACTGACGACGATGTCACTGCCGCTCAAGGAGATCGGCAATGTCTCTGCAAAACTTCTGCTGCAGCAGATAGAAGGCGCAGAGAAGGGGACGCCACGGAATGACGTGAAACAGAAGATACTGATCCCGTGTACTTTCATAGAACGTGAATCCGTACACCGGATTTAAGAGAGAAGGTCAGCTGAACTTGAAAATGGTTTGGCTGATTTTTTATAGTAAACGACATTAGAAATTTCGTTTACTATAGTTACAGGTCCCTTGCCGGAAGTCGGAATTTGTACAAAAAAATACAACCGTGATTGACAAAAAAACAATAGACCCATATAATTGTCCATAATGGTAAAACGTTAAACAAAATGAGAAGGGGTGATGACATGAAACTTTATATCAATGAAAACCAGAGAATGGGGGTAATAGCGCCGGAGATTTACGGACATTTCAGCGAGCACCTGGGGAGGTGCATTTATGAAGGCCTGTATGTGGGGGAAGAGTCGGACATTCCGAACGTGAAGGGCATGAGAAGTGATGTGGTCGAAGCGTTGAAGAAGATCGATATTCCGGTGCTGCGCTGGCCGGGGGGATGCTTCGCGGACGAATATCACTGGAAGGACGGAATCGGGCCGAAGGATCAGAGGAAGAAGATGGTCAATACCCACTGGGGCGGTACGACGGAGGACAACAGCTTTGGTACGCATGAGTATTTCGAACTCTGCAGCCAGCTGGGTTGTAAGACTTACGTGTGCGGGAATGTCGGGAGCGGCACGGTGCAGGAGATGAGCGAGTGGGTGGAATATATGACCTTCGACGGCGTGTCTCCGATGGCGGATCTTCGAAAGCAGAACGGTCATGAACAGGCGTGGAAGCTGGATTACTTCGGAGTCGGCAATGAGAACTGGGGATGCGGCGGCAATATGACGCCGGATCATTATGCGCATCTGTATCGCAGATACCAGACTTATGTGAGGAATTATCATAAAGACCGGCCTGTCTTCAAGATCTGCGGCGGTGCGGACGCTGCGGATTATGAGTGGACGGATACCGTGCTGCACGAATGCTTCCGCAAACCGGCGCCGGAGAGCGCGCATGGCTTTATGGACGGACTTTCCGTGCACTATTATGTAGGTGCGGAAAAGGGAGCGCACAAAGGAAGCGCCACGGATTTTGGCGAGGAAGAATGGAATGCTACGTTAAAGCGCGCCCTGGGCATGGAAGAGCTGATCAGAAGGCACGGAGCGATCATGGATCAGTATGATCCGGATAAGAAGATCGGCATGATCATCGACGAGTGGGGTTGCTGGCATGATGTGGAAGTCGGCACGAACCCGGGATTTCTCTACCAGCAGAACACGATGCGGGATGCCGTCGTGGCAGGGCTGACGCTGAATATTTTCAATAAGCACTGCGACCGCGTGAAGATGGCGTGCATTGCGCAGATCGTAAATGTACTGCAGTCTGTTGTGCTGACGGAAGGCAGCAGGATGCTGCTGACGCCTACCTATCATGTATTCCACATGTACAGGCATCATCAGGGAGCGGAACTGCTTGAAAGCTATCTTGAGCAGGAAGGACAGGGTGAGGCTGTCGTGCAGGAATCGATATCTGTGGATCGAGACGGGATCGTGACGGTGACGCTTTGCAACCATTCCCTGCATGAGGCGCAGAACATGGAACTGCTTTTTGTACAGAAGAAGCCCGCTGCGGTCAGCGGCTCTATCGTGCGCGGCGCCATGAATGCCCATAATACGTTTGATGAGCCGGAGACGGTGGTGGAAGAGGCGTTCACGGAATTTGAAGTGGGAGACAGAGGGGTGTCCTTTGTGATCCCGCCATGCAGTGTGATGATGTTCAGGATCGGATGAGCGGAAGGAGAGCCTGGAAAGATGGAGTTGAAAGTATATACGAGAGAGCCGGATGAAGCGGCTTATCCGGCCGGGCTGGCCTACAGTGTCCATATGGCCTGCCGGGCGGAGGGCGGGGAGTTCCGGCCCTGGAATAAGAATTATGGCATCCTTTTTGCCGAGGCGCAGATTCGGGAGGATGATACGCTTCTTACGAAAGCGGTCAGGGAGCCGAGGATCTTTGCGATGGACGACGGCAGTTATGGCATTGCGGCGCGAAGCGTGCTTGAGAACGGCGATGAGGACCATGACAGCAGGGACAAGGTGCTGTTGTGGAAGACGAAGGATTTTATCACTTTTACATATGAGGGACTTGTCGGGGTGTCGCAAAGCGGCTGGGAACAGGCGTCGGACTGTATAACGGCCGGCGCGAAGATCCTGGAACAGGCGATAGAGTACTGGACGCCTGTGCACAACGTCAGGATCACGGTGCCTGATCAGGTGGAAGTGAACTCCGAAGAGGAAGTGGATCTGATCAGGGCGGCGGCATGGTATTCGGACGGTTCCGACGTGTCAAAGAAGGTGGTATGGGATAAGGCGGATATCGACTTTACGGCAGAGGGAAGCCATATGATAGAAGGCAGCGTCGTGGATGAGAGTTTCCCTTTTCCGTTGGCCGTGGGATACGGGGACCCGGTGATCTTTCCCTGGGAAGGGAAATGGTACTATATCTCTACCAATGACAATACGGACGATATCGGACTGTACGTGCGGGAGGCGGACAGTGTCAGGGAACTGTTTCTGGAAGGCGTTACGGAACATCTGATTCTGGCAAAAGATGAAGCGCGGGAATTGATACAGACTTTCTGGGCGCCGGAATTTCATGTGATCGGCGACGAGCTCTACCTTCTGTTCGCGGTAAGCGGACATGTCTGGGGGCCTCAGTGCCATATGATGCGACTGAAAAAAGGTGCGCCGATCACAGAGGCTGCCAGCTGGGAGGATCCGGTCAGAGTGACAAAGGCCGACGGCAGTTTTCTGACAGAGGAGGGCATCACGCTGGATATGACTTATCTGAAGACAGACAGATGTTCGTATGTCGTATGGTCTTACCGGAAACATATCGGGACCGCACTGGACACCGGCTCCATGCTTTATATCGCCACGATTGATGACAGGGAGCCGTGGAAGCTGACCAGCGAACCGGTCCTGCTCTCCAGACCGCTGTTGGGATGGGAGAACGTGGCGGGAACGATCAACAACGAAGGGCCATACGCGTTCGTCAGGGACGGGAAAGTCTACCTCACCTATTCGGGCGGCTCGGCTAACAGCTATACCTATGTTCTGGGGCTTCTGACGGCCCGGGCGAAGGACGACCTGCTGCAGACGGCCTCCTGGGAGAAAAGATGCGCGCCGGTGCTTTCGTTCTACTCGGTAGAAGGGGAGTACGGCCCGGGGCATAATTCCTTTTATGTCAATGAAGAGGGAGAATTGATGATCGCCTATCATGCGGAAACCGCTCTGGACCGGACAATAAGATGCGACGGCATCCGCCGGGTTCACTTCCGGCACAACGGTATGCCGGAATTCGGCATGTCGGCGGCGGAGGATCTGAATCCGCTGCTGCAAAAAGTCAGAACACAGATCGTGATCAAAAAATAAACAGAAGGAAAATATCGGAAAACAGCGTCCCTGGGGCGCTGTTTTTTTGGATAAATGGAGGAATTTTCATTCTGATAATATTCGATAAGTGGTTTAACGATATTCATATCTATAATGCGATTATATAACAAATGCGAAAAATAAATATAGGGCAATTTATACTAAAAAAAAAAAAAAAGAAAAAAAAAAAAAAAAAAAAAAAAAAAAAAAA